>MDTC01242291.1_pt1 | contig 11542 bp, 14 predicted proteins | sample 811181 | NCBI WGS metagenome assembly MDTC01 (sample SAMN05326644, study PRJNA326480) | marine metagenome | isolation source: seawater | place: Pacific Ocean: North | collected 2011 | reverse complement strand
ATGGTATTACAACTAATCTTGTAATTAAACTTACTGACAAAAGATTAGAATTTTTAGATGTAGTATGTGATAAACGAATTGGTACGTCATGGGATCCAACAATACGATTTGATAATGAAAAGCAAAGAGAATTATTTGAATCAAATGTCAAACTATTATTAGACCGTGGTTATACCATAAAGCTTTTTGTATCATTAACAAATGACACTATTGAAATGGGTCCTGAAAAACTTTTAAGATATGTAAGAGATCTTGGTGTACAAGAAATGGAACTTGAACGTATTACACATGACGGTAATGCTACAAGGAATCCAGTCTTTCCAAGTAATATAGACCTGCAATATTATTTTCTTAATATGCATAAATTTATGGAATCAACGGGTGCACGTAACTGGTTTCATAATGGATTTATGGAAAACATATATACCAAGTTTGAAACTGGATTTACAAGTGCAGGAACATTCTGTCGTGACTGTGAACAAAAGTTATTTACTATAAACGCCGATGGTTCTATTGCTGGTTGCCCTAACTCTGCACCGACTTCTGCCTTTGGACATATCATTGAAACACCTCAAATGGTTATAGATTCACCAGGTAGATGTAATGTAATAATGGAAGAATTATCAAGAGATCCACGATGTTATGAGTGCAAAGTGTATAAATACTGTAAAGGTGATTGTCACCAATTAGCTTGGGAAGGCGACATTTGCGGCGCACCAAGATTTTTAATGAAGGAATTGGATAAAAAACATGGCAACATTAACTAGTCCTGTAGAGGAACAAAACATTGTAAATAGATTTGCTGACTTCGTACCACCAGCAGCAAATACTAGTATTGTATATGGTACAAACTCTGTGCCTTTTGCCGAGTTCTCAACCGGCTTTTTTGGTGGAACAACTGCCGGTAGAAGTCTTGGAATAAGCGGAGCAAATATTAAGAACAACGGTGAACTTATTGATGCATCTGGTATTCAAGACACACTAGAATTCGAAACGTTTAACTACACATCAATTCGTAATCTAAGAGCTCGGCTAAATGTTACTAGTAGTGGAGGTAGTCCTTTTAATACTGGTTCACGACCGACACCTGGTATTATTACCGATGTTACTGGTATTGCATACTTAAGTACAAGTTATAGACAAACCCTTGGTGCTCGATCGGTAAACCTTCAAACTGGTCAACTTATTGATGACTCAATTCTTGAACAAAAATTTGCTGATTTAAGAAATAAATATAACGCAGCAAGAGGATCAACTGAAACAATTACAATTCCGGTTTGTCACGCATCTTGCCATAGTTCATGCCATAGCTCCAGAGGAAGAAGATAATGAATGTAGTTGAGACGACTGCTCCTATTGAATTAGAGCAACTTAAATTATTTTTTAGCGATAAAGAAACTTTTTATATGATCCATTATGAAGAATCTACTCTTCAAGGACCAAAACTTCTTACGTATCTAGGTAACCTAGAAATTCCATGCGACATTGGGTTTACCACACAAGAAGGTTTTGATGAAATGACTAAGCACTACCTTGAGGCAAACTTTATTGTGGACATACCAATTCTAAAAGAAAGAGTTACAGAACTTTTACTGCAAATAAAAGGTTTGATCAAACCAACTGAAAAAAAATTTATTGCTGAAAATGCAGATATTCTAAAGGCATGGGCAAAGAAACTTGACTCACTTTCGCTTTATAACCTATACACTATAAATGCTGAATCCTTTAGAGACTATGTTAAATCATTTCCAGAAGATGATACCAAAGATCTAAATGGTATTAACTGGGTATCACTTCTAAATTATGAAAGATTTTTTATGTTCTACGGAAACGTAATTGAACATCATAAAACATATTACAAGTCATATTTTAACGAGTATATGTTTAAAGGAAAGAACTTATATAGTTACTGGGCTAATGAAAACAATCCCATGTTTCTATTAACAAACGGTATTGCTACCGGCCAATTACAGGAGAAAGAAAATGCTACATCTATTTAAGAAGGTTTACGTAGCAACAGACCAAATTATTGATGTATCATTTGACCGTGTTGTTATTTCGGCTGAACATGGCAATGATCTATTGGATTCACTTAAATCTTCACAACAAGGCGAGTTGATAGCTTTTGCTAAACAAGTAAAAAATCTTATTGGCTCTAAAGAAACAGCCTTTATGGACACCATGGATATGTTTGATAAACTTGGTGATCACACAGATAAGACTGGCTTGCGTGTAATTATTTACTGCGATAATACAGCTTTTAAGATTATTATGGCACTTTGGTTTAAACTTATCTTTGCTAAAACAAATGCTGATGCAGCCGTTGATCTTCTTGAGTCAATGATATTTAAGTATAGCGTATTCAATAGAGGTCGATTCTCTGGTAATAGTGCTCTTCACGAAATTAATATCGATGGATTCAAAAAGGTTTTTCAAGGTGCTCATAAACCAGCAGCAGCCAGACGTAAACAGTTTATTAGTGAAAACAAAGCTGCACTAAGCTTTGAATATCTTTTGGCTACTTATCTTGCAAATGGCAAGATGAAAAAAGAACTAAAAACTGTAATGAAGATCCTACTGAAAAAAGATCTTGAAAAGTATTTATTTGAACTTAAAGAAATTTTCTTTGCGCATATACTTACTCAGAGATTTACCAAGACTCTAGGGCTAGAAAAAATATATGACTTTACTAACTATGATGAGATTCTTAAAGATAAGTCCGAGTTTCCAAGTCTATTCTTAAATAAAAATATTTGGAAAACACCGTATATGAATATTGCTTCCTCTGGTAAAAACGTAAACTTTGATGCTATTACTGATAAACATATTAAGTCATTTCAAAAGTTTACTAAATTATCTGGAGCATGCTGGGGAGAAGAAAACGTATACGAATTTATTAAGTCTGACATTTCAAAGCTAGACTTTATTAAAGCAGTTTCTGCAGGTGAAATTACCGATAAGGAATTGGATACTATTATAGAAGTTGAATCTACTTACGAACATGCTGCTGGTTCATTCTTCTCAATTGACCTTGAAACAGTAAATAACTATTTTGTCCAGGCACTTTTGGACGGCAATAAGGAATTTAGAGAACAATACGCAGTAATGTGATGGACATATATGATATTATTGATGCAAAAGTCGTTCGTTATGGTGAGATTGTAGTATGTCTATTTGAACACTGTAATCTTAAGTGCGCCTTTTGCCCGCAAGATCATAACTCTATTCTTGGTGCTTCATACGAAGAAATTATGGAAAAGGTTGATCCTATTGTCAATTGGATAAACAATAATCCAAGACAACAGGCTTATAAGATTCATATTATGGGCGGTGAATTATTTCAAGACCGCTGGATCGATGAGGGTTACCTAGACTATTACGAAGACTTTATTCGGCTTATTGATGCTAGGACCAATGCAGATATCCATTTTAATTTCATTACTAATTTAGTCTTTACAAGATATACTGAAGTCATGTATTTCTTGGCTCGTAATGATCTTCGATTCTCTATAAGTTATGACCCAGCTGGAAGATTTAGTAAAAAAGATTTAGAAATTTTTACACGCAATATAAGATATTTTCAAGATAATATTGAAATGGTTTCTCTTGTAGCAACCAAACAAAATATGGATAAGATTGCAGCTGGTGATCAGATATTTGAAGACCTATATTATAACTACACTTGTGACTTTGATCACTTCCTACCAAGTGTAGCTACATCAAGAATTTTAATGCCAAGTGAAAAAGAATTATTTGAATTCTATAAGGTGTTAGTGAATAAATACCCTAGATGTTTGAATGTTGATCATTTTGTTAATGACAAACCAGCAAACAAAATGATATGTACTAGGGGTAACTCTTTTACAATTATGCCTGATGGTGCTAAGCCACAGGGTTGTTCTGGTTCTGTGTTTTTGAAAGAGGCTCAAACAGAAGAATTAGGTGGGCCAAAAATTGTTGAGAATTTTTTAGATAAGTACAATTGTTTTGAATGTGAATATTTCCAACGTTGTCCTCTATCTTGTTTTATTAAAGAAGACTATAAACATATAGAACAAGATATGAGTGAATGCGTTTTTAAGGCGACTTTTAGATATGCAGATAGCATTTATAAATCCACCACATGCTGATTGGTCACTAGCAAACAATGTGACCTACTTATTAATACAGAGTCACTATAAGCACAGAGGCCGTTATGCAGACCAAGTTAACTTCTTACCCGCTCCGTACAAGTGGAATCAATACGAGTCATACAATGACGTCATCCGAGAAATTGAACCTGCTGATGTCATCATGTTCAGTTCCTATGCCTGGAACTATACTATTGTGGATGGGATCGCAAGCCAACTCAAAGCCAAACATCCAGAAAAGATCTTAATACTTGGTGGTCCACACATTGGAACCAATGACCCTGATTTATTAAAAGATAGATCTTTTTACGATTATATTTGTGAGCCTACAAAGCCAGGTGAACCTTTTATGGAAGACCTAATTGATGGCTATATAGAAAACAGATTAAATCCACAGGATATTGCATGGGAACTTCGTAATGGTAAAGGACGTATCCATGACCTTTCTACCGAAGATTATTCTGTATATGAAGAACACTTTGATTATCTCAAAGAGTCAGTAGACTATGCTAGAGATAATAAGATGGAACCTTTTATAGTACTTGAAACTACAAGAGGCTGTCCATATAAATGTGTATTCTGCGAATGGGGTGGAGGTATTAATACTAAGATCTATAAAAAAGATGTGTCAATCGTAAAACGTGATATTCTTGCTCTTAAAAAAGCTGGATATAGAGATGCCTATTTAACTGATGCTAACTTTGGTGCCTTTGAAGATAGGGACTTAGAAATTTTTGCATTTAGTTGGAATAATAATTTTAATCTTACAGACATTTCTACCATGAAGTCAAAAGACATTAATAGGCGTAAAAGACTTATTGATCGTTGGTTTGATATTGTAGGCAAGGGACCAGAAAAACATTCAAAGGCCGAAGGCGGTACTGATATGTGGGGAGAGACTGAATACGTATCAGTAGTTCCAACTGTTTCAATTCAAAGTATTAGTGAAGATGCTATGAAGTTGGCTGATAGGATAGATCTTACAACTGCCAATAAATTAGAACTAAGCAGATATATCAATAAAAGATGTAATGAAGAAGGATTTCCAGTACCAGCTCTTGAACTTATATTGGCCATGCCAGGTTCTACCATAGATGATTTTTATAATGAGATGGAAGTAATATGGAACTTTCAAGCCTGGAGTTCATTTAGACATGATTATATGTTTCTACCTGATTCACGGCTAAACTCAGAATCTTACAAAAAGCTGCATAACATCCAGACAGTAGAAGTCTATACTGATATTGTAGACGAAGATGGTAGTGATAACTGGCATAGCTTGTACAAAGAAAAGAAAACCTATTTCAAAACCATACTGTCATGTAACTCATTTAGCCGAGAAGATATGATGGAGATGTGGTTTATGAATAATGCATCAAACTGGTTGCTACGTAATCTTTATCCAATTTTTATTGAAAATATTTCACCTTCCCTATTTACAAAGCAGTGTTTTTGTGTTATAATAAAGATGGATGGTTGGGAAGGGATATATAAAGAAATAAAGGATATTTTCGATCCTAATACTCCGCCAAGATCTATTAGACAGCTAGGTGGTAAATTTAGAGTAGAGACAATCGAAGATTTTCTAAAACAAAATAAAACTCTGATTGTGAGTGAATTATTTAAGAGGTTAATGTGATATCAGATATCTACACAAAAGGATATGTAAAATTTTATGAGCCACAAGGCTTAGAGATGATTAGTATCAATGAACATAAACTATTGAATACTGAAGAAAGAGCCAGAGATAACGGTAAAGAAGATATTGACAGTGTGCTTGGTAATAAACTAAATATGTTTGGTCAATACCTTCATCAAAAATATATTTTACCAGAATGGCCTGAAGCTGTATTCAATAAGTATTTAGTATGGGATGGAGTTGATAAAGATAATCAGGGTTGGCATACTGACATGTTTGAAGACTATGATGTCTTTTTCTTATACTATTTAGACCACACATATAAAGAAAGTGGTGGTGCAATTAATTTTAAGTGGGATGGTGACTGTACTGAATCATACCAACCAATGGCTGGAGATCTTTTTATGATATCAAATATTAGAGGATTCTGGCATAAAGCTGATAGCACAAAAATAAAAAGGAGGGTTTGTTCTTTTGACTACTCTACAGGACGTCCTGAATAAAAAGGCAGAACTTTGTAAAGAAAGAGACCTTTGTGCAGAACTATACAATGTATGGATTACTAAACTGCACGATTTTCAAGACGATAAAGAAAAGTACGATATGTATATGAAGCAAATAGCTAACCTTGAGCCATATTCAAATACAATTAAAGAAGAGATCCGAGTTTGTAATAGACAAATTTGTGATATTGAAGGCGTAGAATCTATAAGCGAAACTAAATATTCTCATGAATGCGAGTATAAATATGGATACGAAAAACCAAATGAATAAAAGTATAGTATGCATAGACACCGAAAAAGATCAGCCACAGATGACGAATGAACAAACATTCTTCATTGATGGTTATTGGTTAGACAAATTACCTAACCACATCAATATAGACGTGTTTGATACATTTGAGTTTAAAGACTGTACACAGCCAGAAGAAACCTGGCTAGATCAAAATGCCATGAAAGATCTTAAGAAACTTCATAAGTGGTTTGCTGATAACTACATTGCTAAGATGTTTGATGACTTTCAAATGAAAGACTGCGCCATGTGGTCTGGAGTTGATGAGGGTTCAAGAGAATGGCACAATGATTTTGAAGACGGCGATGCCTTCAATTCTAATATCTTAGTCTATATGGACGATAATACTGAACAGAATGGTAATAATATCCAAGTAGCTAGTGGTGACTACATTAATATCATCTATCCTAAAAGAAGAGAGTTTGTATGGCTGAATCAGAAAAAATGTTTTCAGCATAGGGCAACACATAAAAGTGGAGTAAGACGAGTACTTAGTTTTGAGTACATGATTCCTGCATTACTGTGATATGGATGAAGTAATATTATGGCAATATAAGAGAGATCTTATTCGGTACATTTGTATCAATAACTATTCTCGTAGACATGCTGCTCGCATATTGAATGGAACACCATGGATTTAATTATTAAGCCAACAGAGCTGTGCAATTTCAAGTGTACATTCTGTTCAAGTACAAAATTAGTAGAAGATAAAGCATCAAAACTAGACTTGATGAAGATCTTTCAGTTTCTGGATAGGTATCCAGAGACCAGTACTATTATTGTAAATGGTGGTGATCCTTTAATGATGAATCCCAAATATTATTGGGAGATTATTAAATACCTAGACGATAATGACCTACCAGCCAATATATCTCTTACTACAAATCTTTGGCCTTTTTATAAAAACGTAGACAAGTGGCTACCTCTTTTTAAGAACGAAAGAGTAGGTGTATGCACTTCTTTTCAGTATGGTAATGGTAGACTTAAAGGTGACTATTCAGTATTTACTGAAGAAGACTTTACTATGTGCTCTGACTATATGTTATATTATGTTGGTTATAGACCAGAATTTATTGCAGTTATTACCGAAGAAAATGAATGGAGTGTAATAAAAACTGTAGAACTTGCTAAAGAAATGAATGTGGTTTGTAAAGTAAATTATGCTATGGCATCAGGAGAACAAGATGCTCCATATAGATTATCAAAAATTTATGAGCACTATATAAAAATATGGGAAGCTGGTTTAGCTCCTTGGGAACATAATACTCAGCAAATGATGAAACGTATTCGAGGTGAAGCTACTATCTGCCCGCTTACGCGTACGTGTGACAGTAATATTAGAACTATACAGCCTGAAGGTGACTATTATTCCTGTGGAGCCTTTGGTGATGATAAAGATAAAGCTATTGACTTTGACTTCGAAATGAAAGGTGGATTTGTTACGCCATTAGCAAACTCACCCGAACTCAATAGTCTAAAAATGGGATGTTATTCCTGTCCTATGTTTACGATTTGCAATGGTTGTAAAAAAACAATCAAAGACCTTAAAGAGCATGACATGGTAGAAGATCATTGTTACCATATGAAACAGCTTGGTCCAAAAATTTTAGAGGCAAACGGATTAGACACGCAAATGACTCCGTATGTAAATGAATCAATATGAACTTGTCAATCAATCCATCATATTTCTGTAATTTTAGATGTGACTTCTGCTATCTTACACCAGAGCAGTTAGGAGATCAAAAAAGGATTGAACCAGAAAAACTAAATCAACTATTATCACAGGTAGAAGAACCTATTGACCATGTTGATTTATATGGTGGAGAGATTGGTGCACTAAAAAGGAGCTACTATGATGAAATTATCGAGGTTATTCGCAATTGGTATTCTGATCCTATTAACATTAATACTAACTTCTCTAAGCTCGACGATAGATTCTTCGACGATGGAGTCACTCTTTCCGTCTCATACGATTTTCAAGCAAGAGAAAAGCATGAATTAGTATTTCAAAATATGATGATGAGTCCTAAACCGATATCCTTGCTGATCTTGGCGTCACCAAGGGTTATCACAATGGACGTGGACGAGATGGTTCAGAACTTAAATCTGATTAATTCTATCCAATCAGTTGAAATAAAACCATATTCTACAAATCAAGCTAATACATTTGAAATAACTCATAGAGATTATGAAAACTTTGTTATCAAATGGTTAGAATCTCCGATACAAAAGAACTTTCAATTTATCAATTATGACAATATAGTTGATAGTTATAACAAGGATTATAATGCTTGGAGTGATGACCACGTTTATATTACACCCAATGGAAAGTTTGGTGTATTAGAATTTGATGAAAACGATAATGAGTATTTTTTAGAGTTACCAACATATAGTTCATATCAACAATGGGCTTGGCGGGAAAAAAGAGTGCAATCACCTATATGTAATAGTTGTACTTATTTTGGGCATTGTTTAACTGAGCATTATAGATATGTTAAAGATCTAAAAAATTCATGCAATGGATACCGAGGACTATTGGATTGGTATGAAAGACTGGAAAGTAAAACAGAAAATTTATCACAAGCTCAATAAAGAGCATGATGATGATTTAGCTGGAGTTGATATTGAAATATCAGAAGATATAGTAAACAATGCAATAAGATATTTTAAAGAAAAAGATGTTGGTTGGATTTATCCAGCAAAATCTTATATGGTAGCACTTTGTTACGCTTTTTGGATAATGGAAGACTATGATGAAAATTTTTATGATGTATTAAAGGATCCAGAACTTCTTCCACTTGATCCTTACTTTGTTTCATACGAGAAAGACAGTAATACATATAATGAAATAATTGGAATTGTTTTTGCTAATAACAAAGGCATTCTTAAAATGGAGGGTATGGTACCTGATGTCAGAAAATACTACGACGCTGAACTCGGGCTTGAATCTTCTTTATCCTACGATAGTGAGTAAGTCTAGACTCATTCTCGATGAAGATAAAATGATCTTGCCGGCGTTGGAAAGAAACGAGATTAGTGATACATTAAAAGAAGTAATGGTTGATGAGTTTGATGATTATCTTAGCCACATAGGTAAGAACCTAAACGATTGGGATCACTATCAGATAAAGTCATGGATTAATAAGTATGAGCATGGGCATCCAGGAATGGAAGTTCATACTCACACTGGGCCTCATCTTTCAGCTATTGTAATAATAGAATGTGGAATGGGTGGAGAAATTGTTTTTCAAGATCCAAGACATTTTGCATCAAGAGGATATGATTTACAGTTTAAACCTATGTTTGAGCCAACCGTTTATCATCCTAAGCAGGGAGATGTACTCATCTTTCCAAGTTTTCTTTATCATGGAGTTAGGCCTACACAACACTTAAGAATTAGTGCTGCATTTGATATGTATCTTTACAGCAATTCTACTCCAGAGCCGCACTAAAGTACTACAGCTTCTATTACGCCGTATTTACCTTTACCGGATTTTTTAGCTTCAAAAGATTCAAGTGCAATTGCAAAGCTACAGCAATGAGGTGATTCATTGTTAACTACGGCGTGACCTTCTGGTCCGCCAACTAACCGATCGCCCTTATTTACTGAACCCTTAACCTTGACTGGAACTCTACCCTTCAGGGCGACTGGGATACCGTTTTCCAGTTGGTTATTCATAAGATATGCTGGATAAGCAGAGATAACTCCTAGTACTGAATGGTTGTTTTCACCATCACTTGCTGTTACTTCGAACTCACCGCCAACTTTTACTACTGTACCAGCTTCATATGCAAAATCAGAAAGATAAAGCTCAGCCAAGTCAGCGTAGTTTGCGGTAGTTGCTGTACCCGAAAAGGTAACACCATGAACAGTTGACCACCTTAAGGATGAAGTACCTAAAGTATGGCTATTATCTGTGGCTGGATTAATTGCAGTATTCACTCTTGCCTGAAAAGCAACAAGATCTGCAGTACTATCACCAAGCGTAGTACTACCATTATTTAGTAGACTTGTAACAGTAGTTCCACCAAGGCTTGCCGCACCAGTTGTTGTGATTGGATTTGCACCAAAGTTAAGAGTACTTCCAAATGTAGTTGTACCTGTGATATTTAAGTTACCACCGATCGAAGTATTATTTGTTACTGACAAACTATCAAGAGTTGAAGCACCACCAACATCTAAAGTTCCTGAAATATCTTGGTTTCCATTACAATCAATACCAGCGTTTGCAGTTATTTGACCTTGAGATGTAATAGTACCACCAGCAGTTGTGTTACCTGTTATACCAAGATCTGCACCTACACTAAGATTATTACCAGAATTAATATCGGCATGAACTGTAAGGTTACCGGTTTGTGTCATAGTAAGAACAGTTTGTCCACCAGTACTTACAATCATATTTGCAGCATTACCAGCAAGTTCTGTGGTTGCATCTAATGCCTGATCGTTAATGGTAATAACATTATCAAAGACTGAAGCAGTCTTAATTTCGTTTACAACATCAACTAGATTTTGTCCTATATATTGGCTAGAAAGAGTGCTACCATCACCAACCAAGTCAGAAAGACTGTTGGTTTTTACTCTCCATTGTTCAAAAGTATCGGTTGTTGGTACATTAATTGCAGCCATTAGTTTAGCCTCTCAATAATTGTTTGCATTAGTTGTTTCAGTTCTTTGACATCATTTTTCAAATCAATCAATTCCTGTTCTTTAGCTTTAGCAGCTTCATTGGCTTTCAAAGCTTTCAAATAAGCTGTATTATCAGTATTTATAACAGCGCCCGATGAAAGATCTCTTTGAAGTCCTGGTCTATCTTGTATATTTACTTTCATTATGTACCTAACGCAATAACTCTAAAGTCCTTAATTCTTGGAACATGTGTTGAAGACTGTGACTTAAATACTACTTTGATCGCTACAATCTGGAATGGTGACGAAGTAAGATCAACTGTATACTCATAATCGTTAAATTGAGTTGGGT
>MDTC01152905.1_pt1 | contig 11542 bp, 8 predicted proteins | sample 811181 | NCBI WGS metagenome assembly MDTC01 (sample SAMN05326644, study PRJNA326480) | marine metagenome | isolation source: seawater | place: Pacific Ocean: North | collected 2011 | reverse complement strand
TTGCCTCGATTCGCCTTAGAATATAATGACTGTTTAATTTAAAGATTGTCGTGGGCTACTATTCAGGCGGTGATGGGTTGATGAAAGTGGATGGAACCGCTGTCGCAACCGTCACTACATGGAGTTTTACCGCATCACAAGAAACCTTAGATGTCACCACATTAGGTGATCACGATAGAAAACTTGTTGGTGGAACTCGTAGTGTTTCTGGTTCTGCTTCTATTTCTTGGTATTCAGCATCAGGTGCAAGTGCTGGTCACACACAAGCAACTACGTTGTTGAACAAACTTGTCAAAGCTAATGGGGCTGCCCCTTCCGTTGTTTCAGGACAGGATTACAATACTTCTTTGACATTAGGAATAACTGATTATGACGGTGATGAAAAAAGCATCACTATGGGAGTGATCTTAACCAGTATTGCTATGACAAATAGCCAAGGTGAAGTTCTATCTGCTGAAGTTTCATTTGAAGCAACTGATCATCCTTCTGCTCTATCTCTATAAATGCCCACCTATTTAGGGAGTGGAGGGTTCATTGAACTCAAAAGAACATCAATGGAGCATAGTTTAAATGCTTCATTGGTTCCTAGTGACATTAATACTTCAAGAAAAAGATTTTCAGTAACTGGAGTTAAATCAAATATCATTACTGGAGATAAAGTTGAAATAAAAAGAACAGATAGTACTGCAAATTTAGAATTAGTTTCTGGTCATTCGGCTAATGATGGTAGTTGGTTTGTTCATGTGGATGATATAGGAGGGATTCGTTTATATGAAACCTTTGCTTTAGCTGTAGGAGGAACAAAAGCAAATGCGTTAACTTTAGTTGTTCCTTCTGGCAACCAAGATATATCAATAAAAGCAAGAAATACTAGTTTTAGACCTTTAGCAAGAATTGAAGAATATGAGTTCACAACACAGAGAGATCAAATAGAAATTAGTCAATTAGGCGATGTTTTTAAAAGGCAATATGACAATGGAATGATTCAAGGACAAGGTTCAATGACTTGTTTTTGGGAACATAGATATGTAGCGACAGATCCTGATTATTCAACAGGGCAAGAATTTTCTTCTTATTTAGCTCGTCTGATTTTACGAGTACAGCAGGGGTCAGATTTTTTTGGTCGATTTTTTCTTTATAGAGAATCTGCTTCTTCTGCTAATAATGCTTGGTATGAATGTGATGCTCAAATAACAAGTTGTAGCGTTACTATTCCTAATGTTGGGATAGTAAAAACTCAAATTGATTTTATTACTTCAGGAGAATTTAGTCTTCAAGTAGGTGCAACACCTGGTTATGTCTTACAAGAATCTACTGATCACCTATTACAAGAGGATGGAAGCAAGATTTTCTTAGAAGATGATGCGACATAATATATATAAGGTATAAACTGTCCCTAAAGACTAAGAGTTAAATGGCTGACCTTCAAATAAGTCAACTGCCTCAGTTAGCTGAAGCAGATTTGGCAGGTGGGGATGAACTTGCAATTGTTGATGATAGTGCATCAGAAACCAAACGAATTACGGCAAAAGCTTTAGTTGAAAAAGGTGTCGCTTTAATTGATGCTGGGTCAATACCTGGTACTGCGTTAGCAAGTCTTGGAGCAGGAACTGTAAATACAGCGGCTGTAGCTGATAACGCTATAACAGCAGCTAAAATTGTGGCAGGAGCAGTAGGCGCAAGTGAGATAGCTGATGGATCAATAACAGCTACAGAAATAGCAGCTAATACTATTACCGCAACACAGATAGGAACAAATGCAATTGGTGCAAGTGAATTAGCCGATGACGCTGTAGATAGTGCTGCTATAGCCGCAAACGCTGTAACAACTGCCAAAATTGCAGATGCAAATGTCACTTATGCAAAATTAAATCTTAGTGACGGCGATATAGCAGGAGCAAAAATTGCAAATAATTCAATAACAGCAGGACAAATTGCCGCTGATGCTGTTGGAGCTAGTGAACTTGCTAATGATGCTGTAGATACCAATGCAATAGCCAACTTAGCTGTTACAGGAAACAAGATAGCGAACGCAACAATTACAGATGGAAAGATAGCGAACGCAACAATAACAGGAGCGAAATTAGTTAATGACACAATTACAGCAACACAGATAGCTGCTAATGCAATTACAGCTTCTGAATTAGCAGACGATGCTGTAGATACGGCTGCAATTCTTGATGATGCTGTAACTTCGGGAAAACTTGCTGCTGGTGCAGTTGACACAACAGCTTTAGGTGCAGCGGCTGTAACTGGAGCAAAGATAGCTGGAACAACTATTACAGCAGCAAATATTGCCGCTGGAACTATTACAGCTACTGAACTTGCAGCCAATTCTGTTGGTGCTAGTGAGATTGCGGCTAATGCTGTAGGTGCTAGTGAGTTAGCTGACGATGCGGTTGATACTGCTGCCATAGTTAATGCAGCAGTCACCAATGCAAAGATTGCTGATGCAACTATCACTTATGCAAAGTTAAATCTTGCAGATGGTTCTATTCCAAGTGCAAAAATTGCTTCTGGAGCAATTAGTAGTAGTCAAATAGCAGCAAATGCGGTTGGTGCAACAGAACTTGCAAATGACGCAGTTGATACCGCTGCAATTCAAAACTTAGCGGTAACAGGAGCAAAGATAGCTGCTACTACAATCACTGGAGCAAAAATAGCTGCAACAACAATTGAAGCTGGAAATATAGCTGCTAATACAATTACAGCCTCAGAAATAGCAGCAAATGCAATAGGTGCTTCAGAGTTAGCAGACAATGCAGTTGATACAGCAGCGATAGTAGACGCAGCAGTTACTAACGACAAAATTGCAAATACAACGATTGCTTATGCAAAATTAAATTTATCAAATGGAGATATTGCTGGAGCGAAGATTGCTGATAATTCTCTTACAGCAACTCAAATAGCTGCTAACGCTATAGGTTCTAGTGAGCTAGCAGATAATGCAGTTGACACCAATGCCATTGCAGATGATGCCGTAACAGGAGCAAAAATAGCTGCAACAACTATTACTGGAGCCAATATTGCAGCTACAACAATTGCAGCAGGAAATATTGTTGCAAATACTCTTACTGCAAATGAAATAGCCCCTAATGCCATAGGTGCTTCAGAACTAGCAGATGATGCAGTAGACACAGCAGCAATAGCGAACTTGGCAGTTACAGGAGCCAAGATTGCAAACGCAACCGTTACAGCAGCAAAGTTAAATTTATCTGCTGGAGATATTGATGGAACAAAAATTGCTAATGATTCACTTACAGCAACTCAAATTGCCGCAAATGCAATAGGTGCTAGTGAATTAGCTGATAACGCTGTAGATACCGCTGCTCTTGCTGCTAATTCTGTAACAGCCGCAAAAATAGCAGCCAATGCAGTTGGAGCATCAGAACTTGCAGACGATGCGGTAGATACAGCAGCCGTAGCGAATGGAGCAATAACGACAGCAAAAATTGCTGATGGGGCTGTAACAACAGCCAAGCTTTCAGGAACTATTGAAGCTGGAACTCTTGCTGATGGTGCTGTTACAACTGCAAAGCTTGCAGATGATGCGGTTACAGCAGCCAAGATTGGAGCAGGTGCAGTCGATACAACTGCTTTAGGAGCAACTTCTGTAACAACAGCAAAAATTGCTGCTGCGGCAGTTACTGATGCAAAAGTAGCCACTGGAATTAGTGGAACAAAACTTACTGATGCAACAATTACTGCTGCAAAATTAAACACAGCAAATATCGACAGATCGCTAAATGTAGCTTCTGGAAATTTAGGGATCAATAATGTTATTTCTGCTGGAACATCTGCTGGAATTACATACAACGCTCAAGGCTTAATAACCGCTGCAACTGCACTGGTAGCAAGCGATTTGCCAGTTGCGACAACATCTGCTGTTGGTGGTGTTTCCATTTCTAGTACTGGTGGATTATCTGTTACTGGTGCTGGTGCTTTAGCAATTGCAGCGACAACGACTGGTGCTACAGCAACAAAAGTCACTTTTAACAACTTTGGACAAATAACAGGAACAGCTTCTCTTGCTGCTGCTGATTTACCTGTTGCAACGGCAAGTGCTGTTGGTGCTGTATCTGTGCCTACAGGCGGCCCACTTTCTATTGATTCAAATGGTGCAATTACCGTTTCTAATTCTGGAGTAACAGCAGGAACAGGAACAAAAGTAACAGTTGACGCTAAAGGTCGAGTTACTGCTCTTACAACTTTGGCAGACAGTGATATTCCTAACCACAGTGCAGCATTAATAACTTCTGGAAGTATTCCAACAGCAAGAATTGCAAATAATGCAATTACTGGAACAAAACTTGCAAATGCTTCAACAACGCTATTTGGCTCTGTAGGTCAGACTGGGTTCCCGACATCCGAGTTTACAGGGCAATTTTTCTTCGATTCTGTCTCTGAAGATTTATACATATATGATGGAAATGCTTATCAACCAATAACAACTTTAACAAAAGGTTCGCTGGTTTTTGGTGGTACATTTAATGCTTCAACAAGTAAAGTTGCAAGTGTAACAACAGCAGGTGCAGCAGCAGGTTTAAGCGTTGGATCTAATGTTCCAACGCCTACAAGTTCTACTGATGGTTTATATTTAGTAGTTGAAAATGCTGGTACTCCCAGCGCACCAGCACCTGTAGTTGCTCTTGCACCACCAGATTACATTTTAGGTGTTACAAACACAGGTGGAAGTTCATGGGAAGAAATTGATTTATCGCAGACCGTAGCAGGGCAGGTCGCAAGCAATATTACTTTCACACCTTATGGGCAAATTAGCTCGACTAATGTACAAGATGCGTTACAAGAATTAGAGACTGAAAAGTTAGCACTAACTGGTGGTACTGTTACAGGTCAGGTTCTAATTGGTAATACTGGAAGCATTGTATTTGAAGGTTCAACTGTTGACGCATACGAAACAACTTTAGGTGTAGTTGACCCAACTACAAGTGATAAAACAATACTTTTACCTAATATTTCTGGAACTTTAATAACAAATAACGATTCTGGAACAGTAACCAGCGCAATGCTTGCTGATGGAACCATCGTTAATGCTGATATAAATGCTTCTGCTGCTATTGCCCTCACCAAATTAGAAGGCATAACTGCTGCGAAAATAATTGTTGGTAATGGATCAGGCGTTGCTGCTCAAGTTTCTGTAACAGGTGATATATCCATATCTGATGCTGGGGTCGTTGCAATTACGGCGGCTTCCATTGTTGATGCTGATATTTCTAGTTCTGCTGCGATTACGGGTTCAAAGGTCACAACTGGAACGACAAGTGCCGTTGGTGTCCTTCAATTAACAGATAGTGCAGCTTCTACTTCTGCTACTACGGCTGCTACTCCTGCTGCTGTAAAGATTGCAAAAGATGCTGCTGATGCTGCTGCTACAACAGCTAATGCAGCGTTGCCGAAAGCTGGCGGCACAATGACTGGCAATCTAATTCTGGACAATGCTTCAGAATTGCGTCTAACAGAGGCCGATTCAGATGGTGCAAATTACACAGCATTAAAAGCACAAGCCCAGACTTCAGATATAACACTTACTCTTCCTGCTACAGCACCAACTGCTAACCAAGTACTTAAGGCTAATGCCAGCACACCTACGAATCTTGAATGGGCAACTGATACAACCAATACTGCTGCTGCTGATTTAACAGGAACAACTCTTGCTTCCAATGTTGTTGCAAGTTCTCTTACATCAGTTGGGACTCTTACTTCTTTAACAGTTAGTGGAACAATAACTGGAGATGTAACTGGAGACTTAACTGGTAACGCAGATACAGCAACAATACTTGCAACTGCAAGAACGATAGGAGGAGTTAGTTTTAACGGTTCAGCAAATATAGATCTACCAGGCGTTAACACTGCTGGAAACCAAAACACAACAGGCAATGCAGCAACAGCAACAAAGTTTGCTTCTGCGGTCACTATTGGTGGCGTTAGTTTTGACGGTTCAGCAAATATTGATCTTGCAGGTGTTAACACTGCTGGTACTCAAGACACTTCAGGTACAGCAGCACTCGCAACCCAATTCACAGTCACAGCAAATAATGCAACAGATGAAACTGTTTATCCGATTTTTGTAGATGCAGCTACTGGATCACAAGGTGCTGAAACAGATTCTGCTTTAACTTACAACCCTTCAACTGGAGCTTTAACGACAACTACTTTTGTTGGAAATTTAACTGGAAATGTTACTGGAAACGTAACTGGAAACGTAACTGGAAACGTAACTGGAAATTGCTCAGGTACAGCAACATCGTTAGCTACAGCAAGAGCAATAAATGGAGTTAACTTTGATGGTTCAGCAGACATAACAGTAACGGCGGCTGCTGGTACGTTAACTGGAGCAACATTAGCTAGTGGAGTAACGGCTAGTTCTTTAACTTCGGTTGGAACACTTACAGGTTTAACAAGTACTGGTGATATTAATCTGAACGCTCAAGCAGACCTTCGGTTTAAGGACGCTGATAGTTCTCATTATGTCGCTCTTCAATCTCCTGCTTCTGTTGCAAGTAGTTTTACTCTTACTCTCCCTTCGACTGACGCTGCTGTTTCTGGCTATGTCTTAGCTAGTGATGGTTCAGGAACTTTATCTTGGGTTGATCCAGGTTCAACATCATCACCAACATTTACAGGAGATGCAACTCTTACAAACGATGGTGCTTTAGTTGGATTTTCAAATTTAAATGGAACTTATACAGGAAACGCAAAAACATTAACAGTTACGGTTGCAAGTAAAACTGGCGCACATCGTTATAACGGTTCTGGTTCTGGTTTTGGATACAAAATTGATGGAAAAGAATCTCCTTTCTTAACTCTTACGCCAGGCCGTACATATAAATTTGATCAAGCAGATAGTTCTAACGCAAACCATCCACTTCGTTTTTACTTAGAAGCAGACAAAACAACTGCTTATACAACAGGAGTCACGACCAACGGAACAGCAGGATCTTCTGGAGCCTATACACAGATAGTCGTTTCAGACACAACTCCACAAGTCCTTCATTATCAATGCTCTGCTCATGCCTTAATGGGTAATAGCGTTCAAACAAATAGCAATGTCTCTTCAAAATTAGCAACAGCAAGAGCTATTAACGGAACAAACTTCGATGGTTCCGCTGATATTACGGTTACTGCTAATGCTGGCACATTAACTGGTGCGACTCTTGCTGGTGGAGTAACAGCATCAAGTTTAACTTCTGTTGGCACTCTTGGAAGTTTGGCAGTTAGTGGTAACGCAACTGTTGGTGGAAATGCAACTATCACTGGGAACCTAGTTGTAAATGGAACTACTACAACAGTTTCAAGTACCACTGTTGAAGTAGCTGACAAGAATATTGAACTTGGTAAGGTTTCAAGTCCTGATGATACAACCGCAGATGGAGGAGGTATAACTCTTAAGGGTGCAACAGATAAGACATGGAACTGGGTTAACGCTACTGATGCTTGGACATCTTCTGAGCATATTGCTTTACCAGATGACAAGAAAATATTATTTGGGGCTGGAACAGACTTAAGTATCTATTCAAATGGAACTGAAGGAATACTTGGTATTCCAGATGGAGGAACACTAAAGGTTAAAGATGGCACAAATACTTTAGTTACTTTTTCTGGGGCTAGTAATCAAATAGATTTTCATAATGAGGTTGTTTTTATTGGTCAATCTAGTAACGCTGTTTGGGATTATTCAAACAGTAGATTTAGTGGAACAATTACAGAGATAAATGTTACTGCTAATAATTCAACAGATGAAACTTGCTACCCATTATTTGCTGACGGTGCAACAGGTAGTCAAGGAGCCGAATCAGATACAGGTCTAACTTATAACCCTTCAAGTGGACTATTAACTTCAACAGGATTTGTAGGAAATGTAACTGGAAATTGTTCTGGAAGTGCTGCAACAGTAACAGGTGCGGCTCAGACGGCAATTACTTCTGTTGGCACATTAACGGGGCTGACTGTAAGTGGGAATATTGAAATGACAGGTACAGGAGCAATTGATGTTCCTGCTGGTACAACTGCTCAAAGGCCAGGTTCTGCTTCGGCTGGAATGTTTAGATATAACTCAACAACTACCAAGTTTGAAGGTTATACAACAGGTTGGGGTGCTATTGGAGGTGGAGGTGGTGCAACTGGTGGAGGTGCTGATGAAATATTTGTAGAAAACGATCAAACAATTACGACTAATTACACAATAGGTAATGGATCTGCAAAAAATGCTAGCTCAGTTGGCGATTTAGCTATAAACTCAGGAGTAACGGTTACAGTACCAGCAAATGCTCGCTGGGTAATTCTTTAAAATGGCTTACGGAACACTTAAAGCAGATTCGATTGTTTACGACAATTCGGGATCAGATGTATCAGTTACTGTCTCAACCATACCTAGTGCTGCATCTCCTACATTCACTGGGAATGTAACTATAAATGCTCAAGGTGATCTTCGTCTTGCTGATAGTGATTCAAGTAATTATGTAGGCTTTCAAGCTCCTGGCACAGTTTCAAGCAATGTGCTTTGGACGCTTCCTGGAGCAGATGGTTCCGCAGGTCAGCAGCTTACTACGGATGGATCTGGGACGTTGAGTTGGTCTGCTGCTGTCAATGTTGCAGCAGCTAGTTTAACTGGAACAACGATTGCAGCTAATGTCGTCACCAGTTCTCTGACAACAGTTGGAACTTTAACTGGACTGACTATTGATGGCGATGTCACATTCACAGGGGCAAGTTCAAACGGCACATGGGACAAGTCAGCAGATGCGTTCGTTGGAAATTTAACTGGTACTGCTTCTATAGCTACTACAGTCACAGTTGCAGATGAGTCTTCAGATACAACTTGTTTTCCACTATTCGCAACGGCTGCTACAGGTAATTTAGCTCCTAAGTCAGGAACAAATTTAACTTTTAACTCAGATACTGGAGCGTTAACAGCTACTTCCTTCGTTGGTGCATTAACTGGAAACGTCACAGGTAATGCTTCTGGTTCCTCTGGATCTTGTACTGGTAACGCTGCTACAGCTACAGAAGCAACAAACGTCACGGTTACAGCTAATAATTCAACTGATGAGACTGTTTATCCTTTATTTGCTGATGGTAATACGGGTACTCAAGGGGCAGAAACTGATACAGGACTTACTTACAACCCTTCAAGTGGACTTCTTACTAGTACAGGGTTTGTAGGAAATTTAACAGGTAATGCTTCTGGTTCTTCAGGATCTTGTACTGGTAATGCTGCAACAGCAACAGTAGCTAGTGGTCTAACAGGCTCACCAAATATTACTGTTGGGACTATAGGTTGTGGTGCTATTACTGGTACATCAACCATAACTGATGATAAAGGCAACGTCCGTTCTGTCCCAACCAGAAACGAAACAAGTGCCTATACACTTGTGGCGGCTGACGCTGGTAAATGTGTTACTGCTGATAATGGTGTAACGGTTCCAAATGGGGTCTTCTCTGCTGGAGATGTTGTCACTATTATCAACATGGCAACTTCAGATAAAACTATTACTCAAGGATCAAGTTTAACTATGCGAAATGTTGGAGATGACGGTAATACTGGCAACGTATCAGTTAAAAAGTATGCTATGTGTACGCTTATATTTACATCATCTAGTGTTTGCTTCTTTTCTACCACTGCTAAAGCATAGGAGGTTTTAATTATGCCAACTTCACAGATTCTTTTAAGTCAAGGGGGTGAAGCAGGACCTGTAACAGGTGAAGACACCTATGAAACCGTTGGATCATTTACTTGGACAGCACCTGCTGGTGTCACAAAAATTTCTGTAGCTGGAATTGGGGGTGGTGCTTCTGCTGGTGCGGGTGGTGCTGGTGCTGGATTAGGTTATAAAAACAACCTATCAGTAACACCAGGTACTTCTTATACAGTGGTCGTTGGGGCTGGCGGTGGTGGTTCTACTGGCTACCCAGGCAATGCGGGGGGTAATAGCTATATAACTGTTGGTGGGACAGAATACGGCGGTCAAGGTGGACAAGGTGCTTACACGGCAGGTACCAAAATGAGTAGTTCTGATGGCGGTGGAACTGGCGGTGGTCAACCTGGTTACGGTGGTGGCCCTGGTGGTGGGTCTGGCGGTTGGTCTGGTAATGGTGGTGGTGGTGCTTTCCCTCATCCGTACCCATTTGGTTCACCTAATGGTAATGCTGGCGGCGGCGGCGGCGGCGGCGGTGGGGCGCATAGTGCGTCTAGCGCTCAGACAGGTGGGGCTGGCGGTGGCGCAAGTATTCAGGGTGGTAATGGTGGTGCTGGTGGAAATTCTGGTGGCGGTACTGGTGGGGCTGGAGGCACTGGCCCTTATACAAGTAAAACTGCTGGTGGGGCTGGTGCGGCAAACATGACTGGGCCTGGCGGTGCTTGTGGTGGTGGCGGTTCATCGAACAATACTGGTGGAAGGGGGGGGTTTAAAATCGTTTACCCAGGAGATACAAGACAATTTCCTTCTACAGCTATCTACTAAATTTCTATTATGTTTTATATAAAAATCGAAAACGGAAGTCCTGTTAACAATGCTGTAATTGAAAGCAATTTACGGGTTTTGTTTCCTTCATCAAACTTTTCAAATCCAATACAACCTGAAGAAGTAAAAGATTTAGGGTATGAGCCTTACATTCATTCGGAAATACCTTCACTTGAGAGGTACGAAAAAGCAGTAAATCCAACTCCTGTTTTACGTGGCGATGGTATATGGATACAACAATGGAAAGTTGAACCAATGACTGATGAAGAGAAAAAAATAGCAGATGATAATCAGGCATTGAGGATGCGTGTAGGTCGTAATGAGTTGCTAAAACTTTGCGATTGGACACAACTTAATGATTCTGAGGTTCAATCCAATAATGATGAATGGCTTGCTTATCGCAAAGCATTGCGTGATGTTCCAACACAAGCTGGTTTTCCGTGGGATGTAACTTGGCCTGCTGATCCTGGTTCGTTACTTAGTAAAAATCTTAGGGATTTTGATGGAACTCCATCTTAAAGATAGACAGTAGGGCTATACTTTAGAAGTAAATACACTTTATCTATGTCTACTATCTCTGAATTAGACGCTGCTGTTGAAGAATACAACGGTGTTGTTAAAAGACATAAAGCTGAACTTCAGCCTCTTGCAGTAAGAATCCAAGAATTACAAGGCAAAATTATTAACGAAGCTAGAGAAGCTGATCAGAATCCACATGTTTGTGATCCAAATGCTAATAACGGTGAGGCATCTCCTGAATGATAAAAATCATAACTTGGATTAATTTCGCTGCCTTCATCTTGGGGGTAGCGAGTTTAGGTGGTGCATTTATTTTTAGATCAAAAATCTTTGATGCTGTTTTAGATGGCGTTAAAAAAGAACTTCCTTCTTTAGTGCAAGGAGCTATGCCAGAAATGCCCAAAGTGCCTGAGATGACTGGCCCTGTGCTTCCGTTCGGGAAATGATTCAATTTAAATCATTTAACGGCCTAACTTCTTTAGTGTTAGGCGGTGGACTCATTGCCACCAATTTTATGAGCTTAAACTTACTGGCTCGTAAAG
>MDTC01038477.1_pt1 | contig 11542 bp, 6 predicted proteins | sample 811181 | NCBI WGS metagenome assembly MDTC01 (sample SAMN05326644, study PRJNA326480) | marine metagenome | isolation source: seawater | place: Pacific Ocean: North | collected 2011 | reverse complement strand
TACAAGAGCACGCTGCTTCGCTTCCACGGCCTGCCGGCGAGCTAATGCCAGCCGCTTAGCCTCTGCGGCTTTCTGCTCCGCCAGAACCCGACGCTTCTCCTCTGCGGCCTTCTCCTCTACAAGAGCACGCTGCTTCACTTCCACTGCCTGCTGCCGACCCATTTCCGCTCGTTGGACTTCCGCCGCTCTCTGCTCGGCGAGGACCCGGCGCTTCTCCTCTGCGGCCTTCTCCTCTACAAGAGTACGCTGCTTCACTTCCACGGCCTGCCGGCGAGCTAATGCCAAGCGGTGGGCCTCCGCCGCTTGCTGCTCCGCAAGAACCCGGCCTTTCTCCTCTGCGGCCTTCTCCTCTACAAGACTACGCTGCTGCACCTCCACGGCCTGCCGGCGAGCTAATGCCAACCGCTTGGCCTCCGCCGCTTGCTGCTCCGCCAGAACACGGCGCTTCTCATCCGCCACTTTCTCCTCCAAAAGAGCACGCTGCTTCGCTTCCCCAGCCTGCTGCTGAGCCATTTCGGCTCGATGATCTTCAACGGAGGAATTCTCCGCGTCACCCCGCCTTCCCGGTCGCAATTCTCCGCCATTCCTACGGGTATTCGGGGACTCTAGCACAACTGCCAACTCCTTCTCAGCCTGCTCTATTTTCCTGCGGGCCTCCTCCCGCGCCCCGGGCTGTAGTTTACGCTCTTCTACTCTGCGCTCTGCTGTCGCAACGGCCTCAGTGGTGGCACGCAAGCCCTCTGCGGCCCTCGCCCTGCGACGCTGCCGTTCTTCCACGGGGTTCTCCTCTCCATCTGGAAGTTCTTCCACATTCCTCCTTTGCTGTTGGTTGTTGCGCAGGGCTACCTGACATTCTGGACTCTCGATCGCTTCTCTTGCCGCTTCATGACGTCGCACTCTGGCCTCATGATGACGATACCTGAGGTCCCGTTTGATCTCTCTCTTACCGGCCCGTACGATCTCCACTCGCCCGAGGTTCCTCGCAACTCGACTGGGGCAGACGGCAGCGTTCCAGGACGCATCAACCCGCGGAGCAAATAGTTGGACTCGGTTTTCGTGTAACCGATGATGATGACGGTGTGCGAAGTGGTCGCGACCTATGCCCAGATCTATCTGGCAGCGGCGTGCCGGGCGGCTCGCGTGTCGGTTCACCCACGCAAAATCCGGCCCCCCGCAATGCACTCGGTTGTCCTGCATGGAAAAACGCGTCACATTGCGAGTCCTGATGACGATAGTGATAACTGTCTCCCGTGGAACACAATGGGAATACACCGGCTCGTAGAAGTGGTCCACCGGAACAAAGTTGTAGTAGTCAGGAGAGACATCATAAGCCAGATCGATCCCGGGGTCGTAGTCATAGACTTCGTCGTAGAGAGTTTCAGGAGGCAGAGGAGCCCACCCGAGATAGTCGTCGTTCTGACGCCAGGACACCCAGGCCGGAGCCCAGTCATCCCCGGGCACCCACACCCATCCGTGCTGGGCGACAAGTATCCAGCGCCCATAGTGGTAGACCGCCCACCCGAAGGGCTCGTCCGAGAGCCAAGTCCATCCCTGGTCAGAATTCACCCAGCGCCCCCTGGTGTAGGGTCTCCATGCCGGATCGGTCCGCAAGGACGTTGGCTGCCATACAAATCCGTAGTCCCTCGTCTGAAGCCACTCACCAAACCTCGAAAGCTCTGCGAAGAAAATCTGGTGGTCCCCAGTATTAAGCAGGGTTGCCGGAACAGTTGCCTCAAGGGCCACTGCGGTTCCCTCACTTGCTCGAAAGTCATCGTTCCGCGGCGGTTCCTCCACCACGATAGCCCGGGGAACATCTTCGAACTCCACCAGCTCGCCCAGATTGGAATCAATTGTCGCGCTATCAGCCAGTTCCCCCTCTCCGACAGGGTCGCCTTCCTTGTGTTCACTGAGAGCAATCGCAAGCTGACGACGTGCCTCCTCCAATTCGGCATCGAGGGCCGCCTCCTCCCGCTCTTTTTCAAGCTGCGCAACCTTTTGCTTCAGTTTTCTTTTTTCTCCGTCAACCGAGAGCTTCGCAAGGTCGCAGCAGGGCAGGAGGCAAACGGTAGCAAGAGCAGGGAAAAGGGAGATAAAACGCTTCATGATCGACAAAATTGGTTCACCCCCTTGGACAAGATTCACCCCCTCCCTTATTCAATATATCGACATATTCTTCCGGCTATTCGCTTCCATTGCCTTATTTCGGGCTTCAGAAAGTATTCCTTAGCGTACACCCTGCCCCCTCCCATGGAAGAAAACCCATATCAGCTCACCGATAAAAAGATCCTAGAGCCACCCACTAATTTTACTGGAAAGCTCCGCTATCTGGGACCCAGCTTCATCCTTTCCGCTTCCATCGTCGGTTCTGGAGAACTCATTGCCACCACTCTTTTAGGCGCCGAGGCGGGATTCGTCTGCCTCTGGGTCATCCTCTTCTCCTGCCTTGTCAAGGTTAGCCTCCAGCTCGAGTTCGGCAAACACGCCATCTACACCGGCCGCACCACCATGCAGGCCCTCAATGGCCTGCCAGGGCCCCGCCTCGGCAAGGGGCATATTTCCATCTGGGCCTGGCTGCTTATCATGAGCTTCAAGTTCCTACAGGTCGGTGGGATCGTCGGAGGGGTAGCCCTTATTTTCATGCAAATCCCCGCGCTCGCCGAGTTCGGCCTCGCATGGTGGACCTTCTTCACAGCCCTTGTGGTAGCCATTATTGTCTCGGTCGGGCGCTACGGCTTCCTCGAGAAACTTTCCCTCTCGATGATTGGGCTCTTTACCCTTTTCACCCTGATCTCCGTGATTTCTCTGCAATGGACCCCCTATGCGGTAAGTGGAACGGAAATCCTCTCTGGCTTAGAATTCGAGCTCCCCGCTGCGATGATCCTCGTCGCGGTAGGGGCCTTCGGAATAACCGGAGTGGGGGGAGACGAGATCATGGCCTACAACTACTGGCTGCTGGAAAAAGGCTACGCCTCTCACACCGGACCAAGGCCGGGATGGACTACTGGCGAGGCCCACCGGGTCTGGGTAAAACGGGCACGAGGCTGGATCAAGGTCATGACGCTTGATGCCATCGCTGCCATGGTCTGTTACACCCTCGTCACGGTCCTCTTCTATATTCTCGGTGCCGCTATTCTCCATCGCAGGGGAATCGAGCCGGCCGAGACGGAACTGATTACCCAACTGGGAGCGATCTATACTGAGTCTCTCGGACCGTGGGCCTTCGGGATTTTCCTTGGTGGCGCACTCGTCGTGCTCTTTTCCACCTTATTCTCTGCCCTTGCCGCTTGGACCCGGCTCTTCAGCGATTCCTTCAGTCAACTCGGCTGGGGAGATTTCCAGGATCCAGATAGCCGCAAGAAATTCGTAACCGCCTGCGCGTTCACCTTCCCAGCTATCTGGGGCATTCTCTTCCTCACTTTCAAAGCCCCGGGAATCATGGTCATCATCGGAGGGGTTGCCAGCGCCTTCATCCTCCTGATCGTGGTGTTTGCCGCGGTCATTATGCACCGCAAGTGGGCTCCCCCCGAACTCGGAGGAGGACCTTTCTACAGAATCGCCTTTATCTTAAGCTCTCTGGCTATTGTCACCGTAGCGATCATCACCGGGTGTAGGGCCCTAGGCTGGATAGGATAAGCCAGCTGCCAGCTTACCAAAAACACACCAAGTGCCGATCCGTCCGCACCAGAAGCTTTCTATCCACCACTACCGGAGAGGCAATTACGCCTTCCTCTAGCTTGATTTCCTGCAGGCCCTCGATGCCATCCGCATTCAGCCTACCGGTAAAAATGGCTCCGTCGCGGCGCGCTACAAAAAGACGCTTTCCCGCCACCACCGGGGACGCGCAGAAAGTATGAACCGATTTCGGGAGGCTCTCCTGCCAGATTTTCCTCCCCGTGGTGGCATCAACCATCGTCAAGGTCCCACGGGCCTTCCCGGTATCAGTCAGCATGAGAGCCCGGTTCCCGTGTGCGGCAGGAGTGCAGTTGTCCGAGCCCCAGCCCCGGGCGCTCCAGAGCCAGGCTGACTTGGTGATATCTCCCTTCCCACCGAGCTTGATCCCCGCCACCCGGTCCTCGCGCCCATGAGGCACGATGGCCACTCCATTTGTGCCTGAGGGCGATGCGATGGTCCGCCAGACCCGCTCCGGCTTGGGATTGAATCCTCCACAGAACCAGAGCTGCTCCCCGGTCATGGCATGATGGCCAGTCAGGTGATCTCCTCCCCAAGTCACGATCGTCTCAACCCCATCCACCGTCTCAACGAAGGGGGAAGAGTAGCTATCCCCATTTTCTCCAACCGTTCGGAAGGCGCGCTCCGTCATCCAGGCTCGTTTCCCATTTTTCTTATCGAGGGCAACGAGATAGGAGGTGCCCGCCTGGTGCATGGCCGCAATCACGATCCGGCCCCCAGCAAAGATCGGCGAAGTGCCCCGGTCCCAGAGAATCTTATCAGGATGGGCGACCTGATCGAGGTTGAGCCTCCAAGCCACCTCGCCCTCGAGGGTCATGGCCGCCACCGTTCCCGACTTGAAGTAGACATAGAGAAACTCCCCATCCGTAAGCGGAGACGAGTTTGCACTGCTTCCAATCCGCTGTGTCCTTCCCAGCCGGGCCGATCCAAGCTCTTTTCGCCAGAGTTCCTTCCCGCTTTTAAGATCAAAAGCCTGGACCGCATCATTCTCACCAATGAGCCCGGTCACAAACACCTTGCCCTCCCACACCACGGGAGTGGAACAGGCCCGACCCGACAGCTTGGCTTTCCACATTCGCTTAGCAGACAACTGGTCCGGGCCTTCTCTATCCGGCACTACTCCGTTCCCGTGAGGTCCTCTCCAGGAGGGCCAGTTCTCCGCCGACACTACCTGTCCTCCACACAAGACAACGACCATTAAAGCCAATCGCGACATCATAGGCCTACTACAGTCAGGCCTTCTTGCGATCCTCAACAAGAATCGGAGTAACGAGCACCTGATTACCAACAGTCGATAAATAATAAGGGCACCACGATTCTTGACCAATGCCGTTCACTTTGGACACTGCTTCAACGCCATGGCTGATATCATCAACAAAACCGACATTGAAATTGGAGTCGTTGCTACCCACTCCGGATGGGTAGGAGGAATCGTTCCTGACGATGATGGCAACGCTCCACGAACCAGTGAGGGCGAGCTCGTTGTTCTCTCTGAGATGAAAAAGCTCCAGAAGCTCAGCGCTGTAAAACTTGATGGAGTGCAGGTTCCAGTCATTCCCGGCACCAAGCCAGAAGACTTCGATGAGATTTGCAACGGCTTCAAGGACCTCGGCCTTAACCTTTACTTTGTCCTCATGGTGGGAGGTGCTGACCCCATGAATCCCGAGGACGAGTCCGCAGTGACAGACCAGCTTCTCCCGGGACTGGAAGCAGCCAAGAACCATGGGGTAACTATCGTATCATCTACCTCGATCGAGGAGTGGATGAGCGGCTCACCTCGCAAGGACGGCCCCGACTTCGAGGCGGCCGTAGAGCAGAATGCCAAACTTCATCATCGATGCTATACTGAGGCAGCCCTCGCCGATTCCTGTGTCGATTCTTGGCATGTGGAGTTCCTGCGGCCCGGGGAGTTCGCCACCTTCACCGACATTGGCCGACTCTGGAAATTTCTTCAGGCCGCCAATTCCCTCGTCGGCGGGGATAGCAAGTTCTTTAAGTCTCTCACTGATGCCGCCCACTGCGGTGACTCAGCTCTGACAATTCCCGAAAACGAGGATCTCATTGCCCAAATGGGTGAAACGGGTGTACTCGGCTGCTTCCATGCCTCGGCCATGACGACCCGGGGATGCCTCTCCACCGATGATGGGTGGATCGGATCCCTGCTCACTGCGGTAGCGAAAACCGGGACCCTGTCACAGGTATTTGTCGAACTCTTCCGCCACGATGACGCGGCCCTTCAGGCTCTCCGGGACCTCGATCCCGGCCACGGCATCGACACCACTGACGGACGGGACTACAACCAGTGCACCGCAGACGGACTGGAAGACATCGCCCACCGCCTGAACAATCTGAAGGCCCGGGGCATCCTCTAGAGTCTTCACCCCATTGCGAGCCGAGCCCTCTTATCTGGCTCCAATACAAAAAAGGTGCTCCTCACCGCGGAGAAGCCACTGCCCCCGCGTGATCACGGGCGAGGCGTGCATCTCCTCTCCGAGTTCATTCTTCGCTACCTCGGCATATTCCTCTCCGGGCTTGATCACGGTCATGACCCCGCTTTCCGAGACGAAGCAAACGTGCCCCTGCACTGTAATTGCCGATGCCCCGTGTTCGCGACCAATCCGTTGATTCCACACTAGCCTACCTGTTCCGGCCTCCAGACAGCTCGCCTTGCCACTATCGGATACCACCATGAAATATTTCCCGATACTGGCTGGACTCGGCACATAGGAAGGGTCCTTGCGGGTCCGCCACCTGACATGTGATTTGGTCACATTACCTGAACCCCGCGGGTCGATAGCCAGCATATGCCGCTGGGGAAACCCGCACGTCATGAAGAGAAGGTCCCCGTTATAAACCAGAGACGCCACGAACTGATCCGTAGGCCCATCGATCACCCAATGCCGCTTCCCGGTATCAGGGTCGTAGCTCGCTACCGTCTTATCCCCGGAAAGAACCATCTGATTTCGCCCTTCAATCGTCCAGATCACCGGAGTGCAGTAACTTCGGGTCCGGTTCAGGCGCATTGTCTTCCAAACTTCCTCTCCGGTATTTTTGTCCAATGCTACGATATAGGAATCCCCATCGTGATCTCCATTAACAATCACCTTGTCCTTCCACAGGATAGGGCTCGAACAATAACCGTGCACACTGGAGAACACCCCGGGGCGCTTCTCCCACCTCCTTTCCCCTTCAAAATCATATGCCGCCACATACATTTCGTCACCATCAAGAAAACTTACATAGACGAGGTCTCCATCGGTGACCGGAGTGGACGAGGCCAGGCTGTTGCGCCGGTGGGTTGGCTCCCGGGCAGAGATCAACACCGTCTCCTCCCACTTCTCCTCGCCACTACGACGATCCAGACAGAGCAGAACCCTCCGGTCCTCAACTGCGGCCACCACAAAAACATGATCCTTCCACACGATGGGTGAAGCGTGCCCCTTGCCTGGCAGGCTCATCTTCCAAATCGTATTTTTCTGCACGTTCCATTGCAGCGGCACCACCTCGTCTGGACTGGAGCCATCACCGCGCGCCCCCCGCCAGGAGGGCCAGCTATCCTCCGCATCTGCAGGGAGAACCAGTCCAAGAAAGCCAGTGAGTAAACCAAGGGAGAGAATCGCAAACCTCATGCAGGTATCCTAGCGTCTCCCCTACGCCCTTTATCAAGCATTCCCCATCGCAGAATGAAGAAAGAAAGCCCGAAAGGAGAATAAGCTTATCCAACCAGACCGCCCAGCGACTTCCCAACCTCCTCTACCCACTCATTACCGGGCAACGCATAGGGGCGGAAGGTTTCCAGATAACCTTCATGCTCATTGTAGAAGAGGGCCCGGTGCAGACCAAGATTGCTTGCTGCCGGGCTATCAACCAAGGCGGCAGAGTCATTCTGACTCATCTGGAAGATGACCCGCATTTCAAATTCACTGAGAGATTTCCGGCTCAGAAAGCGGTTCACGTTGTTATAGGTGTCCACCGTTGCGATCACATGCAGCCCATAACTCGTTCCCTCGGTAACGATCTCGTTAAGTTGTGCACCCGGCCCCGGCCCCGCCGTATCACTGTCGAACGAGAAATCAAAGTCGTCCTCGTGCTTAAGCTTCTTAAACTTCTGAAGACTATGAATAAGGAGGAAAACCGGCGGATCCTTGGCGGCCGCCTCCTCATCTGAGGCCCTTCGCTTCATTTCCTCTCCCAACTCACCCATTACCCGGGGGAGATCACTGTTTCTGGCGAGTTCAACCTGCTGCGGAATCGCTTCGACCACACTCTGAAGAAACGCACCCTCCGAAGAGCCGGGCGTAGTTCCATCGCACACCACGAAACGAATGCCGTCTTTTACAGACTGTGCCGAGAGGCACACCAGTGAAACAGCCAGCATTGCAAGAGCAGCCTCTTCCCGCTGCCCGATAACAATGAGATTGCTCCCACTCTGACGATGAAAGGTCGCCTCCGTTGGTCCCTTGATTGAGTTTGGAGAACCCAGCCATGATCGCTTGGGATCCGCAGGAGCTGCTGCCCCAGCTCCGAGGAGACGTTGTAGCAGAACATTCTCGCCTACATCAGCAGGAGAATTCCCTTCGAAGACAATCGGAGCGGCACAATCATAGGAATTCTTCTCTGCGATCGTGATAACCTGCTTAAGGGCCTCATCCCTCTCTTCATCCGGAAGCCAGACGACTTGGAATGGGCTATTGGCTTCCAGTGCCCCCGCACTATCATTGTAGATTCCCTCTCCGGGGCGGGTCAGCATCCGGGGAGCGGGATTGGAGTCGTCCATAATGAGATAGGCGTCGGTCTCGTTACATTGCAGAGCAACTCGAATCACCATCTGGCCCATGGTAGTCCGGGCCATGCTGTACGCTCCCCCGAGAGTTTGCGATCCGAGCAGGACGTGAATCCCAAAGGCCCGTCCCTGCCTTACAATACGGTCCAGCAGAACGGAGGCATCCTGGGCAATCCGGTCGTCTTCAACAAACAGCTCCTGAAACTCATCGATCATCAGCAGAGACCTAGGAACCGGCTTTTCCCCACCAGCTCTCTTGTATCCAGCTATATCTTGAACCCCCATCTTGCGGAACATATCCCCCCGCATTTTCAGTTCATCATCCACCCTCTTGAGCACACTCAACCCGAACTCCCGATCACTCTCGATCGCTACCACACGGGCGTGAGGGAGCCGCGCTGAAGCATAGCACTTGAACTCCACCCCCTTCTTGAAATCAACCAGGTAAAACTCGACTTCATCGGGACTGCACCAGAGGGCCAGGTTCGAGATAATAACATGAAAGAGCGTCGACTTTCCCGATCCGGTCTTTCCTGCAAAAAGGGCGTGCTGACGAGTACCCTTTCCAATAGCAAGATACTGAAGCTTGGTTGCCCCTGTCCTCCCAATTGGAACCCTGAGCTCATGGGTGGTATCACTACTCCAGAATTCACCCTCCGCTGGAATAACATGACGAAATGGCACCTCCACCCGATTGGCGTCGACACTACTGGCTCCGATCTTCTGGATGAAATCGATGGCCACGCCAGGTTCGGGGGCCGGATCAAAATCAACAGGCATCTCAGCGCCTTCCCCGGTCGAAATCAGAGAGCGCCCCTCCTCCCAGCGAATTCGGATGCTATTTTCACGAAGAACTTCAGGCATCAACTCAGCTGGCCCCCCGGTCTGCTGGTGATCCCAGTGCATCAGGGTATAAATTCCACACCTTGCACCACTCATCGCGATGCTCTGCAGACGCTTGGCGGCGGCCTCACTGAAACTCGCCGGGAAGTCTGCAATGACGAGAAAATGATACTTTTCCGCAATGTTCCCTGCCTGTTCATTATATTCCGTAATCGTCTCATACTCGTTGCGGAGATACATCTGGATCACCTTTTCGATGTGCTCGTTGAGCTCCCCCAGCTTTTCCTCGATCTGGCTTCGCTGGGTCCAGATCCTTCCGTTGATTACGCTATCTTCAAAATCGGCAAGATGCATGATCCCGGCAAAATTTTCCCCGAGACCCACTGGATCTATGATGGTGAAATTGAGCTTCCCCGGAGGGGTCGTAGCCAAAAGCCGCAGGATAATATTATTGAGAGCCCCGATCGCAGCCTCCCGACCCGCTACCTCTCCATCGGTCTCGAAAAGAAGGGATCCATCACGCGGGAGCTGCAGGGCGATGGGGATATCAATCGCCCTCGCATCTGGCAGCTCCAGCGCCACCTCCTCTGCCAATCGATCCCCCGCCACTGCGACCTTACCAAACCGGGCTACATCATGTAACTCCGTCGCGGGCTTCCAGCACTCCAGATACTCCTGATCCCAGGCAGGCGTCAGAGGCGAAAGCACCTGCTCTAAGCCATCCGAATCACGGTAGATCGATTGCACGAGCGCGGACCACTCCTGTTCCATCTTTCTACGTTCCGCGGCATAAGAAGACTCAGTCTCTTCCACCGCCGCTTCACGGCGCTCTCGCAATCCCTCAATCCTTTGCGCTGATTCTTCCCGAAGAGTCAGCACTTCCCTCTCATGAAGTGCGTCAATCGGCCCTACGACTCGATCGCGCATTTCATCGTTCTTTGCGTTCACCCGGCTGTATTTTTCATCGACTGCTCTGCCTCCTTCCTCGCGCAGCCTGCTAGCTGCCTTATCAGCCTCATCCCATCGATTTCCCTCCGAGTTCTCCTCCGAGATGAGCTGCGCTTCCTCTTGCGCGAAACGTGTTGAGATTCGTTCGGAGCAGGATCTGGATATGCGTCTCGTCCTCTCTAATTGCTCGGCAACCGCCTCGGCCGCTGGCTCGGCCCTGCCCCCGGTACAAAACTGGATCAGAATAACAAGGAGGACGGTGCTGGCCGCTACTCCCCCAGCAAGGGCCCATTCATGTTCCCTCTCGGTCCACACGCCAGAGAGATAAGCAGCCCCGCCCCAACCGAGAGACAGGATGACCCACCAAGGGAAAAAACTCAGGATGCGAGCGAGCCCATGATCCTTGAACCCCTTAAGCTTCTCCTCTCCTTCCTCAATTCCAGACCTGACTCGCTCAAGAAAATCTGGAGTTTGCCCCGATTCGTCAGGCGGTCCGACCTCAAGAGAGGAGCCATATGCGGGTGTCAGCTTCTTCTGGAAACGAGGATATCCACGCATCGCTACCCTGCTTTTTTTCTCCAGCTCTTTAAGACCCTGCTCACACACCCCTAATTCCACCCGCAAGCCCTCATACATTCCACTCAACCTCGCGAGAGACTGTTGCCGATTTACCTTGTTGGTTACGGCCATTACCTGGAGATCTGAAGCAGTCTTGCCACGCAGACCCTCAGCCCGCTTCGATAACTGACGCTTACTCGCAGGAAGGGCTCTCTCAATCCATTCTACCCTCCCAGCATGGCGGGCCTCCGCATGCTTCTTGGAGTCGCCTAGTTTCGCTTCCTTGCTGACAAGGTTAGCTTCCAGCGAATCCTTTTCCTCCTCGCACCCCCTTTCGAACGTCCGCTTGGCAGCAAAGATCTTTGTTCGCATCTTCTTGCCAGCATGCTGCTCCCTCTCGGAAAAATCCCTGATTGCTCCGGCTAATCCGTTTGCGAGCTCCAAGCCCTTCGATACTCCCATCCTACTCCTCACAGTCTCTCCTTGCTCTGGTTAGAATCTTATCAATTTCCTCAATTACCCGAATCGCGGCCGAGACGTCGTCCGGGAGGGCTTCTATATAGTCCTTTTCAAATTCCCGTTGCCGCCCATCGCTCCAATAACTTTTGACCCGGTCCCAGCTCTGCATGAATACCTTGGTCGACTTGGTAAGCTTGACCGCACTCGCCCGGGCACTCATTCGTCCTCTCCCTTCTCTGTGGGGATATCACTACTCATCTC
>MDTC01208161.1_pt1 | contig 11543 bp, 11 predicted proteins | sample 811181 | NCBI WGS metagenome assembly MDTC01 (sample SAMN05326644, study PRJNA326480) | marine metagenome | isolation source: seawater | place: Pacific Ocean: North | collected 2011 | reverse complement strand
TGGTGAGGTTAAATTTGGTGAAAATTATGGTTGGAAAATTATTGGTTGGGGAGGAACTAATTATAGTGGCACCTCAATTGGTGACGGTAGTGCATGGAAACCAGGTTTTACTAAACCTATATGGACTTGGACACCATCAATTGCAGTTTGCAATATTTTAATCTATGACGGAAAAACTCATCCTAAATGGAAGGGAGATGTACTAGTTACATCTCTTAAATATAGAACATTATATAGACTTGACTTTGAAGATGGGAAAGTAAAAAGCCAGCATGTTGTATTTAAAGATCGTATCGGCAGAATTAGAGATATAGAAGTTAATAGTAAAGGAGAAATATTTTTAATAAATGCAAATAGTTACGCAAGTTTATGGAAACTAGAGAAATTTTAAACGGAGATATGTATGTATAAATTATTTATTATTTTAATATTATGGGTATATCTAAGTCCAACTCTTTATGCTGATAACTATATCGCATCAAGACAAGAGTTGTGGTTTTCTGATTCAAGTTATTATAAAACATCTCATCATGTAAAAATTGGAAAAAGCGTTGTGTTTAATAACTATCATTTCTTTGGTGAGGTAGGTGTTGGAGAAGACATTAATGAGGGTACTCCAATAGGCTCTGGGTCATCTTTTGATTATATTAGATTTGGAGTTAGTAAAATTTTCTTTGATTCTTTTAAACTTAATGTTAATTATAGAAGTAAAATGAAATCTGATGATAGAGATCTTAACTGGATTGTTATTAACACTAAATATAAATTTTAAATTAATACTTTTCTAACCATGTATAAACCAAAGAGCATGTTATAATTATAATTAAATATGAGTGAAAACAATAAGATAAATATATTAAGACGAAAAGTTAGATTTTGGGAAAAAACTAATACATGGAGAAAAGAGCCTGATTTTTGGAGATTAGGTATAATGAAAAAAATGCCAGTATTATTATCTTTATCTATCGTAATGCTAACAGGAATAATACTTGCAATCTTCTTAAAATAACTATAATAAAATTATTAATGCAAGAGAGACTGTAGTATTTTTGTAAATTCAAATATAATCAAAAATGTTCCTACAAAAAAAGAAAATATTATTACAACCATCAAGAATGGAATAAATTGAGGTCGCGTCTTTTCTAATACATTTATTAATGTTCTTTCTATAATTTTTTGCGCATAAAACATAATGTTTCCAAATACTACTGCTGAGAATATTGGTCCTAATACAAAAAAAACAAAAGGTTTCCAAGAATAGACATCAGAAAAGCCAACATCTATAGAATAAATATAAAAACTTGAAGTTACCCAAAATAAAACAGCAATAATTTTAGAATTTTTTTGAACTTTAGCATCTTGTATTTCTTGTTGCGCTTTTAATTTTCTTTCCTTTATACTTGTCATGCTTTTACTCTTGATGAATATTCATTATTTTCAGTATCTATTTTTATTTGTTCTCCTTCTTTAATAAAAATAGGAACCATAATTTTTTGTCCATTTTCTAGTACTGCTTCTTTTAAAGTCGATGAAACAGTGTCACCTTTTATAGCTTCGACTGTTGATGTAACGGTTAAATTAACAAATTTTGGTGGGTCTACTTGAATAATATTGCCATTCCAAGTTGTAATGTTACATTCATCTCCATCAACAAGCCATACGGCATTTTCATTTAATATTTCATTTTTAACTTCAATTTGCTCATAACTATCAAGGTTCATAAAAAAATATGTATTAGATTCTTTATATAAAAATTGCATTTTTGTATTAAGAACATCTGCTTCATCTAAGTTTTCGCCAATTTTAATAGTCTTCTCTAAAACTTTATTATTAAGTAGGTTTCTAATTTTTACACGAGTGAATGCTTGTCCTTTTCCTGGATTCACAAATTCTGTTTCTAAAATTATGTAAGGTTGATTTTCAATTAAGATTTTATTTCCATTACGTAATAGCGCTGAATTATCAGACATTAATTAATTTGTCGTTCTGATAATGAAATAATTTCAGTGTTTTGTAATGCTGCTATGCGTTTTGATAAAGGGGGATGAGTGGAAAATAATTTTTTTAATGTCGATGATTGTCCTTTATTAGATATACCAAACGCTAACATTTGATCAGGGAGCTTAGCTGCGCTAAATTTTTCTAAAGTTTTCAAAGATGAAATCATGCTTTCTTTAGATGTTAATTGTGCTCCACCAAAGTCAGCTCTGAACTCTCTTCTTCTTGAAAACCAACATACAATTACAGACGCAAGAATTGCTAAAATAATTTGAGCGAAAATTACTGTAATAAAATAACCTATACCATAACCTCTTTCATTTTTAAGTATTACCCTATCAACAAAATGTCCTATCACTCTTGAAAAGAAAATAACAAAAGCGTTTATAATTCCTTGTATCAAAGTTAAGGTAACCATGTCTCCGTTAGCAACATGACTCATTTCGTGTCCTATGACAGCTTCCACTTCACTTCTATTCATATTGTTGATTAAACCTGTGCTAAGTGCGACTAGAGAGCTATTTTTTGATGAACCAGTTGCAAATGCATTTGGTTGTGGAGACTCAAATATACCTATTTCTGGAACTTTAATATCTAAATGTTGAGATTGCTTTTCTACTATATTGGCATACCATTTCTCAAACTCGTTCGATGGTGACTTGATAACTTTAACGCCTGCCATCTTTTTTGCCATCCATTTAGACATATATAATGAAATAAAAGATCCACCCATGCCAAAAACAAGTGAAAATAACATTAAGGAGTTATAATCTAAATCTATTCCATTATTTTGTAAAATTCCTGTAAAACCTATCAGGGATAGAAAAATACTTAATACAAGAAGTATTGCTATGTTAGTAATCAGAAAAAATAATACTCGTTTCATGTCTATTCTCTATTCAATATTATAGTCTGTTTTACCTTTTTCAAGCAAAAACTTTTTATCAATTTTTTTGCCTCTTCGATTCTTTTCCATAAAGAAGTGTTTAAGTTCATCATACTTCATGCTTTTATCTTTTTTAGATGTATAAGAAAATAATAAAGATTGCTCCTTTTTCAAGATACCTACAAATACAATCTTTTCAGTACTATTTTTAGGGATATTAATAAGCTTAATTCCTCTACCCTTTGCCATTATTGGTATATTTTGTAAATCACCTATTAACATATAACCCTCGCTGGTAATAACCAAATAATGCGTATCTGTGTCTAAATCAACTGTAACAGGCTTAATTGCAAAATCATCTTTTGTTTTAAGTAATGTTTTTCCCTTTCTATTCTTTACAATTAGATCTTCATATAATGACATAAAACCGTAACCACGATTAGTTATATTTAAAACACTTAATTTATTTGATAAATTAAGCATTCCGGTAACTAGGATGCCATCCTGTATCTGAAAATATTTGCTTATAGGCTCTCCTTGACCTCTAGAGATATTAAAGTTGGAGGAATCAAGATTATATACATACCCTAATTGGTCAAAAAATCCCAAAACACTATCGGTTTGTGCTAACTCATGATGTAAATATTCATCACCGGTTTTAAAATTAAGTTTTTCTAAATTAAAATCATGTCCTTTGCTAAATTTAATCCATCCATTTTTTGATAATATAGCAGTTAGTGGTTCAATAGAAACTGCAGCCTTAATTTTAAGCGCTTTAGAAATATTTTGTGTATTAATTTTAGTAAGTCTTTCTCTAGCAAATAAAGACAAATGTTCTTTAAGCTCTTTTTTTAAGTATGTTTTTAGTCTCATTTTTGAATTTAAAATTAAAGATATTGACTGTTCTCTTTTTTGTAATTCAGACAATTCAGCAACTATGTTTTTTTCTTGAAGTTTAGCAAGATTTCTTATTTTTATATTTATGATAGCTTCATATTGAATTTCTGAGAATTTATATATTTTTAAAATCTTTTTCTTTGGCTCGTCCTCATTTCTTATGATTTTAATTATTTTATCTAAATTTTTGTATACAATAATATATGCTTTTAGAATATGGATTCTAGACTTTATTTTTTCTAACTCCCATGAGAGTTTATTTTTGATTGTTGTTAATCTAAAATCTATCCATTCTGTTAGAATGATTCGAATATTCTTTACTTGTGGTTTGCCGTTTAAGCCAATCATATTCATATTGACTCTTATATTTTTCTCTAAATCTGTTGTAAAAAATAAATGAGATATCACATCATCTGCATTATGAGATTTTCCTTTATATTTAATAATTAACCTTACAGGGTTATCCTGATCAGAGTCATCCATAACACTTTCTAAAAAAGTCGATTTTTTTGAGTAAATTTGTTCTTGTATTTGTTCAATAATTTTCGTGGTAGTAGATTGATACGGAATTGAATCAATAATGATTTCCTTCTTTGTAAGAGTGTATGTAGCTCTAATTTTAATATTTCCAGATCCAAAATCATATATATTATCTATATCAGATTCATTTAAAACTATTTCTCCTTTTGTTGGGAAGTCAGGAGCTTTAATTATTTTTTTTATATCTTGAACAGTCGATTTTGGTTTATCTAACAAAAGTATTGCAGCCTCTACTGTTTCTTTTAAATTATGAGATGGGATATCTGTTGACATACCAACTGCAATTCCAGAACTTCCGTTAACTAATATATTCGGTATCTTTGAAGGCAAGTGTTTGGGCTCTTTTAATGTTCCATCAAAATTTGCTACCCATTTAACAGTCCCCATGTCTATTTCATCTAAAAACAGATTAGAAAATTCTGTTAATCTTGATTCTGTGTATCGCATAGCTGCAAAAGATTTGGGGTCATCTTGCGTTCCCCAATTCCCCTGTCCCTCAATAAACGGATAATTGTATGAGAAGTCTTGTGCCAACATAACCATAGCTTCATAACATGCGGTATCACCATGAGGATGAAATTTTCCTAAAACATCACCTATAGTTCTAGCAGATTTCTTAAATTTTGTATTATGTTTCAGTCCTAGCTCATTCATTGCAAATATTATTCTTCTTTGCACAGGTTTAAGTCCATCCGTAATATTTGGCAATGCTCTATCTAAAATGACATACATTGAATAATTCAAATATGCTTGTTCTGAAAATTCTCGTAAAGGTACTTTCTCAATATTTGAATCTGCCTCTTTAATCATTTTTTCTAAATCAATTTTCATATTTAATCTATTTTTGCTAAATCACCCTTTTTTTCCAACCAAACTTTTCTATCAGCTGAATTTTTTTTACTCAAAAGCATGTTCATTAAATCATAATCTTTTTTTTCATTAGATAAGGTTAATTTTATTAACCTTCTAGTTTTTTTCGATAAAGTAGTTTCTCTCAACTGAGATGGGTTCATTTCTCCTAAGCCCTTAAATCGGGTAATTTGTAAATATGGACTATCTTTGCTTATTTTCATTTTTTTTAATAAACCATCTCTTTCTTTATCGTCGACCACATAAAAAGTTTCTTTTTTAAAATCTATTCTATATAAAGGGGGTTTAGCTATAAAAATATGTCCTGCATCAATTAATGGTTTAAAATGTTTTAAAAAAAGCGCAGTTAACAAAGTTGCAATATGTAAACCATCAGAATCTGCATCAGCTAATATACAAATTTTACCGTATCTAAGTCTGCTCAAATCTTCGGAACCTGGTTCAACTCCAATTGATATGCTAATATCTTTTACTTCTTTAGATTCTAAAATCTTTGATGAAGTTAATTCCCAAGTATTAAGTATTTTTCCTCGTAACGGTAAAATTGCTTGAAAAGATCTATCTCTTGCTTGTTTAGCTGATCCTCCTGCAGAATCACCTTCAACTAAAAATAATTCAGTGACTCTAGAATCTTTTATGGAACAATCTGATAATCTGCTCGGTAACAATACAGATTTTGAAGATGTCTTTTTTAAACCATTGTCAGATGATAATACTCTTGTTTGAGCGTTTTTAATAATTATTTCAGCAATCTTAACGCCAGATTCAGAATGTCTATTCAACCATATCTCAAAACTATCTTTTAATTTTGAGGTAAGCGTTGTTGAGATATTATTAGATTGTAGTTTACCTTTCGTTTGTCCAGAAAATTGAGGGTTACTCATCTTAAAAGATATAGCGTATGCTATATTTTTCCATAAATCTTCTGGTGATATTTTTAAATTCTTTGGCAATAAATTCTTTCTTTCACAAAACTCACGCATCGCTTCTATTAAAGCCGATCTAAATGAATTAACATGTGTTCCACCGAAATTAGTTGGTATTAAATTTACATAACTTTCCTGTATTTGATTAGATGAATTTTCTAACCAAGCACAGGACCAATCTATCGAATAAACATCTGCTTCAATAGTTCCAAAATAAGTACTTTGTGGCAAAAATACTTCATTATGATTGATGTTTGATATCAAATAATCTGATAAAGCACCTTCATGATAAAATTCTGTTTTACCTGATCCGTATTTATTATCAACGAGAGTCATTTTTAGCTTTGGTTGTAATATAGATTTTGCTTTAATGAGATGCGTAAGGTCTTTTATATTTAAATCCTGGCTATCAAAATATTTAGTGTTAGCTTTAAAGGTAATAATTGTTCCTTGTCTTTTTTTAATCGTTTTCTTTTTCTTTGTTAATTTTCTTTTTATATCACCATTAGTAAACGACATTGCATATTCATGTGGGTCATTTGACCTATATACTACAATATTTAAAAATTCAGAAAGTGCATTTACAATTGATACACCTACTCCATGCAAGCCACCAGAAAATTTATAGTTTTTTTCAGAAAATTTAGCACCAGAATGCAAATTAGTCATTATTACTTCAACGCCTGACACTTTATGTTCAGGGTGTAGGTCAACAGGCATACCTCTTCCATTGTCTTCAACTGATATAGAATTATCTTTATGTGCAGTAATAACTATTTCATTACAAAAACCAGAAATTGCTTCGTCTACACTATTATCAATAAGCTCTTGAACCAAATGATTTGGGTTAGTTGTATCAGTATACATGCCAGGTCTTTTTTGAACTGGCTCAATACCTTTAAGGACCTCTATATCTGATGATGTGTATTTTTTTTTCACTATGATGCTGTATAATTAAAAACATATTACTATATATGTATGAGAATATAAATGAATTATATCTTCTATGATTTTGAGACCACAGGAACCAATAGATTTTTTGATCAACCTGTGCAAATTGCGGCAATATTAGTAAATGAAGAATTTGAAATACTTGATCAAATAAATGAAAAATGTAAATTAAAAGATGGTATTGTTCCATATCCAGAAGCTCTGTTAATTAATAAGATTAATACAGAAACTTTAAAAAATGCGCAGTCATTTTTTGAAATGATAGATATTGTTCACAAAAAATTTAGCGAATGGTCTCCTGGAGTATTCATAGGATATAATAGTATATTTTTTGATGAAGTTGTGTTGAGACAAAGCCTTTACCAGTCATTATATGACCCATATATAACTAATACCAATAATAATAGAAGAGCTGATCTTTATAATATTATACTAGGGCTAGCTAGATTAAATTTAGACTTAATAAATATTGGCTTTAATCCAAAAACCGAAAAAGAAAGTTTTAAATTAGAGTATTTAGCCCAGGCAAATAATGTAGAACAAAAAACTGCTCATGATGCGCTAAGTGATGTCCATGCAACTATTGGTCTTGCTAAATTAATAAAATTAAAACATCCAGATTATTGGAATCAATGTATGTCAATTAATAATGCTGAAGGATTTAGAAATTATCTAGAAACAGATGATGTGTTTGTGCGCGCACCAAGCCATCCTTCTCACAAATATACACCTATATCCTATCTAACTTATAATCCAAATAATTTAAAAGAATTAGCGTTTTTTGATTTAGAAAATAATGTAGAAGAATATTATGATGCTAGAGTACAAAAAATCATCTCCTTAATAGAAAATAAGAATAAGATAATAAAACTTATGTACATAAATCAATCTCCTATAATTCTTAATTCAAATTATATAAAAGAAGCAAAAATATTTAGTGCTACAGAATTAGATAAATTTAAAATACAATCGCAAAATTTATCAAAACAAGAAAGATTTATAAATAATTTAAATCAAGCTTTGGTTGATAGGCAAGATGATAAAACCATTAATCAGACAATACCTACTGAATTAGAAGCTCAAATTTATTCAGGATTTGCATCCTATCAAGATAAAGAAAAAATGAAAGATTTTAAGAATTGTATAGAACAAGAAAAAAAATATACTATATCAAAAGAATTTGCAGATCCCAGGTTAAGAGAAATTGCATATCGAATAATATATGCTGAATCTCCTGAAATACTTTCAAAACAACAATTAAAAGATAGAAAAAATTTTATAGCAGAAAAAGTATTATCAAAAGAAGAGAAAGTAGACTGGTGTACAATAGATAAAGCCAAAAAAAGCATTGTAAATTTAAAAGAAAATGAAAAGTATTTGGACCAAAAAGAGTTTATAGATGAAATTGAAAGATATATTTTTTCTGAAGAAAAAAGATATAAAGAATATTTGATTTCTTAGCCAGAATTTAATATTTCAATAATTCTTTTGTACGGAAGATACCCTGGAATAACTGTTCCATTCTCTGTAAATATCATTGGTGTGCCATTAACTCTAAGTTCATATCCTAATTGATAATTCTTATCTAAAGGATTTTCACAACTCTTCTGAGATAAAAAATCATCATTAAACGCTTTTTCTATTAATTCTTTTTTATTTTTTGAACACCAAATAGAAACCATATCTCTATAAGCTCCATCGTCTTTTCCATTCCGAGAAAAAAGAACATATCTAACTTCTATATTATTTTTTAGAAGATCATCAATTTCATCATGAAGTTTTTTACAATAAGGGCATGAAGTATCTGTAAAAATTGTTATTACATGTGAGGTTTTTTTTGGTTTATATATTATTGTGTCAATGTCTAAAATATTTTTTAATAATGACAAGCGATGTTTTTTAATTCTTGATTCTGTTAAATTGTTTCCTGTTTTTAAATCAATGATATTTCCAGCAAGCAAATGTTTTAAGTCAGTAGTTAAATAAAATATCTGGTCCTTGATAATTATTTCAAAAAAAGAATTATCAACTTTTTCTATAGATTCAATTTTAAGTTTTGGATATTTTTCTGAAAAAACTTTTTCTGCATCATCAACATCATAAGATGAACTACATGAAATTAAAAAAATACTTAAAATAATGAATAAATTTTTCATATACTAGCCTCTTGGGTGATGTTTGCTATGGAAATTAATTAAACGCTCTTTTGCTACATGCGTATAAATTTGTGTAGTTGACAAGCTTGAGTGTCCAAGTAGCATTTGTACGGATCTAAGGTCTGCCCCATTGTTTAATAAATGCGTAGCAAAAGCATGTCTTAATGAATGTGGAGAAATTTTTTTGCTGGGTACAACTTTTTTCGAATAATTTGTAATAATACTCCAACAAGATTTTCTTGAAATCTGATCCCCTTTTCTATTTAAAAAAATATAATTATTATTTTTATTAATGATGAAATCCTGACGGTGATTGTTTATAAAATTATTTAACCACGTTAATGCTGTTTCGCCTATAGGAATAATTCGTTCTTTATTACCTTTTCCTATAACTCTTACAATTCCTCTGATAAGGTCGATTTGATTTAACGTTAGATTAGTTAGCTCTGATATCCTTAATCCTGTTGCATAAAGTAGTTCTAGTATAGTTTTATCTCTTATTCCCTTGTTAGAAGATAGTTCAGGTGCGTTCAAAATTTTCTCAACATCTTTCTCGCTTATATGTACAGGAAGTGTTCTTCCCATTTTTGGTGACTCTAATAATTCGCTAGGATTCATAGACAAATAATTGTTATTTACTAGCCAATTATAAAATCCTTTGATAGATGACAGGGCCCTGTTTATAGATGCTATGCTGTTACCTTGATCCATTTTAGATGCTAAAAAGGAATTTAAATCAGATTCTGTGCAATTATTTAAATCCTTGTTTTGCTGTTTTAACCATTTAGATAATTGAAATAAATCACTCATATAAGATGAGACGGTGTTTTTTGATAATCCTTTTTCGACCCAAACTGAATCACAATAACTATCAATAATATTGTCATTTATAACGTTCAACATATACAATACTTACAATATATATTTAAATTGTACTATGAAATTATAATAATAGAAAATTAAAGAATATATTATGAGCAAAAAGATTAAAAATAGCTGTATTAATGAATTTGATTCTACTGCTTTAGATGAAAATAAAGCTATAAAATTGATATTAAAATCTATTTCAGGAAAAATAGATGGTGAAATAGTGGATATTAAAAACTCACTTAATAGAGTTTTATATCAAAATATTAAATCTCATATTAACATTCCATCATTTAAAAATTCTGCAATGGATGGATATGCTATAAATATAAAAAATTTAAAGAAAAATAATTATTCACTTAATGAAATAGCGATATCCTTAGCTGGAAAACCATATAACAAAAAACTTAAAAATAAAGAAACTGTAAAAGTTATGACGGGGTCATTAATTCCTGATAATGCAGATGCTGTAATAATGAAAGAAATGACAATAAGCAATAAGAAAGAGATTAAATTTAAAAAAAATATTAAAAAAAATCAAAATATAAGGTTTATAGGTGAGGATATAAAAAAATCATCAATAGTTCTAAAAAAAGGAACTGCTATTAACCATATTAATCTATCAATATTATCATCAATGGGAATTAAAAAAATTAAAGTATTCAAAAAACCTATAATCAGTTTTTTTTCTACAGGTGACGAATTAATTTCAATAAATAAAAAATTAACAAAAGGAAAAATTTATGATAGTAACAGATACCTTCTTCATGGGCTATTATCAGGTTTGCCTGTCATAATTAATGACATGGGAGTAGTTGCTGATAAAGAATCTTTAATCATTAAAAAATTAAAGGAATGTGAAAAAAGATCTGATTTAATAATTACCACAGGTGGTGTCTCAGTTGGAGATGCTGATTATATTAGAGATGCTTTAAATAAAATAGGTAAAATAAATTTTTGGAAAATATCTATAAAACCTGGACGCCCTCTTGCTTATGGAAAAATTGGAAAATCATTATTTTTTGGATTACCAGGAAATCCTGTATCAGCTGCAGTTACATTTGAATTATTTGTAATACCTGCGATTAATAAAATTATAAATCTAAAGCAAAAGAATAAAATAATAATAAAGGCTAAAACTTTATCAGAAATACAAAAAAAGAAAGGCAGGATTGAATATAAAAGAGCGTGTCTCACACAAAATAAAAAAGGGAGTTTTGTTAAAATTTCTGGTTTGCAGGGGTCAAATATTTTAACATCTTTATCAAAAGCAAATTGCTATATAAGGCTTGAATCAAATATAAATTTTATAAAAAAAGGGTCAATGGTTGACGTTATCCCATTTAGTGAAGAAATATGAATAACAAAACGCATGGAGAAATTGGGTTTATAAAGAATATACTAATATGTATTTATGACTTAATGCTTCTATTTTCTATTTTATTTTTTTTA
>MDTC01150608.1_pt1 | contig 11543 bp, 9 predicted proteins | sample 811181 | NCBI WGS metagenome assembly MDTC01 (sample SAMN05326644, study PRJNA326480) | marine metagenome | isolation source: seawater | place: Pacific Ocean: North | collected 2011 | reverse complement strand
CGCTAAAGTTGATTTGACAACAACAAACCTTACAACCTTGTTTACTGTACCAAGTGGTGCTGACTTTAATGCAGCAATCGTAAACTCTATTCTTGTATCCGAGGATAGTGGTAATGCAGACACAATAACAGTGACACTAACTGATACAAGCAATGCCGTCTTTAGTTTATTTAAAGTAAAAGCTGTTGCAGCCAATACAACAATAGAACTATTGACAAGAGATTTAGTTTTACAAAGTGGTGAGATATTAAAAGTACAAGCAGCTACGGCAAATAGATTGCATGTTGTAGCAAGTATACAAGACGTATCGAAGACAAGAGTGACAACAAGTGCGTTAGCACAGATATAGTATTGAAGAAATAACGATTAATTGGTAGTATAAGCTATGGGCATATTTAAGAACATCACAAAAACATTAAAACAAGCGGCACCATTTATTGGTAGTGCTATTGGTATGTATTATGGAGGTTCTTTTGGAGCGGCACTTGGCTCTGGTATAGGATCTCTTGCCGCAGGCAGAAGCACAGAAGAAGCATTAAGAAATGCAGCATTAACTGGTGCTACTTCTTACGCACTAGGTGGAAAAGATTTTGGAAAAGATGGAGTATTTAGCACGGCTGATTCTCCTTTGTTTGGTAGAACACCCGTTGGTGCTGACGTACCAGGTGGAAGAACTGGTATTTCAAAAATACCTGGTTTTGGAACAACTGCAAAAGATTCTTCTAGTTTTTTTACTTCTCCAAGTGGAATAGCAACTATTGGACTTGGTGCGGCAGTTCTTGGGGATAAACAAGAAGCACCAATGATGGGATCAAGAAGACCAGATCCAGTAGGTAGATCAAGATTAGGTGTAGGTTTAGTTGGAGACAAAGCATATAATTTAGATGATCCAGATGAAAGAAATCAATATTTTGAAGATTTAAGAAAACAACAAGGCGTAACACCAACTAAATTTGTTGCAGACGGAGGAGAAATAACAGGCCCTGGAACAGGGACAAGTGACTCTGTACCTGCTAGACTTTCTGATGGTGAGTTTGTATTGACAGCTAAATCAGTTCGTGGTGCCGGTGGTGGCGATAGGGACTTGGGTGCAGCTAGAATGTATGATATGATGTCTAAATTAGAGAGGGTCGCATAATGGCTACACAAAGTACAGAACAAACCGTTAGACTTGCCCCGTTTCAAGAAGAATTTTTAGCGGATATTTTTGCAAGTGCCAAAGGACTAACTGATACTGGCACACAAATGCCTTTTTCTAAACAACAGTTAGCACAACTTTCTGACGGACAGAAAAAAGCAATAGCGAGTGCATTGGGTGGTGTTGGATCTTTTCAACCTTTTTTAGATAAAGGAGCCGAATCACTGGGTCAAGGAATAGGAGCCGTTGGCACTGGACTTGGGACAATAGGCACTGCATTAGGACAACTACCAGAAGCACAACAAGCATATCGTCAACAACAACAAGCTATGTTAGATGCTCAACAATTAGGGCAACAAGGAGTTGGACAAGCACAAGCTATGACTGCGGGTGCAAATTACGATTTTGATCCTACGTCTTTTAGACAATTTATGAACCCATATTTAGAAGATGTCGTTCAACAACAATATGAAGATATTGCAGAGCAAGGAGATATTGCAAAAAACAAAGCATCTGCTCAAGCAATTGGTGCAGGCGCTTTCGGTGGTTCAAGAGGAGCTATAGAACAAGCGGCTATAAATCAAAATGTATTAGATCAACAAGCTAGAACTGGTTCACAATTAAGATCAGCTGGTTTTCAACAAGCACAAAATCTTGCACAACAAGCTGCATCAAGACAAGCACAACAAAGACTTGCACAAGCTGGACAATTTGGTCAACAAGCGGGTCAAGCAGGTGCACTTGGTTTTCAAGGTGCACAAGGGTTTGGACAAACTGCCTCAGGTCTTGGTAATCTTGCACAATTGACGGGTCAACTTGGACAAACAACGGGTGCTTTAGGACAATCTGTAGGGCAACTTGGTATGCAAACAGCAGGTCTTGGACAACTTGGACAACAAATGGGTGTACAAGATGTTAATACATTGTTAGGTATTGGTGGACTGCAACAAGGTCAAAATCAAAGACAACTAGATATAACAAGAGCAAATCAGTTAGCACAACAAGCATTACCTTTCCAGAGGATAGGTTTTATGTCAGATATATTCAGAGGTGTTCCAGCGTTGCAACAAACTTATTCTACAACAACCACACCTCCACCAAGTAGAACATCTCAAATGTTAGGTCTTGGTATTGCAGGTCTTGGCGCTGCTGGAAGTGCAGGTGGATTTGGAAACTTATTTAACACTGGAGTGAGACCTACATAATGAATGTATACAACAGGAAAATGTTTCGCAAAGGTGGTGTGACAAAAGGCACTGGTATCATGGCTAGTGGACCAGAGATTATAAAAGCTCAACAAGGTGCATCTGTTAATATAGGTTTAGGTGACCCAAGAGGTTTTGACGATCGACAAATGACAATGAGACCAACTTCTATGAGACAGTTTCCTACCGAATTAGAACGATTAAACACTAGCTACATACCTCCTTCTCCAGGGTTTGGAAATGTAATATTAAAATCTCTTGGTATGCAACCATTTAAAAATATATATGATTCAAGAGTAGATGCTCTTGAAGATGAAAAGCAAAGAGTTAAAAATGAAATTGCAAAAGCTAAGAATAAAAAATCAGATTTATTAAAATCAAGAGTTGCAGCTACAGCAGGTATTGATGTAATGGAGACAACACCAGAAGCAAGTGCAAAAGTTCCAGGAACAGACTTAACTTTTGACGATGTGGGAGTTAGATTTAAACAACAAAACAAGCCATTTGTAGATTTTCTAAAAACTATACCAGGTCTTGTAGACAAATCTAATAAGTATCTTCAAGGTTTAGCTAGTAATATTATTGCTAATCCAAGTTTCCGAAAATATATGACAACACCAGAAGATGAAGTTCAACTAGATGATGAAAAAGCTTTTTCACCTGATGCCGAAGAATCAGATAATTTTTTAATTTCAGGAGCGAAGAAATTTATAAATGTTTTAGATGATGGTATAAAAAGGTTTGAAAAAGATAAAAAAGCTTATGATGCTAGATTAGCTCAAGTAGATGATGAAAGAGCTTTTATAGGAGAGTCGTCAATTTCAAGGTTGTCTGACTTAGAACGAGAAAAAAATCAAAAAGCATCAATAACTAAAAAACTAGCAGCCGTTGGCAATGATTCTTACAATCAAAAAATAGAGTCAGAAGATAAAGAAGAAGTAGATTTAGTTACTAATAAAACTAAAACTAATAATATTAAAAAATCACAAAAAGCAAAAGAAGATGGATTAAATGCAACAGTAAATAATCATAATTTATCCACTAACTTATTAAATGAAAATGAGAAAAGTCTTACATCAGCTAACTTAGGTAAGGTTTTAGGATATGAACAGTTTGAAAATTTATCTTTAGATGACAGAAAAAAATTATATTCTGGTATTTTAGAGTCAACAGTTGGTGACAAAGCAGATATTAAAACAGACAAAGATTTTAATATAATTATGACTGGATTATTGATTGCTGCTGGAGATAGTCCAGATGCATTAACAAACATAACAAGAGGACTTGCACAAGGTTTTAAAATGTTTGGCGATGCTTTGTCTGAAGACAGAAAAGAAAAGAGACAGATACAATTAACTGCAACTAAACTAGCTATTCAAGCAGAAGAAGCAGCAAAAGAAAGAGAATTTAAATCAGATGAAAAACAACTAGATAGAATAACTACTACTATTAATGCTATAATAAAAGACTCTGGTGGTAATGCCGACAAATTTAGAAAAACAATTATAAATACTGTTGCAGGTGATATTAAAACTTTCTTACCTCCAGCAGAAAGAACACAATTCAAGACTCTAAACAATAATCAAAAAGCAGAGAAAATAGTAAGTCTTGCAGACTCAATATCTGAACAAGCTGGATATGGTGGGCAAAAAAAATATGATTTAAACTCTGCTATAGAAGCAGTAACCTCTGGAGACTTTAGTAAACTTAAACTTTTAGATATAAACGACAATTCTGCTTTTACAGTAACTAAAAAACCCACACCGTAAGGAGCTTGTATGGCTACATATGAGGTTAAAGGTCCAGACGGAGCCGTATACGAAGTAGAAGGTCCAGACGGAGCTACTGATGATCAACTTATATCAGCAGTTAAAAATCAAATAAATCAAGAAACAACAAAAGAAGAACCTTTTGTTCCTCCTCCACAAACAGAAGAAACTACATTTAGTGATATAGCACAAGGTGTTGGTTCTGGATTGTTAAGAGGTTTAGTAGTTGAGCCTACTAAAACTGTTGTTAACTTAATGGGAGATTCAGAAAAGGCAGACAAATTAGAGAAATCTTTTAACAAGTTTCAAGAATACACTGGACTTACTCCCGAATCTGGTGGAGGTCAAATAGCAGAAAGATTATCTGGTTTTCTAGGTTCTTTTTTGGGATTAGGAAAAGTAGCTAAAGTATTTAAAATAGCTCAAAAACCTTTAAAATTAGGAGAAAAAGCTACAGTTGCTAGAAGAGTAGAACAAGCTGGTAGAACGAGTGTAAGAGGAGGAGCGGCAGAGTTTCTATCCTCACCAGATAATGCAGTTACATTATCTGATAGCTTTGATGCTTTACCAGATGCTTTAAAAACAGACAATGAAATTAAAGTCAACTCTGTTGATGAGGCAAAAAGAAGAATATCTAATAAATTAAAATTAGGTGCAGAAGCAACTGCTTTTGGTTTAGCAGTCGAAGCGGCATTTCCAGTTATTGGAGTGGCGGCAAAATCTACTCTACAACTTCCAGGGGTTCCTTCTGTCATGAATGCAGTAAGTAAAGGATTTTCTTTCTTAGGATCTTCTATAAACAAAGGATTAGGCAGATATCCAGAGCAATATTTTTCTGGGAAAGGAGTGACTCCAAAGGAAGTATATGAACAAATTGCTGATATCAAAGGAATAACTAAACTAGATGCAGATAAAGTTGCGGCTAACGTAGCATCTTTTGAAAAAGAACTAAAAAAAGTTATTGGTGGTCAAAGATTATTTGGTAGAGGAAGATTAGGAATAAATCAAGCACACAATAATTTGTATGATTTTTTAACAAATAGAAATTCAAATGCATTAAACACATATGGAGCCGTGGTTAAAACAGCAGCAACAAAAATGAGAACACATATAGATGATTTATCAACACAGTTTAGAGATGACATTCAAGCGAGAATAACTTCTGGAGAAATAGATGGAAATTATGGACAACAGTTAATTAACACAATAAATGAACAACAAGGGGAATATATAAGAAGAGTTTACGAAGGTGCTTTTAGTAAGGGTCAGACACTTGATCAAATAAGAGCAACACCAGAATATTCAGAAGCAGTTAGAAAAATAGCCTCTGGATTTCCAGAAGATGAAAGTGCATCGATTCGTGCAACTGAAATAGTGGAAGATATAATAAAGGATAATTCTATAAATGGTGGAATAACTGCACAAGAAACAATGAAAAAAACTGCGGCAGCGTTGAGACAAGGCCCCAAACAATTTGGCGATAAACCGTTATACGAAGTTATGGAAGGTATTTTAAAAAAAAGAAGTCCTTTTTTGGAGAGAATACCAGAACTTAGAAAACTTATAAATGAAAAAAAAGATCCTTTGAATCTGTATGCAGAAACAATTGGGGACATGTCTACAACATTAAATGCTAGTCGTTTATATTCTGGATTATCCAGTCAATTAAAAGTAAATGCAGAAGAAGGAATTGCATCTTTGAGTGGAGGTGGCAGACCTTTAATTATTTCTGGAGAAAATTTAACAGATACTAACTCAATAAATTTTTTAAGACAAAATGGATATGTAAAACTAGGAGAATACAAACCACAAAGAGTTCCAGGGTCTGTTGTAGATGAAGCTGGAGCAGCAGAAATAACCGAAGAAACTATAGAAAAAATGTCTGCTTTTGGTGGTAAATACGGAAAATTATCTGGAGACTATGTTGCACCAGAAGTATATAATTCTTTGACAATGGGACTTAGGGGAGATGGTGTTTTCAATACTTTGTTAGGTGTTTCTCTTCAAGCAAAGGGATTAGCTCAAATGTCAAAGACAGTTTACAACCCTCTGTCTCAAGTTAGAAACTTTGCGTCTGGAATATTCTTCGTTGGTGCAAACGGTAATATTATGAGAAACATGAACTTAGGTGAATCCATGGCGTTGTCTTTTAAACAACTGCAAAATTTATCTTCTCAAGAACAAAAAGAATTTTTTGATCTAACTGCTAGATTAGGAATAAGAGATGAAAACTTAGTTGTTAATGAATTTAGAGAACTCATAGCAAAAGAAGGTAAAGACTACGGCTTATTAGGAATGGTTGATAAAATACCTGGAGCAAAACCTTTACAACGTCTTTATACTGGTACAGATACTTATTGGAAAACTGTTGGATTTCTTGCAGAAAAAGGTAAATATAGTGCCGCATTTAGAAAAGCTGGTATACAAAACATTGACAATATAACAGATGATTTAGTCAGTGCTGGTGTAGCTAAAAGACAGAAAAACGAACTCATAAGTGATATTGACGGAATAGATATTTTAGCGGGAGATATTGTAAAAGACACAATGCCTATTTATAGTCGTGTTCCAGAGGCGGTTAAATTTTTAAGAAAAATCCCTTTCTTTGGTGCGTTTGCTTCGTTTCCAGCAGAGGTAATTAGAAACACTAGTAATATATTTGCAAGAGGGATTAGTGAATTATCTTTTACGGCTTCTCAACAATTAATACAAAAGATAGGTGCAAGTGCTGCTAAAGAATTACAAAAACAAATAAGAGGAATAGGTGCTCAAAGATTAACTGGATATGTTTCATCTGCTTTTGTAGTACCAAAAGCAACTGTAATGGCAGCTCAAAAATTAACCGGTGTTTCTGATGAAGAACTACAAAGACTTAAAAGTAATATCTTGCCAGAATATATGCTTGGACATAACATTATGCCACTGACTAAGGTTAAAAAGGATAAAAGAGGAGAATATCAATTTGAGTATATAGACTTGAGTTACTTGATGCCTTATGATTTTATGTTACAACCTGCAAGAGCTGCTTTAGATGTATATAATAAGAAGGGATCAATAGATGCAGCCACTGCTAAAGACATGATAGCAGGAGCTTTTAAAGCTATTGAAACTTTTGGAGAACCTTTTGCTGGAGAGTCTTTGTTTGCAGAAAGAGTTTTTGATACTACGTTCAGAAATGGTAGAACTAATATGGGACAAAAAGTATATGATGAAGGAGATGGACTTGGAGCTAAAGCTAAAAAAAGTGTAGCTCACATATTCAATGCATTTAATCCTGCTATTCTAGAACAAACAATATTTAAACCTACTGCTAGAGGACCTGGGGATGGACAGTTTGATGTTGAGTTTGGTCGTATAGGAAAAGCTTTTTCTCAAAAAATAACTGGAGAAGTTAATCCAAGTAATAGTGGTATTGTATATGATGTTCCTTCAGAAGTGTTCACTGCCTTTACTGGTATTAGAGGCTTAAAAGCAAATATCAACGACTCTCTTTTTTATGATACAAAAAAATATACAAGAGAAAAGAATGCAATTAAAACTACCTTTCATGGTTTTATTGACGATGCAAATATTACCGAAGATCAAATAGTTCAAGGATTTTTAGATGCCAATGATAGTTTGTTTAAATTTCAACAAGGATTATATGCAAAAATAAAAGCAGCTAGAGATTTAGGAGTAGATGAAAATACAATAAGACGAATGATTGAAGATAAAGGAAAACTAAGTCAAGACAATTATGATCTTATTTCTGACGGAAGATTTGCTCCTTATAGCGTGTCTGATGAGATAATAGATGATTTTTATGAAAAAAGAATAATAATGAATGAACCAAATGTTGCTAAAGATTTTCCAGAACTTAGAATAAATGAAATATATGATAGCTTAATATTAAAACCTCTAGAGGAATCAAATGTAGAGGAAGCATTAAAATCAGAGGTAAAACCAGTGGTGGAAGTTCCAAAGCCTTACTTTGGAAAGCCTTCCGCAGTTACAAATATAATTAGACCTAATCAATCTAATGTAACTAACACTAACAACGTAGGTAAAACAATTGCTACAGAACTTTTAGGAAGTAATCCAATTGAAGCCGCTAAAAATTTACAGATATTACAAAGGAGAAACCAGTGAAACTATCAGATAATTTTTCACTAATTGAATTTACTAAATCACAGACAGCCGAAAGAAAAGGGATACAAAATAACCCCAACGAAATACATACTATAGCAATGGTAGAGTTGTGTCATAATATATTAGAAAGAATTAGGTCTGCATTTGGTAAACCAGTTATGATTAACTCTGGTTATCGAAGTGTTGCTTTATGCGAAGCCATAGGATCAAAATCCACCTCACAACATTGTGATGGAGAAGCAGCAGATATAGAAATATATGGTGTAAGTAATTATGATCTTGCAAAATACATAGAAAAAAATTTAAACTTTGATCAATTAATTTTAGAATGCTGGGATGGTATTGAGCCAAACTCTGGATGGGTGCATGTTTCTTACGTCAATGATGTCGCTAATAGAAAAGATGTGTTAACATATACAAGAGCAGGTGGATATACGAAAGGGATTGTATAATGAAAGAAGGTCCATTTAAAAAAGCAATAGAAAAAGAAGATGATGATACAGTAATCATGCAACAATTTATTGTTCTTAAAATAAAGAATGGGACACTTGTCAAGGAAACTCACATGAGAAGTCATACTTTTTTTGGAGATTATCATGACAGTTATATGTCTGAACCTTTAGTAAATATAAATGATATACCAAAGGAGACAATGCACTAATGGGTTATGAGCGTGATTATCAAAGAGAGTACGAAATAGAACCCAAATCTCGTAGGAAAAAAAGGGTTAATCGTAATTATGCTCGTAAAAAAATGATCAAGAAAGGTCTTGCCAAAAAAGGTGATGGTAAAGATGTGCATCATGTTGGTGGTAATGCGTTGAAGAAACATAGTAAATTAAAGGTTGTATCCGCATCAAAGAATAGATCGTATGCAAGAACAAAAAATGCTGGAAAGAAAAACAAGAAGTCATAATGCCAACGTCAATTATCAATTTACCCTCCATAGATGTGTGGGTTAGAAAAGAATATTTAAAAGATCATGAGGATGGTCATGGAGAATTTGTTAAAGGTATTTGGGTCACTGCTAAATCTATTCCAGGTAGAACTTTTTATTTTGAAACTTACCTTCCTGATTATGGTGCTTTGTATGACAAGTTGCCTATTTCTGCGTTTGTTTCTAGTCCAGATACACCGACTCCAGATATGGATCTTTACAACCTTCAGTTTTGGAACTGCATGGATTATGGTGTGGTGGCTACTACTAAACAATTCATAGCGTCAATGGATTTTGAAATATTAACCAGAGACCACGGAACAATGAAGGGTCGATATATTGCAACGATAGATAATTACCATGCAGATCCAGACATTGTAGATTATTCAACTAGCGAAAAACCAGCAGAACATAAATCATTTAACTTGCTTGAGCTTGAAAATGGACAGTTCTGTTTGTATCCAAATAATAGAATGCGTGTATATGATAATTCATTAACGCCAGACAAGCCATTGCAACCAGACTTCAAAGTCAGTACAATAGAGTACCAAGTTGAGAATGGTCAAAAATTCAGACTTGGTGATACAGACGAATACTTTTGGAAAACCAAAGATGAATGATAGAGTTTGCTTTAGTCTATATGATAGGCACAATAATAATTAACCAAGATCAAACATTTCCCAATGTTAATGATTGTCTGTATTTTGCTAGACGACTAAACGAACAACCAGAGATTCCATACCCCAATGACAAGACCAGAAAGATCACAGCCTATTGTAAGCCCGTGCCGAAACGTCTGCAAAATAGAAAATAATATTTGTGTTGGTTGTTTTAGAACTCTTGATGAAATTTCTTCTTGGATTAAGCTATCAGACCACAAACGAGCAAAAATTATGAAAATACTTAAAAAACGAGGCTCTCAGATCGCCACACAGAGCCGAAACAATACCTCTGTGTGTGATTCTACCTTATAATTATCTTGATTTTTGTGTGTTTATGGTAAGAGGATTAACCGACTTCTCCCCAATTATCTCCCATTTCTGCATCAACTTCGAAGGGTACTCGTAAGTCTGGGACACAATTAGACATGATATCTTTAATTTTATTAATTTCTTCTTCATTTTTGATATTAAAACATAGTTCATCGTGAACTGTTAGCATCGGGCATAAGCCTTCCGAATAACAATCGACCATTGCCTTTTTAGTTTGGTCGGCACTAGATCCTTGAATCAATCTATTCAGCGCCTTGTATGTAAATGCTCTTTGAACATTTTGATATTCTTTTATTGCCTCTGGTAATGGCAGAGGTCTCTTTGCATTAAAGCCTCTTGGCTGCCACAAATCAAATCTGCATTTTCTTCCTAGTTGGGTTCTTATCATTCCTTTTTGTAAAGCATAGTTAGATACTCTTGTTGCTAAATCTCTTACAAAAGGAACTTGTTGATTATATCTTTCTAAAAGTTCTCTAGATTCATCCTCTGTAATGGCTAAAGTATCAGCTAATTTTTTACGACCCATGCCATACATAATTCCAAGATTAACTGTCTTAGCTTCTTTTCTACTTATGTCAGCCATGTCTGCAACCATTTGATGAAAGTCTGCTTTACCTTCTTTATACATGGTTACTACTTCATCAATCAAAGGATGAACAAATCCTTCTGTTGGTTTAGCACAATAATGAGCCAACCATCTTGGTTCTTGTGAAGCATAATCAAATGATCCCCACTTACATCCCTCTTCTGGGATAAACAATCCTCTAATTGCTTTCTTGATTCCTAAATCTCTAGATGGTATTTGTTGTAAATTAGGATTGCTTGAACTAAAGCGTCCAGTAACTGTACCACCATCATCGGTACGAAGGGGATGAAAATCACAATGTATACGACCATTATGAGCATGATTAAGAATAGTTTCAACAAACGTAGTATTCGCTTTATTAAGTTCTCTAATCTTTACAATTTTTTTAGCAACGGGATGAGAATGATGAGAAAGAAATTGTTTTGTGAAAGAGGGAGACCCAATCTTTTCTGTGCGAAAATACTCAAGTCCAAAAAAATCAAAGACCTTTGCTATCGATGTGCTGACCCAAGGTTCAACCGCAACACCAGTCTCTTTGAGTATCTCATTAAGTAACTTCTTTTCTTGAAGAGCCATTTGCTTTTTAACTTTTTCTGCTTGATCTAGATCAACTCGCACTCCTTTTGTTTTCATATCTAGGATAACGGGTAGTAAAGATGTTTCTAATTCAAATATACTTGTACATTCTTCTTTATCTAAAAGAGTTACAAAGTGATCATATAATTTTAAAGTAACGGCAGCATCTTGTTCTGCATACGCACCCACATATTTAGCAGGTAATTTATACAT
>MDTC01046825.1_pt1 | contig 11543 bp, 8 predicted proteins | sample 811181 | NCBI WGS metagenome assembly MDTC01 (sample SAMN05326644, study PRJNA326480) | marine metagenome | isolation source: seawater | place: Pacific Ocean: North | collected 2011 | reverse complement strand
CCAATAAATAATTAAAATTGTCTTTTGTAGGCATACTCATATTATACATATTTAAATATATTATCTTTAACCCGTTTCGCATTTAAAATGACCCTATATATTTTTTCTCTATGTTTATAAAAAAATATATATATTATGTTTATAAAAAATTTATATATATTATGTTATATATAAATTAATGAATACATATATTTCTGTCTTATCTACAAATGATTATTTACCCGGGGTCTTGGTTGTAAATAAATGTTTAAAATTAACCAAGACACAATTTCCTTTTACTGTTTTAATTACTGATAACATATCTTGTGATAATATAAGTATTTTAAAAAATAATAATATTCAAATAAAACACATAAATTCTATTTTTTTGAAAAATCATAAGATTGACAAGTGGTTTTATACTTTTTCAAAATTATGTATATTTTCTCAAATAGAATTCGAAAAAATAGTATATATTGATTTAGACATGGTTATTACAGAAAATTTAGACCACTTATTTAAAAAACCACATTTTTCCTCTGTTAATGCGGGTGGTTTTATTCATAAAGATTGGGTAGATTTAAATTCCGGTTTAATTGTTTTTAAACCATCAATTGAGATATATAATAAGTTAATTAATTTATTACAAGATGGTTCGTATTATCCAGGTGACCAAAATGTACTTCATAAGTATTATAATGAATGGCCTTCTAAAAAAGAACTTAATCTAGGATACCAATATAATATGTTTGTTGATCATATACCACGTGCAATAAAAGAATTGAATTTTACAACAATAAATAGCATGGACGAAATTAACGCTGATACAAAAAACAATAATAACATAAAAGTATTTCATTATATAAACCCAAAACCTTGGAAAAAAATAGAGCATAATAAATTTTATACTATATGGTCTCAAATTTACGAAAGCATTGAAATAAAATAACAAATATCCAAAAAATAAATAGGGTCATTTTAAATGCGAAACGGGTTAAAAGATTTATTACCATATTATTATCCAAAATGGCTAAAAAAAATAAAAGGAGCATATGATAGAAGTGAAAAATATGTAAAACGACCATCAGCAAGAAAACTAAAAGCTAAAAAATATCTGAATTAGGTCGGTGTTTTAAATGTTCAAAGGTGTAAAAGTAAAATTCGAAGTTTATTTTTTATACAAAATATATAAAAGACGTAATTACACCAATAACGTCATTATTTAAGATATGTAAATCTCCCATTCCATAATTTTGAATAGTGTATAAGAAATTTTTTTTAGTAGACCACCCGATACACAGATTAATTGTATCTTCTACATGAAGTTTATTTTTATGGATGTCTAATACTGGACTTATATAATACAAAACACTACAAGAACTGAAACGTTTTTTGGTTTTCGTTAAAATATTTAATAAAATATTTTCATCTAAACCATATTTGTAGCACATTTCAAGAATTTTAATAAAAAAAATTTTACTATGATAGTTATGTTTTAACACTAAATTTTTTATAAATGTTTTGTCATTAGGGTTACATCCTTGTTTTAGTAAAAAACGCAATAGTCTTAAGGCCAGTCTTTCTTTACGTTCTATTCTATCTCTATATGTAGGCCAAAGGTTTGGTGCAACATCGTTATGACGATCTATGTTATAGGAGATCATATCTATTTTGTCACTTTCTATACCATCCCACTCGCGGTGTTGTGTATAATTATAATTTTCTGTTAGAAAATAGCCATTTACGGTTTGATTAAAGAACTGATAATCATGGTAATTTCCACGTCCTTTAAATTCAAACAATACAGCCAATGCATGCTTTATTAAACCTAAAGGATTAATGGTATCTTTTCGCACCATTTTTTTAACTGCTTCTACATCTAGAGAACATATTCGTCCATATAATTTATATTTGTATGTTATTCTTTTTGTTGTATAATTGCGCCAACAATAAATAACATCCCATAATAACATATTACTATTAGTTTTGTATGTGTGTATCATTATTTCGAGCCACTTAGAATTAAAGATCAGTTAAGGGTTCGATTCCAATTCTAATTTGGAACCTTGTTTACAAACAATTTACTGTTTTATGTGTAAACAATATCGGAGCGTACCGTTTGCCTTATAGTAAGTATATCAAATTATTCTTATACTATTTTTCAATGAGGTGTTACACAAAAATATGAAGACAGACGTCAACGGTTAGACGAATAACTCATTATTGAATGTAACACTGATATTGATATAAATAAGTTTAAATAAGAGATGCGTATATAATTTGATATGTTAATGAACGATACTGTTGAGATTATGTATGTATTGAAACGCGACGGTACAAAAGAAACTGTATCTTTTGACAAAGTTTCAAACAGACTCAAAAAATTAATACAAATGAAGGGTAAAACTCTTGAAATAGATTATATAAAACTTGCTCAAAGGGTATGTGCTGATATATATCCTGGAGTAGATACGTGTGAATTAGATGAACTTGCTGCACAAATATGTGCTTGTATGATAACTGAACATAGAGATTATGGCGAATTGGCGTCGCGTCTTGCGATTTCAAATCATCATAAGAAAACATCACCTTCTTTTTCGGAGGTAATTGAGCAATTAAGATGTTCTAAAAATTCACGAGGGGAGTTGGTTACAATAGTATCGGATGAGTTATATAATATTGTTAAAAAAAACAAAGATAAGTTGAATCAAGTTATTGATTATGATAGAGATTATTTAATTGATTATTTTGGTTATAAAACACTTGAAAAGAGTTATTTATTGAAATCAGATAAAAAGATCGTAGAGCGACCACAACATTTATTTATGCGTGTGGCCTTGGGTATTCATGGAAGTGATTTAAAGGATGCGATTGAGTGTTATCATTATTTATCGTTAAAGAAATGTATACATGCAACTCCAACACTTTTTAATGCAGGAACGACTCAAGGTCAATTAGCATCGTGTTTTTTGATGGGTATTAATGAGGATAGTATTAATGGTATTTATGATAGTTTGAAGGATTGTGCATTAATATCAAAAATGGCAGGTGGTATAGGTATTCATATTCATGACATTCGGAGCAGAGGATCGTTAATTGCAGGTGGGATGGGTATTTCGAATGGCATTGTACCTATGTTACGTGTGTTTAATAATACTGCAAGGTATGTTGACCAAGGTGGAGGTAAAAGGAATGGTTCTTTTGCTATTTATATAGAACCATGGCATGGAGATATATTGGAATTTTTAGAGATGAAAAAAAATCAAGGAGCGGAGGAGGCTCGTGCGAGAGATTTATTTTATGCTTTATGGATTCCTGACCTTTTTATGAAAAGAGTTCAAGAGAATGGAAATTGGACTTTAATGTGTCCACATGAATGTCCAGGGTTGCCAAATGTATACGGTGAAGATTTTAATAAATTATATACAAAATATGAAAGCGAGGGTAAAGGAAGATCTACTATTCCTGCACAAGAATTATGGTTTAAAATTTTAGAAAGTCAGATAGAAACAGGAACTCCATATATGTTGTATAAAGATGCATGTAATAAAAAATCAAATCAAAAGAATTTAGGTACAATTCGTTCTTCGAATTTGTGTTGTGAGATTGTAGAATATTCGGGAAATAGAAATTCATCAAACGAGACTGCAGTGTGTAATTTAGCAAGTATTTCACTTCCTAATTTTGTTATAGGTCCAAAAAAATTGAATGGAGCAAAGATAAAATTGTCTTCAAAAAAGGGGTGTATATTTTGTAAACTTGCGGAGAGTTGGTGTCAGAAATGGGATCTTTCTTATGAAGTTGTTTTTAATGAGAAACACGCGTTATATCCACAAATTTACGTAGAAAGGGATGGGGATAAGGAACATGTAGGTGGTTATGAGGATTTTGTAGCAAAGTATCCAGCGGATTATGATTATGATGGACTAAGAAAATCTGCAATGATACTTACAAAAAATTTAAATAAAGTGATTGATAGGACAACATATCCTGTTGATAGTGGTAAGACTTCTAATTTATTGCATAGACCTATTGGTTTGGGGGTACAAGGGTTAGCGGATGTATTTTTTAGAATGAAAATAGGTTTTGATAGTGAACGTGCAAGAGAAATTAACTCTAAAATTTTCGAAACGATATATTATGGAGCGTTAAAGGAATCATTGTCTATAACAAAAAAGCGAGAGATGATGATAAATGAGTTAATGTCTGATTCTACACGAACAGATCTTAAAAATAATTTAAAATTGATTCCAGAAGAACTCGCAAGAATAAAGGAAGGTAAAAAATATATAGGTGCGTATTCAAGTTTTGAAGGTTCTCCTATGAGTCATGGTAAATTTCAGTTTGATTTATGGGATGAGAAACCAATATACGGTTTAATGGAAGAACATGATTGGAATGGGTTAAGAGAAGAGGTAATGAAACACGGAATAAGAAATAGTTTACTTGTAGCTCCTATGCCAACTGCATCTACCGCACAAATTCTAGGAAATACGGAATGTTTTGAAGCGATTACATCCAATATATATGTGAGGAGAACTCTTGCTGGTGAATTTATAATCTTAAATAAATATTTGCAGGAAGATTTATATACATTAGGTTTATGGGATGAAGAGATGAAGAACGAGATTCTTAAATATGAAGGGAGTGTTCAGGAGATTGATAAGATACCTAAATATATCAAAAATATTTATAAGACAGTATGGAATATTAGTCAAAAGACTATAATTGATATGGCAGCGGATAGGGGTAAATTTATATGTCAAAGTCAGAGTATGAATTTATTTCAGACGGATCCTAAGTTTGATACACTAACAAGCATGTATTTTTATGCTTGGAAATCTGGTCTTAAAACAGGACTCTATTATTTAAGAATCAGACCAAGAGGGAAGGCACAAACATTTACAATAACTCCAGTTAAAACCACTACAAATGATAGTAATGACAGTAAGTATGAAATATGTGAATCTTGCAGTGGGTAAGTTATTAACAACTAAACTCTAATAGTAAATAAAATGATTTCTAGATTAGTATATATATTATTTTTAACATCGCAGTATATAACAAGGACAATTCAATCAGAATATTCTTATAATTATACACAATTGCCAAATCTATACGAGTCAAAACCCAGTGCACAACCAACGGTTCAAGAAACATTATTGAATCCGTCTTTAGAAATAACAGCTACAGAATCATCAAATAAAAAAAAGGAATATGTCAAAACAGAGTCCTTTAATGATATGCTGTTAATGATTTTAATTTTATTATTAGGATTTATTATAATACTATGTTTTTATGATTCTTATAAGAAATATGTAAATGAAAATAACATTACACACGAACATTCAATGGAAGTGTTAATTGAATAAATTTATTGAGCATGATCTTTTTTACAAGCCATGACGTGTTCTTCTCCCATTGCTTTAACAACGGTTAAAACAAGTTGCTCTCCTTCATCAAAACCGTTTCTAATTGATTTACATAATACTTCAGGGAAAGTAGGCATTTTTAGGTCTTCTCTGGTTTCTCCAGAATCTTCCATGAGTGTCAAATAATCTTCATCTGTAATATCTAGTAAAGGATATTCACTTTTCATTACATTTGGTACTGTAGTACCATGCGTCGAAGGTACAATATCTTCAAGTTTTTTACCTGTAAAAATATCAGTTGCTACAAAATTACATTTTGCGTGACCATGTTTCCCAGTTTTTGATGTAGATATTGATATGACTTTACATGGTCTACCTTTTATACATATATACCCACCCTTTTTTATCTGTCCTGCTTCCATAGGGATTGTTTCAGAAGCACCTGCATCAACTGATTCAAAAATTTCAGTATCAACCATAATATAATTTATAATTAGTGTGGAGTTTTTATATGTTCAAATTGCGAAAAATAATGATTGAAATTATTCTATTATATGTTTAATGCATCCTAGATTATTAGAATATACTAAATTATTATCACAAATTCCTAAACCAGTGGGTTCTTTAAAATTTTCAAAAAAAGGGAAATTAGTAATTTGCTTAATAGAGTTTAGGATACAAAAGGAAATTGAATGGGTAATGAATGCAGTATTGCGTGTTTATTCTCCAGAAGAAATAGGTATCGCTATGATTTATGGAACAACAAATGCTGAATATGTAGAGGAAACTTTTAAAAATTGGGAAAATATGTTGTTAATAAAGACAGAACATAAGAATTTAAATAGAGGTACATATTCAGCATTTCTAAAACAACCTCAAATTTATGATAATTTTTCTAATTTTTCACATATTTTAATATATCAAACAGATGCATTACTATATAGAAAGATACCTGATAGTTATTTTAAATATGATTATATAGGTTCACCTTGGAAGTTAGACAATCAATGTGCGAAATACCCAGCTGGAAATGGTGGTTTTTCTTTAAGAAATATTAAAAAGGTTCAAGATGCATGTAGTATGTTTAAAAATGTAAAATTTCCAAAAGTTCATAGAGGAAATGAGGATATTTTTTTTTGTTCGCAATCTAATTTTGAGTATCCTAAATTCAATTCAAAATTTCATAAAGCATTTGCAATAGAGCGGGTTTTTTATCCAACACCGGTTGGATCGCATCAAATATGGCTTACTCAAATGACTGTTCAAAATTGGAAGGATTTTGTGAAAGAGAATATAGTTGAAGGTTTATACAGAAAGAATATTAAAGAGCATATTGTGAAGGAAGAAGATGAAGATGAAGATGATAAAAATAAGAGAATAATGGATAAATCATTTGAAGTAGAGAAAGAGATTATATTAAAAACGAAAACTGAATTAAAGGAGCTATTAAAAGTAGAGCAAAATGTAGGTCCTTTCTTGGTAGAAAATGTTGATTTACGACAACATAAGTGGGAAATAGTGAGTTCTGTGAAATATGATATATTATTTTGTAAGAATGAAGATCCCAAATCAGCAGTTGTTGTTCATAATATTGGAAGACAACATTGTGCGGTTGTTCATAAAAAGGGTCCGGGTTGTTTTCATTTCATTAGAGACGAATATATATATTTGGGTTTTAAAGGATTTCCGGAAGGAGGAAGATCATATGCAGATATACAAGCTCCGGTTGGGAATTCATTTTCTCATGCGAAAGGGTTACCTCCAAATGGAATCATATATTTAAAGGCAAAATTTGGAGAGGAAGCTCCAGGAGCAAAACGCAACGATTATAGTTTATCAGAATATTCAGATAAAAATATAACAGTTCCAGAATTAGTTTTTGTGTTGTTTACGGGCGTAGGTTATTACAACCAACTTTTTTCTTTAGAAACGGCGGTATATCTTGCAAATATATCCAAAAGAGCATTACGTTTATTTATACAACATCCTCTTGTACATTGTGGTCAACCTAACAAATGTTATGGTGTATTGATAGATTATATTTCAAAAAAATTTGAACGTCATTTGCAATATGGTTTTTCTGTTCATCCATATAAACCAATTCCAAATTGTAAAAGGATAGATTTGAAGACAAAATTAAGTAATATTGTATTTATAGATAATGAATTTGTAGATCAAAAATATGCAAAAAGTAGAAATGCATTTGTACATTCACGTTCTGATGTGGACCCATCTATTTTAGATGATTTGTATAATTTAGAAATAAAGCAAATAAAGATTGATAAAAGCAACGCATCACGTTGTTTTACAAATTTTTATACAACAAAAGAAAGATATTTACTTATGAGTCAAATTGCAAATGATTTATCTGAACAAATCGAACCGATTGAGAAAATATATAAAGAAATTGTGAAAAGTCTTGGTCCAAGAAAGAATATATTAGCAATACATTTAAGATTCGGGGATGTTCACAAGTCTTTAAGTGCAATTAGTGGAAGCAATAATTCAATTGAAAAGAATATTGGAGAATTAGTAAGAAAATATAGCAAAGTGTTGATTATGACTGATAGAAGAGATAATCCTTTTTTTAAGAAATATAAGAACAAGTTTATTTTTACGGAAGATTTGATAAAGGGGAATCATAGAAATATTTTAACAAAGTATTTTAAGACAACAAGTGTAGCTGAATTTATTATTCAAAAAAAAATATGTGAATATGCGGAGGAATTTATTGGTTCACAAGGTTCAACGGTATCTATTCATATCCAATATAGAAATTATATAAATGGCAAAGATTATGAGAAATATACTCATATGTCATGTGGTCATTATAATAGTAAAATTCTCTCTTTAGAGAATAAATCTAAAGGAGAATATACGTGGGTTAAAAAGAATTATCTCAGAGGTCATCCGATGGCATGGAGTATGTTTTTTGAAGATAATGTACATAGGTTTTTATTTTATAATGTAGATACATGGTTAGATGCATCAGATACCTCGATAACAAATAATAGAGTAAAATTTAACCATTCTCAATTTAATGGTGGAATATTATTTATTAAAACCGATTTACTCTTTGGATATTTAGATGAATTAATGAAAATTAAGAAACGTTTTGTTTTGATTACAGCGAGTAATGACGATCATTGTGCACAATATATGGAATGTCCTAACAATGACAAAACTATATTAACAAGAATAAATAATCTTTTGAATAAGGAAGAGTTAATATCTTGGTATTGTAAAAATGCATGTATTGTTCATAAGAAAGTGATACCATTGCCACTAGGCCCTAAAATGCAATGGTATACAACACAATTTCACGGAGAAGATATAAATACACATAACCGGTTATTTAACAGATATTTTACTAATCCAAAAGAAAGATTTTATGAAGGCATATCAAAAAAGAATGAATTGTATTTTAATTTTAACAATACTACTTCAAAACCATTTTTTAAAATTCATAAGGATATTAGACCAAAAAGTATGACAGAATTGTCTAACAATGGCTTTAAAAGAGATGAATCACTGGATTTTGAACAATATATTGAAAAATTAAGTGAATATAAATTTAGTGCGAGTCCTCCTGGAAGAGGTATTGATACACATAGAGCATGGGAATCGTTGCTCGTAGGTACTATACCTATAATAATATCATCACCTATAGATGCGGTATTTGATGATTTACCTGTAATACTTGTAAAAGATTACAAAGAAATAACGATACCTTACTTGAATAATAAGTATAAAGAATTGATTTCTAGGAAAGATTATAATTTTGACAAGTTATACAAAAATTATTGGGTTGATAAAATAAGAGCATCATATAATGAATGAAACTGAGATAGAGACATTATTCAATACATATGATACAGAGAAGAAGAAAAATATATTAAGGTGCAAAAAGATTGTACAATTTGAAGAGAATGAATTTATAAAAACTGTACAGAAAGCGTTTGTAGAAATATTAAGTATTTTGGCAAGATTATATTGTTTTAGAATGATTATTGAGAGAATTGAATTATTGAGAGGTTATTATAATGAGACTGATCTTGCTGAAGAAGTAAGTGATTTATTATTGAGATGGAGTGAAATTAATGGAAGAGTAAAAAATTTAAATAAGATGTTACCGAATATGTATGAAACTATATATATCTCTAATAAAAGGGGGTGGATAGATGCTTCTACAGTTGTAGTAGATAATCCACAAAGCAATGTTTATTTGAAAGTATCGAGTGTTGTTTATGATGCAACATTAAACACAACAAATGTGGTGTTTACAGATACTAATAGACATATTACATTGATAAGAGATACAGCGTATGATTATATCGATTATGATGATATGACTCGAATAATTTTTCCTTTAAATATGGTTTATATGATTGATGACGAAATATACATAAGATATCAAGCCTCATTCTTTTACAGAGAGTTAGAAAGAGCTCATGTTGGGAAAAAATATAACAATATTGAAAATTTAATAGGAGACGAATGGGTAGAATTATTTGATAGAGAAGTTTCTTCTGTTAATATTAGGGAAGCATATTATGAAACAGAGAAGATAAAAGGAGAACTAGAAGAGATATGTCATTTTTTTGATGTAAATTAGACACGATAATAAAATAGTAATTGATATCCACTTGAAAAACTAAACGTTTCAATGAGTTCTGGACCAGTTTTCCATTTTTTCTTGGTATTTATATAGTTTTTCCAGTCATGTTGGTAAAATTTATTAATAGCTCCTCCATCGAATAAGTAAGAATCACCATTGCATGTTACATATGATGAAAAGTGTTTTTGATCTTTATCTCTTAAAACAGCACTATCCAAAACCCATTTTGAATCTTTATATTCAAACTCGGTAGGTATGTCAAATGAGTTTCTTTTTCGTTTATAATAAGCTGTATCATAATATTCTGCCACAATTATGTGTGGTAATTTTTGATAATTACTTACATGCCATTCAATATGATCATTAAATTCTTTAGGGTTTTTACCACTAATAGCCAACATAGAAAATGGTTCAAAACCAATTAATTTCAAAAGACTTTTATAATAAACATAAGGATTTCCCGCTTGATCTACTTCATAAAAGACTGACCAAATACTTTTTGTTTTCTTATTTGCTACGTCAAGATATGTAGAATAATCTGCTTGTTCATTTGGTGGTAGTAATTTATAATGTTTTGATATTTTATCTATAAATTCATTCGTATCTACTCTATTGGCATATTTTAACTTATTATTTGTTCCTAATAGAAATGAATCAATAAATTTATTCATATTAAAAAAAGGTTTTTTAAGATTTTTGTTCAATTCTGTTCCATCAGGTAATTTACCTGTTATCATTGTTTCTCTTAAAATTCTAAAAAATTTTCTACCTTTATCACTTACGAAGAAAATCATAACAAATGAATTAAACCAACAATTTGAATTTCTTTGAGTTGGTGGAATAATTTCTGAGCATGGTGCTTTAAATTTTGTGTGTAGATTTGTTAACATAGCTTTTTGTGAGATTGGTGAATCCCAAGAATGGCAATCCCATCGATTTGTTTCTTTATTTTCAACTGCGATGTCGTCAGGATCTGACTCGTAACAATTAAATACATCTGGGTCTGGTTCTGTTGATGATAATGATTTGATATTATATTTCTCATATATACTTGGTAAATATGATTTGAAATTTGATTTTTTATTTTTCTTTTCTAAATTTTTAGAGCGACCATTCTTCACAGGATGTTGAGGGATTTCACCGGAGGGGGTTCTGGTAAATGAGTATATAACATCATTATTTTTTATATCTAATTCTTCAGCAGTTTGTTTATATTGTTCTTTTTTCAGCTCTCCCGCAACACAATAAAAACCGAGTGAGTCAAGAGTTGTATTTTTTTCTTTTGCATATCTTTTTAACATTTTTTCTACTTTGGTATAAGTCATAATTTTAAATTGTAGTCCTTCTTTGACATCGGTGTCGTCTATAGATGTAATCGTAATCAATATTGATGTTGGTTTCACGGGGATTGTTGTTTTCTTAATAGTTTTTGTTGGAGGAGATTTTTTTGTACTTTTTTTAGTTTTATAACAACAATTACGTTTTTTAATTTTATTATAATATTCAGAGAGACCTTCTTTGCAAGGTGGATTTGGGTTTCTATTACTACAATCTGAATAATCTTTTTTAATTTT
>MDTC01220665.1_pt1 | contig 11544 bp, 7 predicted proteins | sample 811181 | NCBI WGS metagenome assembly MDTC01 (sample SAMN05326644, study PRJNA326480) | marine metagenome | isolation source: seawater | place: Pacific Ocean: North | collected 2011 | reverse complement strand
GTGGTGGGGGTTCCCACATCACCGGTGGAGGGGGCGAGCATGCCGGTGGCGCGACCGACGGCGACTCGTGGACGGGCGGCACTGCCACCCCTCCCTATGCCGGCTCCACGTACGGCGACGCCACACTCACCACCATGTTCTACGGCTCGGGCGGCGGTGGTGTGTGGAACGGTGGCTCCGATACCCCTGGTGAAAACCCCGGACCGGGCGGAGACGGAGGCGGGATCATCCTGATCGGCGCCGATACCCTCTCCGCCACCGACGCCGAGTCCATCACCAGCTTCGGGGGCACCACGATTCACTGGGCCTCCGGCTCCTGGACCTACGGAGCTGGAGGCGGGGCAGGTGGCAGCATCTGGCTGCAAGTCGACAGCCTCACGCTCGGCACAAATGCTGTCGACGCGTCCGGTGGCTTCGGGGAGGCCACCCACATCCGCCATGGGGGTGACGGCGGGGAGGGTCGTGTGCGCATCGACTGCGTGACCTGCAACGGCGCCACATGGGGCACCGCATCCGCCGAGGCAGCCCTCGATGCCATGGCGGAGCCCGACCCCGGATACACCGAACAGCCCGAGTAATTCCCGCCGCGCGATCAGTAGATCGACACCAGCCCGAGCGGATCGGGCAAATAGGGCGCATCGGGCGAAGCCTCGGTGCCCGCCCGCAGCGTGCAGCATCGGCTGCTGTGCACACCACCCCAGGCGTAGATCAGACCCCCGTCGTGCAGGTCGTCGATGATGGACTGCACGATCCGATCGTCGAGGGCGGGGCAGCCGTGGCTGCGGCCCAGGTAGCCCCACTCGGCGATGTGATCGACCCGGGCGTACTTGGCACCATGGAGCACAATGGCTCGGTCGCGGGCGAGATCGTTGACCCCTGGTTCCAGACCATCCAGGCGCAGCGAGCGGCCGTGGTCGCCCGTGTAGGTCTCGCTGGCGCGAAACAAGCCGAGGCTGGTCTGGTTGGAGAAGGGCTCGTTGGAGAAGCGTACCGCTCGATCCCGGTGGACCCGGTGGCCCGAGCCCTTTCCATGGGAGACGAAGGCGCGATGGCGGAGAGATCCCGTGGCGAGATCCACCAGCCAGAAGCGTTCTTCGGTGCTTGACTGGGAAAAGTCCAGCACCGCAAGAGCCGGCCGGAGCGCGTGGCCATCGGTCCAGGCATGGTCAGCAGCGGTGAGGGCGGCGGTCGCCAGCGCCGGCGGCATTCCAACAGCCACAAGATCGGCAGGTGTGACCACCGACACCGTGAGCACCGCCGAGCCCGGAACCCCGGCCGCTACCTCCACGGCGTGGTCACCAGCCGGCAGCCAACGCGCCACCGACCGGGACCCATCGCCTTCAGGCTGGCCCAGAGGAGGCGTCTCCAGGCGTGCGTGGCACACCCGCGGCCCATCGGTCAGGCCCACCACCATCGGGACATCCCACTCGGAGAGCTCCACGAACACCAGGCCGGCACTGGACAGCTCTACGGGAACCGAGACCCGGTGCGCTTCGACCGAACACGCCGACTCCGCGCCATCGGAACGGGTGGCGACCGGTGCCGACCAGTGGGCTGCATGAGCCGAGACCGCGAGCAGGAGACCAACGAGCATGGCCCGGATCTTAGCAGCGTCTACAGCTCTGCCACCAAACCGGCGCTCGCGAGCCCTCGATGGATCTGCTCCGCCAGCCAGGCGTTGCCTGCCTCACTGAACCGGAGCTGATTGGTGGGAAGAAACAGCGGGTCTGGATCGTCCACGTTTCGCAGTGCGGTCTGGACATCGATGACCGCTACTCCCTGCGCTTCGCCCACCCGAAGAATCACCGGGATCTGTTCGTCGGTCGCTGCCAGAGTGTGCATCACCACAACCGCCCCTTGTCGGTCTGCGGCAGCAACCAGGCGTGCAAGGTGGGCATCAAGTGCACGCTCAAACGCCTGCACTTCGGGCGTGAGGAAGCTTCGATCGGTGTTGAGAAACGCCTCGGAGGGGCGACGAGGCGGTCGCTCCAACACATGGTCGAGGTAGCCCCACAGGTACCAGGCCTCTGCCGTCTCCGGGTCACGCGAGAGCACATCGGTCAACAAGGCATCCGCTCCCGCCCAGTCCTGTTCGACCAGCGCGATGCGGGCTTGATCCAGAGTCCGATGCAACCTCGCATCTTGACCCCGCTCTGCCTTCGAGTCGTCGCGGACGCCCTGCAAGGACCGCATCTGCGCCACGAATGCAGGCTCCGCGCGGACCACATCGAGGTAGCGAGTGGCTTCGTCGAACTGGCCGATCGCAGCACTGTGGCGAAACATGTGCAGGGCCACTCTCGCAGGCAGGCCCCGCCCATCGACGAGCACCTTGAGGGTCTCGAGTGCCGCGGCATGGTCGCCCCGACCGGCGTACAACTGCGCGACCTCTCGAAGCAATGGGGGGTGTCCCGGTTGCTCGCGGAGCGCGGCTTCGACACGAGCGATTTGCTGTGCCAAGGCATCGGTCTCGACTCCATTGGGCGCCGAAGAAGCCCCGAGCGCAAGCGCGACCATCCGGGGGAGGAGCAAGCGGTGGAGCAGGCTCTGCTCGAGGGGTGGAGATGGGTCGAGTGACGTGCGGTGGTTCACGCTCACCACAATGATGTCGGGCTGGTACTCCACCAAGAGAGGCTCGATACCAGCAGCGAAGTGGTCGATGCTCTTGCCCCGAACTCCACCGTTGTAGACCGTTGCACCGGCGCTTGGGGCGCCCGAGACGCGATCGAGTCGCTCCTCAAGCAGGGCCGGGAATGACGCCTCCGGTGCCGTGCCCAGTCCAATGGTGTAGCAGGCACCCAGGCACAAGATCCGCACGGTGTCTGCATCGGCTGCACTGCGGGACTGCAGCCGGCTCGCATCGCCCATTGTCACAGCGAGCTTCACCCCTTGCAGGCCACTCTCCACCAGCACCAGACCCCCAACCAGGCCAAGGACGAGCCACGCAATTCGCTTGAAGCCAGACATGATGCCTTCGCGCCAGGCGCCGTCAGCGACGCGGGGGTGGCGCCTGGTGGCGCTGCTTCTTTTGAAGCGCTCGTGTGAGGCGATTGGCCGTGGCCGCCACCAGCGGAGAGGCCGACGCGCGCCCTTCTTCGATCAGCGGCCACCACTCGCTGGATGTGCGGGCCGCTGCTTCGAGAATGCAGATCTGAAGGTCGTCCTCGAGATCGGGAGCGAGGATACGCCGCGAGAAGCCGTAGAGCTTGGTGGCCGGCAAGGCGCCTTCGTCCCCTTCATCCACCGCCCAGTAGTCGCCCTTGGGCGGTCCGTGGGGGTCGGTGCGCGCAGTGGTCTGCGTGTCGTCGGGGCGCGCAGCCAACACGGCCCGCAGTGCCTCGGTGGTCTCGGCCAGCTTCGGGGGGCTCTCCGGCCGATAGCGCAACATCGACCATGCCGCCGCAGCCCGGACATGCGGGTGGGCCGCTTCGGGAACATGATCGAGGGGTGCACCTGTGGGCCGGTCGATCAGGCGGTATGACGACAGCATGACCGTGGACCAGAACGCCCCTTCCGCGATGCCTTGCAGGCCCTCACCCTGCCGCGCCCACGACAGCGACATCGAGTGCCACGCCCGGTTGATGACCGACCACTCGTCTGCACCGGCATGCGCAAAGGGTGCCCGACGCGCAAATTGTTGGTGCACCTTGTCCACGCAGCGCCCCGCCCACTCCGACGACAGCCAGCACAGCTCCACCGCCTTGTGTACCTGGTCGACCGGCGCGAGGTGCACATACGACTCGGCCGCCTGGAATGCACATTCGCCCCGCCAGGTGTCGGACGGCGGAATCGCCATGCAGGCCGCTGCCGCTTCTTCGGCCTTTCCATCAAGCGCGAGGCGTCCGGAGACGCGATGGAGGCAGAGGATCTGGGTGGAGCCCGGCGGACAGGCATCGGCGTTCGGGGTGACCTCGGACAGCTCCGAGCGGGACTTCAAGCGGAGCACCAGCGTGGACGAGTGGGGGCCAGGCGCGGTTCGGGCGCCAGGCTGGGTCCTTTGGTCTGGCGGCTTCGCATACAGATGCGGACGAGACGTCTGCTGGCGGCAGCGTTCCTGCATCGCATGGTCTCCCACCACCCGACACAAGTTCCCTGAGCGCGCCGGATCGGCACGAATGGCGGCCGCCACCAGCGGCCATCGGGCTTCGGGGGTGGACTCCGACTGCACGAGTAGCGTGGCCACCGACACATCACGCCGCAAGACCTCCACCAGCAACGACGACTTGCACTGGGAGTCGGTGGTACAGGCTTGCCAGCGACTCCAGCTGTCCCCATCGACACCGGCCGGGGCCGGCGTGGACGGGATGGGGTTCGCACCGCATGCTGCGGCGAGACCGGCAACCCACGACCACCACAACACTGTACGGGAGACCCATCGCATCGAGCGCCGTCCGTTCGGTAGAGGCGGTACCGTAGCACAAAAGAGCCCTCCCGCCCGCCCACAGGCGCAGGGCACGGTGTCGAACCCGTCCGGGCCGAAGTTTCAGCCGTTATCCCTTCGCGGAAGCGCGACCATCGACCGATGGGCCCACCGAGGACGCGGGAACCGCGTAGTTCGCGAAGAGCTCCTGCACGAGCCCTCGAGAGAGTCCGAAGTCTGCGAGCGCGTAGTGGTGCGCCCCCTTCCGATTCCGGGGCCGAGCCTGCACCTCGGACTGCACGGCACGCGAGACCTCGGGAGACCAGGGAAGGCCGAAGTGGTGGTGGATGCTGGCCACCGTGGCCAGAGGGTCACGCTTGAGATCGTCAAAGGGGATGTCGATGAGATGCCCGGTGGGAATCCGGGCCCGTGCGGCGAGTCCGCGCTGCAGCTGCTCTGCGAGGAAGTCGGAGAGCTCTCGCCCCAGAGCATGGGGATCGGCGGTCTGGGTGGTGGTGGACAGCCCACGGGTCGACGCGATGAGACTGGCGAAGCTCGGCACCACCTGCTCCGGTTCCCGGTGGGTCCACACAAAGCGTGCCTGCGGAATGCGGTCGAGAATGGCTTCGATGTGGGCAAGGTGGCTTGGCGACTTGAGGGTGAGACGACTCGATGGCGAGCCCGACTGGATGAACCGAAGCACGTCGAGCCAGACATCATAGGCCACGGCCGGGTCGGCCTCCGAGAGCCACCGTGTGTAGGTGGGGATGGGGTAGTTTGACAGCCAGCTCCAGGAGAAGAAGGCCTCATTCTGCAGGTGCATGCACTCCTCAGGCTCTTCGGAACCCGTGGCGTGCTTGGCGTCGAAATCGGTCAGGACCCGCTGCATCACCGCTGCACCACGCTCTCCCGACTGCCGCCGCTGATCGGCGCCGTGGAGGGGAGGAAAGGGCATCGCCACCTCCCACATGGGCAGCGCACGCGCACGCTCGGGCGCCGCAAGCAGCCGGTGCAGGAAGGTGGTGCCGGTACGGGGGAGTCCCAGCACAATTACCGGTGGCTGGAGCGGCATGGCGAAGCGCTCGGGATTCCGGGCCTTCCAAGCGAGCCGCCGAATGCGCTGGCGGAGGGCCCGCAGGAGCTGTCGTCGGGCCGCGAACCGACCTGCGGTGGGCAGCTCCGGGAGCTGCTCCAGCGCGGTGCACACCACATCGAGTCCCGCACGGAACTCCGAGATTTCGCCAAGAGTCGCGTCTGCGAGGCCCGGCTCCTTGCGAGCAGCGCGGAGCGCCTCATCCATCAGCGCGTCTGGATCGAGCCGGCGCGGTGAAAATCCAGCCGACCGCCACGCGCGCCCCACCGCATTGAGCGCACGGATCGGAGTGGGCAGAGCACTCATGCGGATTCCTCCCCTGAGCGGTTGAGATCCTGGACAATTCCCTGGACCAGACCATCGAGTCGACCATCTGTGGCCAGCTCGGGCGACATTCCTACCGACAGCTCGACCCCTTGTCCGTCGCCGGTCACGAGGATGAAGAGGGGGACGACCGGCCCACCACTCGGTACCCAGAACCAGGATGTGGCGGTGTGCCGAGCACAGGACAAGCGCTCAAGAGGATACCGACCCAGGTTCGAGAGGATGGCAGAGGTGCCCGCCTTCCCCGTCTCGAGGGACTTTTCGCGCACCTTGCGCAGCAAGCGCACGGAAGTGCGGGTGGGCAGCCAGCGGAAGAGCTGCGTGTCGACGATGGGCGCCGCGGCATCGGGATGGGCGGCACCGGCCTTGAGCATCTCCACGAATGCATGCACCGGATCGGGCGCATCCACAACCGCGGGCATGTCGATGCGGGCACCGCCTGTGATGTTGGCGGTCGTGTGGACGCCATCGGGGAGATGGCGCCGCAAGTCGACAGGAACCTCGATCTGAAGTGGCTCTTGTGTGTAGCTTCGAGAGGCATGGTGTACGGCCAGCGCCAGCCGCGGCAGCAGTCGCCGGGTGGAGCCCTCGAAGCGGACCCGCCGCCAGGGCATCGGTGTGCCGCGTGGAACCGGATGGGGCATGCCGGTGGGCATCGACCACTCGGGCTTTTCGCGTCCGCGGCCCTTGCCGCCCAGCGAGCGGGCCAACTCCAGGTCGACCACATCAAGCGAGGCTCCCCGAGGCTCCGCACCCCGCAGGACCGCGAAGACATCCTCCGCGAAGTGCAGCAGACCACGACCATCCACCACTGCATGATGACCCCGGAAGACCACCCGCTCCACGTCGCCACGCACCAGGAGGACCTCGACGGTCGGTCCGCCGGGGGTCAGCGGCAGCTGGAGAAAGGGTGCGCCTTGCTCGTCGCGGCCCGACCACCGACTGCCATCGACCACCCGCACCGGCGGCGACCCCCCAAAGGCCCGCCAACGGGACCAGCCAAGGTGTCCTTCTCGTCGCAGTCGCACGCCAGGATGCACCTGCGCGGCTTCGGCCACCGCCCGCTGCAGCGCGGGCCGATCCAGCGGTATGTGCCCCTCTGTCGCGGTGCCTTCCACCACCAGCTGCACCGTGAAGGGCGGACAGATGCGCGCGACCGCAGACCAGAGTCGCTCGATGCCGAACACGGGGCGTGACTGTTCAAGGTGCGGCACATCCACCTCCCGGACCGCACGAGGCATTAACCCTCTTCGTCTGCCACTCCCGTGAAGGGACTGTATTGGTGAGCACAGACTGCCCGCCTCTTGAGATCGATCGGTCCCACACACCGCGCGCTCTTGCTACGTTGCTTGCGATGTCCGAAGTCTCGAAGCCGCTCAAGGTGCTTCCCGTGACCGTCAAGAACTCCATTCGTCCCGTCCCACCGCGGCCAGAGTACCACCACGGGGAGCCTTCTCAGGCGGCCTTACAGGCACGCAAAGACGCCCTCCAGACCGCACGAACGACCGCACTAGCACGTGTGGACGGCCTGGTGCGAGAGCAGGTCGACCTCAGCAGTGGCCTCCATGGCGACCTGGCGGCCATGCAGTCCGACGGCCGCGAGCTCGATGCCCTCGAGGCCGAGCAGCGAGAGACAGGACTCCTGGCCCGGCTCCAGCGCACCCTGAACCGACGAAGCGCAATCCTGGCCCGCCGAAGTGTGTCGGAGAGCCTCCTCGGTCACTACCAGACCGCAAGCCGCCGCCTGCGGGAGGCATCTGCCTTCTGCGACGAGCTGAGCATGTGCGCCTTGGAGCTGCAAGACGCCGTCGATACTCTGCACACCGATCTGGTCCATACCGCCCGCGACGAGCGAGCCTCGGCAGAGCGCATCCTGTCTCTGGAGGCGTCTCTCGACGGTCTCGGCAGCGAGGGCCTGTCTCCCGAGGCGCTCCGGGCCCGCCAGGACCGGCTCACCTTCGAAGAACGCAGCGAGTCGACCGCGCTCACGCTGCTGCGCAGTCGCCACGAGCTGGTCCAGCGCGAGCTTGAGCCGGTCCGCCAATTGCGCGACACCGTCATGAAGCTCCACGATGAAATGTCGGGCTTTGTGATGCAGGCCAACTCTGCGGTCGACACCGCCGGCCGCCGCATCCAGGCTCTGGGAATGGCTGCCGATGCGCCCATGGTGGTGGCCGAGCTGCACGCTTCCCTCGAAAACCTCAGTGAGGCGATGCAGGCCACGGAGCTATATGTCGAAGCCGCGCAGGACCTCGTGACACGGGTGCTCCCCGATCTCTCCGCCCGTCTCGCCGCCCAGCAAGATGTGCAAGGAGAGCTCGATGCTGCCGCCCTCGAAGGGCTGGACCGCGCCCAGGCACGAGCACTGGCCGATCGGGCCCTCCGCGACGCTGCGGAAGCCGAGGTCGATGCCCTCACCGCCGAACATTCCTGATCAAGCGAGCCCCCTCGGTGACCCTTCCGATCGACCGCCCCGGCCCCTACCTGCGCGCCCTGTCCTGGGGGCTCCACGCGCTCGCACCCCACGAGGACTACGTGCCGATGAACGCTGCGCGGGCACATCTCGCGGCCCTCGACCCGGCGATGTCCGGTGCGTTGCTGTCTCCTGCTGCGGTGGACGAAGCCTCCGGCCTGCCGGCATTTTCATGGATGGAGCGCGTAGAGGCTGAGGCCATCCTTGCCCGCCGGGGCAGCGCAGACACCGATGTCGGTGATGAAGCGCTGGCTCGAGCCCACCGCATGGATCCGGCGCTCGCCCGGCGGATGGAACAGCGCCGGGCCCTCCACCGCCACCTCCGCACCTTCCCGATCCTCCCCATGTCCACCCTCACGGTGGTGGTGCGACAGGTCCACCCTCGCACGGTGTTTTCCCTCCGCTACGATCGGGTCGCACCGATGGGCGGCTGGATGTGCGTGCGGGTCGATCTCTCCGGTGCCTGGGGATGGACTGGCGACGAGCTGTTCCAGGTCCACACCGACGACACGGTCACCGCCGTGCCGGGTCTGCAGCACCTGTTTTCCCGACATGTGCTCACCCCCCTCGTGGCCCTGTTCGACCAGGTGCAGGCCGCCACCGCGGCCGAAATCACCCGCATTACCCGCACCTTTGTGGGACCGTTCTGGTTCCCTGGCGGGCCGGTTCCCGACGATGCCCCCGAAGCTGCTCATGGCGCCTTGGTACTGCATCTGTCTCAGGCACTCCTCAGCCGCGAGATCACCCAATCTCACCACCGAGACCCCTGGACGCCGCGGGTCCTTGGCGAGCGCCTGCCCGAGGGCTTTGGCATGTTCCGCGAGCGCCGGTTCGCCGCCACACCCGCCCGTGTGGCCCCGCTCCAGGCCTGGAGCCGCAGCCGCGGTGTCGACACGGTCGTGGTCCCCATTCGGCCAGTCCGAGGAGGCTGACCGACACCGGTCAGGTGAGCCGAGACGCCACGAGGCGCCGGTGCACCATGTGCAGGTCCATCATCTCGCCCCGCTCCTGGAAGTATCCGTGGAGCTGACGGGCACACTCGAGCAACACCAGCTCGCGTGCAGGTCCAGCCTTCCGAACCGCTGCATCCACCACCTCCTGGTGCGCATTCAGCGTCAAGTGACAGGCCAGCCGCACCGCAGGCGCCTTTGCAGTGAGCTGTGGCGTGCCCGGACTGCTGCCCACGAGCAGGAACGCCAGTGCTTCGACCCGGGGAAAGTGCCCCACGTTGGTGCGCACCCGCGCAAACTGCTTCTCCAGCACGTCGTGGCACTGTGCCGACAGCTCCGCGCGAGCCTTTGCTTCGCCGGCCATCGCTCGCATCACGAGCGGGCTGTGTCGGTCCACAAAAAAGCCCATGATTCCACGCTCATCATCTGCTGTAAGCTCGACCATGGGGGCGTCGGAGTCATCCTCGGAGAGCGTGAGACCGAAGAACACGCCACCGGCCGTCCGCCCGAAGATGGGCTCCAGCCGCGCCCGCAGAGGCGACAGGCGGTCATCATCGGCAACGTCGAGCGCACCCTGTTGAGGGACCTCCGACGCTGTCTGAGAAGGCACCGTTCGCTCGCGGTGGAACCGGGCCGCGTAGGCTTCAGCCGATGCGCGGTCAGCGCCACTCCATCCTCCCGCCTGGAGCTTCTCGACGAGGTCGGTGTACAGCTCGTGGCGGGTCATGGTGAGCAGCTCGCGGCTGGCGTCGTCGATCGACGAGGCTCCGTCATCGCGCCACAGCAGGCCATGACAGGGCACTCCCGCATCCAGCGCTTGCAGCGCACTCCAGGTTCCCCGTCCCCGAACGAAGACACCGGTGGTCTCATCAAATTCGCGACGCAGACCCAGCCAGCCATGCATTCCCGGCATGTCGATGCGTCGACGCACCAGCCAGCTCGCACTGTTCGGGTCGTTCAGGTTCCACCACACGGTGGGAGGGTCGTCGAAGCGAAGCGGCAGGGCGTCCGGCCCCAGTGCTGCGTGGATGACCTTCAAGTGGTCGAGTGTGACGGCGTAGGTGTCGGGCTCAGCGATTTGTACTCCTTCGAGGGGATGCGCCGCCCGTCGGGGACTCTGCATGACCGACTCGAGGGTGGTGCGTTGGTGATCGCTGGCCCGCAGCCACGGCAGCGTGAGCAGCGTCGCCGCACCCAGGTGACCGGCCAGCTGCAGCAGCGCATGTTCCGCACGCGCCCGTGCCCGTGTGGAGTCCACAGACAACACCTTCCAGTCCTGCATCCGTGCACGGCGAAGATGCTCGAAGAGACAGGTCAAGCCTGCACTCCAGTCCACCCCATCGGGCGCAGACGCCCGCACGGCAAACCCAATGCCGGGAAGACGGGGCACTGCTACCGGGGCCTGCCACCCATTCCCCGATGGAATGGGCGTGTGCAAGCAGGCACCCAGCCACACAATCGCCTCTTCATGGGCATCGTGAGGAACCTCAGGGCCAACATTCCAGCCCGAGGGACCGAGAACCGCCACAAGCAGACGCTCCGCAGACAGCGCGGGCGTGGCGAGGTGTCCCCAGCCCAGCTTCCGCTCGATCGCCTCAAGCTGCGACAGATCGCTCGAGTCGCGTAGGTGGATCACGGTGTCTGTGCCTTGGGCGGAGACCAGCTGCGCCAGAGACACAGACTGGCCGTCTTGGGCGGTGCACAAGGGCCGACGCCACAGTGCACTCGACGCCGCGGGCCCCGCCGCCGGGAAGCTGAGGTCCAGCCGCACCCCCGCCCCTTCGTCTACGAAGTGTGGCAGTCCCATTCGCGCAGTGACTTCGGCGAGGAGACGGTGGGCCGCAGGCCCGTCCGGCAGGGCTTCCACCAGCCTCCAGATATGGGTGAGCACAAGGCTGCTCAGCTGCTCCCGCGCGATGCGCTCGGCGGCCGCTGTGTCCAGCACCTGGTCGATCTCGAATGCCACGGAGAGTCGGGAGATCGGCTGCGCCAGAGTCCCCACCCAGCGGGTGGCCTCCGAGCCACTCACGCGGGCCACGACCCCTCCTTCCTCCGGATCCGACCACAGCGGCGGTGGCCCCACGCGGTGCAGGGTGAGGGCCAGAGTACCGCCTGGAAACGGGACGGGAATTCGCACCACAGTGCGGTCCTGGTCGCGGCCGAGCATTCGCTGCACGAAATCCGCATCCGCGGTGGTGGAGAGCCGACCGGGTGTGACACCCTCGAGCTGCTGCTCCAAGGTACGAGCCTGCCCCGGTGTGAGGATGAGTGCGGGAAACGGGAAGCGTCCCGGGTCGGCGCTGTTGGTGACCATGTCGACATCTTCTGGTCGGGTCCAAAATACCGC
>MDTC01161702.1_pt1 | contig 11544 bp, 9 predicted proteins | sample 811181 | NCBI WGS metagenome assembly MDTC01 (sample SAMN05326644, study PRJNA326480) | marine metagenome | isolation source: seawater | place: Pacific Ocean: North | collected 2011 | reverse complement strand
CACGCAAACTCAAGCGCAAGAGAAAACGAACAATTAAAAAGAAAAGAAGAAGAGGTAGAAAATCAAGGAAACACCGTTCTTAATTTCATAAATAAAATAACTATATATTTTAATATGAAGTTTAGTGATATGTTGTTTACCCTGTTAATATTATTAGCATTTGTGGGTATGTATATATTTAGCGTAGTATCAGTAGGATTAAAAAATATCAAAAAGAATTGGCCCGAATACAGATGTAACCCAATGGCTATGCCTTTGGCTGGTCAATTTGGGTTTGATCCTATTGAAAATTTTACATATTGTATTACTCAAATGCAGTCTAACGCAATGGGTTTCTTTTTACAACCAATTCATTATTTAATGAGTTTAATGGGAAATCTAGGAAAAGATTTGATGGAAGCTGTGAATATGGTTCGTCATGTTATAGCATATATTCGTGGGATGGTTGGAAATATTACCGGAGATATTTTTGCTGTTTTTATGAATATAATAATTCAAATTCAAACTATAATAATCAAACTAAAAGATTTAGCTATGAAAATTGTAGGAGTAATGACTGCTGGTATGTATATAATTGGTACAAGTATGAAATTAGGGAAAAGTATTTGGGCAGGGCCCATTGGAGGTATTATTCGTACACTTTGTTTTAAAGACACGACTCCTATAAAATTAAAATCCGGAAAAAATGTTTCTATTAAAAATATTCATTTAGGAGATACCCTTTATAATGGCGCCACAGTTATTGGAACATTAAAACTTAAAGGTGATAAAAGCAATCCTTATTACAAAATTTGGAGTAGAGAGTTAGAAGATTATATTTATGTTACAGGAGAACATCATATATTAAATAATCCAGATGAAGATATGGAAAAGTTAGATGATGAATTTGATAATTATATTAAAGTTTGCGACTACAAAAATGCTGAGAAAACCGAAGAGTTTGATGAAGAATTACATTGTTTAATTACAAGTAATCATAGAATTACAATAGGGGAATATATCTTCTGGGATTGGGAAGATTAATTACATTTTGTCTATATGAATATTATCCAGTTACTATATAATGGATAAGATTCCAAAAACATTTGAATCCTATATAAATAAAATTACACAAAAGGTTACTTATTTAGATAAATACGGTGGTTCAGTATTGGCAACAGGTTTGATTTTAATTTCGTTCTTTCTTATTTTTTCATATTTTTATGTGATGAATAAGTTAAAACCAATAAAAAAGGATTGGGTGAACCAAAGATGTAATCCAGCTGTAATGCCTTTTGCGGGTTTAATCAATGCGCCACCCAATTCATCAAAAATAGATTATACTGCTGAAAACTTCGCACAATGTACTCAAAGTATTTTGGCAACTATTATTGGTTATTTTGTAGCACCAATTAATTACACAGTACAGCATATGACGGAATTTTGGTCTGAAATTATGAAAGCAGTGAATATGGTTCGACATGTATTCGCGTATATTCGTAATAGAATTATGGCAATCGTAGCAAATATATTTGGCAGGATTTATAATATTGTTATTCCGGTCCAGGTAATTTTAATGAAACTTAAGGATATTTTAGCAAAATCAGTTGGTGTCATGACATCGGCATTATATACTATTATGACGTTGTTTCTTTCAATGAAAGCGTTTTTAGGAGCATTTTTAGAAATTATGGTAATTTCGTTAATTATTTTAGCAGCAGCAACAATTTTATTATGGATTTTGCCTTTTACTTGGCCTGCTGCTGGTATTATGACAGCACTTTTTGTTGCCGTTGCCGTTCCGTTAGCAATTATAGCAATAAGTTTAGGAGATGTATTACATATCACATCAAGTAAAAATATACCTGGAAAACCTGGTTGTTTTGATGAAGATACAAAAATTCATTTGAAAAATAAATTTGTTAAAGTTAAGAATTTGAAAACCGGCGACTATTTGTTTGAGGGATCAAAGATTACAGCCTTTTTTAAAATTTCAACACACGATAAAAATATGTATAAAATAAATAATTTAGTCGTTTCAGGTAGTCATAAGATTAAATATAATAACACTTGGATTTCGGTTAAAAATCATCCTGAAGCCATTTACTTAGAGGAATATTCCAAGCCGTATATTTATTGTTTCAATACAACAAGCAAACGAATTAAAATAGATGAACATGTTTTATTAGATTGGGATGATATTGATGATTTAGATTTCGTAGAGCTTAAAAATTTAGTTAGTAATTTCATGCAATTTAATGCACCAACTTCACATATACATAGTTATTTAGAGGGTGGATTTGATAAAGATACACAAGTTGAATTAGAAGATGGAAGATGTATTTCTATTTCAGAGATAAAAGTAAATGACCAGTTACGGTTTGGAGAAAGAGTTTTAGGAATTGTTAAAATAGATACAAAAAATTTATCACAAGTTAAGAAATATGAAATTAAAGATAAAATAATCGTTGGTGGTCCTAATTTATGGATTGATGATAATGATTTAGGCAAATTTACTACTTTAGGTTTAGATGGCGAGAGTATTGAAAAACCAAAACGATTATATCAAATTTTAACAGATACCGGTAGTTTTACGATTTGTGGAATTAAATTTATGGATTATAATAGTGCCATTGAACAAATAATGGGTGATGCATGGTCTATGGATCAAGGTTTATTCTCCGTATAAAAATTATCTATGAATTATGTATAATGAAAGTAAATATATTAGGATTATCTTGCCGTGTTGAAATTATCGTAATCAGCCTCATCGTCGGAATGATTCTAGGCGGACACGTCTTATGTTCTTGTGTTACACCACAAGCTAAACAAAAAGCTAAAGAAGGTTTTGCTAATGCTATTGGTTCTGCGCCACTAGCCTACAAGATGGGACAAGGAGTGATTGGTTCTTATGATACAAGAAAACTTCCTAGCATTGCTCAGGATTTAAGTACGCACATTGGACCAAAAGTACCATTGCCAGCTGGTCAGTTGTTTTTCTTCGCAAACAACAACTTCCGCCCTGAATGTTGTGTCCCACCTCAAAGTGGAGTAAGTAATGGTGACGGATGTGCTTGTGTTACACAAGAGCAAGTAAATTACATTAGTTCCAGAGGTGGAAACCGTGCTGTATGCGGTGAATTTTAAATTGAATTTTGTTACGATTAATTAGATATTCGTAACAAATGAATAGTATTAATTATCAACAATACAAAGAATTCCGTTGCGACAAATGTAGTGATAAATATTGCGCTCGCTATGGAAGTTATTCTGACAGAACAAGTTGTAGATTTCATTATTGGGAAAAAGATAAAAATGGAATAATTATGTGTAGAGATTGTAAAAAAATGCCTTCTGAAATTGGTTCTCATAATTGTTATCATGTTAGTAGGGGAAATGATTGTTGTTTTGCTTGTACAATTTCATAAACTATTTAAAATAATGAAATTATACTTTACAAATGATTAAATCAATACTTCTTATTCTTTTTTATTGTTCGTTAAGTGTAGCATATCATGGAACTCCTGTAGTATGGGACCGGATTCCACAATTTAAAGTAAATGAACGTGTTACATCATTTTTAAATAAACAAGGTATTAATAATTGTTATGAATATGAAGAAAATTTAAACAACTTACATTTGAAATGCTGGATTGATAATGAATTGATAAATGTTGATATTTCCATGTACAAAAACGAAGAATCATTTTACATTTAATATTTATAAACCACTTAATATCATAATTGTAGGTATTATTAATGTCTTCGGTGCTTTTATGCTTTTGCTATTTTCAATTTTAGTATTTATCGTGGTTTTGTGGTTTTCTTTTAGATGTTATGATATATTTTGTAAATGTCATGAAGAAGATTTAATTGCAACTGCACAGGGTATAAGAGCAAGCGAAGATGATATAATTGGTCTAGAAGAGGCGCCGGTTGTAGAATAAGAAAAAAAGAAATTAAAAGTTAGAAATATAGATTTAATATAATATATTTCTACCTAATGATGATGATTATTTTATTTAGTGTGGCTTTAGCGATAGGTATATATTTTTATAGGAAAAAATCTAAAACAAAACCAAAAGAAGCGGTAGAGAAAGTTGTGGAATCATTTATATCAAGTGATACATTTGTTGGAGCCAAAAAAGGTTATATTTTTAAAAATGATAGTGATGGTATTGGTTATTATTTGGATAAACAATAACTTCTTGATATAATATATAATATGCCCTGTGCTGCGTGTGGAAATAAAGGAGGAATGAATGTAGGTTCTAGCAAACCATCGACATTAATTTTAGGTCAAGCCCGTCAACAAACGATAAAAAGAACATTTGTTCAAAGACCAAGAGGATTAATATTAAATGTATCAAATAGAAAAAGATTTATTTTAGGACGCAGATAATTCCTTATTATATTATATATGACATCCTATGATGAAATAAATAATACTAAAGCGACCTATTCAAAAATATCATTAAATGATATTCGTACTCATTATACTCTTTGGTCTGAAGAAGGTCAAAGGCAATGGTACGTTTATAAATGTAAAACCAAATCACCTTTAGATAAATTTGGAAAATCCTTTGGATATTCATCATGGATTATGATGTCTCCAGCTTTAGATACTCAAGAAGGATTATTGAATAATAATAGGTGGCCGGGTTTTTCTCATAGAACAATACAAGCAATTAATGGTAAAATAACAGAGATGAAAAATAAGTTAAAAAAAGAGCAAGAAAAATGGGATAATAATCCAACTCCATTATGGTATGAAGCGTCTGAAGATTCAATGGATGAAAAAGTTAAAGAAGTTAGACTTCAGGTATCAATTGGTTCAATAATTAATAAAGTAAAAGATATTTTATTAGCAACTCAAGGAGATATTCTTTCTATGACAAAAGTTGTAAGAAATTTACAACTTGATAGTACTTTTAATTTTGCAAAAACAACAGATCATAAAAAAAAAGTTAAATCGGCAAGTGATGTTGATGGTGTAGAAGTATTTGTATTATTTGATTGTAGTCATACTATTTCAGATAGTCAATATAAGATTAAAAGGGTTTGCGGATTTTCTAAAAAAAAAATTCATATTAAAGGACACTATTATATTTTTAAACCCAAAAATAAAGCTGCAATAAAAGTTTGTGAAAATTTACAAAATAGTAAAATAAGAGAACTTTTACAAAGTGCTAGAAGAATTTAAATATAAAGTCCAAAAGGAATACGTTCTTTTTCATTTTGTTTAATCAGTTTATTAACGACTTCTGGTGTAACAGTAAAAGGGAAGGTTACCTTAATGGTTTCTTTTTTATCAAATAAACTACTATCTTGTTTCATCAATCTATATAAGTTAAGCTTTGTGTAAGTAATTTCTAGACAACGCTTAAGATTTCTTACGCCTTTTTCTTTATCAGTAAAATTAGTAATAATTCGATTTAATGCATCATCTGTAATTGTAACTTCGCCTTCTTTAAAATTAACATTTTTCTCGATTTTTGGAATCAAATATTTTTTAGCAATTGTTATTTTTTCCTTTGCATCATAGCCTGCTGTATGAATACGGTACATTCTATCTTTTAAAATCGGATTCACTTTATTTTCATCATTATAACTAAATATAAATAGTGCTTTACTAAGGTCAAAATCCATATTTGCGAAATATTTATCATGGAAACAGCTATTTTGTGTTGTATCTGTCAAGTGAGTAAGAATACCAGTAATTTCTTCACCTTTAGGAGTGTCTGATATTTTATCTAACTCATCAAAATATATCACAGGATTCATACATCTACTTTGTATCAAAATGTTTACAATTTTACCCCAATTACTTCCCTCATATGTATACCCATGTCCCTCGAGGAAACTACTGTCTGTAGCACCACCAAGTGCAAGAAAAGCAAATGGTCGTTGTAGAATTTTGCTGATTCCTTCTTTGATGAGAGTGGTTTTACCTGTTCCAGGTGGACCTTTAATAGCTATAGCTGTTCCAATGGAATTTGGATTACTAAGCCAGTTACCTACTAATTGGAGAATCTGCATTTTAGCATCATCTAGACCATAAACGCAATCATCTAATACCTTTTTAGCGTCTTCCATAAAAGCTTGACATTTGTCAATACCATCATCCATTGTAAGAGGGAGTCGTTTTGTTTTTCCAAATGGAATAGACATAAACGCATCTACCCATTGCTTAATTTTGTAGTATTCACCAGAACCAGGGTCCATGTAATTTAAAATATTAATTTTCTTAAGAGCCGCTGCTTGATAACAAGCAGGAATATCGGAATCTAGCAACTGTAACCGGTATGGTTTCTCAACTCGAGATAATTTATTAACTTCTTTTAGTCTACTAATAATTTTCTTTTGTGCACTAATATCCATATCTTTAAAATATTTGAAATCATTCATAATATTTGGAGCTCTCAATAATTTTCTAAGAGTAGATACATTTTTAGTTTTTTGTTTTTGCTGTTTCTTTTTCTCTTCTTTTGATTGTTTACGTTCATAAGCTTTTGCCATTTTATTAAATTTCTTTGACATTGCGTCTTTCCCTTTTCCTTTTTTTAATTTAATTAATTGTTTAAGCTCTTCCATCATTTCTTCTTCTTCGGCTTCTTCGTCTTTGTCAATTGCTTTAATGTATTTACCTTTAATATTTTCCTGTACCGCCCATTCTTCACCATCGTCCTCGTCTTCTAACTGAATATTATATAAACTATATGCTGGATTTTCTTTCAATTCAACAACAGATTTAATAATACCATTATAGGCTTTATCCCATTCTTTGTGCTCTACACGGACAGTTTGATTTTTCTTGAATTGACTATATTTTTTTGTAGTAGTTTTATCATTTTTTCCCTCTGTATTATCTTCATTGTCTTCATCAGCATCATCTTCATCAGAGGTTTCCTCGTCTTCTCCTTCTGCTGGTTGTCCAACTGTAAATATAATATTAAATTTCATATTTTGTTTTAGCATATCTTGAATTTCATCATCATCCATTTCTTCTTCTTCTTCCAAATCTTTTCTTAAAAGTCTAGCCTCTTCTTTTCTCATTTCGGCTTCAAAGGCTTTCTCATATTCTTCATCACTGCTGTCTCCTACAACATATTTTTTCTTTTTCTTTGATTTTACTTTTTCGTTTTTGGTTTTTTTAATCTTTTTATTTTTCGATGTTTTTTTATTATTTTTATTTTTCTTTTTATTAGTGGATTTTTTCTTTTCAAGCATTTCATCTATTTTTTCTAATTGTTGAATTCGTTCTTTTCCACTTTTTGATGGAAATATTTTTTGAACGAATTTTTGAAATTCGCGAGCATTAAATTCTTCAGGCGATGGTGCTTCGGTGTCATCATCCTCATCATCTTCTTCTTCAGACTCTTCCTCTTCTTCTTCCTCTTCTTCTTCTGATGTTCCAGTATTTTCCTCATCTTCAATTATTAATTCAATTTCATCATCTGGGTCATAATCGCTATCACTGTCACTGTCGGTATGAAGATTTTTGGTCGATGTTTTTTTGGTTTTTTTAGACTTTTCTTTGGTTGATTTTCTAAATTTATATTTCTTTTTAGGAGATTTAGCTATTCGTTCGTTGACTTCAGGTTTGTCCATTATGAAGTAATATGTGATAATTTTTAAATTATGTTTCAAAATATCAATTTTTTTAAAAGTTAAAAACTAATTTAAAATAAATTGAAAAAAGAGTCTAAATATTTCTAACACTAGTATAAGAATGACTGAAGCTAAATCAAGGACCACACCATCCAGAATTATAGGTTTACAATTTAGTATATTATCTCCAGATGAAATTAGAAAATCTTCGGTAGCTAACATTGTCTCGCGTGATACATATGTTAACAATAAACCAGTCATTGGTGGATTATTTGATCCTCGTATGGGTGTATTAGATCCAGGATTGATTTGTCCTACAGATGGATTAAATTATATGAAGACACCCGGTTATTTTGGGCATATAGAACTAGCAAGACCTATCTTCTATATACAATATCTAAATACAATTGTTAAAATTCTTAGATGTGTTTGTATTAAATGTAGTAAACTCTTGATTGATAAAACAAAGTACGATTATTTGCTTAAACTATCATCAAAAAAGCGATGGGATAAAGTTTTCAAATTGGCATCAAAGGTTGTTAGATGTGGCGATGAAACTTGCGAAGGTTGTGGATGTAAGCAGCCACGAAAGATTATGAAAGAAGGACTGGCAACACTTATTGCTGAATGGGATAATATTGATGGCATTGATGGTGCGGATGGTAAAAATAAGGAGAAATTAACTATGCGCATGACACCGGAAATTGTATTGAAAATATTTAGAAGAATCTCAGATGAAGATGTTAATTTCTTGGGATTTAGTCCTACTTGGTCTCGCCCAGACTGGATGGTTTGTCAAGTGTTGGCTGTACCACCACCTGCTGTTAGACCATCTGTTAAACATGATGCTCAACAGCGAAGCGAGGATGATATTTCACATATTATCGTGAATATTGTAAAAGCAAACAAAACTTTACAAGAAAAACTACAAAGCAACGCATCCGAAAAGGTAATTGAAGATTGGACAATGGTTCTTCAATATTATTGTGCTACTATGGTAGATAATAAAATTCCAGGTGTGGCTTCTGTAGCACAGCGTTCAGGAAGACCACTTAAATCAATTAAGGAAAGATTGGTTGGTAAACCAGGTCGTGTAAGAGGAAATCTTATGGGTAAGCGTGTTGATTTCTCTGCTAGGTCTGTTATTACTCCTGATGCTAACATTGGAATTTCACAATTGGGTATTCCGCTCAAGGTAGCAAAAAATATTACATTTCCTGAGGTTGTTAATACAAGAAACAAAAAGTTCCTTACAAAACTCATGTTGAATGGTCCAAATGTATATCCTGGTGCTAAAATTTTAGAAAGAAAGGCAGGTGATTCTATTTCACTTAGGTATGTAGATAGAAATTCTATTGAATTGTATAACGGTGATGTTGTTCATCGTCATATGTTAGATGGAGACCCAGTTTTGTTTAATAGGCAACCTACTCTACATCGAATGAGTATGATGTGTCATTTTGCTAAAATTTTGAAAAAGGGTGATACTTTCCGTCTTAATGTAGCAGATACAAAACCATATAATGCTGATTTTGATGGGGATGAAATGAATCTTCACGGTCCACAAGACTACGAAAGTGCCGCAGAGTTGGCAAATCTGGCTGCTGTCGCAAGACAAATTATTTCCCCAGCTAATAACTCGCCTATCATTGGTATTTTCCAAGATTCTCTATTGGGTGCTTTTAGATTTACCAGACAGAATATTAACTTTGATAGCAGAACAGCAATGAATCTATTGATGGCTTTTGATAAACCAAATATTAAACTTTTCAAAAATCCCACAGAGAGAATTTCCAATTTTGAATTGCTAACACAGATTTTGCCTCCACTATCGTCTCATTTTAGAAATGGACAATTTGGGGACGGTGACGACCCTAAGACTTCAAACAGTGTTATTGAAATAGTAGATGGTAAATATGTTAGAGGTCAATTGGATAAAAAAGCATTGGGTGCTGGTTCTAAAGGGCTTATTCATAGCATCTTCAATGATTTTAGCTATGTAGATGCTGGGGAATTTATTGATAATTTACAGAATTTGATTACTGAATATATGAAACTAAGTGCTTACAGTGTTGGTATTAGTGATTTGCTTGCTGATTCTGTTACAAATCAAAGAATTTCAGATGCTATGCTTAGTAAAAAGCAGGAAGTTAAAAATCTTATAGACCAAACGCATCTTGGTACATTTGAAAATAATACCGGTAAAACAAATGAAGTAGAATTTGAATCTAAGGTAAATTCCATTCTACAAAAGGCAGCGGATGAAGCAGGTAAAATTGGAAGGAAAAGTTTGGCTGCTGATAACCGTTTTGTTATCATGGTTAATTCTGGTAGTAAAGGTAAATCACTGAATATTGCTCAAATGATTTCGTGTTTGGGACAGCAAAACGTAGATGGAAAACGAATTCCTTATGGTTTTGAAGATAGAACTTTGCCACACTATACAAAATACAATGATTCTCCGGAAGCACGAGGATTTGTCGAATCATCATTTATTCAAGGTTTAACTCCAACTGAATTGTATTTCCATGCTATGGGTGGTCGTACAGGTTTGATTGATACGGCTGTAAAAACTAGTACTACAGGTTATATTCAAAGGAGACTTATTAAGGGTTTGGAAGATTTAAAGGTTCATTATGATATGACTGTTCGTAATAATAAAAATAAGGTTATCCAATTCACATATGGTGATGATAATATAGACCCAACAAAAGTTGAAAGTCAACAATTGCCTTTGGCCAGCGCAACACGTGAAGATGTTTATGCACATTTCCAAATTCCAATGGATGAAACAAATAATGCTATCATTACAACAAATTACACAAAACCTGCTCTTAAAAGGATAAAGAAACAAAAACAAGAGCTTATTTCAAAAACAAACGAAATGATTACTTATATGCTCGAATCAAGGGATTCTATTGTTGAACATGTGTTTAAATATGTAGACAGTACTAGTATTCACATTCCAGTTCATTTCCGCAGAATTATAAATAATATCCATAATCAACTAAGTATCCAATCAAATTCACTTGTAAATATTACACCTTTTGAATTATATGAATTACTAGATGACACCTTTAATAAACTACTAAAAAGTCATTATGCGAAACCAACAGAGTTATTTAAAATTGCCTTTTATTATTATCTATCTCCCAAAACACTATTGACAATTAAAAGATTTAACAGAAAGGCAATTATATTGCTACTTGAAACAATTATTACTAATTATAATAAATCCATTGTTCATCCAGGAGAAATGGTTGGTATGATAGCAGCACAGAGTATAGGTGAGCCTACTACGCAAATGACTCTTAATACTTTCCACTTTGCGGGTGTAGCTAGTAAATCTAATGCGACGCGAGGTGTTCCAAGGGTAGAAGAAATTCTATCTTTGTCTGAGAATCCAAAAAAGCCTTCTGTTACTATTCATCTTAAAAAGAATGAGCGTGATAATATTGAAAAAGCACAGGAATTAAAATACACACTTGAATACACAAGTCTTCGTGATGTTGTTGATTCTGTGAGTATTTGTTTTGACCCAGACGAAATGGCTACTTTAATTAGCGAAGATGTACCGCTTATGGCAGAATACAATGAATTTCAAACCATGGTTGAAACTTGTAATAATGAAGATTTTGAAGCAGAAGACAATAATGATAAATCAAAATGGATTATTCGTATGGAATTGAATAAAGAATCTATGCTAGACAAACATATTTCCATGGATGATATTCATTTCGCAGTATCTAATAGTTACAATGATGATATATCTTGTGTATTCTCTGATATGAATGCTGATAAATTGGTGTTTAGAATTAGACTTACAAAATCTAACTCTTCAAGTAAAAAACATTCATTAGACCAATCTGACGAGATTTACAAATTGAAAAATTTCCAAAATAACCTATTGAATAATATTATTTTGAGAGGAGTGAAACATATCCCAAAGGTTTT
>MDTC01043266.1_pt1 | contig 11544 bp, 1 predicted proteins | sample 811181 | NCBI WGS metagenome assembly MDTC01 (sample SAMN05326644, study PRJNA326480) | marine metagenome | isolation source: seawater | place: Pacific Ocean: North | collected 2011 | reverse complement strand
GGTTTATCACGACGTCACAACTTGAGAGTTTGCCCGTTTTGGCTTGGGCGCTGTGGGTTCTATGGCGACGTGCCGCCTGGCCGTGGCCTATCGATCCTGCGGACTCAAGCGAAGTCCACCCCCTTTCGGAGCAGAGGTGAACCCATGTTGACCCGAGTGATCACAGCCGTTGTTTTGGCGCCGCTACTCGTAGCGCTTCTACTTTACGGACCACCGCTATGGATCGCCTCAGTCGTCACTGCGGCCGGTTGGCTCTGTGCCCGCGAACTACTGCAGATGTACAGCGAGCTCAGAGCGACGGACCGACATCTCACCGCTTTGCTCTGTGCGATGATTACGGCCAGCCCGACGCTAGGCCTGCGCTTTTGGGTGCTCACTGTTGTTTGCTCGGTGATCGTCGTGTTGACGCTGAGCCTGTGGCGACTCAAAGAGGTTGAATTGGCAAGTCGTCGAGCGGCATCGATGGTGTTGACGCTCGCGTATATCGGGATGTTTGCTGCGAGCCTTGTAGCGATCTTACACAGCACGACTGCACAGACATACTCAGGAAGCTACCCCTTCGGATCGAGCGCGTTATTGACCTTATTTGCGATTGTTTTTGCTGGCGACACAGCGGCTTATTTTGCAGGTCGATTTTTTGGTAAAACCAAATTGTATCCACTTGTTAGCCCCAAAAAGACTGTCGAAGGCACGGTCGGCGGTCTGATTGGCTCGATGCTCGCCGCTGCCGCATGCTCACATTGGCTGCTTGGCTCAGCAGAACTCAGCTCGTGGGTGATTGTGGCCTTGTTGTGTGGAGCCATCGCCCAGGTTGGAGATTTGGTTGAGTCGTTGTTCAAGCGGGCCTCAGGCACTAAAGACAGCGGCTCACTGCTACCTGGTCACGGTGGGATGCTCGATCGTCTAGACGGTGTGCTCTTCGCGGCCCCGGCCTTTTGGGCTTGGTTGCAGTTGAGGGGCTGATGAGCACGCGTTTGGGTCGAGTCTTTGCTCAAGCTGAATCACGTTGGCTCGGAGCGGTAGATTTCTCAGCCGCTCATGAGCACAACCTCAAACAAAGCGAGTTAAGCCGTCGAGATGGCCGCGCTCGCCTGAGTTGGTTTGAGCCCAAAACACCAATTTTGACGTTGGGCAGAAGACTCCACGGCGATCGATCGATGGACATCGCTCAAACTCTTCAATCCTGTGGGACTCGTCATATCGCAGTGATCGAGGCCGATCGTGGAGGCCAGGCGACCTTGCATCTACCAGGCCAGTTGGTCGTTTTTGTTGCCATTCCGGGGCGGCGCGAGGAGGTCGCGGGGGTCGTCAACAGATTATTTGATGCGGTCGAATCGCTCGAGCAGCTCCGTGGCATTGAGCTTCGCCGGGGTGAGGGCGATCAGACAGGTCTGTGGATGGAAGGCTCGAAAATCGCAAGCGCGGGTCTACGAGTTCAGCAGGGTGTCATTCGTCATGGAATGTCTGTCAATGTCGCTATCGATCGAACCATCGTCTCTGGATTGACATTGTGCGGACATCGCGACGCCAGTTACATAGATCTGAGATCGATCGCTTTGGTGCAAAACGATCGTCCACCGAAAGAATGTTCCGTTGAGCGCGTAGCAAGCGTGCTTGATGCCACTTTGTGTGGGTCATCTCGTCTGTTTCACGCCGAGTTGGACGGGCCCTAGGCAACGATTAGATGAGCATCTCCTTGCCTTGGTGGCCTCAGTTTGGTAGCTTTCGTAACTGAGGGTCTTTTGTTTTCACCCCCATGAAAACCGACTCTCAAGGGTACCGCAAGCACCCGAGATGATGAGCGATTTGGAGGAGAGACGTCCCTAACCCCCACAACACGACCCGACGCCGTGCGCGTCAAGTCAGGACTCGTTAGGGACAAAAATCTCTCCGAAAATGCACATTTGTGTGTTTGACGATCTCGCTCTGAAACCACCCAGATCCCCCATTTGTTTGAAACACGACAGAAGCGCTCACCCCTCGAGCGTGGTCGTGAGGAGGATTGGAATGCGGCATCAGCACTACACCCGCTACTTGCGGCTGGGGATGCTCGCTGGATTGTTGACCTTTGCTGCTTGCGCAGAGGAACCAACACCAGCACCGACTGCGGGACTGCTGACGGACTACGCTGCTGGCGTAGACGCTTCGTTTGGGGTTGAGACGTTCAACCTTGGCGATCCATCGATCACAGTCACGTCTCCGAAGAATTATGCTCAATGGGTGATTGCCAAAGGCGGCACTCAAGGCATCAAATTTGAATTTTCTACGGCTAATTGGACGCCGGGGAAGGTCAATTGCTATTTGGACGGCAAACTAGACGGTGCTAGCACCGGTACGTCGTACACATTTAGCAAGGTGCCGATGGGCTTTCACACAGTCTCGTGTGTGCTCTTCGATTCTTCTTATAACGAAATTACGTCAGCAAGCGCGCGAGGGGTGCGCCGAGTCTCCGTTACGCCGCCGTGCCAAATTTCTGACGACTGCGACGACGGACTGGCTTGCTCGAATGAATTTTGTATTGGTGGCACATGTAAGTTTGAGCCCATCACCAACTGTTGCGGCTCGAAGTTCGATTGTGTGGCCGGTGAGGCCTGCAACAATCCGAATACAAGCAATTCACAATGTACGGTCTGTCAGACCGACAAAGACTGTGACGACAGCAACATTTGTACGACCGGTAAGTGCGATCTGAGCGGCCCCAAGGGTGTCTGCAACTTCCCGAAGCTCGATCCTGAATGTTGTATGAAAGACGACAAAGAGTGCGACGACGGCAAGACTTGTACGATCGACACTTGTGACGTGAACAAACAAAAGTGCGAGCACACCAAGCCAGCTGGCGTCTGCTGTACGGACTCCGAGTGCGTGACGGATGACAAATGTCTCGTCGGCGCCTGCGTTGCCTACTCGTGTCGTTTTGAGCCCAACACATTCCGTAAGGACTGTTGTTCGGCTGGAACCAACACCGCGTGCGACGATAAAAACTACTGTACGATTGATAAATGCGATGCTCCACAGACTGAGGGCTGGACCAAGTGTTCGCACAACAAAGATCCGTCCAAGCCCAATTGCTGCTCGCCTCAAGACAGTTGCGATGACGGCGACGACTGCACCTGGGATTATTGTCAGGATTTTCAATGCAAGAATGTTGCGTTGAAAAACTGCTGTAAAAATACCAAAGATTGCGACGATGGCTCGCTCTGTACCACCGATAGTTGCGTCAAGACCAACCCCTTGGATCAAGCTGGTAAATGCCTAGCTACGAAAGTACCTGGTTGCTGCGAGGAGCAAGAGGACTGCGAAGACGGCAAGTTCTGTACTTATGACGTTTGTGATGTGGACAAGAACCTGTGCTCGCACCCGAAAAAATGGGCTGCATGTTGTGACGCCGACAGCGAGTGCAGCGACGGCAAGTTCTGCACCAATGATGTGTGTGTGAACCACGCATGCGTCGGAATCCCAGATAAGTTCAAGCCCAATTGCTGCGAAAGCACCAGCGACTGTAACGACGGTCTGCCGTGTACAATCGACTCGTGCGACACCGACTTGAGTCAATGTAAATATGTCGACAATGGTGATCCGACCTGCTGCAACGGCCCAGACGATTGTGACGACAAAGATTGTACGACCATCGACTTCTGTGATGCCAACAACAAATGTGCGTTTAAGATCGCTCCAGACAAATGCAAGAATGACAGCCAGTGTGATGATGGCAACGCTTGTACCCTCGACACCTGTGTATCAGACGGCACTTGCGGAAAGTGTACGTTCACTCCGCAACCTGGATGCTGCCTCGCGGACTTCCAGTGCCAAGATGATAACCCATGTACGATCAACACATGTGGAACAGACAATAAATGCGCGGCCACCAAGAAGGCTGGATGCTGCTTGGACGACAAAGACGCTCTGACGGCTTGTGATGACGGCAACGCATGCACAATTGATTACTGTCTCAACAACACTTGCCGTTACACAGCGCCGAAAAATGGCTGCTGCACCAAAGACAGCGAGTGCAACGATGGTTGGGACTGTACAGTCGACTCCTGCAAGAACATTGCCGATGGCAAAGGCTCTTGCGCCTTCGTCAAAGACAGCAGCAAAGCAAACTGCCAGTGCATCACTGATAACGAGTGCGGTGACGGCAACCCATGTACCACAGACAGTTGTGCCTCTGGTCAATGCACCAACGCCCCGATTCAAGGCTGCTGCATCGATAAATTTGACTGCGATGATGCCAGTCCCTGCACTAGTGATTACTGCATCTTCGGAAGCTGTTTGAACGTAGAGGGCACCGGCGACGCCGCGGCGTGCTGCTCCGTCGAGAGCGAATCCAGTGACTGCGCGGCGCAGAATACAGAGTGCACCATTGGTAAATGCAAAGTGCAGCCTGACGGTTCACGTCAGTGCGTGGCGCAACCCAAAGAAGTGTGCACCTTTGACTTGAACTACTGCCAGGATTTCTCTGGTGGCGACAGCCTGAGTTTGTTGGGCTGGAACCCGACAGACGTGAAGGGCAGCGCCTCTTCAAACTGGGCAGTTCAGAGTCAAAAAGGTGGCCTTGGACCGGACAACTACGCTTGGTTTAAGTGGTCACCAGTCAAGACCAACTACCACACCTGCTTGCAGTCGCCAGTGCTGCAGGCAGCGGGTTCGGAAAACATCACCATCCAGCTCGATCGTGAGTTCATCAAGAACAGCGGCGACACCAGCTTGGAGATCCTCGGTAGCCTCGATGGCGCCAATGTTGATTGGACCAAAGCCACTGTGGTTAGCACGGTGACTCCGAGCAAAGACATCGCTGCTGAGACGGTCACTGTGACCTTGCCCAAGGAACTCGTTGGCTCCAACGGCCTGCGTTTGGGCGTCTGTGTCTCTGGTGGCAGCACCTACAACTTGACGCGTTTCGCTTTCGATAACTTCTGCGTTGCGAAGGGCTCTGCGCCTTCATTTACGTCTTGCCCACCGAACCAATCGGTCTCGGCCGGCACCACCAAGACCATCCCAGTCAAAGCCAAAGACCTCGATCTGAGCGATATCGTCAGCTTCCAGCTGATCAAGGCGCCTAGCTTTGTGTCGATGTCCGGTGCTCTTTACTACTGGATCGATGGTTCTTGGAACTCGACTTTGACCGTCACGCCTGCCGCCGAAGATCTCGGTGCCCATGAAGTGACCATCAAAGTTACCGATGGACACCTATATAAACTGTGTACCTTCACGGTTACGGTCACCTACGAAGGTGGTGTGTTGATTTGGAAGCCCTCCGAGGTTCCAGTGTCAAACTCGCAGCCGATCTACAACGAATTGAAGAAGCTCGGTAAAAAGGCTCAGATTACGCCCGATGTCTCGATCTACAAAGACCTCAAAGGCTTCGACGCAGTCTTCGTGCTGCTCGGTGTCTTCCCCAATAACCACGTCCTCAAAGACTCCGAAGTTAGCAGCTTGAAGCTCTACCTGTCGGGCGGCGGTAAGGTCTACATGGAAGGTGGCGACACCTGGTCATTCGACAAATCGACCTCGTTGCACAGCCTGTTCAAGGTCAAAGGCGTGTTGGACTCGGCTCCGAACGGCGTTACGGGCCCTCTTACCGGGTTCATGGCGTACGCTGACTTCAACGCCAGCAAGAATTACCAGTGGGCCTACAAGCAGGGCTTCACCTGGAACAACCTCAACGATCAGATCGCTGGAAACCTGGGTGCCAAGCGCACCGGAAATCTGCTTCGCAACACAGGCGTCGAGAAGTTCTGGGTCCACGTGGCACACGACAACCCAACGAGCAAATACCGCACCATCGCTTCGTCGGTTCTCTTCAGTGGTGTCAAGACCGACAAAGACAGCCCCAACGACCTGATGAAGTTGATCTTCCAGTTCTTTGACAACGGCTTTAAGGACTGCGCCGCCGACAAAGAGTGCGATGACGGCGACGCTTGTACGCAAGACAAATGCGGCACTGACGGCACCTGCAGCTACACGAACACCTGCTTGTGCAGCGCTCAAACAGCCTTTAAGTGTGGTGATAAAGCCACCAAGTTGGTGACCAATGGCGGCGCCTCTACCGACATCGTTGACACCTACAGTTGTGCCACCGGCGTTACCATGTCCGGTAAAGAGGTCGCTTACTCCTTTAAGACCGACAAAAACTCACCGGCCACGGTCAAACTGAGCAACGTCGACACCGACAAGGTCAAAGTCTTCGTGCTCAAAGAGTCGACCAAAGGTTGTGACCCAGCGTCTTGCTTGGCTTTCGCCGGCGTGGCGAACAAAAAGGGTGACGTGTCCTTCCCAGCTCAGGCGGGCGTGAACTACTACATCGTCGTCGACGCTGCTGGTAAAGATGACTCCGGCACCTTCGACATCGAAGTCGTCTGCTCCGCGGGTGAGATCTGCGACGACGGCATCGATAACAACAACAATGGTCAGACTGACTGTGATGACTGGGCGTCTTGCTGCGGTCACAAAGGATGCGGCGAGGTCTGCGATGGCATCGACAATGATTGCGACAGCACCATTGACGAGGACTGCGACGACGACGGCGACGGCTACTGTGCCGCGACCGCGAAGGTCAAAAAGAGCGCGAAGTGTCTCAAATCGAAGTTGCCTACCGACGGCTCGAAGATCGACGGTGACGACTGCGCTGATGCAGACGGTTTGGTCAATCCCGGCGCCAAAGAGATCTGCGGCAACGGTAAAGATGACAACTGCAACGGTCAGCAAGATGAGGAAGGTGCCAGCGGATGCACCAACTACTACGCTGATCTAGACGGTGACGGTTACGGCTCCGGTGCGGCCAAGTGCTTCTGCAACACCTCCGGTGCGTTCAAAGCAACCAAGGGTGGCGACTGCGACGACGCCAACAAAGCCATCAATCCCGGGACCACAGAGCTTTGCTCGACCAAAGAAGATGACGATTGCGACGGCGACACCAACGACGTCAACGCTGATGGCTGCAAAAACCACTACACCGATCAGGACTCTGACGGTTGGGGAACCACGCCATTTAAATGCATCTGCGAGGCCGAAGGTCTCTTCCAGTCCACCAAGCCTGGTGACTGCGACGACGCCAATCAGCCAGTCAACCCAGACTCCAAAGAAGTTTGTAACAACATCGATGACAACTGTGACGGCACGATCGATGAAGGTTGTGATGACGATAAAGATGGCTACTGCGACTTCACCATGGTCTACGACAGCAGCGCCAAGCCCATTTTGATCTGCCCGAAAGGCGGCGGTGACACCGACGACGAAGATCCGAAGATCAACCCAGAGGGCAAAGAAATCTGCGATGGTTTCGACAACAACTCTGACGGCAAAATCGATGAAGGTTGCGACGACGACGGCGACACCTACTGCGACAGCACGATGATCACGGTCGGCAAGCCCAAGACTTGCGTCAACGGCGGCGGCGATTGCATCGACACCAACCCGAAAGTCAATCCGGGCGTCAAAGAGGACTGCACCACCCCAGAGGACGACAACTGCAACGGCGACACCAATGACGTCGGTTCGGTTGGCTGTAAGCCTTACTTCTACGATGGTGACGGCGACGCTTGGGGTACCAACCTCAGCAAATGCCTGTGCGCCAGCAAGCTGCCCTACGCAGCGGTCAACCCAGGTGACTGCAAAGACGACGAGAAGACCGTCCACCCAGAGGCGCCTGAGATGTGCAACGACGTCGATGACGACTGCGACAGCAAGGTCGACGAAGGTTGTGATCAAGACGGCGATAGCTACTGCGACAAGTCCATGAAGATCGTTGGCTCACCGAAGGTGTGTATCAACGGCGGCAACGACTGTGACGACGGAGACGCTTCGGTCAACCCCGGCAAAGCCGAGGTCTGTGGTGACAATAAGGACAACAACTGCAACGGCAGCCAGAACGAAGAGAACGCTGTGTACTGCATCAACCTGTACAAGGATGATGACTCCGACACCTATGGTGCCGGCGATGCGAAGTGCTTCTGCGAGGCGACGCCGAAATACAAGACGACCAAGAAGGGCGACTGCGACGATACGAGCGCGAAGGTTGGACCTGGTCAGCTTGAAATCTGTGACGACAAAGACAATGACTGCGACGGCACGGTTGATGAAGGCTGTGACGACGACAAAGATGGGTACTGCGACAGCTCGATGACCACCGTTGGCACGCCGAAGACCTGTCCGAAAGGCGGCGGTGACTGCGACGACCTGAACCCCAACGCGTTCGCCGGCAAATCTGCTGAGATTTGCGACAACAAAGATGACGACTGCGATGGCAAGGTCGACAACGGTTGTGACGACGACAAAGACGGCTACTGCGACGCCAACATGCTCGTTGGTAGCCCACCATCGTCACTGTGCTCGAAGGGCAAGGGCGATTGCGACGATTACAACTTCGACGTTCACCCTGACGCCAACGAGATCTGCAACAACGCCATCGATGATGACTGCGACGGTGATCAGAATGACGTAGACGCGAAGGGATGCACCGACTTCTTCTTCGATAGCGATGGCGACCAGTACGGTGTCACGGTGCTCAAGAAGTGCATGTGCGTCAAAGCTGGCCTGTTCCGTGCGCCGAAGGGCGGTGACTGCGACGACAACAACGCGCAGTTGATGCCAGGTACGCCAGAGACCTGCGACGGCAAGGACAACGATTGCGACGGTGTCGTCGATAACGAGGGCGCCACAGGCTGCAAAACCTTGTATCTCGACAACGACAAGGACGGATACGGTATCGCCTTGAACAAGTGTTTATGCGGTGCGACTGACGCCTACACGGCCGACAAGAAGGGCGACTGCAACGACGCGAGCAACAAGGTCAACCCGGGCGTCACTGAAATCTGCAACGACGCTGATGATAACTGCGACGGCGCGGTTGACGAAAAGTGCAACAAAGACGGCGACGACTACTGCGACGAACAGATGAAGACTGTGGGCTTCCCGAACGTCTGCAATAAGGGCGGCGGCGACTGCAACGATGAAAACCCATTGGTCAACGCGAGCGGCGCTGAGATCTGCGACGACGCCGACAATGACTGTGACGGTACGACCGACGAAGTCTGCGATAAGGACAAAGACGGTTACTGCGACGAGAACTACAAGCTCATCGGAACCCCGAAGGTCTGCCCACAGGGTGGCAACGACTGCAACGATTCAGTAGCGAATATCAACCCAGGCCAAAATGAAGTCTGCGGCAACACCACAGATGAAAACTGCAACGGCTCTTACAACGACGTTGGCGCCGACGACTGCAAAAACTGGTACGTCGACAAAGACAGCGACACCTACGGCGACAAATCGATCGCTCCGAAGTGCATGTGCATCAAAGAAGGCACCTACACCGCAGACAAAGGCGGCGACTGCGACGATGCCAACTACCTCATCAACAAAGGCACAATCGAGCTCTGCGATGGTCTCGACAACAACTGCGACGGCAAGGTCGACGAAGGTTGTGATGACGACGGCGACGGCTACTGCGACGCTAACTTGGTGACCATTGGCAAGCCCAAGACCTGCCCGAAAGGCGGTGGTGACTGCGCCGATACCAACAAAGCCGTCAATCCTGGCGCCGTCGAGGTCTGCGGAAACGATGTTGATGAAAACTGCGACAACTCGCTCAATGCGGGCGCGGTGGGCAGCTGCACGGACTTTTACTACGACGGTGATGACGACGGCTTCGGCGTCGGCGTGACTCAGTGCTTGTGCACCCCAGAGGGCAAATTCAAGGCCTCGAAGAAGGGTGACTGCGACGACACCAACGCCAAGATCAATCCGGACGCGACTGAGGTCTGCGGTGACGGAGTCGACAACAACTGCAACGGCACGGTCAACGATCCCAACGCCACTAACTGCACCAACTTCTACGCTGACTTCGACAAAGACGGCTACGGCGCGGGTAGTGCCAAGTGCCAGTGCGTCGCTGAGGGTAACTACCTCACCAGCATTGCGGGCGATTGCAACGATAGCCTCAACTCGGTCAACCCTGGCGCCAAAGAGATCTGCGACAGCAACGACAACAACTGCAACAACAAGTTCGATGAAGGTTGCGACGACGACAACGACGGTCACTGCGACTCCAAGATGGAAGTCACCAAGACCGCGCTGTGTAAAAAGACGGTTCCAGCTTGCCCGGGCAAGTCGGGCAATGGCTTCTGCTACATGGTGGCGAGCAAGGTCACAACCACAGCCGATGGAGCGCGCCCAGCGTGTCAAAAGCTAGGCGGTGATTTGGCGAGCTTCGATAGCGCTAAAGACTACATGGTCGCCATGCAAGGCGCGGCTCAGAGCCTGTTCGGAAGCGATTCGAACACGTCGATGAACGCACTGCCGCATGTGTGGCTTGGTGCCCGATACCCAGGCACCAATAAAGATCCGTCGGACTTTACTTGGACTGACGCTACAAAGGTGACGACATACGCCAAGGCCTTGGCCAAGAATGAGTTCTTCCTGGGCTCTACTAATGCCAAAGATTGGTACAACGCCCAGTACTTGTACCGAAAGAAACAATGGTTGGTTCGTTCGAAAACTGCCGGCCTTGCTTTGCCTCTATGCAAAATCAACATGGCCGCCATCAGCATCGGCAACGGTGATGACTGCAACGACGACAACGGCAAGGTCTCGCCGAGCGCCACTGAGGTCTGCGACGATATCGACAACGATTGCAACAACGATGTGGATGAAATCTGCGACGTCGACAAAGACGGCTACTGCAGCAGCAAGGCAACCGTAGTTGGCTCGCCGAAGATCTGTAACAAGGGCAAAGGCGACTGTGTGGACACCGATCCACAGGTCTACCCAGGCAAGACTGAGATCTGCGATGACGCGGACAACGACTGCGATGGCAAGATTGACGTCGGCTGCGATGACGACGGTGATGGCTACTGCGATCTCAATATGAACACGCTCGGTAAGCCGAAGGCTTGCCCACAGGGTGGTGGTGACTGCGAAGACACCAAGAAAGAGATCAACCCCGGCGTGGCTGAGGCCTGCGGTGACGGCATCGACAACAACTGCGCAGGCGGTATTGATGAGCTTTGCAACGACGCTGACGGCGACGGCTACTGCAAAGGCAATCAGCCAGTCAGCAAGTCCTGCCCGAAGGGTGGTCTGGACTGCAACGACACCGACAAGAACATCAACCCCGGCATGAACGAGGACTGCAACACGCCAGTCGACGATGACTGCAGCGGTTCAACCAACGAAAAGGATGCCAAGAACTGCTTGACCTTCTACATCGACGAGGACAAAGACGGCTTCGGCGCGTCGGAGACCTCATCGGGTGTCGACAAGCTCAAGCAATGCACCGGTTGTGGCTCGGGCAAAGACGGTGATTTCGTTGCCAACAGCAACAAGAAACTCACTGGCGGAACCTATGAGTTCAAGAGCTTTACCATCGCCAAGGGCGTGACGGTTGCAGTCACCGGTTCCAAGCCGCTGGTCTTGAAGGTTCAGGGCAAGGTGAAGATTGACGGTACATTGCAGCTGAGCGGACAGATCGGTAAAAACGCCATTCCGTACAACAGCTCGACGATCTTCGGCGGCGCTGGTGTTGCTGGCGGCGGTGGCGGTGGG
>MDTC01151966.1_pt1 | contig 11545 bp, 12 predicted proteins | sample 811181 | NCBI WGS metagenome assembly MDTC01 (sample SAMN05326644, study PRJNA326480) | marine metagenome | isolation source: seawater | place: Pacific Ocean: North | collected 2011 | reverse complement strand
TTACTATATTTATTATAGTCATCAAAATAGGCAATATATTTAAGTGACCAATGAGATTATCTGGTTTGCTTAAATCATGAATGAATAGAAATGGTGCACCATCTAATACTTTTAAATCACTTAGCATGAAGTATGCGGCAATTAAAAAAGGGAATTGTACGAGGAAAGGAATTATCGTTCGAAAGCTATAGATTGGACTATATCTATATCGTTTGTATAAATTTTTAATTCGAGTATGTCTTTCTATATTAGAACTTTCACTTTTTATCTTAATAATTTGTGGTAATAATATTTTCTGAAGTTCTCGTTCTCTTATACTATATCCAGATAATAATTTTTTTAATAACATTATCGCGATACTTGTCGATAACGAAAGTAATAGCAAGGAAATCCCTAAGTTCGATGTGATCGAAAAGAAGATGATATATATTTTTTCAATCAAATAAACAAAAGGAGATATAAATATATTATAAGACATAGTTAGATATTGTTATTTTTCTCAGATAGATATTTTGCAATAGCTATTCCTGATTCCCCAAAATTATGGATTGTGTTATCACGTAATTGATGGATACTTGATAAATCAAATTCTGATAATGTCTTTTCAATAATAGATGGTAATTGATTAATGGAGCTTCTTTCTACAACAAAACCAATTTTGGAACTTGATTTGTCAGTCCATATCTCTTCCAGATGCTCTCTTTCAAAGCCAACCATTTTATCTTTTTCAATATTAAGTGTAATTACAGGTTTTTTATATAAGAATGCAAAATCAAATCGGATAGATGATGTATCTGAAATCAGAATATCAGCTTTATGCATAGAAATTGAAGATGAAATGGATTCATCCCATTCGATATTGCTAATATGACGTAGTTCCTCTTTAAATTTTTTAATAATCTTTTTTTCAGATTTAAAAGATTGAGGATGTGGTCGTATAATTACATTATACCCATGTTGCACAATTTGTTTTATAAAATCTGTTCCATAGCTCTGTAGGCATCCTTTGCTACCCCAAGAAGAGCCAATTAAGACAGTCTCCTTATTATTAAGATTGGAATAAGTTTTATGAGTTTTTTCTTTTACTAATTCATCTAGATATGGCAAGCCCAATGGAAGCAACTTTTTAGCTTTTAAATTTCTTTGTTTTTCAATTTTTCTTATAGAATCAATTTGAAAGTCACCAACAATAATCACAGAGTCATAAGCATCTAGAGACCCTGTTTTATATGCTGAAATATCATTTATTGAATGAAAAACATGAACCATCTCAATTACGCTTGGAGGTCTTTTTAATGGAAATCCATGATTACCAATATTAGGTGTTGTTGCCAATAAAACATCTGATTTAATAAGCGAAGCTCTTGAGTTTGCCCAGGAACTATAACCTAGAAATTTTGAATGCATGAGATCATTTTCAATAGTCAGTGCGGGATCGTGAATATCTAGTGTATAATAACAAAAAGGAATCTGTTGTTGAATCATGGCATCAATAATGGGCTTAAATGTACTCCAATATTGATGTCCCTCACTCAGGATGCTTACTTTTGGTTTTTGTTGATTAATCTTTTTTTCTTTACTAAATATCCTAAAAAAATAATCTTTCATATAATAAAAAGATGCAGCAATGCTAGCAACTATTAGGTTTATTAACATTGCACCACTTCCAGGATCCAAATATGCATGAACAGTCTCTGGCAATAAAAATAGAATTAATATGGGAAAATATTTTTTCAAAAATTTATATATAATTTAGAATTTCAATTTGGTTTACTATTCTAGATTATTTAATAATAATAATAAAACATTTGATATCCCATCAATGATAAATTGAACGGCAATTACCATTAGAATAATTCCCATAAGTTTTTGAATTAGTCGAGCACCTGATTGACCTAATTTTTTAAATATTTTCGGACTAGCTAAAAAGATGATAAGTGTGGTAAAGAGGACTGTTAATATTGCGACCAGTAATATTAATTGTTCAGTTAAACTGGTGGCTTGACCTGCTAATATCATGGCTGCTGTTATTGCTCCTGGGCCAGTTACAATTGGTATACCGATCGGACTAATAGCAATGTCTTCATGTTCTAAACTTTCTTCAGTCTCAGAAGGAGTTATTCTTGTTCTAGGGGTAATTGAATCAAGCATCTTTAGACCGCTACGGAAAAAGATAATCCCACCCATGATTCTAAATGCATCAATTGATATAGAATAGATAGCAAATATATACCTGCCTAGATATGCAAAAGCAATCAATACAATGAGGCCAGTAAAGACTCCTTTCTTTGCTATGGATTTTTGGTGATTTTCTGAAAAACGTTCGGTTAATGTTAGATAAATAGGCGCGATCCCTATTGGATTAACTAGAGTAAAGAGGGTAGAAAAACAAAGTAAGATAAAATCAATATGCTCTAACATATGTAAATTTACCAATCATCTCATAAACTAAAAACCCCAAGATGGATTGATTATATAAAGTAAATAGGATGAAATTTTTTTTTAAAAAATATGGAAAATACTTTTGGGTTCTACCATTAATATTTGCTGTAGTGGAATGGTATAGAATATTGATTGTAGGCAATGGTGATATCTTGACGGGTATTATGATAGGTGGTTTTACATATTACTTTTGGGGAGTAGGTACTGGGAGAATCCTTGATAAGGATATTAAACCATTCGAAGATTCTGAAGAGGAAGAATAAAGTTAGCTTATTTATTTCCCCTTTTTTCTATAGAGTATATCATTAAGACCAAAGAGCATTCCAATTAACATTAGTAACATGAAAAAATTAAAATAGTATAAAATACCTATTGATAATATCATAATTATCCGAGTTGGTATACTACTTGGTTTAAATGGGTACATTAGCTAAATCTAACCGACCAGGCTTTTCATGGGCTATATATAAATCTCTGTATTGAACAACTGCATAGTATTAGATTTATAGATGGATAAAAATAAACAAAACACAACAGCCACAATAATTAATGCTATTACAGTCATTATCGTAGCAGTAATTCTTTTTAAGGATGGAATTGATTCTTGGAATACGATTATTTTTCTTTTGCTTTTAGCATTTCTTTATTTACCTGATTACATACCTTTTTTTAATAAGAAAACTGAAGAAATACAATCAGATGAAGAAGAGTAAGTATGAATGATTTCATCAAAAAGTATAATTGGGTACTAATGCTTGTTTGTTCTTCTATATTTCTAATTCGATACATTAGAATTGAACAATCATTATGGGAATTGGGTGGTGCCATAACATTTGCCTTATGGTCGGTTATTCTATATAAGCAATCAAGGAAGTCATATATGGGCATTATTCATTTTACATAATTATCGTATTTTTGCACTCATATGATACCTCATGAAACTCTTGAAATATTTAGTCTGCTATGGTGGCAGTCGAATATTGTAACTGTTTTACTAATTTCTGCCATATTATTATTAGGGAAAGTTGTTGGTAATCAATATCGAGAATATTTGGCAAAGATAATTGGAACTATATTTATAATCCGAAGCATTGGTATTCATTTTTATTGGGATTATCTAGATGTTTGGACGATTGAATCTAGCCTGCCCCTACATCTTTGTGGTTTATCCGCTATTCTTTCAGGAGTTGTACTGTTCTGGCGAAATCAAACTGCTTATGAACTGCTTTTTTATTGGGGAATCCCTGGTGCACTTCATTCAATACTCACGCCAGAGTTTACTTCTGGTACTGGAGGACTGCGTTTTATCGATTATTATATTTCACATGGTGGAATCATTCTATCAGCCCTCTATCTCACATTTATCTTAGGAATGCGCCCACGACAAAGCTCTTGGTTTCGTATCTTTCTTTATAGTCAAATATTATTACCAATTATTGGATTTATTAATTGGATACTGAATGCAAATTATATGTATCTCTGTACTAAGCCGATTGTTAATAATCCATTTCTTGTTGGTGATTGGCCCTGGTATCTATTAAGTATTGAACTGGCCGGGCTTCTTCATTTTATTATTATCTATATACCATTTGGGTTGAATTACAGAAAAGAGACAATAAATAAAAGTAGCCTAGGACCAAATTAATTTTCACTATGTTTTTATTATCCTACAAACAAAAAACCCCACGAATGTGGGGCTGATTGTTCGGAAAATTATAAGTTATCCTGTTATTTTCGTTTGTTCTTCAAGAACATCGTATGATTTATAAGTAATATTTACGAGATTAGGATGACTACCTAAAACTTGGTCATAAAAATCACTATTTAAATAATTTTCCATTGATTGTCGATCTTCCCAGGTATATACACCACCATATACATTATTCTCCTCATCAGATAACCAGACTTTTGATTTTAGACCTTTTACTTCATTAAATGCTGGTGCAACTTCAACTGTTGCTCCATGGTAATCATTGTGACCTATCCCTTCAAGATTAAAATTGACTACTTGAATAACCATAATATCTCCCTCTATTGTTAAAGTTAATCTAATTAACTATACATTTTAGAGGCTATATATAAATCTCTACGTTAAAAAATTGCACAGTATTAGATTTGCTGTATGAGAAAATATATTTTATACATAAGTATCTTTACTGTTTCGGCATTTGTCAGCTATGGAATTAAAATCGTATATAATGGTGATACTTTAGGTAAAGAGTATTGGCTTACTGCAATTATACTTATCAGCTCACAAGTACCTTTTTATTTCCCAGAATCGAAAGATAAAAACTCTGCAATTGAATCAGATAAAGAAGAGTAATATGAATACAATTATTTAATGATGGGATGTCTATAAAATGAAAAAGATAATTTTTATTATAGTGCTTTTATGTTGTGCTTATTCACAAGACATTTATGTTGATGGTGATATGGATTATGAAAAGCAATACTATGCTAAATTTGATCGCTTTACAAAACATGGAGGTTTTAATAACTATGGAAATGCGTCTAAGGATGAAATAAAACTTCCAAATGACTTTCCAAGCCTAGGTAGTACCTTTACCTTAGAGGCATTGTATTATTCTAGTGATTCAACCAGCGATTATCATCAAAAAATAATTGGAAACTTGATATTTAGTGGAAATCAATATGGAGGATCTTCTCCGCATATCACATTCATTAGAAATGATGATATTTATTATGGTTTTTCAAGCAATGGTCAAATTCGTAATAAAATCAAAGCTGGTGTAAGGGATGCAAAAAGATGGCAGCATGTTGCTTTTAGTTTTGATGGAACTAAAGCAAAACTATATCTTGATGGTATAGCAATAGATAGTACATCGAACTGGGCTGGATTAATTCCATCAGAAATTCCTATTACATCCATTGGTACAAGATTTTCTGGTAAAGTCGATGAAGTCCGAATTTGGAATATTGCCAGGTCAGCAGTTGAAATAAACCAAAATATGTCAGGATCTGTAGATGAAAATTCTGATGGTTTATTAGTTTATTATAAAATGGACACCGATGAAGATTTTAAGATTATTGATCACTCATTAAATCAGTACCATGCATCCATAAACGATGTAGAAATATTACCTCAATATCTCAGCTCTGAATTTTGTCCTAATGGCCCTGATGGTTCATTAGGATGCCCTTACCCAACTATATTAAGTGCTTTGGAAAATACACAAGGAGGTCAAAGTATTTTAGTAAAAGAGGGAAGATACACTGATTTAATTTTTGCTGATTATATAAATCAATCAACCTACCAAGAAGGTCCAATTATTGAAGTAATTGGAGAAAATGAAAATACTTTAATTGATGGAACTGTTGAAGTAAATGCTAGTTGGGAGCAATATAGTTTAAATGGCAACCAAGTTTATAAAGCAACTCTTGATATGGGACAAATTTCCAAAGAGGCGAATACTTACATTGATACGATCTATGGTGTTTTTGTAAATGACAGATATATGATTCCGGCTATGCCTGTAAACTTTAAAAATCCCACCGATCCCATAGATGGAAATAAGGATAACCAAGAACCAAATACTGTTTTCTCAGTAGATCATGGTGGAGCACCATATGCAGGAGGATATGAACCTGGAGATTTAAATAATTTAGATACTCAAGAAGAGTATGGTTTTGATAAAAATACAAATACTTTATATATATATCCTGGGGATGAGATTCCAGATTCAACAAATGTTAGAGTTCGTGTTCGTACATATAGTTTATACCTACACAATTCTGATAATATTACTTTTGATAATTTTCATTTCTATTCTGGCGCTGTATTCACTAGGGATGCAAGCTATATTACATTTAAAAATTCAAGTTTTAGTCATAGTTGGGAGGTCGGATTAAGATATCGTCAAATGCTTGCATCAGGCATTGACAGTCGTCATAAGGGTAATATGATGGTTAATGGCCTACATAATGCAGTACGTAACTGTATTTTTAGATATGTGGTTGACGCATACATTTTTAGAACTAGAAGTGTACGCTGGCCGGTTTATGAAAATATACTTGCTGAGTATAACGGATGGTTTGCAAGTGAGTATTGGAATTTGAAAGTTGATGATAATTGTGTTAACTGTAATGCGGATATAACCAATGATGATAATTATTTTCCAGATAGCTGGCGGTATGTAACTATGAGACAAAATAGGTCAGGTAATATTGGTCCAGGTAAAAGATCTCTTGTTGAATATGCATGGATAGAAAATCATTACCAAGATTCAGATGGATCCGGAATAGGAAGAGCTTCAGGAGCAGCAAATAAATCCACTACAAGGTATTGTTGGTTATTCAATACAAATCGTAATGGTCTACGATTTGATGGTAACTGCGCTGGGCAATTTGGACTTGTTCATCATGTAGTTTCCATTGGTAATAAACGTGGATTTCGTATTAAAGGTGATAAGCACAATATTTATCATATCGCTGCGTATGATAATTATGATGATGATATAGTGTTGAGAGCAGATAAATATTGTGGTGACTATGGTTCAGATAATTTCCTTGATGGTATTGAAAATGGGCAAGGAAATTATAACACGGATGTCCATAATGTTATATCAGGTAGAAACTTTGGTTGTGCATCTAGTGATTGTGGGGATCAGGAAATAACTAATAATGGAGAAGATGTTGTAAATACTAATCCAGAATTTCTATTAAATGAATCTGGTAACTGGTATGGTAGGCATTTCCCAATTGATAATAATGAAGGGAATTGGTCCCAATCTTTTCCCCAACTAGAAATGGAAAACCCCTGGGTTGATAATAGAAATAGATCATCGCAGCAATTAATGAATATTTTTGGAGAAGATCCGTTTGAAGATGACCGTATTCAATCCTATGATTTCAGGCCTAAAAAAGGTTCAATTTTTATTGACGGTGGTAAAATAATTGAGGGTATAAATGATGGACAAGATGAAAATTTCTATCATGAACCAACATTTGTAAACCAAAATAGAGCTTATGTAGGAGATGCGCCAGATATAGGTCCTTATGAATACGGTGATTCTGTCTATTGGATACCAGGTTATAGATATAATTATCCAAGTATTCCAATTCCAAGGAATGGTGCTACGAATGTACCTCTAGAATATGGTATTGCTTGGAATTATCCATGGTCAGAAAACTATGATGGTGTTACCGCCACAGTCACAATTAATGGACCAGGATTAAGTCAAACTAATACTTTCACATATCCTTTAAATGTAATGTTTGTAAATCTTAGACCTGGCTCTTCTTATACATGGTCTGTTCATGTTAACGGAATAGAAGGTACTACAAATAGTGGCAATTGGACTTTTACTACTGCAGATAGGTTATTCCCACAAAATGATCGATCTATAGACGTAACTATTTCGGATAGCACCTATTTACCGCAGCAAATCCAAACACTAACAGTTTCTAAAGATTACAAATCATTTCTGAAGTTTGATATACCTTCATTTATTAATGATTTAAGTGTTACTAAACTTTCTTTAATTCCAGAAACAGTACATTCATTAATTGGTGGTTTGGTATTATATAAATACGATAATACAGATTGGGGTGAAAGAATAGATGAAAATAATATAGGCTTGGCTGATCATAGTTTCATTGAGCCGATTGATACTATATTTTCTGTTGTAGAAAATATACCGATCGAGTTTAATATTTCTGATTATGTAAATAATGGTGGAATGCATTCATTCTCTTTAGGTGTACTTGATACAAATGATCATATATCTTTCTATAGCGCTGAAAGATTAGTTCTAAGAGGTGAATTTAACTCAAGTATTGAGAACCATAATTCAGGATATGCTACAATGAAAAGTGTTTGGCCTTATTTGAGTTTTCAATTACAAGATGCAAGTTATCCCCCTACAGAATTTAGTTTAATCAGTCCTGATGATTCATCTTACACTGTCATTACGCCAGAAGATATTGAGCAAGGAACTCAACTTGAAATGATATGGGAGTCAAGTATAGATCCAGATGGAAATGAGATTGTATATAAATTCTTATTATTTAATGGGTCTCAACTAGATAATGAGACAGTAATATTTGATACTACTATTTCTGATACTGCTATATTTTTAGACTATCAAATCTTCGTTGATACTATGGGTGATTCTGATCAAGCTTTTTTAGATAGGAATTGGACTATTTTTGCCTTGGATGGTGAAGATTCTACTATGGCAAATGAATTAAGAAATATTCAATTTGATTTAAGCAATATTCTGGATATAAAAACAGACTTAACACCAGATAAGTATTTCCTGCATCAGAATTATCCAAATCCGTTTAACCCCAGAACGATAATACGTTACGATTTACCACAAGATAGTAATGTTAACATCAGAATATTTAATATTATGGGAAGAGAAGTAATGTCATTAAAAAATGACATGCAAAAAGCAGGGTATAAAAGTATTCAATGGAATGCTACCAATAATCAAGGTCAGCCTGTATCAGCAGGAGTTTATCTATATTCTATTGAAGCTGGAGATTTTATGCAGACCAAAAAAATGGTATTGCTAAAATAGTTCTCCGCCTTTCAAAACATCTCAATCAGTAGTAATAATATGATGTGTTTAGTCATCTGATTGGAATACTCTAATAGATGAAAAAGTCCCCAAATTATCTCCAGTTTCACTTGTTAAGATTTCTTCGGGGAAAGTTAATATAAGGTCAGTGTCTAAAGTATAAGTGATTACACGTATAAAAGGAGAAAAGGAGGTAAGAAAGAGTGTGTCATTAGATGATGTATAAGGATATGTACTTATTTCTGATTGATTATGAAAGATGATTAGGTTTAAATCATTAAATTCATATTTATAAGCCCCATTAATGTAGTCTTCTTTAATTGAATCCAAACTTGAAAATGATGAACCAGTACTTGTAGTATATATAAAATCATATGACTTCCATCTGCCAATTAGACTTAGCTCTTCTTCTTCGCAGCTCCAGATGATAAATCCAATCAGTAGTAATAATGTGAGGTGTTTAGTCATTGAGTTCATTTTTTTCATCATTATAATATTTAAATTCATAAGTAAATTTATAAATGAATTTGGGGAAGGCATTATGTAAGCATCATCATATTTGGTTATCTTGCAATAAACATTCTTTTGGCTATCTATAGAAAGTTAAATTAAAGTCATATTTACTTACAGACCTACTTAAAAACTTCACTTCAAAAAGACAGGCGTTAATGATTCAATCAATAAATATTCTGATACTTTTAATTCTTGCTGGTTCACCATTTATCTATATCCCTTTTTTGCTTCGAAAGAACAAACAAAAACAGAATCGTTTAATTTGGATAATAATAACCGCACTATTGGGACTCGTTCAATGTATGATTTATTTACTGATTTTAGTTTCACTTGGTATTCCACTATAGTCTGGATAAAGCACTATCTGATGGATTTATGAAAGGAAAAACATCTAATGAAGAAGAGTAATTTAATTTTATACTATAAATGTATTTTTCTACTAGTTATTGTGATTTTTATTAATGGCTGCCTACATCAAAATAATAGAAAACTTGATTTAGATGAGTATACTACAGAGATGCTGCAAAGTGGTTATAAAGAGCAGCTATTTACAATCACTGATGTTGTGAAACATTATTTAGCTCAAATAAAAAAAATAGATAAATCTGGACCAAATCTTAATTCTATTATTACCATAAATCCAGATGCTTTAGAAATTGCAAAACAATTAGATAAGGCTTTATTAGATGATATTGAAATAGGGCCATTATATGGCATCCCAATTATTTTAAAGGATAACATTGATACTCATGATAAAATGCCTACTACTGCTGGTTCTCGAGTTTTGAAAGATTCATTTCCAATAAAAGATAGTTGGGTAGCAAAGAAACTTAGACAGGCGGATGCTATAATTCTTGGTAAAGCAAATTTAAGTGAGTGGGCAAATTATAGATCCTCTATTTCTTCAAGTGGTTGGAGTGGTATCAATGGTCAAACAAAAAATCCATACCTTCTCGATAGAAATCCATGTGGATCTAGTTCAGGTTCAGCTGTAGCCGTTTCCTCTAATTTGTGTGCAATTTCTATTGGTACTGAAACATGGGGTTCAATCATATGTCCGTCAAATGCAAATGGAATAGTTGGGATTAAACCAACTGTCGGTTTATGGAGCAGGTCTGGGATTATTCCAATTAGTTATACTCAAGATACGCCAGGACCTATGGCAAGGACTGTTGAAGATGCTGCTAAATTATTAGGTGCGATAACTGGTGTAGATACCAGCGATGCAAAAACATCTAATAGCATTGGGAAATTTCATTCTGATTATGGACAATTTTTAAGAAAAAATGGTCTTGAAGGTAAAAGAATTGGTTACTTGAAAACTGAAGAAGGGAAAAATTCAAAAGTTGATAGTCTAATGTTACAGGCTATTGATCAAATGAAGCAAAAAGGTGCAATAATCATTGAATTGGATAAAATTGTTGATGAAGATGCATATAAATATTGTCTGGAAATATTAGCTTATGAATTTAAAGATGGTATAAATAATTATTTAAAAGCCCTTGGAAATAATAGACCTGTATCAGATTTACAAGAACTTATTCAAGCGACAAAATCAGATAGTATTGAAATGAAATACTTTGATGTAAAATTATTTGAAGAATCTCAATTAAAAGGTGATCTTCAAGATAAAACATATAAAGAAGCTCTTTCAAAAATGCTGAAAGCGTACCGTGAAAATGGGGTCGACTATATTATGGAACAGTATAGGCTTGATGCTATCACATCGCCTACAGGAGATCCAGCATGGAAGACCGATTTAATTAAAGGTGATAAATTTTCAATTTCAACTTCAGTTTATGCTGCACTATCAGGTTATCCAAATATTACTATACCAATGGGCTTTATTGGAGAACTACCTGTAGGTGTGTCATTTTATGGTAGGGAATGGAGTGAGCCAGTTTTAATTGAAATAGCATATGCCTACGAGCAAAATACACGTCATAGAAAGAAACCTAAATTCCTTTTAAATAATTGATGGGTGGACTTTCTTTTAAAGTCTATCTTTCAATATAGCTATAAACATAATGATTATTGCTTGTATC
>MDTC01075663.1_pt1 | contig 11545 bp, 10 predicted proteins | sample 811181 | NCBI WGS metagenome assembly MDTC01 (sample SAMN05326644, study PRJNA326480) | marine metagenome | isolation source: seawater | place: Pacific Ocean: North | collected 2011 | reverse complement strand
TAAGTATTCAGGATTGGTTTGATGTTTTTTCAGATCAGCCGTTAAAGGAATTTGACTCTCCGCCGGCACTAGCTTATGTCGCGGCAGATGTTAACAATGCTGGCCGAGAATTATTGGCTTTGGTGTGCGATCCCAAGCAGCCCCCACGCCATGAACAGGTGTCGACGATGCACCGCATTGATCAACCCGGGTTGGTCCGAGTTGTGGATTGGAAGGTATTAGATTGGCCCCTAGAAGGTCGTCGATGCCCAGTTTTAATCTACGAACGCCCCCGTGGGAAAAGGGTAATTGATAGCATAGATAGCCCAATTCAGATTGCTTCTGAGGAAATAATCACACAGAACTTTATAAAACCAGTAACAGCGGCGCTTCGCGATATTGATCACCAGAACCTGACGCATCGTGCGGTTAGGCCAACCAATCTTTTTTACGACAGTGTTTCCACAGCCCAGGCGACAATTATGTTGGGTGAGTGCCTTTCGGCTCCACCAGCAATAAATCAGCCAGCAGCTTATGAGACGGTAGAAACCTCCATGGCTCCTACAAACGGGCGTGGCCTTGGATTGATATCGGATGATCTTTACTCTTTTGGCGTTTGCATATTGGCACTTTTGATCGGGCAAAGCCCCGGAATTGGGATGAGTGACGATGAGATTCTTTCTGCAAAATTAGAACGTGGAAGCTATAACGCACTCATATCTGGCCACCGCCTATCCCTGACTATGTTGGAGATTGTGCGGGGACTCCTTATGGACGATGTTGATGAGCGCTGGACATTAGATGATATAGACCTTTGGCTGGCCGGGCGCAGATTAAGTCCTAAACAACAAGAAATGTCGAGAGCAACGCAGGCGTTTTCCTTCGGAGGTAAAAATATTTTGACCCGACGCAATGTTGCGCGCGTATTTGGAGAAAATTGGGACTCTGCTGTTGAGCCAGTGCGTGGTGGTTTGCTCGATGAATGGCTAAGGCGAAGTTTGGGGAATGAGGAAGCAATCGAGGCTGTCAATACGGCTAAAGAACCCATAGTAGGCGGCATTGAGACTGATGACCGCATGTTAGCCCGTATTATCATTGCTCTAGATCCGCTGGGGCCAATTCGATTTAAAAATTTTTCTGCTACGCTTGATGGAATTGGTTATCTGATCGCCGCTCCGGGGGGTGACAAAGATCTTCACAAAAATTTTTCGGAAGTTCTTAAAGCTGATCTAATATCTTTTGCCTATAAGATGATGGGAAAAGCAGGAGATGATATAACTCGCTTCATTTCGTTATATGACCAAATGATCCCATTTCTAGCTCATTCAGAACTTGGTCAGGGGTTCGAAAGGGTAATATACGAGCTCAACCCCAACGTGCCTTGCCAATCACCGCTTCTTGAATCAGAGTATGTTTACGATATGATTGAGATGCTTGATGCATTCGAGCGTATAGCTATTGCCAATCCGGACACGCTTATAGAGCCGGTTGATTCGCATATTGCCGCATTTATAGTTGCTCGCATGAAGGGTGGCATTATGACTGAATTGCGTGAGCTTCAAAACCGTTCAGACCCTGCTATCCTAGCTATTGCTAACGTTCGTATCCTGGGACACGTGCAGGAGCAAGCGGGCTCGGCGGCGGCACCTAACCTGTGTAAGATAGCGGTAAAAATACTTGACCCGGCTGTCGAACGGTTTCGCAGTCGACGTCAGAGAGAGCAAGTTAGAAAACGATTGTCAGAAATTTCTAAAGATGGACGTTTAGCGGATATCTTGCGACTTGTTGATAATTCAAAATATCTTGAAAGTGATAGATCAGATAACGACAAAGCAGTTAAAGAATTTGCTAATTCTATTCAAGCTATGCAAAGGATGGAATTTGAAAAAACTCATCGACCAGAATTGGCAAAAGTAATTGGAGCTGAGATAAGTGCCTTCTTCTCATTAATTCTGTCGATGATTGTCCTGATAAGTATGGGAGTGTATTGGATACTTGGGTAAGGGTTAATGGCAGATAACAATAAAAAATCAAATTCCATTAAAGCAGGCTCAATGAAAGCCTGGATATACACCTTAGTTGCTGCGGCTTTAATCTTTTTTGTCTTCTTAGATGTTTTTATCTTAGTCGTTATAGGTATGGCGCCTACGATGGGAGCATTAGTAATAGACCGATCATCGCGGCGTTATTTTACGATGACCGTTGCTTTTCCCAACGGGGTTGGGGTTTTACCTAGTGCAATTAAATTATTTAGTGGAGGTAGCGGGGGGGTTGATGCAGCTCTCGAGTTGGTTAGTGATCCAATTGTCTTAGTTACAATGTACGCTGCTGGTGCTGTTGGCTGGGTAATTTATTACAGCGTGCCACCCTTTGTTGCTGTTTGGTTATCTATGCAAAGTGAGGTTAGAGCAGCAGCAATAAAGAAAAGACAAAAGGCATTAATAAAAAACTGGGGAAACGAAGTGCGCATCGAAGCAGAAAAACTACTACCTGACGATGTCAATGTATCCAAACTTTTAGGTGAAACAGTTGATGAAGAAGATACCGACTCTACCGGTGAAAAAATGTAACTATTGTTGTGTGCTAAAGTTTGTATCCGCAGCTTGGGACTGAATAGATTTCTGAAGCTTTTCGAAGGCACGCACTTCTATTTGGCGAACTCGTTCTCGACTAATGCCAAATTCATGGCTCAATTCTTCCAAAGTCATGGAATCATCTTCCAAACGGCGCATCTGTATTATACGTTTTTCTCGCTCGTTCAGGATAGCCATGGCATTCGACAACATCTCGCGCCGTTTCTGCAATTCTTGAGCCTCGGCAACCCTTATTTCTTGGCTTTCGGTTTCATCCTCTAACCAATCTTGCCATTCACCATCGCCCGATGCTTTTAGCGGCGCATTAAGAGAGTGGTCCTGTGCAGCAAGACGCCTGTTCATCGATACCACGTCATGCTCGGGAACGTTTAACTCCGTCGATATATGCTCAACATGCTCAGGTGACAAGTCACCCTCTTCAAAGGCCTCTAATTTACTTTTCATTTTACGAAGGTTGAAGAATAACTTCTTCTGCGCTGCAGTAGTTCCCATCTTAACAAGAGACCAGGAATGTAAAACGTACTCTTGAATGGACGCCTTAATCCACCACATGGCATAAGTAGCAAGACGGAACCCTCTATCTGGCTCGAACCTTTTCACAGCTTGCATCAAACCAACATTACCCTCAGAGATCAAGTCGCTCACAGGCAGACCAGACCCCCGGTAACCCATAGCAATTTTCGCAACAAGTCTTAAATGACTGGTAACTAACTTGTGAGCTGCTTCAGTATCTTCATGTTCACGCCATCTTTTTGCCAGCATATACTCTTCTTGCTTCTCCAGCATTGGAAACTGGCGAATTTGTTGCAAGTACCGCTGCAGATTACCCTCTGGACTAATACTCAAGGATGGTAAAGTTGTTCCGGCCACCAATGCTCACTCCTAAAACACACGAAATCATCGCATTATAGCCCTTTATATATGCGATTTTTTTTACTTTTTTCAATAATACTACTGAAATATATTTTTGAGTACCCTTAGCTGAACGATTTAGTCCGTTCAAATATCGACTCTAAATTTCTAAGTTCTTCAGGGAATTCCGAGCTAAACTTCATTTCTAATCCGCTCCTTGGGTGCACGAAGCCCAGAGTTACTGCGTGGAGGGCTTGACGTCGGCAAGTTGTTATTAACTCTATATCGCTATCTGGAATACCGCTAAGACGCGCTTCGGTTGTGCGACCGTAAACAGGATCACCCACTAACGGGTGCCCTATATGTGCCAAATGTACGCGGATTTGATGCGTACGTCCTGTTGCTAGCCGACACTCTGCCTTAAATACTCGCAAACCATAACGTTTAAGGGTCCGAAAACGCGTGAGTGCAAATTTACCCACGTTCTCAGATACCACGGCCATCTTTTTGCGTTTATACGGGTGACGACCGATTCTTTCTTCAATTTGACCTGAAGGTGGTTTTGGAGAGCCCCATGCTAATGCATGGTATGCACGCTCGACGCTGCGTTGTTCGAACTGCGAACTGAGGCATCTGTGGCTTCGGTCATTTTTGGCCGCCACTATTAAACCACTAGTGTCCTTGTCTAATCTGTGCACAATCCCTGGTCGTTTTATGCCACCGATACCCGAAAGTGATGTTCCGCAGTGGTTGAGCAAACCATTTACCAGTGTACCATTTGGAGTGCCCGCTCCAGGATGAACTACAAGGCCAGCAGGCTTATTAACTACGATCAAATCATCGTCTTCGTAGTATATGTCAAGATTTATATTTTCGGGCTCGAGGTCTAAAGGCTCCGAGTGAGGGACTATTAAAGTGAAAGTTTGTTCCTGTTTGACGCGATAGGCAGGGTCAGTTATCGTTTTCCCTGCATGGTTCACATTTCCTGCTAAAATTAATCTTTTTAGCTGTGATCGAGATAGTTCTGGGAAAGCCCTCACAAGACTCACATCAAGTCTTATGCCCTCATCGTCAGCTGTAGTGGTCAATATTTTTTCTTCGTCACTCATTTTTGTAAAACGAACGGTAGCCTCTTATTATGAAACTACAAGCTCTTAAAATTCTAGTTGTCACAATGGCCATCTTAATAATAGTCGGTTTGGGTTTTTTAGCCTATGGAATAACCGCAAATTTTGCTGAGGGTGAAAAAGGAGTTTTCTTGGTTCGAAGTCCTCTGCCTTTAACCCTCCCTGTAGGAGCGGAAATTCGTGAGACCATAATGGACGGTAATCGCGTCTTGATAAGATTGTCTATGCCAGATGATCAAACGCGCCTGATAATTTTTGATATGCAGGAGGGACGAGAGGTCCAGCGAATAGAAATAAACAACAGCCGCTGATAATACAATTCATGAGAAATCAGTTTTCATTTTCTTTAAAATCGCTGACGCATCTTCATTACTAATCTTTTGCAGTTGACCCTTCTCTGAATCGTATAGTTGATCAATGAGATCTTGAAGTGCTTGTTTGTCCAAAGTTTCTGGGGACGATTTTTGAGCGAGCTTATTATTACCTTTTATTTTTTCTTTTAGACTCGTTACGTCATTTTCTAGTTCCTCGACTCGTGCCTCAGCAATGACTGCGCGTTCTTGCCAATCAATTGACCCGGCCTTGGTGCGTGCAGCACTGGTTTTTCTTTTGTTTTTCGATACTGTTTTTGAGCCGGTCGAAATATTAAGCCGATCCGCTAAGGCCTGCACATAAGCTTCATCATCTTTATGGAAATTACCATTTTCAATGTCTTTTTTAAAGTCACCTAAATCCTCGCGTGTGTCATCACTCAATTCTTTACTGGCGAGTAAAGATTGGATCAGTTTCATAGTATCATTTTCGCTCATCATAACTCTCATCGAATAGCTGAGTTTATTTAAATGACAATACAGTGAAATCTCGGTTTAGGGTAGGGGCAAAACGGCAGAGATATTGACGTTTACTTACAAAGCCTTTTCTAAGCTGTATGTGTTGCCAGTAAAAAAATAACAAATTACAGTAATTAAACAAATAATTAAATAAAAAAGTTGTAATTATTAAATTTAATGCATCATAATAAATTAAAAAATTTAAATACAAGTATTTATGAAAAAAACTACATTTAATTATTACTATAGCTATGGACTCTTTATCTGCAAACAACGTGTGTGAGTGATATGGATAATAAGTGTAATCAAACAGTAGTAGGAATTGGTTTCTATTGGGATGATCTAAAGAGCGGGGATACTTTTAAAACGTTGAAGCGCACCATTACAGAAACTGATATTGTAAATTTTATAAGTGTTACTGGAATGTTAGAGACGGTATTTACCGACCTTTCATTTTCAGAGGAGCATGGTGCCATCAAGGGTCGGGTCGTTCCGGCAGCATTGAGCTACACCTTAATTGAGGGGATACTTTGTCAATCAACTATGCAAACAACAGGTCTTGCGTTATTGGAGGTGACTAAAAAAATCAAAGCACCTGTCTTCGCCGGCGATACCATACACTGTGTCGTTTCAGTAGAGAGCTCTCGCGAAACTTCCAAGGGTGGACGTGGGATCGTTATTACCAACAACGACATTATCAACCAAAAAGACGAAACAGTAATTTCTTATCGTGCAGTCCGAATGATGGCAGGAAGGCCCAACAAGGCGCATATATAATTACTCAAGAGCTAAAGTGGGCGTCCTAGTCATAACTTTTTAACCACAAATAAAAGACGTTGGGTTTAAGAATACAGGTTTCAAGAATCGCCGTAAAAATAATGCTGATGGTATGAACGGAATAGTGTAATTATTAATGTTGGAGAATTATTTTTATTTGTAAAGTAATTTACACATGATTATTATACTATCAAAAATATTATTTATTGATTAATGTATATATACTGTAGATTACATTTATTTATTTAAAAAATCTATCATTGAAAATAGACGCTTGTTACTGAACATTACCATTTCGATCCGTGATAATGTTTGGGCTACAATGAGTTCATTGCAGATACCTGCGAAAAGATATGCCGTACTGTTTTGAGTTCGTCAGTATGAGAGAGCGCAACCATTAATAAGATGCGGGCTTTTACGCAGCTTAAATAACCACTGGGAATAGCTCCTTTATCAATCATACTTCTAAACGAACCGTTGTGTCCTTTATTGAAAAATGGACTGCCGCTAGACATTCGATGACCTATTACTAAGGGAATGTCTGCCTTAAGCGCATCGCAAACAGCGTTATAATATGGAATATTTACGTTGCCGGCGCCGATGCCCTCGATCACGATACCGTCAACATCATTTTCTATACAAGCTCGAATTAAAAGATCGTCAATGCCCTGAGTGACTTTTAACAATTGGACATTTGCACTTATCTCTTCCACATTTATGAATATGCGACGCTCCGGTTTTGCAAAATATATCAAACCGTCTTTTGAAACCATACCTAGAGGCCCGCTATCGCGTGATGCATAGGCGTTAACTTGCATGGAGTGAACTTTGATAACATCGCGAGCACTGTAGATTTCCCCGTTGAAACAGACCAAAACTCCGCGACCCCGAGAGTCGCTATGGGCTGCAGTCAATACGCTATAGAGGATATTGCGAGGACCATCAGCATCTGTTTCAGACAGATTGCGCATGGCTCCAGTCACAACCACGGGTTTTTCATTTTTGATAGTGAGATCAAGAAAGAATGCAGTTTCCTCTAATGTCGCAGTACCATGAGTGATCACCACACCAGTGACCCTATTATCTTCAAGTAATTTGCGCACAAGTTTTCCCAGCTCAACAACGCTGGAAATATCCATGAGGTCGCTTGTGATATTTGTGTGTTGTACTGATCGAACTTCTGCGTATGAGGCTAATTCCGGAGTAGCGGAAACTAGATCGTCTGCGGTTGCTGGGGCAACTAAGTCCCCTTCAGATGCTAAATAGTTGGATGCAATAGTTCCGCCGGTCGCTACGATATAAACAAGGGGCTGCATCAAAAACTCTTTCAATAAATTAGGTTATGGTTTCCAATTTTCGGCACCCTAATTAATTACTTTGACTGATACCGGATCTATTTTCATAAAAACAGTTTCATCTTCGCTGAATGGTGGTAACCGGTGACCATGAATGCGTATTTGCTGACCGTACGCGTCCGCCCATAATTCTAACATTCCTCCCATATACACAGATTTTTCAATAGTACATTGTAGGATATTTGGATCATTTTTCTTGGGCTTTTGAGAGATCATGACTAAATCCTCGGGCCTAACGGATAGAGTTACTTTTTGGCCCTTTTTCGCGCCCACAGCATCACAAAAGATTGTAGCCCCACCGAGTTTCATTGGGGTTAATCCATCACTTCTGGCAACTCCTAATACTTCGGCGGAGAGAAGGTTGGAAATACCTACAAAACCTGCGACGAATTGATTTGCTGGATTCTGATAGACTTCATGGGGTGGTCCCATCTGCTCAATGTGACCGTTATTCATAACTATAATCGTGTCGCTCATCACCATCGCTTCAACTTGGTCATGTGTGACAAAGATCGTCGTTATGCCTGTTTTTGTTTGAAGATCTTTTAATTCCAGCCTCATTTCCTCGCGCAGCGCCGCATCCAGATTTGATAGCGGCTCATCGAGTAACAATACGTCAGGCTCATAGACTAACGCACGCGCGAACGCGACGCGTTGTTGTTGACCGCCGGATAGCTGTGATGGGTATCGATCACCCAAGCCGGTGAGGCGCACCAAATCTAGTGCCTTTTCCACGGCTGCCGAGATCTGGTTCTTATTTTCTTTTCGCATTTGCAGTCCAAAAGCCACATTCTCGCTAACCTTTAGATGTGGCCAAAGACCGTAAGATTGGAATACCATGCCGAGGTTACGCTCATGCGGAGGCAGAAGCACTTTTTCCAACGAACTAGATATAAGTCGGTCACCAACGTAGACGTCTCCCCCATCCGGGTCTTCGAAGCCCGCAATCATGTTCAACGTCGTTGTTTTTCCGCATCCACTTGGGCCTAATAACGTGAGCAACTCGCCTTTTGGCACATCAAAAGAAACCCCGGCAACTGCTGTCACATCGCCGAAGCGCTTCAGAAGATTATCTACACGTACGTTCTGCATTAGGTTATTCCCTCCACATCAGTTTGTTTGGTGAGCCAACGTACTAATGCTACTGACCCAAGCGATAGGATCACAATAATTAATGATAAAATGCACACATGCGAAAATAAGCCTTCGTCATAGAGTTGGATAAGTATGGTACCTATGACTTCTTTATTTGAACTAAAGAGCATTATTGATGCTGACAATTCCCGCATCATTGAGACAAATAAAATAATCCAACCAGCCACTATGCCCGGCATCGCTAGCGGTACTAGAACTCGCCAAAAAACCGTGAACCAGTTAGCTCCGCTTACTGCTGCTGCCCTCTCAAGCTCCTCATGAATTTGCGTGATGGAATTAGAAACAGCCTTCACCCCAAATGGGAGGAATCGCGTTATGTAGGCAAGCAATATTATCCAAAGAGTATGATAAAGATTAAAAGGTTCTCGAATATAGGCCCATAACATTGCGATAGCAATTACTGCACCTGGTATGGCTACGGGAATTAGCGCAAGGAAATCAAGTGTGCCGCGCAAGCGCCACTTACTTCTAACGACAAAGTAAGCGACTACGGCCGCTAATGCGATTCCTATTGTGGCACCAAGAAAACTCAAAAGAAGACTATTTTCTATGGAGCGCAATATCACCGCACCCCCATCGCCAAGCAGTACTTCTTCTATGTGCCCTAGCGTAAGAAACTCGAGTGTCGGTGGGCGCCCACGGTTTGATATAAAAGTGCCGTAGATTAATGTTAACATTGGTAAAATTGCTGATACTAGAAGATAAAAACCAGAGAAGCCAAGAGCTAGGTATTTCCATCTGCCCAGTTGAACCAAGCGCGGGCGAAAACTTTTGCCTCCAACCGTGGTGTATTTCGCACTGCGGCCAAGGGCTTTGGTTTGCCCCCAAAGGGCCAAGCCACAAACTAGTAGGATAGGTATAGACATTGCTGCGGCATGAGAGAAGTTTGGCGGAATGCCGATCATCATCCGCCATAATTGAGTTGCGAAGACATATATGCCGCCTGATACGCCAATCGTTGCTGGAATTGCGAATATCTCAAGCGATTGAATGAACACTAACAGGGCTCCGGATAATATTGCCGGCGCTGCCATTGGAATAGTAATCCTAAGAGTTGTTTGCCACTTATTTGCACCGCTTATGTGAGCCGCATTTTCCAATGTTGGATCCATATTTTTAAATGCGGTGACTGTAAATATGAAGACATAGGGTGCAAGCGACAAAGCCATAACAAAAATTAAACCGCCCATTGTAAATATATCAAATAGGGGGTCTTTGGTGTCCATGACCCATTTCCAAAACATATTAACGAAGCCGACTCTCGGTGTGCCAAGATATGCCCATGCGACAGCTACGACTACTGGCGGCATAATAAAGGGTAGTATCGCTGTCATACTGATATAATTTTTGAGTGGGGTGTCGGTCCGACCCACTATCCAAGCCAGTGGCACACCAATCAAGACTGAGAGGATTGTTACACCAATCGACATAACCGCAGTATTACGAAGCACCTCTCCCATGTACCGAGATTCGTAAATTGCAACGAATGCATCCAAGTTATATTCGCTACTAGAGAGGTCTGGTTTTACACTGCCTAACAGTAGCCAAAACAATGGGTAGAGAACAATGAAGCCGACAACAATAAGACATCCCCATTCGAGACTACGAACGGTGCTTGGAAACTTGAACATATTCATCGGATGGGGATGCTCTTAATTACAAGTTAATTCAGTTCGAACTTACTTCTTTTTTGCGTCGCGAATATGCTTAGTCATAAAGTCTCGATATTTATTTTGTTCTTTGTATACTTTCTCGGCATTTGAACTGATCGCTTTGAAAGGGTACGGAATACCTTTGACATGCGGTACATCAGAGCGAGCTGAATTTATTTTAACGTTTTGTGTTATGACTGTTTGCCCCTCCTTGGAAAGGATCCACCTGTACACTTTCTCGGCATTCTTCGGGTTTGGGGCACCTTTTACCATGCCAAAAGAGGCAGGAACGACCGGTGTACCCTCTTTCATGGGGGCGATTTTGATTTTGGCGCCTTTGTTGATACGTCGAATGGCTATATATTCGAAAACCATGGTGACGTCTCGTTCGCCAGTTGCAACGCGTTCAGTTGATGCTCCCATTCGCGATTGCACAAGTGCACCATTATATAGCAGACCTTTTATGTACTTCTCACCGAAGCCGTCAGCCGCATAAAAGAAATCCCAAAGGCCCGCTGATTGGAACGGGTCAACCAACACTAGTCGATCCTTCCATTTTGGTGTGGTTAGCTCAGCAAAACTTTTCGGCTCTTCGCCTGGTTTTACATTATCCGTGTTGTAAATCACTTGAAGAGTAGGTGCGCGAAGGCCAACCCATTGTGCTTTTTCATCCTTACCCCAAGCTGGAAATTTTTTCGCTTCGGGAAACTGAGTAACATTACTCACATACCCCCGTTTTGCAAGATCATACCAACCGGGCGTATAGCTGAAGTGCAGAAGATCAATTTTACCTTTGCCAGCGGTTCGTTCTGCAACGAAACGCTGATAAAGACTGACGCCGCCGGCAGTGATTGATTCTACCTTTATGTCAGGAAATTTCTTTTCAATTGCCTTAACTAGCGTCGCTTGAGCCGCAGTGCTGAGAGAAGAATAGAAGATTAAATTAGAATCTTTCGCCACTGCTATCGTGGAGCTACAAAAGGCAAAGGCCATAAAGCCTAATGCTACTAACAAACCGTTTGTGTGTTTTATCATAAAGTAAATCCTCCGTAGGTTTTATACTAAACGATGCATAATCTCTCGGAGAACGACAAAAGAAAGTTAACTACCACTTTGTGGTTTTAATATTTTCGCCCGATAGACGTTGCACCCAATCTATTCGCTTTCTTCTGCATAATTCATGCCGTTATATAACACGATGTTTTCAAACAGAAAATTTACTAG
>MDTC01264302.1_pt1 | contig 11546 bp, 13 predicted proteins | sample 811181 | NCBI WGS metagenome assembly MDTC01 (sample SAMN05326644, study PRJNA326480) | marine metagenome | isolation source: seawater | place: Pacific Ocean: North | collected 2011 | reverse complement strand
GAAGTATTTAAAGAAACATATGATTTAATAAAATATATAAATAATAAAAATCTTAAAGGTTGCTTGTTAGAAGTTCAAAAAACAAAATTTAAGGAAAACATTTTTTTAGAAATTTCAAGATTGACATGGAGATTTAGAACCTACCTTAAAATAAAAAGTCTTAAAAATCAGTCCCTCAATAATCAAGATATTATAAAAACAACTAAAATCTCCAAATATCAATATAAGTATTTTGAACAAGAAACAAATAAAAAAAGCATGAATGATATACTTGAATCTTTGCGAGCATTAAAAGAGGTCGATCAATTACTAAAAACTACAAATCTAAATCATGAGAATATAATGCTGAATTTATTTAATAAACTTTGTAAGAGTTAAGAGAGCTTTGAAATTCTAGAAATATTCCTTGAAGCATTTCTTTTATGAATTACACCTTTTGATGCAGCTTTATGATATGCAGATATAACCTTTCTCAACAACTCCTCTTTGTCCTCAGACTGATTAGCTAAAGAAGTTTTATATGCTTTTAATTTGGTCTTTAAACTAGAGAGTACAGACTTATTCCTAAGTCTTCTTTTAACATCTTGCCTAACTCTCTTCTTTGCTGATTTACTTTTATTTGCCATAATTAATTGTTTATTGTGCTGATTTTATAATTTTTGTCAATCATTTATTTAAATTATCAGAAAATAAAGTATTATTTAGAAATGAAATTCTTTATTGATAGCGCTAATTTAAAAGAAATTAAAGAAGCAGCAGAATTAGGCTTGTTGGATGGAGTAACAACAAACCCATCACTTGTTGCTAAAGAAAATAAGCAAAAAGATTTTAAAACAACTATTAAGGAAATCTGTAAAATTGTTAAAGGTCCTGTAAGCGCTGAAGTATTATCTACAGACTTTGCATCAATGAAAAAAGAAGGCCTCGAGCTCTCTAAGATTGATAAAAATGTTGTAATAAAACTTCCTATGACTGTTGATGGAATCAAGGCAACCAAGTTTCTATCAAAAAAGAAGATCCCGGTGAACGTCACATTAATCTTTAGCTCCTCTCAAGCTTTAATTGCAGCAAAGGCTGGTGCATCATATGTTAGTCCATTTGTTGGTAGACTTGATGATATCTCATCGAATGGAATGAATTTAATAAATGAAATTTCAGAGATTTTTTTAAATTATGGTTTTCCTACAGAAATCCTTGTCGCAAGCATTAGAAACCCTATCCATTTAGTGGAATCAGCCCGTATGGGTGCTGATGTTGCTACAATACCCTTCAAGGTATTACTTCAATTATTTAAGCATCCATTAACAGATATTGGATTAGAGAATTTCTTAAAGGATTGGAATAAAAAGAAGTAGTTCATTTTTTACAATAAATTAAATATTCAACATTTCCCTTAGTCCCTTTAATTGGCGACTCAATTGTTTCATAAAGCTGATTATAGAATTTACTTAAAAAATTCCTAACATTATCAACAGCATCTTTTCTGAATTCAGGATTTTTTACTATTCCATTTCTTCCAATTTTATCTGAACTCAATTCAAATTGGGGCTTAATTAAACCAATAAAGATACTATTACTATTACAAAACTCAGAGAAAAATTTCTCAAATTTTGTTATAGATATAAATGAAACATCCATCACTATTACATCAATCTGATCGGGCACTGTATTTTTTGTTAAATACCTTGCATTAAGTTTTTCAATATTAACGACCCTGTTATGGCTTCTTAACTTATAATCTAATTGTCCATATCCAACATCAACAGAATAAACCTTTAATGCTTCTTTTCTAAGAAGACAATCTGTAAAGCCACCTGTTGACGCACCAACATCCATGCAGATTTTATCTTTTATATTTATTTGATAATAATTTATCGCTTCTTCTAATTTAATACCTCCTCTGCTTACAAAACTGTCCTTAAGGAGTTTAATTTCTATTCTGGCCTCCGAATCAATCAACTTAGATGGGGTAAGAACTTTTTCATCATTAACAAAGACCTCCCCAGCAATTATATGAATTTGGGCATTAGTTCTAGAATTAAAAAAACTTTTTTCTACTAATATTAAATCTAATCTTTTTTTCATAAAATTAACCTATTACTTAGATGATAATATAAAGTATTCTAACTTTAATTATGAATGAAATAACATTAAAAACTAAAGAAACGATTAAAGTTTCATGTTGCATTATAATTTATGACAACAAAGCTCTAATATTAAGAAGAAATCACGATGGCCCTCGAAATGGCTTATGGGAGTTTCCCGGCGGAAAAGAAGAAAATGAGACCAGCGTAGAATGCGCAATACGAGAAGTTTATGAAGAAATTGAATATAAAATTGATAAAATTAGATTTATTGCAGAGGTATTTAAAGAATATAAAGATATTAACATTGAACTTAGTGCTTATGTATCTTATTCGGAAACAATGTTTAGACCTAAACTCAAGGTTCATGATCAATATAAATGGGAATTAATTTCACAATTAGATAAATCAATTTTTCCAAAGGCAAATCAAGATATTATTGATATACTTATTAACAATGGATACTAAAATCTTTCCTGATGTTTTAAATAATATAAAAATTAATGATGTAAATCTTTATTCATCAAACCCATCAATTTTATATTTTTCAATCAAGGAGCTTGAAACTTATTTAAAATCACATTCATTTATAGATCTTGTCTCAGCAACTTCGACTTATCCAGCAATCTACAATGAAGCGGGATTAGACTTAAATCAAACTTTTAATAAAATAACTCCAAAAAATACTTCTCTTACAGAAGAAGAGAGACTTTATATTTTTAATAAAATGGCCTCACCATCAAGTATAGTTTGGACAGTTTATCAATATTTAATATCTTTAATTTATAATTCATCAAACAATAAAGAGAAAGAAAAGCTGATTTATAAAAAAAATTTGTTAGAGAAGTCTCTTGTAAGAACAAAAAAAATAATTAGTTTAGAAAAATTTAATCGTTTTATATACGGCACTTCAATAAGTAGGTCTTAATTAATTAGTTTTTTAACATATATTGGTTATCATTTTATAAAAGTTTTTTTAAAAAGGTTTAACAATGACCTGGGGAGAAAATTATGAATTTTAAAGATAAAGTAATAATAGTAACAGGTGGTGGAACTGGAATTGGAAGAAGCACATGTATAGAACTTGCCAAAACAGGAATCAAACAAGTAATTGGCAATAGGAATGAAGAAAAGGGAAATGAAGTAGTAGACATTATCAAAAAAAATGGTGGAGAAGCTGTATTTCTAAAAACTGATGTTTCAAAAGCTGATGAAGTCAAAAAACTTATAGATTTTACTTTAAATGAATTCGGTCAATTTCATTACGCATTTAATAATTCAGGCTTACTTGGTGATGTAGAACCAATTTCAACTCAAAAGCCAGAAGACTCTTCCTATATAGTTGATGTAAACATAAAAGGAGTTATTTATTGCCTCCACTACCAAATAGAAGAGATGCTAAAATATGCCTCCCCTGAGAATCCATGCAGCATAGTTAACAATAGCTCAATCTTATCACATGCCGCATATGGTGGACTAACTGTATATTCTGCAACGAAACATGCCGTCACAGGATTAACTAAAGGTGCCGCTTTAGAAGTGGCTCAGTCCAATATAAGAGTTAACGCTGTAGGTCCCGGTCCCATTAGAACACCTATGCTAGAAATACCAACTGACGGACATCCAGAACAATTCGGTGGAATGGTCCCTATGAATAGAATTGGTGAGCCTAATGAGATAAGCGACGCTGTTCAATGGCTTTTATCAGAAGAGTCAAGCTATGTTACTGGTCATACTCTCATGATAGATGGTGGGTTCTGCTCTCAATAGCAAGTTTGTCTTATAAAAAATAATTAAGCTCTTTTGGATTTATTTTAAAACTTAATTGTTTTTTTAATGGTTATAGTTTAAAAATGAATATTTTATTAGTTTACATCTTTCTTGATGTAGTTGCATTTAGCTCAATTATAATTTCCGTTTTACCCTTTCATGCAAAAATGTTGGGAGCTGGACCTTTTCTTGTAACAATATATATTTCAACATTTTCTTTTATACAATTCTTTGCATCACCATTTTTAGGAAAATTATCTGATAAATTTGGAAGAAAGCCCCTACTCGTATCTTCTTCTTTTGCAGACTTAATCTCTCATTTAATTATGGCTTTTGCGAGCACTCTTCCATTACTATTTGCTTCGAGATTAATAGCAGGTCTTTTTTCTTGTAATATTTCTGTAGGTTCAGCATATGTCTCAGATTTAACAACCTCAAAGGAAAGAACAAAATATGTTGGAAGATTTAATTCTGCATATAGCTTAGGGTTCGCTATAGGTCCCTTAATAGGAGGATATCTTGCAGGTTCAAATAGCTTATCTCCAAACTATTTTAATTCATCTATATTCGCTGCAATTATAAACATAATTAATCTTTTTATTTTAATTTTTTTCCTCCGTCCATCAAAAACAAAAATTGTCTCAAAATACTTAAATAAAAAAAGGGATTCTATATTTTCTTTGCTAAAGAACAGAAATCTTACATATCTCTTTGTTCTTTACTTCTCTATAAATTTTGTTTTTTCAGGTCTAAACGGAATTTTTGCTTTATGGTCTGAAGCACGGTTTAACTGGGGTCCACAACAAATAGGAATAATGATGACATTTGTAGGAATATTATTAGCTTTCCATCAATCAATATCTATTAATTTATTTGTGAATAAATTAAAAGAAAAAAGAACAATATTTATTTCAATAATTTTTATTTTTATTGGAATCTATACATTAACAATATCTTTTAATTATTTAATGCTTTCTATCGCAATATTTTTCTGTACTATGGGTATTGGAATTCTAAACCCTACTATAAATAGCCTAGTAAGCACGAATTCAGATACAGAACATACTGGATCAGCCCTAAGTATTAATCAATCTGGTTTAAGTATTGCAAGATTCACAGGACAGCCATTTTCTGGTTTTTTCTTTCAAAACTTTTCAATAAATACACCGTTGTACATTGGTTTATTCATATTACTTTTAATACAATTAGTTTATTCAAAAAAACTAAACTCAAAATAATTTTTCTTTTTAATATTAAAGTTTTTACATTTTCTAATCTTAGAATTTTGATTAATCAACTTTATTTTGGCTTCTATAATGACCAACAGTACCAGCAACATGTTGGAAAAGTGCGTTATGTTCGTCCTTTAATATATTCATCAATTTATCTCCCTCCTCTACCATATTGTTCTGAAAGCAGGTTGCAGCTGTAAGAGGATATAATTGATAAAAATCCGGCCTTGCTCTTAGAGCTCTTCCAAAAGCACGAATAGAGTTAGTCAACTCCCCTAACCCTTTATATGAAAGGCCAAGAAGATAGTTTTTTTCAAATTTATGTGCCTTGTCTTCTAGCTTAGAGAAAATTTGAACAGCACTTCTACAAAATCCCTGCTCTAGGCACTTAGACCCTATTTGAATTATAGAGTCCTTATTGAGAGGAATTCTATTAGTAATTTTTACATAAAGATCTTGTGCTTTTTCGATTTTACCCAAATTGTAAAAACAGCTTGCCTCGATAAGCATTTTATCAAAACCATGAGGGCTTTCATAAGATATAAATTCAATCGATTTAAGTGAATCCTCATAATTTTTCATATTCATTAATGTTATAGATTTATTTATTAACACGTCTTGGTCATCAGGATTATTACTTAAAAGGATATCGTAGATATCTATAGCTTGTTTAAAATTCCCCTTTTTTGTTTCTCTATATGCGTCTTCTAAACTTACACTCTCGACTTTTTGTTCATCCATAATTATTAAAATACCATATTTATAGTAAATTAAATGTCAATGAAAAGTATGAAAAGTCTTTCTGTAAATTATTTCAAACTTATCTTCTGTGTATAAAGAGAATGATGGGTTTTCCTTAAGGAAAGAATACCAAAAATCAAAATACTCTTTTCTAGGGTGTCCCCACGGGGTAACTTTAGATTTTGGAAAAACTAGCAGAAAACCATTGTCAATTTTTGTTTTTAGAAAATCCCTGTAGTTCCTATCATCATAAATATTAGAAGTAAAATTAAAAAAATTATCTGGTTTAAGTTCTAATTCATAATATTGTATATATGTCCCTGGTCCATAAAAAGTAACTCTAGTTTTTTGAGCTAAAATCTTTTTTAATTTTACAATTTGATTTATGTCTGTATTAATTTTTTTTGCTTTAAAAGCTGAGTTTGATTTAATAAATCTAAACTGATTCTTTATTATTGTGGGGATCCCATATTGATTAAAAGCAAGTGGGAATAGCAACACAATAATGGGGATCATCTTGAGAGCATTAGAATATTTAAAATTTCTTACTATCTTTTTTAGTACTTCTGAATTTAAATCAAAAAAGATAAATAATAAAACCAGATATGATGTACTTACACTTATAAAAGACAATATCGTATTTTTATAAAAACAAAATGTAAAATTAATAATTGTTAAGAATATTAAAAATACATACGTCTCTAGTTTTCTTCTTTCGATTGTTTCAAATCTCTGGGAGATGAATCCCGAAAAAAATCCTATTGATAGAAGTGATATCCAGATTATAGAAAATTTTTGAATTTTATTTGACTGAATTGAATATTTTAAAAATTGTTTGGTCCCGATATTCTCACCTAAAGAATAGATAAAAGTATAAACTAAAAGAACTACTACAAATCCAATTATAAACTTAGATATATTTGCTTTTATCCATTTAACAAAAATAGAGGTATTTATTCTTTTTGAATCTAGAACCTCGAAAACTAAAAGAGTTAAAAAGTAAGCAATTAAGTATAGGACTCCATTGTTAAAAGAAAAAACTAGCATTACAATTAAAGCCAAAAAAATCTTATTAGATTTTAGTCCCCAGGTACTAGCAAATAGGGCTAAAATAATCCACAAATCAGCCCTAAGAGGGGAATACTGGATAAAAGTAGAACCAAATTTCATATCGATCAGACAATATCTTAAGAAAATAATAGAAAATATTCCTAGTGATAATATATATCTTGATGAGATTAAAGACTTAAGTAGCTTAAATAAACCTAAGAGGTATAAGAATAAAACAATATTCAAAAATATATAAAAATTGTATATCTCAAATCCAACCAACTTCCATAGTGCTATCAAAATAGGGATGAGTAAATCATATTGAAAATATATCTCATTTAGTTGAGTCTGGCTTAATATTCCAAGAGCGGGTATCGCAAAAAATTCAAAATCATACTGCTGGATAAATCCTACAGGTATCAATGAACAAAATGAAAATAAAGCAAAAAAAACAAGATAATTCTTTTTTAAACTTTTTGTTGAGATTGAAATATTAAAAAGTAATAAGTAAAAAATGCAGAATATCCATGAATTTAAATTATAAAAATCATATTTCTTAAATTGCCAATAAAATCCATATGTATCCAAATTATTATAAAACCATATTAATATAAAAGTTCCCAGAAAAAGACTAAAGATATAACTTCCTTTCTTTCCATAATTTCTTATTTTTGTCTTTAATATAAAGTTATTAAAGTAGAAAATAAGAACCACGTATAGGAGAGAGAGAAAAGTTAGCAAAAAAGACTCTATGCCAGTATTCCCTAGCGACCAATAATTGTTAAACAAAGGAAAGAATTCGGGATTAGGTGTTTTGTATAGACTAAAATTTACGATACTTGGGAAAAAGCCAAACAAAAGATATATTGGGAGAAAAAATAATACTGAGCTGAAAAAATAAACATGAAAAAGATTATCTTGATTTTTACCCATAATATATAAATTATAGTAAAATTATTACAAAAAGTACTAATATAAATAAATCATATTTGTTTTTTCTTATCCCAGGGTTAAAATACAAAATATTAATTTAAGGTAAATCACATGAGCAAAAATATTATAATATTATCTGGTGGCTTCGATCCAATACATTCTGGTCATATTTCTATGTTTGAGGAAGCTAGAGATCTAGGAGACATTGTAGTACTCCTAAATTCAGACGAATGGCTAATTAGAAAGAAGGGCAGTTTCTTCATGGACTGGAAAGACAGAGAATCCGTAGCTAAGAATATCAATGGGGTAATAGACGTTATTCATTTTAACGATGATGATGGAACCGCTGTTCAAGGTATTATCGATGTAACAAAAAAATACCCTGATTATAATATATCTTTTGCAAACGGGGGCGATAGAAATAAACAAACAACACCTGAAAGCAAATTTTGTAATGAAAATGGAGTCAATGAAATATTTAATGTTGGCGGAGGTAAAACTCAATCATCCAGCAATATATTAGACAAATGGAGAGACTCCCCTATGCCCCGACCATGGGGTGAATGGCACTCATATAGAGAGTTCAATATTGAAAACCAAAAGGCTAAGCTTAAATCATTAATTGTAAAGCCTGGACAAAAACTATCTTATCAAAAGCATAATCATAGAAATGAGCATTGGTTTGTTATAAAAGGAGTTGCAACCATAATACTAGATGATATCGAGCATACCATTAATACATTTGAACATTTTGACATAGCAGTAAATCAATGGCATCAACTTATAAACAACACTTCTGACGAACTTATAGTTGTAGAAGTACAATACGGTAAAGAATGCATAGAAGAGGATATTGAAAGAAAATAAATTGAAATCATTAAATATTGTCATCCCATGCTTAAAAGAAGCAGAGAACCTTAAGTTTTTACTCCCTCAAATCATTGAAAGTATGGATCCTACAGGAGTAGACTATGAAATTATTATTGTTGATAGCTGTGTCCCTATGGATGATTCTCCGGAAGTTTGTTCAAAATTTAAAAAAGTTTCATATGTAAATACTATCGGAAAAGATAATTATGGTAATGCTGTAAAAACTGGAATAAAAACTATATCAAAGGATTTTACATTGTTCATGGATGCTGATGGTTCTCATAATCCAAAATTAATTCCGAAAATAATAGAGGAAATTAAAGATACCGGGATATGTATAGCTTCTAGATATTGTGACGGTGGTAAAACAAATGATAAAGTTACATCAATTTTCTTGTCTAAACTATTAAACCTTGTTTACTCATTAACTCTAAGAGTAAATTGTTCCGACTGGTCTGGCAGTTTTAAGATGTACGAGACAAAACTTCTAAAAACAATTAATTTACATTCTGAGAATTTTGATATAATTCCAGAAATTGTCTATAAAACAACTAAGCTAAACAATATAAACAAGATTAAAGAAGTTCCATACACTTTCGATACTAGAGTTCACGGAAAAACAAAGAGAAAATTAAAAACATATCTGGATTTCTTCTTAACTTTAATAAGACTGAGAATAAGTTAATTAATCTAAAGTAAGCTCATAGTTAATCATCATTTCCGCAAGTGATTCAAATTTGGTCTTTGGTTTCCAACCTAATTTCTCAGTAGCCTTGCTACAATCTCCAAGAAGTAGGTCAACCTCAGCAGGTCTATAAAATTCCTTGCTACAAACAACAATTTCTTTTCCGCTATCTTTGTCAATAGCTACAGTATTAACACCCTCACCAGACCATTCAAAATTTATACCTGCATGATTTAATGTAACTTCGACAAATTCTTTAACAGAATGTGTCTCTCCTGTAGATACTACATAATCATCTGGATTATTAGCTTGAAGCATTAAATGCATTGCCTCAACGTAATCACCAGCAAAGCCCCAATCTCTTTTTGCTTCTAAGTTTCCAAGAACTAATTGATCTTGTTTTCCCTTTTTAATTCTAGCTATAGCTTTTGAAATTTTCTTTGTAACAAACTCGTTTCCTCTTAATGGTGATTCATGATTAAAGAGTATTCCACAGCAACCAAATATATCATAAGATTCGCGATAATTCATTGTAATAAAATGTGAATAAACTTTTGCTACCCCATATGGAGATCTTGGATAGAATGGTGTCTCTTCATTTTGTGGCGTTTCCATAACTTTTCCAAACATTTCAGAGGATGAAGCTTGATAAAATTTTGTTTTCGGTGAAATTGTTCTAATAGCCTCTAAAACCCTCAAAGTTCCAAGTCCGGTTACTTCAGCTGTGTACAAGGGAGTATCAAAGCTAGCTCCAACAAAACTTTGGGCTCCTAAATTATATACCTCGTCTGGATTAACAGATTCTACTACATTTCTTATATTTGTTTCTTCTAATAGCTCAAATTCTTTTATTTTAATATTCTTTTCTATTCCTAGTATTTGCAGTCTCTCAGTATTGTAATTAGAGTTTCTTCTAGCTGCCCCGTAAACATCATATCCTTCATTTAATAAGTGTTTAGCTAGATATGCTCCATCTTGACCAGTAATACCTGTTATTAATGCTCTTTTCATTAAAAAATCTCCTCTGCGGATATTATAAATTAATAATTAAGGATTTAAACTTAATCATTTTATAAAATTAAAAAGAATAAAATTCATATAATGCATTAAACATTAATCCAAACTGATTCTTGGACCCTTGTCTTTTAACAAGCTGACTATCTCCTGCATCACCTGTTAAGCGATCATAGCTTAAATCAATAAAACCTTTAACTTTTTCATTCAATGGAAAAATTACACTATTAGAAAAGGATACCTTGTAAAAACCTGAATCTGGCTTATAAAACTGATACATGGCATTTGGATCCGAAAAAGCTGGATATGGCGTTCCAAACCATTCATTAAGATAATCAGAATTAGCATAATTTGTTGATATGCTAGCAGTATTTATAAGTGGTTGTTTAAAATTTATCCAAATCAATTTTTGATGATTCAGCGAAATTTTACTATCATACGAACCACTGTAAAAATCCTCTGTATCAGTAACCATTGAGTAGCCAATAGAAAAATGAAAAGGAAGAGAGAGATCTAATTCAATTCCAGTTTGGAAATGAGGATCTATTTCCTCCAACCCTGCTAAAGAGTTATCATCACCATTCTGTCTACCAAAATCATACATACCAAACAATTTGATTGCAAAAATATCATCGCTATAAATACCTAAGCTTGCATAAGGACCATAAAAATCAAAAGAATTAAAAAATCTTTTAGAGTTATCAGAATATTGCATTGCAATCATTGGAATCCACATGAATCTCCTAGAACTTGAGCCCTCATAGGTTGGTTTCGAAATAAAACCCCCACCTGCATATATTTTAGTTTTTGCTTGAATATTTTGATCATTCGAATAAGCATTAGGGCTTATTAGGAAAAATAATAAAAATAATAAAAAAAAGAATTTATTCATAGCTGCCATCCTTATTGTTAATCTTGGGTTAACTATAAACCAAAAATCTACAAATCCTACCTTTTTTATTGATCAAATCTAATTAATTCTTATATTTTATAAACGAAATACTTCATCAGAATAAATCTTAATAATGCTGTTGGTAGAATTAATACTGCTTGAACAAAGTATAAATTATAACCAAACTGATTAGATAAAAACAATAGTCCTACGCCAAGTAGATAGTTTAATACATATATTAAAATAAACTTTGGTAAATTAGAATAAGACTTGTT
>MDTC01053250.1_pt1 | contig 11546 bp, 11 predicted proteins | sample 811181 | NCBI WGS metagenome assembly MDTC01 (sample SAMN05326644, study PRJNA326480) | marine metagenome | isolation source: seawater | place: Pacific Ocean: North | collected 2011 | reverse complement strand
GAGCATATCACGGGAACAGCAGCGCCAAGACTTATAAAATTTGCTAACATTAATTCTGGTCAAAGAGTGCTTGATGTAGCTTGTGGTACTGGCGTGGTCGCACTAAGCGCTGCCCGAAACGGAGCTACAGTAGTAGGAGCAGATTTAACCCCAGAATTACTGGAAAGAGCTAAGGAGAACAATGCTATATTCGGTTTGGACGTAGAATTTCATGAAAGCGATGTTGAATCATTACCTTTTAAAAATGAAGAGTTTGATGTTGTAGTAAGTCAATTTGGTCACATGTTTGCCCCTAGACCTGATGTAGCTCTGTCAGAAATGCTTAGAGTCTTAAAACCTGGTGGAACCATCGCATTTTCTACATGGCCACCTGAGTTATTTATGGGAAAATTTTTCCAAATAATTTCCAAATATAGTGATCCATTACCGAAGGGTTTTGAACCTCCACCACTGTGGGGAAATGTTGATACAGTAATTAAAAGATTAAGCCCCACTTCCAATCAAATTCACTTTGATAGAGATAAAATCTTATCACCGGGTCTTAGCACTGGCCACTTGTTAAATATGTTTGAAAAAGGCGCAGGCCCCCTTTCGAAGTTAGTAGAAAAACTATCTTCAAATCCCGAAGTTTTAAAATCTTTGAGGAATGCAATCCTTGAAATTCTATCAATGTATTTTGAAAATAATTATTTAAGGCAAGATTATCTTCTTACAAAAGCAATTAAGAAATAGCTCAACCAAAAACAAGGTTTTTTGGACTATATGCAAGATTATAAAATTTATGCTTATTCAAATTTGTGGAGTATTTTATGGAACTAAAACTTATTTATGTCGATACTCCTTTCTGGAGAGCAGAAGTTCCTAGAATAGCGCTTAATCATGCATCCATACCATTCCAAGATAAACGAATCCCTCGTGAAGAATTTCTTGAAGCTCGTAAAACAGGCTTTACAAATGATGGAGACTTTTTACCGTTTAAGCAAATACCTGTATTGGTCATAGATGGAATTTCTCTGTCGCAAACAGGTGCGATCTCAAGATTTTGTGGAAAACTATCTGGATTATATCCAATTGATGATGATTTAATGGCTGCAAAAATTGACCAAGTAATTGATATGGCTACAGATATAACAGTCCTTTTTTCAAATTATAGAAAGACATCTGAAAACGAAATTATTTTAAAAAATAGAAAGGTTTTTTTCGAAAAGTTCATAATGAATAAATTAACACTTCTTGAAAACTTATTAATATCCGAAACAAGTCTGTCAAATGGGACAACTCTTTTCATTTCCGATATAGCCGTTTGGAGAGTTCTTGGTTGGCTAAGTTCTGGTATTATTGATGGCTTTCCTACTGATTTTATTCATAAGCTCCCTACCCTGCAAAAAACCTGTATTAAGGTGGAGGAAACAGCCAGTATTATAGAATGGGTTAAAAAGACTTATCCGAAATATTATGTCCATGGCAATTATAGATAATATTACTTGTATCATCTTTTCATTAAAGAAATCTTGGATTGACTGATCCTGGCAAGGTTTCTTCAACAAGGGACAATATGTCTATCATCTCTCCATGGAAGAAGGTCCGAAATGCTTTCTTATAGGGAGGTATATTCGTGCACTCTAAAATCAATAATTTAATGTTTTTGCCAACAAGGAAGTTTTGCAGCAAATCATTCAATTCCTTTTGAACCGTATTATCGCATAAATGATCTACATCATTAATAATTGTATTGTATAGATGGTGATTTTTTCTAAGACCTAGGATATGCCCTTCAAAGGGCCTTTTTAGATTTGAGTTTATAAGAAGACGTAGTTTTTCTTCATCAAATGTCAGGATTAATATTTCTTCATCCCTGTAGATATTCCTCTTGAGGTCCAAGCAGCACAATGAAGAGGAAATAATATTTGATGGTGTTAATTGACTGAGTCTGTCTTGCCAGTAAAAAGTAAAGCCACATGAAGTTATTATTAATGGCTCATTGGATTTTCTAATTTCCTTTTCAAATCTTATAAATTGATCATCTTCTGGAATTCCGCGGACGATATTATTCACAAAAGCTTTTTTGATCTTGACTACTCTGATATCTGTAACAAAAGTTTCATGACAGGCCACATCTCCAGGGATTCTTGGGAACTTAGTATCTAATTGAAGCACACAGACCTTATTCAAAAATCAATTTCCTCCTTTCTGACGGATAGTTTCTGGAAGCCACGTTGCCAATTCTGGCCAAGCTACAAGAATGACTACCATCAAAATCATTAACCCAACCATTGGAATAGCTGTTTTGGCTATGTAGGAGATTTCATGCTTGGTCATACCTTGCAGGACAAATAAATTGAAGCCAATAGGAGGGGTAACTTGAGCCATTTCTACTACAACCACAACAAAAATACCAAACCAAATAACATCAATTCCAGCCTGTCTGATCATTGGTTCAACAATAGCCATTGTCAAAACAACTGAAGAAATTCCATCTAGGAACATGCCAAGAATAATATAAAAAATGGTCAAAGCAGCAATTAAAACTATTGGTGATAAGTCCAAAGTATCAATATAATTAGCTAAAGCTCGTGGCAAACCCGTAAACCCCATAGCTAGGGACAAAAAGGCTGCTCCCATTAATATTAAGGCAATCATAGCTGATGTACGAGTAGCTCCCATTAAACTATTAGAAAATGTCTCCCAAGTTAAAGACCCTTGTGATGAAGCTAGTATAAGTGCTCCCATCACGCCAACAGCAGCTGCTTCAGTGGCGGTTGCCCAACCAAAATACATTGAACCGATCACAATCATTACTAAAAGCATAACTGGGATTAAAAACCGACTTTCATAGATCATTTCTATGAAACTTATGGATTTGTCGGGCTTAGGTCTTTCTGATGGTCGCAAATAATACCAGAACATTATATAAGTCATGAATAATACTGATAAAATCAAACCAGGGATCACCCCTGCCATAAATAATTTGGTAATAGATTCGTTTATTGTAACTCCATAAACAATGAGGGTTAGTGAAGGTGGAATCATCAAACCAAGAGTAGCCGCTCCTGCCAAAGTTCCAATAATCATATATTCAGGATAACCCCTTTTCCGTAACTCAGGTATAGACATTTTCCCAACAGTAGTAAGCGTAGCAGCTGACGATCCTGATACAGCTGCAAATAATGTGCACCCAGCGATATTAGTGTGAAGCAATCCCCCTGGAAGCCACCTCATCCAAGGAGCAAGACCCTTAAACATATCTTCAGATAATCTGGTACGGTACAGAATTTCTCCCATCCAAATGAATAGTGGCAGAGCTGTAAGCGTCCAACTGGAAGCACCAGTCCAAATGGTGGTAATCATGGCATCACCTGCAGGTCTGGAGGTAAACAATTCCATTCCAACCCAAGCAACACCAATCAAAGAAAGGCCAACCCAAACAGAGCTTCCTAAAAGGAAGAATAGCGTAAAAATAAAAATTATTGTGGCATAAATTTCAGTCATTTGACTATATCTTGCTCAATAGAGCTGACCCCATTAACAGCTAGCCTAGAAAGATGATCCCAGAGGCAAATTGCCAGCAGAATTGTCCCTATAGACATAGGTAATTGTGGCACCCAAACCGGGGTATAAATCCATTTTTCTTCATAATTTTGCCATAGCCCATACCAGTCATTAGGGTAAGTTCCAAACATTTTAATAATATAAATCATGGCTTCAGGTATTTTGTCTTGTCCCTGAGTTCTATCATTTAACATTTCCGACATAAAATTTGTTTTTACGGCAAAACGAGCAAAATAGGTTGAGATCAAAGAAGCAATGAATAAGGCAAATACGTTAAGCCACTTTGAAGTAAATGAGTTCCAGTTTAAAAATATTGAAACCCTGATATGTGATCCTTTTCCCAATGAATACGCTAGAGCAAAAAATGACGTGGAAGCCATAGCGTACCCGGCAAATTCAGTAGAACCTTCAAATATAATTCCACTCCAGCGAGTGCCCATCTGAATAACAATGATGAGCAAAATCATGCACATGCTAATAGCAGCAATTACACCAGAAATAAGGTAGATGAAATCGAGAATTGTCCATATAGGTTTTAATACTGGCTTCATTGTCGATCTGAAAACCAGACAAATTATTATAAAAGAACTAGGCAAGATATAAAGCCAAAACCACAAAGGTAGGCTTAAAAAATTTAACCAATCTGTCATGTGTTTACTCTGACCCCGGCCTTACCAGGGTCAGAATTTTTTATCAATTACATTTTATTATAAGCATCAATAATAGCTTGACCTTCCGCACCTACGGCACTCAACCAGTCCTTTTGCATTTTTGAGCCTATTACTTTTAATTCCTTTAGAAAATCTGGACCAGCATCGGTTACAGTCATTCCATTGGATTCAAGTTGTTCAAAATACCAGTTAGCTAGTTCTGCAGATTTAGCTGAACAGGCAGCACCAGTTTCATCTGCAGCTTTATGTAAGGCATCCTTTACATCACTAGAAAGACCTTCATAAACACCTTTGTTTATAATGACGTAATTTCTTGGCAACCAAGCATTCACCTTATAATAGTGCGTTAAATGCTCCCAAACCTTTCGATCATAGCCAGTTGAACCAGATGAAATAAAGGATTCCGCCACCCCTGTAGCTAAGGCTTGACTTAATTCAGCCGCCTCCACTTGCACAGGAAGCATACCTAGTTCTTTGGCAAATGTCGCTGTCGCTGCATTATAAGAGCGAAATTTCACTCCTTTTGTGTCTGCACTGGAATTAACTTCTTTCTTAAAGTAAAATCCTTGGCCTGGCCACGGACAAGTGTACAACGCAACCAAATTTAAATCAGACAATTGTGAATTGACCTTGTCCTTAGCGACAGACCATAATTTGTCATTGTCTTCATAAGTAGTAGCTAAAAAAGGTAGATTATCCCAACCTAAAAGAGGTGCTTCATTGGCATGGGCTGACATAAAGCGTTCACCAATTGGAGCTTGACCAGTTTGAACTGCACGTTTAATTTCTCCACCTTTAAATAGAGATCCACCTGGATGTACCGTAATCTCAAGTTTACCGTTTGAATATTGCTTTACTTTATCAGCGAATATTACTCCATGCTCAGAGTGAAAATTAGTAGCTGAATACGCCATAGGCATATCCCATTTTTCAGCTTGAGCTATTCCAGCAAACGCAAAAATAGCCAAAGAAGCAGATATTAGGTAAGTATTAAGTAGTTTCATAATTCCCTCCTACTTATTGTTTTTAATTAGTAAAACGACCTGGTCTATAGTTTAAAACGTTTAAATTAATGTTCTTTTCCATAATCAAATCTGATACTATACGGCCTGTTTTTGCCCCAGCTGTCAACCCTAAATGCTGATGGCCAAAAGCAAGAAAGAGCCTCTTTTCTTTATCAATGCTGCCAAGCATTGGTAGGGAGTCAGTTAGGGCAGGTCTATGCCCTAACCATTCGATTTCCTCTTCATACTTTAGATTTGGAAATAGATTTTTCATTTGGGTTCTGAGAAGCTTGATTGGTCCTCGTCGGCTACCAGCTTTTAGGCCTGCAAATTCGACCAAACCTGCCGCTCTTATTCGTCCATTCATGGGTGTTATTACAAACTTTTTTGATGTTACCATCATTGGTGCTTTTGGGAATACTTGAGGCCTAATAAATTCAATATGATAACCTCTTTCGCTCTCCAGTGGAATTTTGATACCAAATTTTTTAATTAGATTCTTGGACCATGCCCCAGAAGCAATTATGACCTTATCTGAAGTAATTCTATCTCCATCTATAATGGTTCGCACAGAATTCTGCCCCTGTAATTGAATATCTTGAACATTTGAAATCACTAAGTCACCACCTTGATCTATAAAATGATTGCTAAGCGCCTTAATATATTTGCCAGGATCAGAAATTTTTCCATGGTTCTTACATCTGACAACAACATCAAAAAGACCTTTATAAAAAGGATCAAATTTGGTGAATTCACTTCCCTGACAGATTTCGCATTTAAAACCAAGCCTACGACGTAGATCCCAAACTGGGTGATCTAACAAAAAATCTCTTTCTGTTTCATATCCAAAGCAGTAATCAACTTCCTTTATGAACTCTTCTGCTTCAGTCCCCTTAGCTAAGGACATATGTTGCTGAACAGAGTCGTGAATTAATGGAGTCATTGCTTTGGCATATTTTTCCACGCTCTTAGCAGAACTGTGAGAGAGATAACCCCATATAAATGGCAATAACTTTGGGAAATACGAAATTTTAATGAATAATGGAGAGTTACTGCTTAACAACATGAATGGCAACTTCTTTATGAGAGAAGGACTGGGAATGGGCATTATGGATCCTGCAGCTAGTACTCCTGCATTTCCATGGGATGCCCCAGACGCTGGGCCAAATCGATCAACAACAATCACACGATATCCGGCTCTTTGTAGCCAAATAGCGGAAGACATTCCCACTATTCCTGCTCCAACAACCACAACAGTTTTCATTTTGATCCTTAATTATATGAAGGTTGAAAAGGTTTCTACTGATATTAGCCATCTTAAAGCAACTACGATTAGCTATACAAGTTATGATTGTGCCTAAATAGCAAACTCAATAGATGGTTATGGATGAGACTCAATATCTGTAGCTCTGGTATTGGAAATAATCACAAAACGGCATCAAACCCTTCGAATTTTGGATGACCCTGATAAATTTCACTATTGCTACCAGCACCTTGATGGGCTTTCCTAAATTCTTCAGATTTTGTCCAAGCTATAAAATTTTTTTTCGAATCCCAGATTGTATGTGATGCATACAATGTGAAGTTATTTTCTGTATCACCCTTCAATAAGTGAAACTCTACGAACCCAGGAACATTCTTTAGGTGAGTATCTCGGTTTCTCCAAATGTTTTCAAAAACAGACTCCTTCCCATGTTTAATTTGAAAGCGATTCATAGCTATATACATATTTTTCTCCAGAAAGGACGTAATATTTGGATTAAGTAGATCTACTATTCTGTTATATTTTCCTTTTAATTAAGGATATCTAACATTAGCTTGCTTTCTTTATTAACTAAAGACCTTACTGCTATTCCCACTTTAAGGGAGAGATCCACTACTTGGGCTGTAAAAGCTGGCGGAACCAATAACAATGCTATAAGCATCGTATCTTCTTTTTCTTCATAGACAGCCCTCGTGATTAATTGAGCGAAGCAACTCTCATCCGCTCCAACACAATCACAGTTAGTTTTATGTCTAATGAGATGTCTTCTTCCATATTTAAATATTATCTCACAAAGTTCGGAAAAGCTTTGGATTGTTTGCTCTCCGCTACCATAACCTAAGTTTATAACTAATTCCTTTCGCAAACTAATTCTAGAAGTTGTTCCATCACACCAACGTCTTAAAAAGCTTATTGCCATGTATTCCTCTGGCGACAAATGCTCCATTAATGCGACGGTTGCTCCTCCAAGTTTTTGAATTCTTTTTGTTTCTGCGTCACGTTCTGAGTTTAACATCATTTTAGCAATCTCTTTTTTCTCTTACACGTGAGCAGAGCTCCATCAGCCTAATATCTTCTATTGGTTTCTCGTAATAAAAAGGGCTCAGACCTTCAAGAAACTGTTCTAAATCGTGGTCATCATATTTATATGGGATTTCGACAGGTGTGAGTTCAGTTTTTACCTTAAGATATCCTAGAATTATTTGAAGGATGTTTAGCATTTTTGTTCAAGGCAATCGGTTAAATGGAGACCAAAATTTTATTTCACAAAGAAAATTTTTGAATTCATATAAAACTAAGGTTAAGGAATGCTTTAGCTTATGTCTATTAAGTAAAAAATTTTTAGCCATGGTTTTTCCTTATTCTGGGGGACCTTTGGCTGTCATTACTCGATAGCTAAGATTAAATCTTACTAATTTACTTAGGTATAATTAAATTAGTCATTATTGTCAAGAATTAAAGGTCAATCACAATTGAACACAGTTAACCGATCCAATACTTGACTATTTCATTAGGGATTATAGTCTTGGAGAACACTGTATGAAATTTATTAATGAAAAGAGAGGCAAGGACTAATGGACCAAACAACACCATTTATTTATCCGGGTGATGACGGATCTAAATTAAAACCTAGTTCACGATATGAAAATTTTATTGGAGGAGATTGGCAAAAGCCAAAGTCAGGAAATTACTTTGAAAACATTTCACCAACAAGTGGAAAAGTTATTTGTGAAATTCCTCGGTCCAATGCATCTGATATTGATTCAGCTCTTGATGCAGCACATAAGGCAGCACCTGATTGGGGTAAAACAGGACCCGCAGATAGAGCCAATGTTCTTCTTAAAATTGCTGATAGGATTGAAGAAAATATTGAAAAGCTAGCTTTAGCAGAAACCCTCGACAATGGTAAGCCAATTAGAGAACCCTTTGCTGCAGATATTCCATTAACGGTTGATCATTTTCGTTATTTTGCGGGAGCTATTAGAGCTCAAGAAGGTACCATTGGGAATATTGATGGCATGCAATCTGGTGGAGGGAACTCTGCACAAGGTATGATGGCCTATCATTACCCCGAACCATTGGGAGTAGTAGGACAGATTATTCCTTGGAATTTTCCTATTCTTATGGCAGCATGGAAGCTAGCTCCAGCTTTAGCGGCCGGTAACGCAGTTGTACTAAAACCGGCTGAACAAACACCTTTTTCAATCAATGTATTAATGGAAACTATCGGTGATCTCCTTCCATCAGGAGTTGTTAATGTTGTGCATGGTTTTGGGGTAGAGGCCGGTAAACCATTAGCGTCAAGTAATAGAGTTAAAAAGATTGGTTTTACAGGAGAAACCACTACTGGAAGACTAATACTCCAATATGCTTCTGAAAATTTGATCCCTGTCACCCTAGAGCTTGGTGGGAAAAGTCCTAATATTTACTTTAAAGATATCATGTCTGGATCAGACGAGTATATTTCTCGATGTGTAGAAGGTTTTCTCCATGCTTACTTTAATCAAGGAGAAGTTTGCACATGCCCCTCCAGAGCGGTGATCCATGAAGATATTTATGAACCTTTCATGGAAATGGTTAGAGATAGGGTCAAAGCTTTAAACTGTGGCTCCCCTTTTGATCTTAATACTCATCTAGGTGCTCAAGCCTCAAACGAACAATTTGAGAAAATAATGTCTTATTTAGATATTGGAAGACAAGAAGGTGCAGAAGTTCTTTTTGGTGGAAACAAAAGAGAAATGGAAGGAAGTTTTTCTGGTGGATTTTATGTAGAACCGACTGCCTTTAAGGGTAACAATTCTATGAGAATTTTTCAGGAAGAAATTTTTGGTCCAGTCGTATCAGTAACTACTTTTAAAGATGAGGCTGAAGCTATAGCAATAGCTAACGATACATTATATGGCCTTGGAGCTGGTGTTTGGTCAAGAGATGCCAATATTTGTTATAGGATGGGCAGAGCAATAGAAGCGGGTCGAGTTTGGGTCAACTGCTATCATTCTTATCCAGCTCACGCTGCTTTTGGTGGATATAAGAATTCTGGGATCGGGAGAGAAACGCACAAAATGATGCTAAACCACTATCAACAAACAAAAAATGTGCTTGTATCATATGCTGAAGTTCCCGATGGCTTCTTTTAAATGAGTAGCCACCTGGGTCATAGAAAAGGCTTTGTTTGCAAAAAAGTCGCCGAATTTTGTTGGCCATTTTTGTGATCCAGGTGGGTGTTTCCTACCATTTTTGGCTTTAGGACTAAAATGTAATGGGTAAGATTTATTCTTTTTTGTCTTAACCTATGACAGCATGCCCCCTGATTTTTAATTACTCAGCTTTATTTACTCTTCCCCTTACCCTTTAATACATCACAGTAACTCCAGCATACTCAGGAGGTGCATATCTGCTGTTGGAAATGAAAAGTAGGTGTATGTTCTAGAGAAATCTATTAGCAGCGCCCTCAGAGAAGTGTCTTAATCGACTAAATTTTCATGAATAACAGCTATTCCGCTATCAGAGTTAATAATAGAGGGGTTTTCTTCATCTTGAGGTACTCCATTTATGGTTTTTTTTACATGCAATGAAAGCTTTCTCATCTTTGTTTGAAAAATAAACACCAAGTCTATTGTTGCCTTGTTTGTTCCATATTTGAGTCACTGTAAAAGGTGACAGGCCCGCCTTTATAAATTTGTCCTTAGTTTGCTCTACAAGTTCTTCCTTCAAGATGGAACTTGGATTGGAAATCTATTTGATTGTAACTCATTAGTCTTGGTGACATGAATTTTTCTTTCCATTTTTTTTAAGATAATATGAAATATACTAAATTAAAAAGTTGAAGTTTTATAGTTGGCTCTCTTAATAAATTAGTGGCAGCACTTGGATACATTAGCATATGATAAAAATTTGATTATAAAAAAGAGATTTAAATGACTTGAAAAACTTTCGTGAAATATCTTTTATGACGCTTGCAATGGCTGGGTTTGCTTTAGAGGATCTAATCTTAAAGATACTATCTGACTTTATTCCAATATCGCAGCTAATGATTAGTTTTGGCGTTTTTGCGGTCATTTTGCTTAGCATCGTTGCTAAGATAAAAAAAGTACCCGTAATTATCCCAAACATTTTTAGTCATAAACTAATAATGCTTCGCACATCTTTTGAAATGCTAGGAGCCGTTTTCTTTTTGACTGCAATCTCCTTAATTCCTCTTTCAACTGTCTCAACAATTTTGCAGGCGACTCCCCTACTGGTTACTTTGGGTGCGGCTTTGATTTTTAAGGAAACTGTAGGGTGGAGGCGATGGAGCGCAGTTTTCATAGGCTTTGCAGGGGTCGTTCTAATTATTAAACCTGGGCTAGATAGCTTCCAGCCAGCATCCCTTCTGGCCCTATTAGGTGTGATATTCCTTTCTTTGCGTGATCTACTAACTCGACAGATAACAGACGACATACCGGCTTTAGCTGTGTCAATTTATGCCTTTATCGGAGTGGTTCTAGGAGGGAGTGCACTGATACCATTCAATGACAATTTTGTAATGCTAACAACAGCACAATGGTTAATGATGATAACAAGTACATTCCTAGGCTGCTTTGCCTATTTGTTTCTTGTTTTAGCTACACGATCAGGCGATGTTTCTGTAATTGCTCCTTTTCGTTATACTCGCCTAATTTTTGTACTAATTTTAACTACCTTAGTCCTAAACGAACATCCAGATACCCTAATGCTTATTGGTGCGGTTATTATTATTGCATCTGGATGCTACACATTCTGGCGCGAAAGCCTGCGAAGATCTCCATAAATCACTTGAGTGGTAGATTTTTAAAAAGGTTTTAACCAACTTTTTTTATAACCTAATATTATCCAACTTAGTGGTGTGAATTTTATAAGTCCATAATAAAGGAGCAAACATATAAGGAATGAAGCGATAACTGTTCCAAATACTACTAATATTTGCGACAATCCCATACCTATCAGTATGGCACTTATGAGCATGCAGGGCGTCATATGCAACAAGTAAATCGGAAAAGAAAGAGTCACTAACCACCCAACAAATTTTCTTGGCTTGTT
>MDTC01001254.1_pt1 | contig 11547 bp, 12 predicted proteins | sample 811181 | NCBI WGS metagenome assembly MDTC01 (sample SAMN05326644, study PRJNA326480) | marine metagenome | isolation source: seawater | place: Pacific Ocean: North | collected 2011 | reverse complement strand
TTCTTGGCTGCAGGTTTCTTAGCTGCAGGTTTCTTGGCTGCAGGTTTCTTGGCTGCAGGTTTCTTGGCTTGATCTTCGCCTTCTGATTCCAATATTATTTCTCTAATAGGAGATTTAGATTTACTTGGTTTTGATTGGTTATTATTTTTGGATTCAGATTGATCAATCTCTAAAATTTCTTTATTTTGAGATATACTCTCTTCAACTCTTTGTATTGCTCTGTCTGATAGTCCTTTATCTATAGCGCCAACCTCTCCATTATAGATCCAAACCTTAACTCCAATTATTCCATATGTTGTCCTAGCTTCTGCAATAGAATAATCAATTTTAGCTCTCAAAGTATGTAAGGGGACTCTTCCTTCAATCATTTTGTCAGATCTGGCAATATCTGCTCCACCAAGTCTTCCAGAAATTAAAATCTTTATGCCTTGAGCTCCATTTTGAATACACCTATTCCCAACTTGCCTCATTGCTCTTTTTATAGCAACTCTTCTCTCAATTTGCTCTGCTATATTCTGCGCAACCAATTTCGCATTTAAATCTGGTTGTCTTATTTCAGTAATCGATACTTTAGCTTTCTTAGAGGTTATTTTTTCAATAGATTCTCTTAATTTATCTACATTAGATCCACCTCTACCAATTACTATTCCTGGCCTTGAAGTATGAATATTTATTGATAAATCCTCAGCATTTCTCTGTATTTCTATCAATGATATTCCTGCAGAAGTCCCCAATTCTTTTTCAATATATTCCCTAATATTATGATCTTCCATAACCTGATCTCTATAATCCTTAGGGCTTGCTCCAAACCAGTGCGAAGACCAATCTCTAGTAGTGCCCAGCCTAAATCCAATAGGATGTGTTTTTTGACCCATTTAGTTTTCCTCCCCTATTGTGTTATCAGTTAGCTCTACAAATATATGAGATTGCGGCCTATTGAATGTCCCTGCTCGACCTCTAGCCCTTGCTCTCCATCTCTTAATGACAGTGGATTGATCAGCATAAATTGTAGTGATAACTAACTCTTCTTTAGTACCATATTGAGAGCTCTCAGCATTAGCAATTGCTGACTTTATGAGCTCCAATAAAACCTCTGAAGAATTTGATGGCATAAAAGATAAAATGTTAAGCGCATCTACTGCTTTTTTGCCTCTTAATAGATTAACTAAAGGTCTTATTTTCTTAGCTGAAATTCCTATATTTTTTGTTTTTGCTCTAACTGTCATAACTAACCTAACTTATCTGACTTAGAAGAATGCCCTTTAAAGATTCTAGTAGGAGAGAATTCTCCTAATTTATGTCCTATCATATTCTCAGTTATAAATACTGGTATATGCTTCCGTCCATTATGCACGCCAATTGTTAAATTCAACATCTCTTCTACAATTGTAGATGCCCTAGACCATGTATTAATAACAGCATTCCTTCCGCCAGCAGATTTAGCTTTTGAAATCTTTTTCATAAGCTTCTCATCTACAAAAGGGCCTTTTTTTGTTGATCTGGACATATCTTAATTTACCTCTCGTATCTTCTTCTTAGTATTAATTTATCACTTGATTTTGACTTCCTAGTCCTTTTTCCTAATGCTGGCTTTCCCCAAGGAGTCTTCGGGTGTTTCATTCCTACTCCAGTTTTTCCTTCACCACCACCATGAGGATGATCATTAGGGTTCATAACTAAACCTCTGACTGTCGGTCTTCTCCCTCTATGCACATTTCTTCCAGCTTTTCCAAGTTTCTGGTTTTTGTGTTCAAGATTTCCGACTTGACCAATTGTAGCAGTACATTCCTCTAAAACTTTTCTTACTTCACCAGAAGGCATTCTAATCAATGTATACCCAAACTCATGGGCCATAACCTGAACAACTGTGCCTGCACTTCTAGCAATCGAAGCGCCTTTACCTGGTATTGTTTCAACGTTATGAACCAAATATCCAACAGGTATTGATTTCAATTGCATTGAATTACCAGTTTTAACATCAACATCTGCTCCACTATTTACTATCTCGCCAACTTTAATTCCGTCTGGAGCAATCATGTAGAATTTTCTTCCATCTTCAGATTTAGCAAGGGCAATTCTAGCGCTCCTATTTGGATCATATTCTATTGAAACTATTTTTGCCTCAACGTTCTGTACTGACCTCTTAAAATCAACAATTCGATATCTCTTCTTATGTCCGCCACCTCTATGCCTAACTGTAATTCTTCCAGTATTATTTCTTCCGCCTTTCTCCGTAAGAGGAGCTAAAAGAGACTTTTCGGGCTTAGAAGTAGTTATCTCATCAAATTCAGATGAAATTCTAGATCTTTGTCCGTCAGATGTGGGTTTATACGTTTTCATAATTCTATAATCTCTAAGTTCCTTCAGTAATGTTAATTGTTTCACCAGAAGCTAAGGTGACAATAGCTCTTTTTGATCCAGGAGTAATCACTCTATTCCTACCAAAAGTTTTTGGCTTACCTTTTTTATTAATGATATTCACAGAGGTTACTTTCACATTAAATATATCAGTTACAGCTTTCCTTACCTGATCTTTAGTAGCTCCTTTTGCAACTTCAAAAGTAAATTTTCCTCTTTCCTGAAGCATAGTAGTTTTCTCCGTTATTATTGGGGATATCAATAAATCGCTATTAGAATTAATTCTCATCTTTTTCACCCTTTTTCTTAATATTAGAATTCCAAATTTCCTCAATAGATTTAAAAGCTTCACGAGTAATAATCAGTTGATTTGAATTCATAATTTCATATGTATTAATTAAATTTGATGCAATAGTTGAAATGTCGTTAATATTTTTAACAGATTTAATTAGATTTTCATTTATCTCAGCTTCTTGCAAAACAATTAATGTCTTCTTAGGCAAATCTAAAGATTTAATAACTGTGGAAGCTTTTTTTGAACTTAATTCTTTTAATTCAAATTTATCTATTACCATAACTTCGTTATCTTTTAGTTTCTCTGAAAGAACCATCCTGAGAGAAGCTTTTTTGACCTTTTTTTGTATTTTTTGGTTATAACTACGTGGATGAGGGCCATGAGCTACGCTGTTCCCTAATACATGAGATGATCTACTTCCTACTCTAGCTCTACCAGCTCCTTTTTGAGCTCTTAATTTAGCAGTAGAATAACTCGCATCTCTTCTTCTAAGAGTATTGCTAGTACCTTGCCTTTTATTATTTAATTGCGCAACAACAACTTGATGAACTAGCGTTTCGTTCATTGGTTGCTTCCATATAAAATCGGATGCCATAAAGTTATCAATAACTTCACCTTTAATATTTTTTACATCAACTTTCATTTATAGTTCCTTCTCTATCATTAGAGTAGTAGAAACAGATCCTGGAATTGATCCTTTAATTTCTAAAATATTTTCTTTAACATCAACTCTTACTATCTTTAAACCTTTTTGAGTAACTCTTTCTGAACCCATATGACCTGACATCTTTGTGCCTTTCCAAACTCTACCAGGAGAACTTCCAGCCCCAATTGAGCCAGGAGCACGATGACGATCTGACTGACCATGAGTTTTAGGTCCTCCAGCAAAATTATGTCTTTTTACTGTACCTGCAAACCCCTTACCTTTAGAGATACCTGTTACCGATACTTTATCTCCAACTTCGAAAATTCCACAGTCTAAGGATTGACCAACCTCTATAGAATCAATGTCTTCAACAGCAAATTCTTTAAGATATTTAAAATTAGTTTCACTTCTCTTTTGATGACCAGTCAGAGGTTTATTTAATCTCTTAGTTTCTTCAAATCCAATTTGAGCAGATTCATATCCATCTTTATTTGTAGTTTTTACTTGTATTACTTTGCAAGGACCAGCTTTAATTACAGTCACTGGAACCGCATCTCCATTCTCTGAATCAAAGGTTGTTGTCATTTTCAATTTTTTACCAATTAATCCGTTTATCATTTTCTAATCCAATACCATCCTAATATCTACCCCAGCAGGAACATTTAGGGTTGTTAAAGAATCAATAGTTTTAGCTCCAGGATCAAGAATGTCAATTATTCTTTTATGTATACGTAATTCAAAGTGCTCTCTAGATTTTTTATTCACATGAGGTGACCTAAGCACACAAAATCTTCTTATGCTTGTCGGTAAAGGTATAGGTCCAGCTACTGCTGCACCTGTTCTTTCTGCGGCTTCTAATATTTGCTGAGCTGACAAATCCAAAACCCTATGATCATATGCTTTTAATGTAATTCTAATGGCTTGATTCGGCATTATGCTTCCTTTTTTATCATTGGTGCAGGCGCATAATGATCTAATTCTTGTGAAAAACTTGCTCGACCAGTTGTATTCGAACGCAAAATAGTAGCATATTGAAAGGTCTCGGCTAATGGGACAAATGCCTTTATTATTTGCAAGCCTGTCTGAGCATCCATTGATTGAACTTGCGCCCTTCTACTTTGCAAATCACCTAAAACATCCCCAAGGAATTCTTCAGGTGTTACAACCTCCATTAACATAACCGGTTCTAATATGAACGGACTTGCCTTTTGGCAAGCATCTTTAAAAGCCATAGAAGCTGCAATCTTAAATGCTACTTCGGAAGAATCAACTTCATGATGAGATCCATCTATCAATACTGCCTTAATGTCTACGACTGGATGACCAGCAACAACTCCAGACTGGGCAGCCTCTTTAAAACCTTGCTCCACAGGTTTAAAATATTCAGTGGGAAGGGTAGCTCCAGTAATTTCAGATTCAAACACTAAACCTTCTCCAGCCTCTAAAGGCTCAATTCTTAAAGTAACATCACCAAACTGACCTCTACCACCTGATTGTCTAATGAATTTACCCTGAGCAGAGGCAGTTTTTCTAACAGTTTCTCTATAAGCAACTTTCGGAGCTCCTACATTTGCTTCAACTCTAAATTCTCTTTTAATTCTTTCTATAATTACATCCAAATGTAACTCACCCATTCCAGCTAGAACCATTTGCCCACTTTCTTGGTCAGTAGTAAATTTTAGTGTCGGATCTTCATCAACTAATTTAGTAACAGCAATATCCATTTTGTCCTGATCAGCTTTGCTTTTAGCTTCAATTGCAACAGATAACACTGGATCAGGGAAAGTCATGCTTTCCAAAAGAATCCTCTCATTTAAATCGCTTAGTGTATGAGCAGTTGAAATCTCTTTTAATCCCACTACAGCTACAATATCACCAGCCTTTGCTACTTCTATCTCTTCCCTCTCCTCTGCATGCATTTTTAATAATCTTCCAATTCTTTGCTGCTTATTAATTGTTGAATTAAAAACTTTATCTCCAGCTGAAACTTTTCCAGAGTAGATTCTCATATAACAAAGTCTTCCAACATGCTCATCTGAAACAACCTTAAATACTAATCCACTGAATGGTTCTGAATCATTTAGTTCTCTCTTCATAGCTTGCTCACCAGATACATCTGTGCCTTCTACAGGGGGAAGATCATCCGGGGAAGGTAGGTAGTCACATATTGCATCTAATAAATGATGTACTCCTTTATGTTTTAGAGCTGAACCACAAAAAACTGGAAAAATTTTCAAATCTAGAGTAGCTCTCCTAGTTGCTGCTTTTAATTCTTCATTGCTTATATCTTGGTCTTCTAGGAATTTTTCCATTAATTCATCATCTGTTTCTGCTATTTTTTCAACCATATTGGCTCTTGCGTCTTTTGATTTGGAAACTAGATCTGCTGGTATTTCTACCTCTTTGGGTTCTGTAGGGTTATTTCCTTCGTCATATACATAAGCTTTCATTTCTACAAGATCAATAAGCCCACTATAGTCTGCTTCCGCACCAATAGGTATTTGCATAGGAACAGGATTTGCATTTAATTTATCTTCAATTGTTCCTACTGCGAAATCAAAATCAGCGCCAAGTCTATCCATTTTGTTAATGAAACACATTCTAGGAACTTTGTGTTTATCTGCTTGCCTCCAAACCGTTTCAGATTGCGGCTGAACCCCAGATACTGATTCAAACACTACTACAGCCCCATCTAAAACTCTCAAGCTTCTTTCGACTTCAGCAGTGAAGTCAACGTGCCCAGGGGTATCAATAATGTTTACATCAAAGTCCTTCCAAGCAGCGTTGGTAGCAGCTGAGCCAATAGTTATTCCTCGTTCTTTTTCTAGCTCCATAAAATCCATTACTGCAGTCCCATCATCTATTGATCCTATTTTGTAAGTGGCTCCTGTAAAGAAAAGTACCCTTTCAGTTACAGTAGTTTTACCTGCATCAATATGTGCAATAAATCCAATGTTTCTTAGTTTTTGCTGATTTGACATATACCTACCACCTATAATGAGCGAAAGCTCTATTTGCTTCCGCCATCCTATGAGTATCTTCTTTTTTCTTAACTGCGGTTCCTTCTCCATTTGAAGCATCAAGCAATTCTTGGAATAATTTTCTTGAAATTGACATCCCAGATCTAGATCTTGCAGCATCAACTAACCATCTTATTGCTAAAGACAATCTTCTTGCTGGCTTAACTTCCACAGGGACTTGATAAGTTGCTCCACCTACTCTTCTAGCCTTAACTTCGACTGTTGGCATTGCATTCTTGATAGCTTGATCAAAAACTTCCTTGCCAGGCTTTTTTGTTTTTTTCTCTAACTCTTCTATAACGTCGTAAATTATTTTTTGAACAACCGATTTATTGCCGCCTTCCATTAGCTTATTGGTAAACCTCACTAAATCAGTGCTATTAAATTTAGGGTCTGGTGCAACTATTCTTTTTTCTGCTCTTCTTCTTCTGGACATTTTATCTTATCGCACCCTTCATTATTATTTGCCAGAAGGTTTAGCAGTTCCATACTTACTTCGACCTTGAGATCTATTTTGAACACCCTCAGTATCTAAAGATCCTCTAACAATATGATATCTAACTCCAGGGAGGTCAGGGACCCTTCCACCTCTTAGTAAAACAACTGAGTGCTCTTGCAGATTATGCCCTTCCCCAGGAATATATGCAGTGACTTCCATTCCATTAGTTAATCTGACTCTTGCTACTTTTCTTAGTGCAGAATTAGGTTTTTTGGGAGTTACTGTCCTAACTTGAAGGCAAACTCCTCTTTTTTGTGGACTATTAGTATTGGTATTAAGCCTATTTTCTAAGGAATTATAATTGAATCCTAATGCAGGTGTATTAGACTTCCTTTTAGGAGTCCTTCTTGACTTTCTTACTAGCTGATTTATTGTAGGCATTTTATATTTTTCCTTTGTGCTTAGCGCTAAGTCTAAAAATTCAGAAAATTTTAAACTTAAATTCAACCGCAATGAGCGAGTATATATTTGAATGGAATTATCGTCAACGACTTTTTTATGTTTTTTTAATTAATTTATTAGAAAATTACGAATTAAAGATATTCATATATAGAAAAAACATTAATGTTAAATTACTATGTTATATCTGTGTTCAAAATAATAAGGCTAAATAATATAAATGGAAGAAAAAATAATAGTAACTGCAGTTGGGTTAAGTAATCCTAAAAGTGAAGAGCTCTCATTAAAACTAAAATCATCTGATTTTAATCTCATTACTGTAGATAATTTTGAAGGATTAGACCAAGAGGAAGTAAAAGGCAATAAGCAATTAATAATTGTATCTGGCGAAGATCTTAATCTTGATCTTTTTAAAGAAAATTTAAGAAAAGCAGAAGAACTAGAAAAAAATATAATTGCATTAATGCCTTTGAAAGATATGGACCTGTTAATTCAAAGTTTTTCTAGTCCTTATTTTGATTTTTGCTTACCTCCTCATGATGTGAGTGAAATAACATTAAGGTTAATTAGTGCCGCTGGTAAATCAAGCCAAGAAGATAAAGAGATTATAAAAATAGGCCCCCTTGTAATAAATCAAGAAAGTTACGAGGTAACACTAGATGAGGTAAAAATCGATTTAACTTTCAAGGAATACGAATTACTGAAACATTTAGCTGCTAAGCCGGGAAGGGTGTTTTCAAGAGAATCACTTCTTCATAGTGTTTGGGAATATGATTATTATGGAGGAACTAGAACAGTTGATGTTCATGTAAGAAGATTAAGAAGTAAAATAAACGATATTAAGTATAATTTCATTGAAACAGTTTGGAATGTCGGCTATAGATTTCAAGTCAACCCTCCAAAAATATAATATATAATTAACAAAAATGGTTAATGAAAATAAAGAAAATCAAATAAGTTATGTCTTAACTAAAGCTACTGAAAATAATGTTAAATTCATTAGGCTTTGGTTTACTGATATTTTTGGAAGCGTAAAAGGGTTCGGAATAACAATTGACGAACTAGAAAAAGTTCTTCATGAAGGGGCTAGTTTTGATGGAGCCTCAATATTTGGTTCAGAGAGATTTCAAGAGAGTGAAATGATAGCTATGCCAGATCCTACAACTTTTGAAATCCTTCCTTGGAGGCCTGAAGAAAACTCAGTGGCTAAGATAACTTGCGAAATTATTAATAAAGACGGAACACCATCTAGTTTAGATAGCAGATTCATTTTGAAAAAAAAATTAGATGAGCTAAAAGAGAATGGGCTTAACTTCTACGTGGCTCCTGAAATAGAATATTTTTATCTTGAAGATGCAGAAAGCATGAAACCCATAGATGAGAAAACGTATTTTGATCAAATCGGCTCTCATAGTGATTTAGGTTCTGATTTAAGAAGAAAGACAGTTATAGGCCTTGAAAAGATAGGAATACCAATTCAAAAATTTCATCACGAAGTATCTCCTGGACAACAAGAAATTAGCTTAAGATATAACGATTCTCTAACTATGGCAGATAATATACAAACATTTAAATTGGTAGTTAAAGAAACTGCGATGAATGAAGGCGTATTCGCCACGTTTATGCCAAAACCATTTGAAGAATTCGAAGGTAATGGAATGCATTTACACATATCATTATTCAAAGCTGAAAAAAACTTATTTGCTCATGAAAAAAAATCAAAATCGGGTATATCAAAGCAAGGTGAAGGGTTTACTGCAGGATTATTAAAACATGTAAATGAATTGATGTTGGCAACAAATCAATGGGTAAACTCATATAAAAGAATAGCATCATTAAATGAAGCTCCTTCATATCGTTGTTGGTCAAAAAATCCTGATTATGGAAATTTAATTACAATCCCTGAGATAAGGAGGAAAGGTGATGTTTCATCAAGAATTGAATTCAGGTTACCTGATCCGGGGTGTAATCCTTACTTAAGTTTCTCAGCAATAATCACAGCTGGGCTTAAGGGCATGCAAAATAACTATAAACTTGAGCCTCCAATGGAAGAATCCTTTTCAAGTTTATCTAAGGATGATTTAGTTAATTTTGAAGATAAAAAAAGGTTAGCTCAAGATCTTGGAACTTCTATTAAAAATGCGGAGGAAGGCACGATACTGAAAGATGCACTAGGAGAGGAAGCTTACTCAGTATTCTTGAATGGGAAAAAGAGGGAATGGTCAGAATATCTTAAATCAGTATCAGAATTTGAATTAAAAAACTGGATAAATTTATAGGTTTATCCAAATATTCGTAGTATAATTTATCAGCCCTTATAAATTTTTTTAATTATTAATTATGAAAAAGATAAATAGCAAAAAAATAAAAGAAAATTTTAAATTGTTAGAAAAAGCAGGCTCTTACGATCCTGCTTTTGAGCGTGATGCATGTGGAGTAGGTCTTGTAGCAAACATACAAGGTGTAAAAAGTCATGAAATAATAAAAAAAAGTTTAACTGCACTACGTAACCTTGAACACAGGGGTGCATCTGGGGCAGATCCTGACACTGGAGATGGAGCTGGAATATTAATACAAATTCCTCATGAATTTTTCTCTGAAGAAGTGACAAATCTTGGTTTCTCAATTGAAAAAGATAAATATGGAACTGGAATTATTTTCGCAGGAGAAAGTAAAAAATCATTAGCAAATATAAAAGAAATTATCGAAAAATGCTCTTTAGATCAAAATCTAAAAGTTATTGGATGGAGGGATGTTCCTGTAGATTCAAAAAAAATAGGAAAGCTTTCAAAAGAAGTTATGCCAAATATTATTCAAGTTTTTATTGGTAGTGATGACAACAAAGATTTAGATAATTTTGAACAAAAACTATTTATTATCAGAAAGAAATTTGAATCTGAAGTTAACAAAAAATTTGAAAATGATGAAATTGAAAAAATTTATGCCTGTAGCCTTTCAGCCCATAAAATCATATACAAGGGCCTATTAACATCTGAGCAAGTTCCAGAATTTTATTTAGATCTTCAAAATGAAAAAGTGGTGAGTAGTTTCGGATTAGTACATTCACGATTTAGCACTAATACTTTAGGAGACTGGAAATTAGCACATCCTTATAGGTTTGTAGCTCATAATGGTGAAATTAACACCGTAAAAGGAAATAGGAATTGGATGACAGCTAGGCAGTCATTAATATCAAGTAAATTATTTGGAGGAAACACAAAAGATATATTTCCTATATGTAAGCCAAGCGATAGCGATACTGCATCATTTGATAATGTTCTAGAACTACTGACTTTAGGAGGAAGAGACCTAGAGCATGCAATGGCAATGATGATCCCAGAATCCTGGAATGGCCATGAATCGATGCCAAAAGACCTTAAGGACTTTTATAAATTTCATAGCATTCTAATGGAACCTTGGGATGGGCCTGCTTTAATAGTGTGTACTGACGGGAAAAAAGTTGGGGCTGTTCTTGATAGAAATGGATTAAGACCTTTTAGGTATACGGTTACAAAGGACGGGACATTGATAATGGGGTCTGAAACAGGCCTTATTGATATTGAAGACAGTGAAATTGAATACAGAGAAAGATTAAGGCCCGGCAGAATGTTCTTAATTGATTTTGAGCAAGGCAGGATAATTGAAGATGAAGAAATTAAAAATTCTCTTGCAAACTCAAACCCTTATTCTAAATGGATTGAAGATAATAGCTTAGATACTAAAAGTTTGCCTAGTGAAAAAGCTGAAAAACTTGATATGCCAATAATTAAATATCAACAAGCTTTCGGATACACCCAAGAAGATTTAAATGTGTTAATTGATCCCATGACAAAATCTCCTAAGGATCCCGTTGGCTCAATGGGAAATGACGCCCCAATACCAATTCTTTCAAAAAGACCTCAAAATGTATTTTCATATTTTAAACAGATGTTTGCCCAAGTCTCTAATCCTCCACTTGATGCTATCAGGGAAAAACTTGTGACTCAGATTTCATTGCCTGCCGGAAAAAGATTTAATTTATTAGAAGAATCTGAAAAGCAAAGCTCTATTTTATTTATAGATAACCCGCTTCTTAGTAATGAAAAAATAGCGGCAATTAAAAATATAAACCATGAAAAAATTAAGGTAAAAACAATTTCAACTTTGATAAAGCTAAATGAAAAAAATGATTTTAACCTAGCAAAATCTATTGAATCTCTAAGATCAGAATGCCGTAAAGCAATTAATGACGGATACAATATCTTAATACTGTCAGACAGAGGGCTCAAGAAAGGATACATACCTATTCCAAGCTTGTTGGCCCTATCATCTGTACATCATCATTTAATAA
>MDTC01230897.1_pt1 | contig 11548 bp, 7 predicted proteins | sample 811181 | NCBI WGS metagenome assembly MDTC01 (sample SAMN05326644, study PRJNA326480) | marine metagenome | isolation source: seawater | place: Pacific Ocean: North | collected 2011 | reverse complement strand
GTTTGCGGTACGTTTCGGCAACAAAGCTCTTTGAAATGCTGACACAGGTGAGTATCGCTTGGTAGCGGACTGGGCAGTTAAGCTGCCTTAGCTGGACGCACCTTACGCCACAGGCCCTTCAATCCATCGACACCCACTTGGTCGGCAAGCACGCCTGCAAAGATCACGCCACCTGTGATCGCATCACTCAGCGAACTTTCGTAGCCTAGCAAATTCACCATATTCTGCAACACGATCAAGATCGTGGTGCCGATGAGGATGCCTAGAATGGAGCCCTCGCCACCGCGCAGACTGCAGCCGCCAAGAACAGCCGCAGCAATTGCATATAGTTCGAAGAATACGCCGTGGACAGAAGGCTGAATTGATCCGGTGTAGAACGTAAAGAGTATCGATGAGAACGCGGCCAGTGTGCCACAGATCACATAAGCACCGCCAATTACCAGGTTGGTATTGATACCAGAGTATTTGGTGGCGAGTTCGTTGCGTCCGGCAGCAAACAAGTAGCGCCCGTAGATGGACCGATGCAGCACAATAAACATCGCGATGGCAACTATGGTGAGGTAGACTAGAGTCATTGGGATGCTGGCGAGGATGCCTTTGCCTGCCTCCATCCCGAGCACGTCGGCGACAGTGCCATCGGTTAGTTTTACAAGAAAGTTCAGCTGGCCCTCACGGTTGGCATCAGAATAGCCAATGGCCGAATCATCTGCCATGAAGCGCGCAATGCCACGGTAAGAGAGCAAGCCACACAACGTGACCACAAAGGCCTGCAACTTGTACTTACCGATCAGCATGCCATGCGTCAGACCAATCACCAGCCCTAACAACATTAACGCCGCAACCGCCAGTGGCCATGGCAACGCAGGGAGCCAGTCAAATTCTCCTGTTAGGATGAAACACAGACAGACACCGAAGAACGACATCAACGAACCAATCGACAAATCAATGCCAGCAGTGATGATCACGATCCCGACCCCAATGCTGAAGATCCCATAGATTCCGATCTGGCGTGAGACATTGAGGAAATTGCCAAATGTGAGGAAGCGGCTTCCAAAGATGCCTTCGACACCTGCCTCGCGCGTGCCCAAGGTGGTCCAGACAATCAAGAGTAGTAGCAGGACGAACATGCCAGTTTCGCGGCGGTTCTTGGCAATGAATGACACGGGAAGTAGAAGTGGAGGTGTTTGATTAGGCGGCGCTTAGCTTGCGACCTACCGCAAGTTGCATGACGTTCTCTTCGCTGAAGTTTGGTTTGTCCAGGAAACCTGTGATGCTTCCCTCGTGAACGACCGCAATGCGATCGCTCACACCGATTACCTCTTCCATGTCGCTGCTGATCATGATGATGGCCACGCCGCGCTGGGCGAGTTGATCCATCAGCTTGTAAATTTCGCGCTTGGCCCCGACATCGATGCCACGTGTGGGCTCATCCAGGATCATGACCTTGGGGCCCATCGAAAGCCATTTGCCGAGCACGACTTTCTGTTGATTGCCGCCACTCAAGTTTCCGGCTTGTGACTCGATGGAAGGCGCTTTGATACTCATGTCAGCCATTTGTTTCTCAGCGACTGACGCTTCGCGTTGAGTATTGATCAAACCGGCCTTGGCGTAGGTGCCGATGTCAGCCAATGAAATGTTTGAGCGGATCGCGAATTCCAGGATGATCCCAGTTTTCTTGCGATCTTCTGGCGCGAGAAAGATGCCATTTGCAATAGCGCTCTTGGCGGAATTCAACGGCACCGTTTGACCATCGAGCTTCATTGATCCACCCAGCGATTTATCGACACCAAATAGGGCTTGCGCCATCTCTGATCGTCCAGCACCGACGAGGCCAGCAAAACCGAGGATCTCGCCGGCAGCAATATCGAAAGTTAGCTTTTTGTCAGGGTAAGCAGTTGTGACCAAGCTGGTAACTTTGAAATAGTCGGGGCGTTTGTCGCGAACCGAGAGTTCGTAAAATTCGCTCAACTCACGGCCCACCATCAGCGACACCATGCGATCATGATCGATTTCATCTTTGGCTAAGCCGCCCGCGTTGCTGCCGTCCCGAAGCACCGCGACACGATCGGCACAGGTCGTCACTTCGCCGAGACGATGTGAGATGTAGATCACAGCAATCCGTTGTTCTTTTAATTGGCGTACGACCTCCAACAGACGCTCCGTTTCGGTGAGCGTGAGGCTCGATGTCGGTTCATCCATGATGATGATTCTTGCATCTTTCGAAAGGGCTTTAGCTATCTCTACCAACTGCTGCTGGCCAAGTGAAAGGTTTGCAAGTGGTGTGGCTGGATCGATGTCCAAGCCTAACATGTCTAGATAGGGTTGAGTTAGCTCGCGTAGCTTGCGATCGTCAATGAGGCGCATTGGGCCCCCATAGAGAGGCTCACGACTGAGGAAGATGTTTCCTGCGACATCCAGGTTGTCCAGGTTGTTTAACTCCTGATGAACAAAGCCGATGCCGTTAGAATCGGCATCCGTAACGGAATTGATCTGAACGGAAGCACCGTCGATTTGGAGCTGGCCAGAATCTGGCTGATAGACTCCGCCAAGGATCTTCATCAGAGTCGACTTGCCTGCGCCATTCTCACCAATCAAAGCCACCACTTCGCCTGCAGCGATTTCGAAATCGACTTGGTCGAGGGCCACCACGCCAGGGAATCGCTTGCCGATTCCTCGCATTCTAAGAAGAGGGTTCGCCATGCGGTTGGTCTTAATTCAGAGAATCTTTCAGGCCGTTACAGTAATCCAAATACGCCATGCCCTCACCTTTACGCACCAGCTTGGTCGGCACGAGGATCTGTTTGTTGGTAGGGACTCCTGCATCCGCAGCACTCTTGCCGCCCACGGTCAACTCACGCATGAGCTTCACAGAGTCATAACCAAATTTATAAGGATCCTGACAGACTGTGCCGTGAATGCGTCCTTCATCGATTGCAGCCAAAGTGACAGGATCTTCGTCAAAGGCAATGACCTTCACTTGGTCTGCCTTGCCTGCGGACTCGATCGCCTTGAGGATTGCTGGAGCGTTGTAGGACCACAGCCCAACCATCCCTGCGATGTCAGGGTGCTTGGTGATCGTGTCCTCGGCATTGCGTCGTGCCTTGTCTTGCTTCATCTCATCGGTCATCAAGCCTAACACTTCAATGTTTGAGCCAGCTAGCGCTTCTTTAACTCCTTGATAACGTTCCACAGCGTTCTGCGCGTCACCCAACCCAACGAACACCATGATCTTGCCTCCTTGAGGGATGGCTTCCTTCACTAACAAACCCGCCTGTCGTCCAGCATCCACGTTGTCGGTGCCTAGATAAGTGAGCCGGTTGCTGTCTGGAGCATCACTGTCAACGCACAGCACCTGAGTCTTTTCAGCCCAAGTGTTGATCATTTCTGTTTGCTCACCAGGAGTCGTTGGGCTGATTGAAAGTGCCTTGATACCACGCACAATCAGATCATTGGCCATTTGTTTCTGCTTAGCTGCTGTGCCATCACCGACTTTGAAATCCACCATGATGTCATCATGTTCCTTCTCGGCAGCGCGGATTCCAGCCTCGCAATAGATCCAGAAATCGGCCGCACCGTTGGTAACGAAAGCCAACTTGGTTTTGTTGGGGCCGCCAGCGTTACTACCCCCGCCACAACCAATGAGGGCGAACATGAGGCTGCTTAAGCAAAGTCTAGCGAACAAGTGAGAGAAAGCTTTTCGAAACATGAGTCTACGGAATAGGGATTTGGAAACGAGTGCCAGTCTGAAGTTTGCAACGCTGAATGCAATGCCGGAATCCAGGCAAGCCGTGGTTCCGCCTCTGCGAGATCAAAATCGTGGAAGGCGAGTTCACTACCCATCATAAATACGCCACCGGGTGGCCCTGAAACGGTAAACCTCCGTTGAATTAGCAGTGCCAAGAAGAGGCACTTTTTGGCCTTGATTATCACTCATGGCGTGATCGCGAACGCCAATAGCATTGGAGGCCGGAAGTCTAGGTGACTGTGGATGGGCACTTTGCAGACCCCAGGTGACGAGTTTCGACAACTCTCTGGTTCAGAAAGTTCTATCGTAGCCAAGACGCTTAAGATTGGTCGCTCCGGGATCATTTGGCCCCTTGCCTTCCGCAGCTCACAGTCGCCATATTCTGTGGGGAGGTATATGATGCGTTTAGACCTCTAGGCCGTCCCCGCACGGGAACGGTTGTAACCCGACGGCCGTACCGGAATTGGCCCGGCGCTTACACCTTACGGATTCTGAAAAGCTGACAGCTATTGGGCAGGCGTTGTTGATCAAATTGGCCACCAGCAAATTGAAAGACTCCGTGCAAAGACAGATGTTGCCGTGGACTCCTGAAGAGCTGCAGAAAGGCACGCATCATGATGCAGCGTGTATTTCATAGTGATCGTGAGCTCGTGATTCGTCTAACAGGATCGGTGGATCATCGTGAGAATGGGCGCAGGTAAGTGGCCCAGTTGTTTGGCAGGAGCGTCTATGATCATAGGAAGTTGAAGTTCTAAGCCTTCGATCTCGTTGGCGTTGGCCAATGCAGTGGAAAAGGCGGTGCCAATGGCCGATCAAGGGACCCTAGGCCAGCTCCTATAGGCGTGGCTTTCGAGCTGTTTCTGATCTCAGTTGCGAAGTGATCGCCATTTGATCTTACGATTCAGAATGAGAGGGGGTGACCAGCGCATTGCCTTATGAGCTTCGTGAGTGACACAGGACTTGCTTCGGTTGAGGCTCGCGCTAATGGTGCGTTTGGTTAGGCTGTGACGCAAACATGATCGCGACCTTGGTAACCCCCCTTCCTCAGCTTCTGGCCCAAGCGGCGTCGCCCGTTCCCAAGGCGATGATCGGGACCGATGGCTTTCTATTCATCGTCGCCTATCTTACGTTGTTGATTTTAATTGGTTGGTTAGGGCACCGAGCGAAGAAGGAAGACTCGTTGACTGATTTCTACTTGGGTGGTCGCGGCCTTGGCATGCTAGTCTTGTTACTGACGTTGTATGCAACTCAGTACAGCGGCAACACGATGATGGGCTTTGTCGGCAGCGCCTATCGGCAAGGATTTCAGTTCCTGGTTAGTGTAACCTTCATGATGGCGATTGTCGGTTTTTACCTGATCTATGCGCCACGCTTGCAGCGTCTTTCGCAGGATAGGCATTTTGTCACCATGGGCGATTTCCTGCAGTATCGCTATCGGTCCTCGGCGGTAACCGTGGCCGCCACGGTGTTAGGAGTGGTGGCGTTGGTGAACTACGTGCTCACCAATCTCAAGGCTTTGGGGTCGTTGACAGAGCGTGTGGTTGGCATTGAAGGCAGTTATGCGCCCGGGGTGATGATGTTGGCCTTGGTGATGTTGGCCTATGAGTTGTTGGGCGGTTTGCGCTCCGTGGCTTGGACGGATGTAGTGCAAGGCATCATTTTGTTCATCGGTGTCATGACGATCTTCATCGTAGTTCAAATACACTACGGTAGCCTGACAGATGCCTCTGCAGAGCTGCAAGTTCAGCACCCTGAATTGCTGCAGGTGCCTGGTTTGGGTGCCAAGGTAGACTGGCTGTGTACCATAGTTCTGGTGGGGGTCGGCATCGCGATGTATCCGCATGCAATTCAGCGGATCTACGCGGCGAAGAATGCCCGCACATTGAAGCGTAGTTTGCAAGTGATGGTCTTCATGCCCCTCTTTACTACATTTTTAATGGTGATGTTAGGATTAGTCGGTATCACGCAGTTTGTGGGCCTGGGCAAGGCCCAAAGCGATCAGGTGACTTTGCTGTGGCTTGGCCAAATTGTGCAGGACTTGCCAGCGATGAAATGGTTGGTGGTGGTGTGCTTGTGCGCGATCGTCGCTGCCACGATGTCGACCGTGGACTCAGCTTTGTTGGCCATCGCATCGCTGATGACCAAGGACATCTATCCACGCATACGGCCAAACTTGGATCAAAAGACGCTGAGTTGGCTAGGTAAACTGACTTCTCTGGTGGTGATGGTTGTGACGGTAGGGTTTGCGATACTGCTCAAAGACAGCCAAACCATCTGGGCGCTTATCAAGCTGAAGCTGGAACTACTCTGCCAGGTGGCGCCAGCGTTCATGATTGGGATCCATTGGAAAAGACTTCGATCAGGTCCGGTGCTGCTTGGTATGGTCCTCGGCACTGTGATCGCGGGTGGCTTGCGGTTTTTGGAGTGGTCTTGGCTGGAGGTTGTGCCGGCAGGGATCGTAGGACTCGCAACTAATATCCTGGTTGCGGTGTTGGGATCTTTACGCCCAAAATGCTGACAATGGGGGCCAAACTCCCGGGTACCCAGGAAGTTATGGAAATTACTTCCGATATCTTAAATAATTTCTTCCGTTACCCCTGCAGCTATTCCACCACCTTATAGCAAAATTAGCTAAGAGATCTTGACATTTATCCTTATGAGATATGCACTGTGACCACTAGACCATGGTTAAACGATGATGCGCGACCCCATTGGTGACCCAGCGATGCGGGTTTCGTTGAATGACGGAACTGGTAGCGCCTTATATCTGCCAGGGAGAGGTTTTTCCCTTTGGTTACGCTGTCATCGTTTAGGCACGGTCCGAAATTCATCAACTCAAGCATCTGCTGTTGCCCGAGGTTTCTCGCTTCCAGATCCCAATAGACGCCATTTAGCAAACCAACCATCGACATGTCTGCAACGTGGGTTTAGCCGCAACCGGCAAGCCACATTGGCTCATTCCATTAGTAATTCGCCGCCTATCGCTGATCGAGTGCCAGCTGAAACGCTCCTTCCACTTTCCACAACACCTCTTCCGTCAACTGTCCAACTCCCTCCGCCGAACGCTTCTCTTTCCTTAGCCTCCGAATACACCATGAATTCGCCCACGAAACTTCCTGCAAACGGTTTCTCCGTTTGGACCAAGCGCTCCTTGCCCTCGGTCGCTCTCACACTGGCTGAGCCGTCGATGCAGGCCAATTTAACTTTGGCGAGCAGCGCTCCTGAGTTGAAAGTGGCTGAGACGGCTACCAAAGTGCATGCTTTTGAATCCTCAGCATCTGCGACTGAGCCTAAGCGACATTTGTCATTGTATCGCTGGGTGGCTGCCCTGTTGATAGGTCTTCTCTTGGTGGCTTTTCTCTCTACCGAAGGGAAGCTTCAGGAAAGGGTCGTAGAAGTGCAGACCTTGACCGGCATCAATGATGCGTTGGAGATCGAAAAGACCAAGAATTACGACAATTGGAAGCTGGAAGAACAGCGCAGTGCAGCCCTTGAGGACACCATCGCTGGACTGGAGAAGAATCTGTCGGACTCCAAGGCCAACATTGTGCAGTTGAATGCTCAAAAGGAAGGCCTGAGCAAGACTATAGATGGGCTTCGCAATGCCCTCGCCATGACAATCGAGGAAATGAAGAACACCGAGGCCTCGCTCAACAAAGTGATAGCTAGTTTGGAGGCGTCCAATAAAGAGATCGCTCAGAAACTTGCTTTAGAAACCTCTAAGTTAGAATCGTTGGGAGCTGAGTTGGCTGATGTGAGGTCTCAGTTAGACGCGCAGAAAGCGACCAACGAGAAGCTGGTCGCGGATAATAAAGAACTCTCTGACAAAGTGGCGCAGTTACAGTCCTCGCTCAATCAGACCCTTCGAGATACCGAAGCACGTGAGAAAGCCATGCGTGATCAAATCGGCACCTTGGAAAAGACCAACCAAGAGTTGGCTAGTTCGCTTGAAGTTCAGAAGGCCGAATTGGACGCCGTGAAGGACAAGCTAGAGGCCAGTGAGGCAGAGGCAGTACTCTCGGAGAAAGAGGAAGAATTGAGACAGTCGCAATTGGAGGACCTGAACCGCAAGTTGGACGAGGCAGTAGCCTCCCGCAATGCGTTGCAGAACGAGAAACAAGCACTGTCTCAGTCCGTCGAACAGTTAAACCAGCAATTGGAGCATCAAAAAACTGGGCCCTCCTCGGAAACTCTCCAGAAGGAGATTAATAGCCTGAAAACCAAAAATAGCGATTCAGGTGCCCAGATCAAAGCGTTGGAAAAGCATCGTGATTCCTTATTGCATCGCAATGAAGAGCTTCAGTCCTCGGTTCAGCAACTCAATGGCAAGCTCTCAGATCTAGCAGAAAAAGAGGAAGTTGTAGAGTCCAAGCTAAGCGAACGGATCAAAGAACTCATTGGTGACAACGAACAGCTCAAATCGTCTCTTGAAATCCAGCGCAATGAATTCAAGGCCTTGCTGAAACAGGGGAGAACGGATAAGAAGTCTGCTAGTAGTGACGAAGTCAGTGGCGCACTCAAAGATCTGAAAGAAACACTCAGTCAGTCGGTTCACCATGGACGTGAGACTGGTAATCTTTTGCGCGAGCAGACAAAGCACTTTTCCACTACCTTTGTGGCCCAAACGAACAGGATTCAAGGTCTCAATACACGCATCGCGGAAGCCGATCGCAAGATTGCCACTTCTCGCAGCGTTCTGGCAGAACTTGAAACCCTTCGCCAGCAGGTGAAGGCACTGCGGACCCAAGGAGGCCAGTTGGAAGATGAACTGGCTCAGCGAGTCGTCCAGATTTCCACCCTTAACGCGAGCAAGAATACTTGGAAAGAGGAGAGCTTAAAGCTACGCAGCCTGTTAGAGTCTGAGAGCGCTGCCCAAGCCAAGTTGGCATCGTTTGTCGAAGCTCTTCAGGAGCGTATTGGTGACCTTGAAGACTCTTCCGCGGTAACCTCAGAAGTAGCCGCCAAGTAGTTCTCTTGAGCGACGAATTCTTCCGGAAATGGATTGCCGACTAAGGCTCTTCTTTTCTTACGTGCGACGAAAGGTGAACTTCACCCGTGGTGATGAGCGGATTCGGCGTTCTAGCGTTGCTGAGACGTATTGCAGGTTCACAGACCGCGGTATACTTGTGATCTTGCTTTCATCGATGCTAGAAGAGAACAGGCCAAGATGATTCCAAGCACGCAGTTGGTTATCGACACGACATATCGAGAGATAAAAATGGTCCCCGTTGAGCTGGTGTATTTGCAGGCCTAGCACCTGCCCCGTTCAGCTGTTGTGATAGCTCATGCAGTCTGGGCGACTCGGATAAGCCCAAGTTTGTGTCCGTTTAATACCGCTTTCGGTCGTCACCTCAATTTCTTCTAAAAATCCACTGACTAACAAGTCAGCGTCTATAGCGTTGTCTCGTCATTGGTGGGTAACCCCATACCAATCACCAGCTGTGCCGCATACCATGAATCCGGTCTCCACGCGCTACAAAATTGACGGATCCCGTTCATCCGTTGGCAAATCAAATTGTTTCACTAAGACTGTGCTAACTGGGAAACTTTACGAATTAGTAGGATCGAAGTCGATCGTTTGAGATGTCGTGCCATCGTTCGGGATTGCAATCCAACGCTGCTTCTTGGAACCGTCGGTCCACAATGGCCAATTCACTGAGTAAGGAATTAGACCGTTGATTGGCGTTAGGTTGGTCAGACTTGTGAATGCGGATGTCGCTGACAATGTGGCCGGGAGGTGCCTGCACCATTCGAGCCTGGCGTCGAACTTGGAAAGACTCCATTCAAGAAGTCTCCCATGGCTTCCAGGCTATTTAGATTATAGTCCTGAGCTTCAGCCTCTGCTAGCGGAAGTGCGTACACCGCCAGAGTAATGAACACCAAGACCGAAGCGCGCAAATGGGACATACCTAGACAGAAAGCTAAGGACAGCGAATTGGTAGTAACGCTGTAGCCTACCGCAGGTCACCGCACCATAAATACAATTTTAATTGAATGTATGGTTTATTGATAATGCGCTTGCAAAATCTGTCTTAGGTAAAGGCTCATCTTCCCCCGCCTATTAAAGAAAGAGAGGCCCCGGTCTCAGTGAACCGCAAACCCGGTCCACCAAACGCAGGTAAAAGACGTTGCCATTATTTGGCTCACGTATCGGTTTTGCTTGTGATTATTCAGCAGAGCTAAAGCCACCCTTGATCTGACTCTCAGACCGTGTCAGGTCCCAAAACCATGGCGATTACCCACATCATCACTCACCCCGGCGGTGCTCACAAGGACGATTTCCTGGCCTGCAGCCTGCTAGTGCATCAGTATCAGGTGCCGGTCATTCGCCGCGAACCTACCGCCGCTGATCTCGCCGACCCGAACATCTGCGTGGTCGATGTCGGTGGTGAGCATGTGCCTGAGCGGAAGAACTTTGATCACCATCAATTCCCCAAAGATCATCCGCCCATTTGTGCTCTGAGTCTGGTGCTGCAAGACCTTGGCGTTTATAATGATGCGCGTCTGTTCTGTGATTGGTTGGAGCCTGCCGAGTGGTTTGATACACGCGGACCGACCACAACCGCAAAGTGGTTGGGTATTGATCGTGACGTGATGTTTAAGTTGAACTCGCCTATCGATGTGACATTGATGCGTCGCTTTGCTGGTAAGGAGCGCCTGGAACAAGACGATCCCATTTGGCACATGATGCAGTACCTGGGCGAGGATCTGTTAGACTATCTAGGGACTTTGCGGGAGCGTCTTGACTACATTTCCCAACATGCGCAATGGTGGGATCTTGATGTTGCAGGCAGACCTAGCAAAGTTCTGTATATGCCACGTACGGAGCCCTTGCCCAACGAACCATCCTCGGGTCTTCCTCGGTTTGTTAGTATGTCAAAATACGCAACGACTACTGTCGCCATGGTGTATCCTGATCGACGTGGGGCGGGATATGGTCTGGGCCGTTATGAGGATTTTGAAGGACTCGACTTTGCGCCACTGGCGGAAGAAGACGATGTCCACTTCGCGCATAACCGAGGCTTCGTCGCCAAGACCTCTGCCGTGGATCGTAGCCGTTTGCGCGCCTTGCTAGAGCTGGCCATCGTTGGAAAGTGACGGAGATATTACCGTTGCTGGGTGCAATTTAGGATCACTTTTTTTGTAACACTATCAATCTCTATTTCCGCTTCGCCTTCGAGTAGGTAATAAAACTCTTCACTCTTCTTGCGGTAGTGCCTTTGGGTGGATCCTTTTGCAGGGAGGGTGGCTTCAGCCAGCCTCTGGATATAATCCCTGCATGACTTCCGCGTGGCAGATAATGTCCCTAAATTACTGTATTTAGCATGCTCCTTTATATGCTGGCCTTTTGGAAACCTACGAGATGCCCATGCTGTGTTCCCGAGTATATAGTTTCATAACCAGACTATTAATCAATTGATTAAAAAATCACGGCTCAATCGCTGAGGCCAATAGTGGTTTTAGTTCGCTGACAGGAACTTTCTTTTCATACTTGAATTGTTTTCTGACCTTTAATTGCTTCCAATTATTTGGGTAGTTTTTGACCTGAACTTCTTCCAAGCCATTCATCAACCAAGATTCCTTTTTGTCATTGTAAGCCAAGGAGTAAATGAATGACATTTTATACCTGGGCGTTTCGCTAGGCGTAGTCAAGAAAACATCGAGCAAAGCAATTTTCACAAATTTTTCTGTCATAGGCAGATAAGCTAATTTGTGAAGCTTTAGGGCAGAAAACTTATGTGGGTGACAGATCTTTGGATAGATTCCATTTCTGATTGAATTGTAAAATGTTTTAATTTCTGC
>MDTC01197461.1_pt1 | contig 11548 bp, 6 predicted proteins | sample 811181 | NCBI WGS metagenome assembly MDTC01 (sample SAMN05326644, study PRJNA326480) | marine metagenome | isolation source: seawater | place: Pacific Ocean: North | collected 2011 | reverse complement strand
TAGCGTGAAATGTTGCACGCAACAACCAAAAGAAGAACAACAACAACAACAACAACAACAACAACAAACACCAAGAACACCAAGAAGAAGAAGAAGAAGAAGAAGAAGAAGAAGAAGCAAAGCCGTGTTTGGACGGCGGCGTTTTCGTTTTTCTGCACTCTCGTCAAGACGACGACAACGACGATTTTTTAACAAACGCGAAGGAAACTTTGAACGCTTTACGAAGGCAAAAGAAGAACGACGGTAGCGACGGGTATACGATTGAAGTACAAGCGGTGTCTTCTTCTCCTTCGGTGGTGAATTGCTCGCGAGTGGTCGTAGAAGTTATGAATGGCGGAACGAAGAAGGATTTTACCAGACGAACGGAAGAGGCGAGAAGAGCGTTGGCGCACAGAGTCATTGCGGGGAGGTGCACGTTAATGTTCGGAGAAACGAGCGAGAGTTTGGTTTTGAGAGTGCGAAAATGCGAATGCGAGCAGGCTTTGTCGTCTGGTGAAGAGCAATGTTATCGAATAACGCACCGGACGATTATCGATGTTGTGAATGCCGACGGAACAAGCGATGGGCGATTAGGGGTTCCGTCTACTAATTCTTCTTGGAGCGTGGACGACCAACTCGTGGCGTGCGATGAACTTCTTGATGCTCTGAGAGAAGCCATCATGTGGCCTAAACAGTACGAGGGGATTGCCAAGACTATCGGTGCGTCTTTCCCAGGCGGCGTTTTAATTCACGGTCCTCCAGGTACCGGCAAGACGTCAGCAGTCCATGTCACGTGCAAAGAAGCGAGCGCTGAGATTGGCATTGATGTTCGAATATTTTCTCTGAGCGCGGGTGACATATTCAATAACGGCGCGTACGTGGGCGACGCTGAGAGAAACGTTCGGAATATCTTTAAAAAAGCTAGAGAATTTTGCGGCAGTAGCGCGGGAGGGAATAAAATATCGATTATTTTGATGGACGATATAGATGCAGTCGCACCAAGACGAACAAAAAACTCTTCGCAACATCAGAACAGGGTAGTTGCACAGATTTTGACACTTATGGATGGTGCAAAACAATGGGCACAGTCACCTGTTGTCATAGCAACGACAACGAGACCAAACTCCATCGATCCGGCGTTGCGAAGGCCTGGAAGATTTGACCGAGAAATTGAAACGTCTTTACCGAACGCGAACGAAAGATCACTCATTTTGAAGTTGCACTTGCGGAACGTGCCGTTAGATGATAATGGAAGCAATTTCGACTATGAGCGCGACATTGAAACGATCGCGAAAAACTCAAAAGGCTACTCTGGCGCTGATTTACAAAGTCTCTGCCGAGAAGCTGTTACGGTTGCTGTAAAGCGATCTGCAATGAATGCTCAAATCGATAACGAGAACAATAATGACGTCAAAGTGCGTCCAAGCGATTTCGTCGAAGCGGCTTCAAAAGTTCGAGCGACGGTTATCCGAAACGTCGCCTCGGTCACGGATGTCGCCAAAACGAGTTGGAATGATGTCGGAGGTTTGTTTGAAGTGAAGAAACGGTTAGTGCGAGCCATCGAGTGGCCTTTGAAAAAGAAAAATAGTTTTGAACGATTAGGAATTCGGCCAGCGAGGGGTATTTTATTGCACGGGCCACCCGGCGGTGGGAAAACGACGTTGGCGCGAGCAGCAGCCACCGCTTCCGGTGCGACCGTGTTCTCGCTTTCCGCCGCGGATGTTTTTTCGATGTATTTGGGCGAAGGTGAGAAAATACTCACGGATGCGTTTTTGAAGGCTCGAAAAGCGTCTCCTGCGGTACTTATTCTAGACGAAATTGATGGCATGTCAGGTTCTCGAGGAGGAGGAGGAGGAGGAGGAGAAGGTGAAGGATCTTCTTCCAGTGGCGGTTCTCATGATTCAGCGGCTCGAGTGCTCTCAGCCTTACTCACGGAAATGGATGGCTTGAGCAGTGATAGTATCAGCACCAACTCTTCATCATCATCTTCGTCATCGGCAGTTCTAGTCATAGCAACGACGAATCGTTTGGACGCGTTAGATCCAGCGATAACGAGACCGGGTAGGTTTGATTTGATTTTAGAAGTTGGTACGTTGAAGACACCTGAGGAACGCCTGGACGCGTTGTGCGTCCACGCCAGAGCAGTTTCTTTAGCCGAAGACGTAAATCTCCAAGATATCTCCGAGCGAACCGAAGGGAAAACTGGCGCAGATTTAAGAGGAATAGTTAGAGAAGCGGCTTTAGCAGCTTTGCGAGAAGATATAGGGGCAACGAGCATTCGTCATGAGCATTTTCTCAAAGTGCTCAACAAATAATAGTAGGACATGTAAATTAAACAGAACCCATGTTAGTAATGTAATGTACAGTAATATTTTGTTACAATTCATTCGCAGTGTGTTTGTTACACATATTATCATTTACGACGATTCCATGCGATTGAATGCTTCGAGAAAAGCAGGTACGATGGCAGCTTTTGGGTTAAGCACGTTGGACAAGTGATCTCCGGGATCATACGTGAAAACCACCCCGCGTGGTTTTGTAAACGAGGTACATCGGCTCTTAATCGCTTCAATTTCGTCGTAATCCGACGTGATTAATCTATCTCTTTTAGAAAAATGATTCACCATTGTATCCAGCTTGTTCTCAAAGTTTTGCGCGCCTCCACCCGCTTTCACTAAACAATCGATGCCAACTAATAGTTGCATCGCTCGGTTCAAAACAGCTTTCCAGTTTAGATTTTGAAATATGCCTCCTATAGGCAAACTCGAGGGTATCGACCCTTCGCTTTCTGAGGATATCAAGATCTCCGAGATCATGTTTTCCACGTATGAATCTTTAATCAAAACTTGTTCTCGATCCAATCTTAAATACAAATACGAATTCGGAGCGAACGACTTTTCAAAGTTGTGCCAGGAACACACGCTCACCACGCCCAACTTTTTGTTCGCTCTGTTAGAGCTCTTCTTCTTTGTGTTCGTATCATCGTCCATGTGGAAGGCACGAGAGGCTAAAATGCCCGCACCCGTGGCAATATACCCCCCCATGGAAGACCCACCAATTGCAATCGAAACACCGTCCCCGTATGTATCCCTGGCCCATTCGATTAATCCGCACGCCTCTCTCAATCCGATTAAGTGCATCAAGATGTACTCGCTCACGTTGCTCAAAATATGATTAGTTTGGCCAACCACTTTCCGATTTCCATAAAACGCAAACTCAGGAATCAACACGACCGTCTCCTCGTCTTTTATATTATGGGTGTCGTTACACTTTGCCATCAGTATTTGTTTTGCCACACGTCTTCGAAACTCAAACTTCGTGTCGCCGGTAAACGGCAACACGATCGCGACGCGCTTCACTTTCGTATCATCCATTCTCCTCGATGAAGACGATCTCCACAGTTTCTGTATTTGTCCGCTTTGTAGTGCCGATAGGTTTCTTGATTTCTTGCACAGCTCTTCGACTTCTTTGATTCTAAATATCCCGGTTTCGGTTAGTATTTTTTTGCCTCCTCCTCCTCCTCCTCCTCCTTCTTCTTCTTCTTCTTCTTCTTCTACGAATTCGGTTTGGCTGACCTCTCCAAACGGGTCCCACTCGACGAGCGTTTTCCTGGCATCGTTCGAGGAAAAGCCACGTCCAGAGGCTACCGGTTCCACCAGCGAGGCTCGCATGCGTTCCACCAGCTCAAAGCTTCCCCATCCTTCGCTAAAAAATATCTTCTTTCTTTTAGGAATAGGTAGATATTTCGCAATAACGGCGATGCACCAATACGTGAAATCAGATCTGAAGTAATAGCCGAAAAACGCAATGAACGACTTCTTCTTGTTGACGAACGTTTGGGCGGTGGAAGAGACCATGTGTTCTCGGATGGTGTCCAGTGCGAGACCGCACGCATGCGCGAAATTTTCTTCCACGTGACAAACCAATAAACTGGTGTTGAATTTCATGTATCACATCCGAAGTTGAAAAAAAAGGAGCTTTAGGGGATTCTATAATACAAAATGATGTCATACCAACGACTAAAGTTCATTTTCGGACAGTCTTAACAGTCCCGCGTCGAAAACGAGCATCGTTTTGCGCAGCTAAATCTATCTATCGCGTGGAAGTCACGTTGTGCGCACAGAGTCTTCTAATGCATACAAACTCAAATCGACGGTATCAAATCTCCTTCTTTGCACCGAATTTTTTCATGATCAGAAGGCGGGAGCTCGATCTTATCAAACCCTTTCCTGCCATATTCCACAAAATCGTCAAAGGTGACGAACGCATCGCCTCGACTTCCACATCGTCTTCGAGTCAATTCTATCAAGGAATGGTCCAGCTGGTCTTTCGACACGTGTCGATGACCGACTTTGAGTTCGTTTAAGTCGGCGAGTAAATACGCCAACTCGGATTCGTCCAAGATGCCGTTTTTTGTTTTGTCGTAGCGTTGCCATAATCCCCGCAGAACGTTAACGTTGATCTTCTCTCGGAGAGAAAACGATTGTTCTAAGAGCCATTTTGACGTCTTCGGTCGCCATTTAGATTTCGTGTATTCGTCTGTTTGCATTTCATTGAGACGAGATTTCGCTCGATCCCAAGCAAAGAACTCGTCTCGAGCGTCGCGTTCAAACGACTTAGCGTCAGCTACAACGAGTAAATCGTCCGGATGTTTCGCATAGGCCGTGATGATTAGTTTCACTTTGTGTTCATAGGCGCAGTCAATGAACGTGATGAACCTGCGCATCAAATCGACTCGGTCTAAAGACAATTTTGGTATGTTCTCAATACCGATGGCGTGAAAGGTAGAACACAAAGCGACATAATCCGACGGTCCTAAATTCGCGTTACACAGCTCGTCAAACTCTATTCTCGCAACACCACCTCCAGCTTGTTTAATCTGTAAACGTCTACCGGAAATAGCCACTTCTAATTCTCTCAATGTCCGTTCACCGGCGAGGTTTTGCGTTTTCATTTCCAACCAATTGTGCGCGATTTGTTTTGCCTCTTCGTCTGTTCTATCACTTTCCCAGATCATTTTCCATACACCGTGCAAGCTGACCGATCCAATCATTCGATAATCAAACACCGAATCCATATTGTGCACTTGCATTCGATTCTTTATGCCTTCAATGCACGGTATAAATTGTTTCCGATTCAGTCCGTTTTTATACAATTCGTCCGGCGCTCGATTCGAAGTGCACACCACTCGCACGTTATTCTCCCATAACCTATCGAGTAATCGTCTAATGATCATTGCATCAGCGACATCAGTCACCTGAAACTCGTCTAAACACAATACGTCTATTTTTGCCGCCAGGGAATCCGCAAACCACTTAACGGTATCTTCGTTCGAAATGTTATCCGTTTTCTTGTTCATTTGGGCTAATCTGTGCAGCTCCCCGTGTACTTCCATCATAAACGCGTGGAAATGCACTCGTTTCGAGAAGGATTTCGATAACGTCGCCATAAACAAATCAGAAACGAACGTTTTTCCGCACCCAGGTCCGCCGTACAAATACACCCCGCCCGCGCTCGTCTCGCCTGCCAGCGTCGAAGCGTCCGATTTGTTCGTTTGTTCCCAAAGCTTTTGAAACCATGATTTATTCTCAACTAAAGCTGGATCGTTCTTCTTGCTGTTATTGCCACTACTACTATTACTACTACTATCTTTCCCCATGACTTTGTGATAAAACTTATCAAACACATGCAGCGCTTTCACTTGTTTCTCATCTCGTTGCAACACGCCTTCGTCCGCTAACCGCTCGTAGAATTCCATCGGCGACTCCGTGCCTTCTGGTTGCTTCACCAATTTATTGAAATCGAGCTGACTGACTGTGGATGATGTTTTCGTTGCGCTGCTACTCTCTGTCGTCTTCGTGTTGCTGCCGCTGAAAGAAGGAGAAGAATCGGCAACTTCTTGCGTTTGCTGAAAAGCAGGAGTGGTTGGACCAAGAAAAGAATAAAAACCTCTGTTCGTATGATTACTATTAAAACGAGACGAAGAAGATGTGTTCGCGCTTTCGAGACTCAACGAACGCAACTCTCTCCTTCGCGCGTGCCGAGCGGCGGCTGCGACGGATGCGCGCATCGTGTGCTCTAATGAAGAAGAATTACCTAAACTACAAATTTGTACGTCGTATGGTTCTTTATTGTGTGTGTAAAGTCAGACGTCAGAGATATAAAAAAGGGGTTCTTATGTTTTATTAAAACTGTCCTCCAAAACCACCGCTATTATAATTTTTGTTCTTTCTAATGATGCCCATGAAATACCCGGCGACGTTCCGGACGTTGTCCACGTTTGTGGTTTCCATTTCCGTGACAATCTTGTCCAGTGCCGATGGATCTTTGACTTGTGACAAGGCAGAGAGCATGCGCTCGTCAACAGCGTTTCGCTGGAAACGGCCTTGCTCGATGCATGCGACTATTCTGTTCGCATACATTTCCGGGAGAGAATTTCTAATCGTTTGATCGTCCATACCTTGACCGCCGTAGCCTCCTCCTCCTCCTCTTCCTCCGAAGTTATTGTTGTAGTTATTAAAATTGTTTCCTTGTCCTCCCTGACCACCGAAATTCCCACCCACTCCTCCGTAGTTACCATGGCCACCGCCAAAACTGTTCCTCATTTGTCCTAAAAACTTTCGAATTTTCGAGACGAATAAGCCATTTGGGTTACGTACACCGCCTCGAGCGTTTTGTAACTCCATGAACGTTTCGTCGATGCAACTCATTGCCATCATCTCGTTGAGCTGCGTGAATTCTTCCCAGGCCGCGGCGTCAAATTGGACGCTTGGGTTACTCATAAACAATCGTTCCATAGCCGTTCCTACCATGGGTGTAATGACACCACGCATGAGCGCATTTTGGACATCCTGCAACGCTGGATTGTACGCGTGGCCTTGCTCTTGACCCACTCCGACGCCGGCGGCGCTTATTGATCCAAACATAGCTCCATCTCTATTTTCGTCATTCCTTCTTCTGCAGACGCCTTTGAAATATGCGGAAACGTTCTTAATAACGTCTAAATTTTGATTGGACAAATCTTCGATGGCTAAAAGTGCGTTCTCTTCTTTCATTTGCGCCAAGAAAGACAAGACGCGGTGATCCAGCGCGTCTTCTTTCATGTGATTGGAATCGTACAAAGCTTTCAATGCCTGACTTACTTTCTCCGGTAGTTTTTCCAGTTCTTTCTCTGCTGCAACCATATTCTTCGTAGTCAGCCACACCTTCGCGTTGTGACTTGCCAACCTCTTCCTGAGTGAAGCCAACGAGTCGCTGTCCTCTATGAACTGCAACTGCGATTTGACCGGAAACTTAATTAAAGTGTTGAACAATTCAAGTTGATTCTGATCATATTGTGGGTCCTCGTCGCGATATTTCGCTTCGAATTGATTACACGTGACGAGTGGAACGAATTCACGGACTCGCTCCAACGTTGGATATTCCAACGATACAGGCGTGTGAACTTTATTGTCTTCCTCTTTCTCTCCTTCCAGAGTAGGAGTACCCTCATCGGCAACGTTGTTGTCTTTATCGTCGTTCGCTTCTACCGCTTTATCTTCTTTCGGCGCATCTTTGTTCTTCTTTTGCCTCTTTACCGTCGGGTCTCGCTCGTCGTCTTTATCTTTATCTTCTTCTTCGTTACCAACATCGGTTTTATTGGTTTCGTCTCCGTCGGCATTTTCATTGTCATCACCGCCACCGTCGGCGATTTCTTTTCCCTTCTCCTCCTCCTCCTCCTCCTCCTTCGCTTTCGTTTCTTCTTCTTCTTCTTCTTTTTCCTTCGGCTCGGAAGGCGGCTCTTTGCTCGCCGATTTCCGTTTCGTTCCTTTCTTTGGTGGCATTCTCGTCTCCCGATAAAAGTGTGTTGTCGATTGACCCCCGCGCGTCAACGTGTGTGAGGAGCGTGTGCACAAAAGCGCGCGCTCAATTCTCTCCAATAATTCGAATTGAGCAAAAAGAAGGAAGTCGTTTTTTGGTCGAGTCGTCAAAGAGACGCACAAAACGACGAATTATTATTATTATTATTATTATTATTGTTTCGAAAGGGTGAGTATAGAGGTGGGTCGAATGTCGAAAAAAGGGGTCCAAATGTACAAGCACACACAAAAAGGTCTCGTTTTGGTCCCGTAATAAAAAGTATTCCAAGTCACGTCGCCCCCCTTAATACGTGGCGGCAGGGAAAATATTCCTTTTCGGGATAAAAAGCGCACCACCACGCACTTCTGCGCAAAAGCGCGAGAGAGAAAGAGAAGAAGAGAGAAAGAGAGAGAGAGAGAGAGAGAGAGAGAGAAAGAGAGAGGAGAAAACGAATGTTTGCGGTGTTGTCTCGCTCGCTCGCGGGGGACGTTTCGCGCGTCGTTCGTAAAGGAGGGAATAACGATCTCGAAGTAAAAAAATATCGGCGTCGACGCGTGCGTCGCGATGAGAACGACGCGTCGGACTCGCGCCGCCGTTTCCACGTCATCGCCGATGCCATCGGTCGAGGAGGGAGAAGGGAAACGTCGCCATCATCTTCATCTCAATTGGGCGCTGCCAAAAGAGACACGCAAATAGAAAAACTCGGCTTGTCCATGGATGAATTAGAGACGTATAATCAAGAAACTGCCGGGTACAAGAGCATAATAAATGCCGCTTTAGAAATTTTATTGGAAACGTGTCCACCATTTATACCCGAAGGCACGGAGAGCGACGTCGAGCAGTTTAAAGACGAAGACATCGAGTCGTTCACCATAAACGATAAGATATTTAACCCGGAAATGTCGTGGTTGGCGTTTAATTGGAGAGTGTTGGCAGCTGCCGCGGATGAAAATATACCGGCGTTTGAGCGACTCAGGTTCTTAGCGATAAGCGGGAGGAACTTGGACGAGTTTTTCGCCAAGAGAGTTGGGGCATTGAAGAGGCAAGAATCAGTCGGGGTTGGGCATTTAGTAAAAAAAAGAGGGAAGAACGTGTGGTCGCCGAAGATAACGATCCAATACGTCAGCGCGGAAGTGGAGAAGATGTCGGATATTCAAGCGGAGTTGTACATTGAGCACATAGCGCCGAGTTTAGCAGATCATAACATTAAGATTTTATCACACGACCATTTGGACGCAAAAACAGTGAAGAAACTTCGAGAGTGGTACCACGATCACTTGGAACCCATTTTAGACCCAAGAGCGATTGATCCTTGCCATCCGTTTCCATTTTTACCGAGTTTGTCTACAGCGTTGGCGGTGGAGTTGGAGGACGCGTACTCGAACGAAAAATTTGCGGTTGTTTCCGTTCCATCCGTGGTGGAAAGGTGGATCGACGTCGGCGAATTTATGGGCGAACAGAATGGTAGACTGTTTCTGCCTTTAGAGCAAATTTTAGAGGCAAATATGGACACGTTGTTTCAAGGATGCAACATTCGCGCGTGTCACTCATTCAGAGTGTGTAGGAACGCCGATATCGAGAGAAACGAAGAAGAGGCGGAAGACTTGTTGGAGATGATGTCCGATGAAGTTCGTTCAAGACGTTTCGCGTCCTTTGTTCGATTAGAAGTGCAAGATACGATGCCTGAACACGTGAAAGACCGTTTAATGAAATCTCTGGAGTTGACATCGTTAGACGTGACGTCGGTGCCACACGCCGCGCCTTTGGGATTTGGCGTTTTGGATTCCATCAACGTGAGGTTTGAAATGGACGACGCGTTAGTTTTCGATCACTGGTCTCCGAGAACGCACCCAAGATTGGTTGATATCGATACGCCTTCCTCTTCGGCTTCGGATTCGGAAGAGCTGAATAAAAATAACATTTTCGATGAGATCAAAAAAGGAGACATTTTAGTTCATCACCCATACCATTCGTTCGCGACTTCCACGCAGGCGTTCTTCGAAGCTGCCGCGCATGATAAGGACGTTTTAAGCATCAAGTCGACGTTATATAGAACTTCGTCGAACTCGCCAATCATCTCGAGTTTGATTAAAGCGTGCGATAACGGGAAAAACGTGGCCGTTTTAGTTGAATTGAAAGCTCGATTTGACGAAGAAAGAAATTTGGGTTTTGCCGAACGGCTTGAAACTGCCGGGTGTAACGTCGCATACGGCGTCAAAGGCGTGAAAACGCACTGTAAAGCAACTTTAGTCGTTCGAAGAGAAGGTCATAAGCTCGTGAAGTACGTTCACTTAGGGACTGGGAACTATAATCCGTCCACGGCGGGCATTTATACTGATTACGGCATGTTTACGTGCAAAGAAGAATACGGCGAAGACGCGGTGAATTTGTTCAAGTTTTTAATGGGACATCATTTCCAGAAAGAGTTCAACAAATTATTGGTCGCGCCGCAGAGCTTACAATCTATGTTGTTGGACTTAATCGAGAACGAAATCACCGCTGCAAAGAAAGGGTATAAAGCGTCCATCACGGCGAAAATGAACGGTTTAGACGACCCGGAGATTTGTAAAGCGTTTTATCGGGCGAGCCAAGCGGGTGTTAGAGTAAACTTGATCGTTCGAGGCATATGCAGAATTCGCCCGGGTGTCCCGGGCATGTCTGAAAACATTCGCGTGGTCTCAATCATAGGTCGATTTTTAGAACACCACAGGTGCTTTCGTTTCGAAAACGCGATCGAGACAGGGAAATCCGATCCGAAGATATACATGGGGAGCGCAGATTTGATGAGAAGAAATTTGTTACATCGCGTCGAAGTCGTCACTTTAGTCGAAGAGGAGAAAATCAAGTGCGAAATCGTAGATATGCTCGACGCGTGTCTCATTGATGGTGTTTTAGCGTGGGAGTTAGGTGCGGACGGACGATATCATCGCACTCCGGAGGCGCGAGCGATTGCCGCGAAACACTTGAAGCAAGACCCGGGGAAAGGAAAACTCATGCCGATTGCTGCGACGCAAGGTTTACACTCGAGTTTAATGAGCGATGTGTTGAAGAAACGGAATAAAAGTAAGAAAACACAATCCATCGCGGGTATTGCGGCTAAGAAAGTAAAATATACAGCGAGAATGCCCAAGCAAGCGGTGGTGAAGAGCGTGGAGGATATGGCACAGCCGGAGAAGTTGGAAAAAGCCGAAAGTGCGTTTCCAGTTTCCTCTTCCACTTCTTTGTCAGACGAAAGACCCTCTATGAATGAAATCATTGACGCAAATTCAGAACCAATACAAAAAGAAAAAGTGATGAATGGTGACAAAGCTAGGGAGGATGGTTCGTTCGATGTGGAGGTTTAAATTCATAATAACTCAAGAATGAAATATCGTTTATTTTTATATTTTAGAGCGTGATGCAATAGACGACGACGACAACGATGTCGGTAATAATTATAATAATGGATAATAATATCAATGAATTCGACAAATCCGTAATAATCTCTCTAACTCACTTCTCAATGTCATAGAAGAAACCAACCGTATTGCCGATTCTGATGGTGACTTTCGGGGAACCATTGGGAAGGCGCGGGTCTCCTCGGCTACCACCACCACTCAAGGATTTCTTCTCTTTAAACACGACTTTTTCGACGATTTTCTCCACCGGCTTGTCTTTGTACACAATCTTCTCTTTCCCGGGAACCTCGACTTTCTTCTCGACGATTTTGTCTTTGTAAACGATTTTCTCC
>MDTC01163462.1_pt1 | contig 11548 bp, 14 predicted proteins | sample 811181 | NCBI WGS metagenome assembly MDTC01 (sample SAMN05326644, study PRJNA326480) | marine metagenome | isolation source: seawater | place: Pacific Ocean: North | collected 2011 | reverse complement strand
ATATAATAATCTTTCAATTAATATATCAATGATTTAGACTATCTTCAAATATTATCGTGATAAATTCTGAGAAAACTAGAGTAAAAAAGGTTCATATTCCATCTGAAAATAGTGGTCAAAGAATAGACAATTACTTAAGAAAATTGCTTACAGGCGTTCCTAAAAGCCTTATTTATAAGGTAATTAGAGATGGTCAAGTACGAGTAAATAGCAAGCGGGTTAAGCCAAGCTATAAACTGATGGAAAGTGATATCGTACGTATTCCACCGATATCAATTGAAGAGAAATCTGAAGTAGTCTCTCAGAGCTTGATTCAAAGCATAAAAAAAGCAATTTTATTCGAGAATGATGATTTGTTGGTTATTAATAAACCTGCTGGTATATCAGTCCATTCAGGCAGTAAAATAAAAAATGATATAATTTCTAGCTTAAGATCTATTCAAAAATATAAAAATTTGTCCTTGGTTAATAGATTGGATCAAAATACCAGCGGTTGCCTTATTATGTCAAAAAACTATCACGCTGCTTCTTTGCTTGGAAAACAGTTTCAAACACATAATATTGAAAAGCATTATACCACATTGATATATGGGTCTTTAAAGGGAGATAAGGTTGTAATTGATACTCCTTTAATGAGAAATAGAGGAAATTATAATCCCTCTGTTGAAGTTTCTTCCAAGGGAAAATCAGCACTTTCAAGCATATCTTTAATAAAACAATTTAAAAATTGTTGTTTGGTTGATATAAAAATAGATACCGGAAGAATGCATCAAATTAGAGTACATACTGCAAGCATCAATCAACCAGTTTGCGGTGATACAAAATATGGTAATATTGAAATTAATAAAAAATTTCGAGAATATGGTTTGAAAAGAATGTTTTTACATTCAAAATCCATATCCTTTTATTATAAAAAAGAATATAAGGTAGAAGCACCATTGCCAAAAGACTTAAGTATGGTTATTGATAATTTAAAAAATGAAATATAATATCAATAAGTAGGTATAAAGTATGAAAGATGATTTTTCAAAAGAGTTAATTAACTCACTTATAGAAGATAAAAAGTCAGAGAGAAGGTTAAAGATAATAACAAGAGTCTCTGTTTTAGCAATATTCGTAATTTTAATATTTTCATCATTTTTATTTCCTATAAATAACGATATATATTCACAAAAACATACTGCGGTAATAAAAATAGACGGGCTAATATCTTCTACAGAAGAAACTAACACCGAAAATATCATTTCTTTAGTTTCAAAAGCAATGAAAAACGAATATTGCAACAATATTATATTAAAAATTAATAGCTCTGGTGGCAGCGCAACACAATCAAAGATTATATTTGATGAAATTAATAAATTGAAATCTACAAATAATAAAAAAATATTCTCTGTTATAGAAGATGTAGGTGCTTCAGGAGGATACTACATTGCTGCAAGTGGTGATAAAATTTTCTCTAGCCCATCAAGTATTGTTGGGTCTATTGGAGTAAGACTTGATAGTATTAATATTAAATCATTAATGAGCAAACTAGGTATAAAATCCCAAACTTTGTTTTCTGGAGAGAACAAGAGTATTTTGGATCCATTTGAAGATATGACAGAAAAACATAAAATCCATTTACAAAAATTATTAATTAATATACATCAAGAATTCATTAAAGATATTAAATCATCTAGAAAAAATTTAATAAATAACGATATTATTTTTACTGGTTTATTTTGGACTGGCAGTGAAGCTATTAAACTTGGACTTATTGATGAAATAGCATCAATTTATGATGTTAACACTAAATATTTTAATAATGATCACATGATTACATATAATAAGAAATCTACATATATTGAACGTCTATTAAAATCCACTATTAATATTATTACTAATAATGCATTGAGTTTAATACACTAAAAATGAGTTTTGATATTTTTAGCCATAAAAATATAGATGGCGATTTTTTTGATACATCTATAGACCCTAATATTGTTTTTTATTCAATATATCCTTGTGAAAAAAATAAACTATACAAATCTTTTGAAATAAATTTTAATCAGCATGATTATAAAAAATCATTTGGAAAAACTATAATAATAGGTGGAGATAAAGGATATTTAGGTTCTATCATTATTTCTGGGCAATCTGCTCTTAAAACAGGAACACGTTATATTGAAGTATGCACAATAGATAAACATTGCAGCAGTTTAGCTTTACATCAATCAGAACTTATTACGATAGAGTATAATGATACTTTTCAAAATAAATTAACTGAATATGAAAATATAATTATTGGCCCAGGACTTTCTCCATCTCAAGAATGGTCTAAAAAAATATTTAAAGATTTCCAGAAATTTATTTTCAATAATAATAAAAAAGTTAATATTGTTGCAGATGCGGGTTTTTTAAGCTTATTATCCAATCACCCATTTCAATATGACAATTGGATTTTAACCCCTCACTTTGGTGAAGCTGCAAAATTATTAAATACTAGTGTTAGCTATATTCAAAATAATAGAATTAAAGCATGTTGTGAAATTCAAAAAAAATTTGGAGGGATAGTTATACTAAAAGGCCATCAAACCATAATTAGATCTTCTGATAAAACACATGTGTGCTTGCACGGAAACCATGGAATGGGAACAGCAGGAATGGGAGATTGTTTAAACGGGGTCATCGCCTCTTTAACATGCTTGACGCATGAAAAAGATTATTTTTATTCAATATTATATGCGGTAGGAATACATTCATATGCTGCAGATTCTATTAAAGACAATGATGGAGTAATAGGTATTCTTGCAAGTGATGTTATATCAAAAATGAATAAAATATTAAATATTTCGATTACAAAGGATATAGATAATGAATGAAAATATTAAATATTTTTACCTATCAAGTGAAAATATATATCCTATTTTTTTTGAAAGAATAAATCTCACTAAACAAAAAAAAAATTTAATATTTTTACATGGAGAAATAGGTTCAGGAAAAACATCATTAGTAAAATCATTTATTAAACACTTAGACAAAAAAGCAGTAGCAACAAGCCCAACTTTTACATTAATCAATGAGTATAGTGTAGGTAATCTTAAAGTATTCCATTATGATTTATTTAGATTAAATTCTTCTCAAGAATTATTAGAAATTGGAATAGATTATTATTTTTCACAAGAAGGAATACACTTTATTGAATGGCCGGAAAAATTTTATAATTTATTACCTATATCAAATTATGATATTTTTTTTACTATTCTTGAAAATTCAAGATTAATTAAAATCATTGAGAACCATTAAGAATGAGTAAAAAGTTAAATGTTATTATATTAATGGGTCCTACATCTATTGGAAAGTCTGCTATTGCTTTACAGTTATATAAAAAATATCCAATAGAAATAGTTAGCGTAGATTCATCTATGATTTATAGAGATATGAATATTGGTACAGACAAGCCTTCTTCAGAAATTCTTTCTTTAGTTAAACATCATCTTGTAAATATAATCAATCCAAACCAATCATACAATGTAAGTAATTTTTATCATGACGTTCATTCAGTTATTCGAGACATCCATGAAAGAAATAAAGTACCTATATTAGTTGGTGGCTCAATGATGTATTTCAATCAATTTATTAATGGTCTTAATAAAATGCCAAATAACTCTGCATCTGAAAGAAAATTTATAAAACATATTATAGATACATACTCATTAGATCAGTTACATGATTGCTTAAGGTGCATTGACCATGAATCTTTTTTAAGGATAAATAAAAACGATAGACAAAGAATAGAAAGGGCTTTAGAAGTTTATTTACAAAGTGGTGAGCCTATATCTTCTTTTTTTTTAAATGAAACCTCATTTCAAGAGAAATATAATTTAGAAATAATAAAATTGTATTCCAGTAACAGAACAGTCATACATGAAAATATTGCTAATAGAACAAAAAAAATGTTTAGAGAAGGTCTCATAGAAGAGGTTATCGATTTAAAAAAGAAATATTTATTAACACCAGATTTTCAATCAATGAAATCAATTGGGTACAGACATACACTATCTTATTTAAACAAAGAAATAACAAAAAAAGAATTAGAAGAAAAGTGTATTTATGCTACTAGACAATTAGCTAAACGACAAATTACTTGGATGAAAAAATTTTCAAGCAGTCTAGAAATAGACATTAATAACAAATCTAGTAAAGATATGATTTCTTTAGTAGACAAACATTTGCATTTTTCTTAAATAGTGTCACTATTATATTACTATATTATTTAACTAATACATACATTGTTATGGCAACAGAGCATTTACAAGATAAATTTTTAAATAAATTAAGAAAAGACAAGATCCAAGTCTCGATATTTTTAGTAAATGGTATTAAATTGGACGGTACGATTGATTCCTTTGATTCATATACTATTTTACTTAAAAACAAGGTTACACAAAGTGTATATAAACATGCAATTTCTACGATAGTACCAAGCCAGTTAATTAAATTAGAAATTGATGAGTAGCAGACTTTATATTAATATTGTGTTTCAGGAGTAGTGTATGGCATGGAATGAACCTGGCGGCAATAATAAAGACCCATGGGGTCGAAAAGCAAAAGATAACTCTGAAATAGATAATCTAGTAAAAGATATATCAACATTTCTCCAAAATGCTTTTAAGACTAATGAAGGTGGAGATCCGCCAACTAAAAAGAATGTTGGTGTTTTGGCCACTATATTTGTTGTGTTATATCTCTTATTTGGCATATATATAGTAAATGATGGCGAAAGAGGAGTTGTTCTTCAATTTGGAAAATTTGTATCAATCACATCTCCAGGTCCACATTGGGTACCAAGAATAATAAGAAGAGTTGAAATAGTTGATGTATCTAAAATAAGATCCGTACAACAAAAAGCTTTAATGTTGACTGAAGATGAAAACATAGTTAGTGTAAATTTTGCAATTCAATATGATATAAAAGATGCTAGTAATTTTATTTTTAATCTTAGAGACCCTGACGAAACACTTCGAGCAGCAGGTGAAAGCTCAATAAGAGAAGTTCTTGGAAAAAACAAAATGGATTTTGTGATAACAGAAGGAAGAGAATCTATTGCTTCCTCAACTAAAACCCTTTTACAAAGTGTATTAGATGAGTATGAGTCTGGTATTAATGTGCAAACAGTTAATATCTTAGAAGCTCAACCACCTGAACAAGTTCAAGATGCATTTTCTGATGCGATAAGAGCAAGAGAAGATGAACAAAGATATATTAATGAAGCTGTAGCTTATAAAAATGAAATAATCCCATTAGCACGTGGTAAAGCAAAACAAATTATTGAGGAGGCGAAAGCTTATAGGGTTAAATTAATTAAATCTGCTGAAGGTGAATCCTTAAGATTTATTAAATTATATAAGGAGTATCAAAAAGCACCCGAGGTAACTAGAGAAAGACTATATTTGGAGACTGTGGAGTCAGTATTAGGCAAGACAACAAAAGTTATGATAGATATAGACGGGGGTAATAATTTACTTTATTTGCCATTAGATAAAATATTAGAATCAAAAAATAATCAAAATAATCGCGATATTAATAAAGACTCAAAAGATAATACGCTATTGGATAAGATTCGTATAAATAGAGAGTCTTTTGATAAAAGAAAGAGGAATTTATATAGTGAATAACAGAAATATTTTAACAAGTCTTTTAGTATTAATTATTGTAGTCTCGTCATCTACATTTATTATAGATGAAAGAGAGATTGCAATTAAGTTTAGATTAGGTGAAATTGTAAATTTATATGAAGATCCTGGTCTTTATTTTATGATTCCATTTGTAAATAATGTAAAAAAATATGATTCACGATTATTAACTATGGATTCAAAACCAGAACAATTTCTTACTAGTGAGAAAAAGAATGTTATAGTTGATTCTTTTGTTAAATGGAGAATTACCAACCCTCAAAATTTCTATCGAGCATCTAAAGGTGATGAAAGAATTGGAATTAATAGATTATCACAAATAATAAATGATTTAACAAAAAGTGAATTTAGTAAAAGAACTATAAATGAAGTTGTATCAGGAGATAGAGATACATTAATGAATATTGTTAAAACAGAAGCGAACAAAGATGCAGGTGCATTAGGCATCACAGTTGTTGATGTACGATTAAAAAAAGTTGATTTACCTGATGAAGTTAGTGATTCTGTTTACGCGAGAATGGTTAAAGAAAGAGCGACTGTTGCAAAAGCGTTTAGATCAAAAGGAAAAGAAGAAGCTCAAGGTATATCAGCTCTTGCAGAAAGAGAGTCTGAAACTATTATTGCTGAAGCATATAAAGAAGGGCAGGAGATTAAAGGTGAAGGTGATGCAATTTCCACAGATACATATGCAAAGGCTTATAATTTAAATCCTGAATTTTATTCTTTTTATCGTAGTTTAAATGCCTATAAAGAATCTTTTAGTGAAAAGCAAGATGTATTGGTTATTCAACCAGACTCAGATTTTTTTAAATATTTTACTGATCCAATGGGTAGAAGGTAATAGATACTATTAATGTTATATTGCTGATAATATCTTTTATTCTTATATTGGAAGGGATATTACCATTACTGTCACCAAAAAAAACTAAATCTATTTTACTATACTTCCTTGAATTGGATGATAATACCATTAGAATAATGGGTGGCATCATGTTGGTGCTTGGATTTATTCTATATATGCTAGCAATTTAGGTTGATTATGAAAAATAAAAATTTTTGTATACCAAACGGTATTGAATATTACATGCCAAAAGAAGCTTTAGAGTTTGAAAAACTTAAGGTTAAAGTATTAAAGGTATTCAAAAAATATAAATATAATTATGTTTTACCGCCAATATTTGATAATTTAGATAATCTTTTGAATCTTAAATCCTCTGACATAGATAATAAAACAGTTACTTTTTTAGATAAATTATCAGGTAGTGAAATTGGTATTAGAGCTGATATTACACCACAAATTGCTAAAATAGATTTTCAAATTACGCACGGGAAGAGTAACGCAAGATTTGCTTATATGGGTGACATTCTTCGCTTATCATCAAACTTGTTTGATAGAAAAAACCCATATCAGATTGGAGCTGAAAATTTTGGTAATGTATCAAAATCAACTGACATAGAAATTATTAAGTTAATGCTAGAGGTAATTTCTCTTTCTGGTGAAAAAAGAATTATTATAGAGCTAGGAAATTTATCAATTATTAATAATATTTTAGCAACACTAGCATTAAATGATGAAAATAAAAACACACTTATAGATCTAATTAATTTAAAATCTATTTCTGAAATAAAAAGTTTTTTTACATTTCATAATTTATCAAGAACAAAGCTAAGTTTAATAATAGATTTAATAAGTACTTCAGGCGATTTAATGGTTTTAAAAGAGATAAAAAATATCTTAAAAAAATACAAAATGAATGTAGATTCAAATCTTAATGAGCTAAATTATATTGCACAAAAAATTAGCAAATATAAAAAATTTGTCGATGTACAAATAGATTTATGCGAATTACATAGTTTTAATTATCAATCAGATATTATATATACAGCTTATGTGTCAAATTTTAGAAAAGAAATTGCTCGAGGTGGAAGATACATTGCTTATAAAACAGCAAAAAATATCTCAAGATATGCAACCGGCTTTAGTCTCGATCTTAAAGATATTTTATACATGTTAAGAATGAAGGGAAAATAATATGGCTAATATATTTCTTGTTGGAACACATTGGGGAGATGAAGGAAAAGGAAAAATTGTAGATGTTCTATCTCAAGAAGCATCAGGGTGTGTGAGGTTTCAAGGTGGCCATAATGCAGGGCATACGCTCGTAATTGATGGTGTAACAACCATACTCCACCTCATACCTTCTGGAATACTGAGAGATAAATGTTTATCCATTATTGGAAATGGGGTAGTAATATCCTTGGAAGCGCTTCAATGCGAGTTACAAGATTTAATAGATAAAAATATAACTATTGATAAAAAATTATATATAAGTGAATCCTGTCATGTAATTTTGCCAACACATATTGCATTGGATAAAGAAAAAGAAAAATCTCTTGGAAAAAAATCAATAGGTACAACGGGAAGAGGCATAGGGCCGACGTATGAAGATAAAATTGCAAGAAGAGGTATCAGATTATTAGATTTTTTTGATGAAACTCATTTAAAAGATAAGCTTAAAAAATTAATGGATTATCACAATTTCCTGCTTAAAAATTACTATAACTCTAATGAAATTTCTGTAGATGAAACGTTAAATAATCTTTTAAATATTTTTAATAAAGTAAAAAAATATATTTGTGATGTAACGCCAATGATTTTAGAAATTAGCAAGCAATCAAATGTAATTTTTGAAGGAGCACAAGGCACAATGCTTGATATAGACCATGGCACATATCCTTATGTAACATCCTCTAACACAACATTTTCAGGATTAATTTCTGGTACAGGAATTGGGTCAGATAAGGTAGATTATTCTCTTGGTATAACAAAAGCTTATACCACTAGAGTAGGACATGGACCTTTTCCAACAGAACTTACTAATCAGTTAGGTTTAGATATTGCAAAATGGGGTGGAGAAGTTGGAGCTACCACAGGTAGAGCGCGAAGATGTGGATGGTTGGATTGTAAAATATTAAAACAATCAATAGAATTAAATAGAATTAATGGAATCGCTTTAACAAAATTAGATGTTTTAGATAATTTAGAAAAAATAAAAATTTGTATAGACTATGGTGCAATTGATTATCAAACTTTTCAAGTTGAAAATATGAAATATATAGAACTTGATGGTTGGAGTACATCTACCATAGGAATTAATAATTTTGATAAATTACCTGAAAATGCTAAAAAATATATAAAAACAATTGAAGACATATCATCAACTCCTATAGTAATGATTTCGACAGGACCTTCAAGAGACCAGATAATAAAAATTAGAGATATTTTTAAATAATGTCCAATGAACTAAAACTTGTATATGGCTTACATACATGTGCGGCTCAAATAAAAACAAATCCTAAAAATATTAAAAAAATTTTTATAAAAAAACCACCTTATAATAAAAATTTAAGCAATATAATTCAAATCGCAAAAAATTCTAATTTAAAAATAGATGAAGTTAGTAAAGATGAGCTAACAAGGATTGCTGTATCTAACAAACATCAAGGAATTATATTTGAATTATACAAAACAAAACAATTGGAAAAATTTAATATAGATTTATATATTCAAAGTGAAAAAAATCCCTTTATTATTATATTTGATTCTATACAAGATCCTGGAAATTTGGGTGCTTGTATAAGAACTGCAAATGCAGCTGGAGTGTCGTTAGTTATTAAAAAAAAATCAAGTTCATGTAATATAACTCCTGTTGTACATAAGGCAGCTTCAGGAGGCTTGCAAGGATTAGCTATTTTTGAGACAAATAATATTTTAGATATTATAAAAAAACTTAAGAAAAACAATATACAGATTATTGGCACTACAGATTCTGCTGTAAACACTATATATGAGATAAGTGTTAATAATACTGGAGTAGCAGTTATTTTAGGATCAGAAGACCAAGGCATAAGTAAATCATTATTAAATTTATGCGATATCGTATGCAAAATACCAATTTATGGCTCAGTGAGCTGCCTCAATGTTTCTGTAGCAACAGGAGTTGTTTTATATCACTTGAGACGAAAACTTGAAAAAACTTATATACTCAAGTAGTATGCGCTAATGGATAATGTAATGAAGTTTTATGAACTGTTGCTGATGTTTGACGTCAACCAAGATGAGTCTACAACTGTTTCTACTGTAGATAAATATAAGTCTATCATCAAGGATAAAAAGGGATCAGTAGATAGAGAGGAAGACTGGGGCACTATTAAGCTTGCTTATATGATTAATAAAAATAATAAGGCAAGATATATATTATTAAATTTCCAAGGAAATAATGAAATTTTAGATGAATTAACAAATTTAATAAAATTTAATGATAGTATAATTCGACATATATTTATAACTCAAGAACAAAAAATTACCGAACCATCTGTTATGATGTCAAGTAAAGAAAGAGCATAAAATGAACGATGAAGTAATAAAGAAAAAATCAAATATAATTAATCAAATTGATTATAAAAATATTGGTATTTTAAAGAAATTTATAACAGAATCAGGAAAAATTTCACCTAGAAGAATTGCAGGAACTACAGCAAAAGAGCAAAGAAGAGTTAATCAAGCAATAAAAATTGCAAGATTCTTAGCTTTACTACCTTTTTGCGATAATCATAAAAAATAATGTACGTTTTATTATTAAAAAAAATTAAACATCTTGGGGATATAGGCGCAAAAGTATCCGTAAAATCTGGATATGCTCGTAATTTCTTATTCCCCAAAAAACATGCTATGCCTCCAACTAAAGAAAATTTAGCAATAGTAGAACAAAAAAAACAAGAATTGTTAAAAATGGAAGAAGATTTAAAAAATAAAGCGTTAATAGAAAAAGAAAAATACAATGATTACGTTATGTCTTTTGAAGTGAATGTTCAAGAAGAAGATGATAAGTTATTTGGTTCAATAAATTTACAAAATGTAGTAGATCGCCTCATTAGTGATGGTTTTGAGGTGGAAAAAAAGCAGGTTAACTTACCTTTGGGGCCAATAAAGACTTTTGGTGATAAAAACATTGCTTCTATTAGCCTATATTCAGATATCAGTGTAACAATTCCAATTAAATTAATAAAAAAGACTGAGCAACCCACAGAAGAAACTCAAGAGTAACAAAGAAAATTTAACTAGAAGATTTTTACAAAAATATTTTATTTGAGTTAAAATAACTAGATGGCTACTAAATTACCATCAACACCAAAAGCTATAGAAGCCGAACAAGCTCTTCTGGGATCAGTTATCATTGATTCAGCTTCTTGGGAAAAAATATCGGATAGACTAAACCCTAATGATTTTTTTGATATAAATAATAGAGCAATATATAGTGAAATTTATGAATTAGCCTCAAATGGTCAAATTATAGATTTACTTGTACTTGAAGAGGCTTTAAAAAGTAAAGGCCAATTAGAAAAAATAGGGGGACGAGATTATCTAGGATTATTAACAAAAATTGTTCCTACGTCAGCGCATATATCCCAATACGCCGATATCATAAAAGAAAAATCAGTTATGAGGGAATTGATTAACATTAGCACAAAAACAATTCAAAATGTTCATCAAAGTGATTTAGGTGATATAAAAGAAATTTTAGATAAAACTGAGCAAGAAATATTTCATATTGCAGGGGAATCTAAGGCTAATTTTGACTTAACAAAAATAGGACCTGTTGTTAAATCGTATATTGAAAAAATTTACGCAAAAAAAGGAAAGAATGAATTAGATTACTTATTATCAGGGTATGGAGATTTAGATAAACTTGTATCAGGGCTTCAAAAATCAGATTTGATAATTATTGCTGGAAGACCTTCTATGGGTAAAACTGCATTTGCAATGAATATTGCTCAAGATATAGTCTTTAAACAGCGTAAAAAAGTTGGTT
>MDTC01153269.1_pt1 | contig 11548 bp, 10 predicted proteins | sample 811181 | NCBI WGS metagenome assembly MDTC01 (sample SAMN05326644, study PRJNA326480) | marine metagenome | isolation source: seawater | place: Pacific Ocean: North | collected 2011 | reverse complement strand
GACAATTCGTCAATGACGAGGTCGGCGGGAACATCGTGGAACGTAGTCATAGGCTCACCAAGCGGCCGCCCGTCTTAGAGTCCCTATTTAATCGTGATGACGGGCGTTGAGCTACTGCTTGGATGCAACACCTCGGAATTGTGACGACAAGGATTCAAATCCACGGGTCGTTTCGTTTACCTGTGCGCAAGTCGATGTCACAGAATCCAAACATGCTCAGGACGATGATAGGCCTGGGAATGACACTAATCATCATACTAGGTTATGCGGTCTATTCTAACACCGTTGACTCTGAATACTACGGCTATATCACATCAAACGAACACATCGAATTGACCCTTTCCCAGGATGATGTAGAAGTTGCTGAATGGTATGTAACCACCAATGATGCGATTTCATGGATTAACACCACTGTTCTGGGTGCTCCCGTTGGTTCCACCCTAGTGGTGCAATCTGAGGGAGAGTCATGGTATCACTCCCCATCCTTGGGCGAAGATGTCGACTACCCATTCAATTGCAAGGAGATTAGTGGCGACTATTCGGAATACATCGAGGTGTGTGATTTTTCAACAACACACGAGTTGGAAGTCGAGGGTGATTTTTCCATAATGAGGGGGATTGTGTCAATTTCCCTCCCAATCGAGGGACTGGGATATCTGCAAGCAGATGATATTGCGGATGCTGAGGAGATGGCGGGCAACCTAATAGATGGCGAGTCAGGCATCATCACATGGCGAGTCGGGATATACAAAGACGGAGAAGCTATAGATAATTCTGGTATTGATATATTCATGAATGCGACAATCCACCAATTTGTTTCAGTGAGTGAATTCAATATTGACCCAGTACAGGAGTCGGTATATGGCATGGCAACATTGGTTGGTTGCTTTGGTCTGATGCTCGTAATTCCTCTAGTCGTATATTTCTCAGCAGTACACAAGGCAAAGAAAGACGAGGCGGTAAGATTGGATGCCCCTGATCTGAATGCTGATTAGGGCGAGGGGGATACATCCCATTCACCGTTGATTGGTGATGTTCTAATTATTGCGAGATTGAGCTCTACGAATTTCTCTATGGAAGCGGCACAACGTTCCCCAGATGGGGCTATTTCCTCATTATATCGGATATCCATCTCGCTGGCGATGTCTTCGAATGAGTGCTTACCATCCATTAACTCCCACAGGGTCGAGTTCATTCTATCGAGCGGCCTTCTGAGTTCCACAGGGGCACGGAGAAACTTGGCAATGAATGACTCCAGTCTGCTGAATTGCTTCTCTATCACGATTACAACGGAATAGTCTCCTTCAACCTTATCGATTCTATGCCATTGTACTGGGGCCCTAGTGGGGTATGAACTAACAGGCACGGCCATGATTATCCTACCACTACCCATATCATCAGGCTTACCATAGATGCAATGCCTATCATAGAGAAAACCTTGACGATATCTCTCCTTTCAGTGAATGTATCGGCATACCATGACACGATGCCACATATCATACATATCAGAAGAAGGATCTCAGAACCAGGAGGCAATCTATCCAGAGTATCACTATCTCCTTAATTTGGTAGTGTTGGAAACCATTGATGATGCCAAGCTGGTAACCCTTTCCATTATTGTATCGCTGACCAGACTTCCGTCTTCATTGAATGCCTCCTTGATATGCGGGACTGCCACTTGTTCAGGTGCGACCCACCCGTATATCCATCTAGCTGCAATCCTCATGTGATTGAGTGTATTGTTACTTGACTGGCCCCCTAGAGTGCTCATCAGGCCGAACACCTTTCCCTTCGTGTGCTTAGAATACAACCAATCCAGGCTATTCTTCATCACCCCACTCATCGTTCCGTGATATTCCGGGCTCGATAGCACAAATGCATCAGATGAGGTCGCCAACTGTTGAAATTCCTTGACGTTTTCATCGTCCCAACTTCCATCCGCACCGACAAGAGGGAGGGGGTTGGCCCCATGATCCCACACGACAGTCTCGGCACCAAGCTTGCGGCACTCATCGAGCAAGAGCTCGAGCATCCTGCCATTCGCCGAATCTAGGTCATATGTTCCGCAAATTCCCATGATAAGGATAGGTTCTGACATGTTGGTCCCTGTCGGGCCTAGGACTTCAACTATGTGTTTCCGTACATGATAAGCCAATGCTTATGTTACAATCAACGAGCGAACTGGTATGGACGACGGGGGGATGACCGAATTATTGGATTCGGCCCGCTCATACGCGGAATCCGGCAACCTATTGTTAGCCGCTGAGAAATACAATGAGGCAGTTGACTCATATCCCTCGAGTGCTACAGCTTGGTATGGTCTTGGAGTTGTGCAGGCCAGTAGGGGGATGACTGTGGACGCGGTCACTGCTTTTGAGAAATCATACTCCATTAATCCTGAACATGGTGCTACCGCTGCCAATTTGGCTGTTCTCTTAGAAGGCTCTGATCCAGCCAGGGCAGGGGAGCTGGCTCGTTTGGCAATTGGCCGTGTTGGCCAAGTGGATGAGCTAGCCAGAATATCAGGCCTTTATCCGCCACCTGCAGAGAAACAAGAGATAGTAATCGAGTCGATACCGGTAGATGACGAGGTGATTGTAGATTCGGTTCCAATCGAGGATGTAATGGTGCTGAAATCTGAGCCGGTTGTGAACGACGATGATACCGATGAAGAGGACGAGGAAGAGCTGTTCATTGATTCGGAAGTTTTGATTCCACTGGATGAGCTCATTGAGCTAGCGCGGGATAAGTTACGAGTGGGGGAAGCTCAGGAGGCCCTGGACATGGTTAGGCCTAGGCTACAGAGCGATGGCTCTAGCGATGCTGTGCTATGGTCGATATGTGGGACTTGCCTTTCCATGGTGGGTAATGAGGTCGAGGCGATACAGGCTATGGAGTATTCAATATCTATAGGCGAGGATTCTCCTAAAACGCACTACAATCTTGCACAATTACTGAGGAGAAATGGCAGGAAGATCGATGCGATGCAGTCACTAGCTAATGCATTGCTATCAAATCCAGCTCATGTAAACAGCCTGATTGCCCTCGGTGAAATGCGTCTAGAGGCTGGAAATGCTGAGGAAGCCGTGTCCATCTGGAGAAGGGCATTGGAACACGATCCACATAACGAAATTTCTAGGCGAATTTCGGAATTGGATGAGACGGAAGAAGAAAGTGATGAATATACTGACGAAGCAATAGAGGAAGAGGTTGTTGACGCTGATGTTTCGATCATTGACACATTTGCGAACAGGATTTCTATCGCTAGGGAGATGTCCGAATCGGGCGATCATGTGGGGGCCGTTAATATGTGGAAGGTCTTACTCGAGGAAGACAGGGGTTCAGCTGACATTTGGAACGGCATGGCCGATGCGCTTTCCGCAGCTGGTCACGTGGACAGGGCGTTCCAATGCAGGCAAAGGGCGGATGCCATCGTAGAAGCTGCGGAGAAGGATGAGGTCATTGAAATAGAGCAAGTTGAGATTGACCTTATCACGGCAGGCGAAGAGGCGCAAGAGAGGCTAGATAGTATCGAGCCAACCGAAAATGATGATGTGAACATTTCGATAGAGTGGTACAACAAGGGCGTGACTCTACTAGGTGAGGAGCAGCCAATAGAGGCACTGAACTGCTTTGAGAGGGCCATTGGTAGCGCCCCCAGGGAAGAGCTCTCTCTCAGGGTAAAGTCTCAGGGAGGCAGGGGCCATGCACTCTACCAACTTGGTAGATTCGGTGACAGCATCAGATCATACCATACCGCCATCTCTATGGATCCCAGTGGCGTAACAGCGAGGATGCTCTACAACATGGGTTCGTCATATGCTGCCTTGGAGCTTTTTGAGGATGCTGTGAAATGCTTTACTCAATCACTTGAGAGGGGCCTTGATGACAGTGATAATGACCTATGCAGGAAGCAGATAAGTAGGTGTAAAATTCTTGCTAGGGAGCAATCGAAGAGGACTCCTAACTAGAAGAAACCCTGCTCGGGCTACTATATATTGTGAATGAGTCCCCCCTGGCGAAACCCACTAATGTCAGTCCGTGCTCTCTCGCCATATCTACGGCCAAAGAGCTGGGCGCCCCAACAGCAATCATGATGCTGAAGCCGCACCTAATCGCCTTATGTACGAGTTCGAATGAGGCTCGACCAGAAACTAGCAGAACCAAATCATCTACTGGATGCATTTCAGATAGCAACATATGGCCAACCAGCTTATCCAAGGCATTGTGCCTCCCAATATCTTCTTCTACGTGCAGAACATTCCCCAGGGGAGTGGATATAGCAGATGCATGGGATCCACCAGTCGAGTTGAACAATGGTTGTATCTTCCTTAGTTCGTCCAATGAGTAGTTTATCGATTCCATGGAGACATTCGGCCCAACATGCATCTTTGGACCATGAATATGGAGCATATTGGAAATAGAATCCTTTCCACATATTCCGCATGAAGAAGTAATTGTGGAAATTCTGTGGTACTCGCTAAGAGACTCTTCGTCAATATTTCTACAAACAATTTCTATCGCTCCGTCGCCCGATATGGTTTCAATGACGTCATCAATCCCGTTAATTAGGCCCTCTGAGTATAGGAAACCTATTGCGAGTTCCCTATCTCTTCCAGGTGTACGCATGGTTACTCCAAGGGACCTAGTAATGCTGCCGAATGTAATGGTGATTGCGAGTGGGGACTCGACGGCGACTATGTCGTCTATTCTGGCCAATCCCTCATCATTCAGTTTCGAGACTCCGAACTGCTTCTCGGTACTGACCATGATTCGACATTGAGTCGTGGTATTCATACATGGCGGATATACAATCAATACTATTCAAATACCACACTGTTTAGCGAGTCTCATGGCACACGATGGTTGTGAGGGCATTTCCCTACCAGTCGTATCAGCCATGCAGAGAGTTGAGGGCGTCAAGGTCAATATCGAAATAACTGAAGCCGCAATTACCGCTCTGAAATCTTCAATGAAGGGAGACGAAGAGACGCATGCCCTAGTAGTCAGCGCTGAGTCAGGAGGATGCTCGGGTTACATGTACGACATGGCGATAGTTGAGGACCCGAATGATGACAACTACCAGAGGGTTGAGGAGAACGGTATGACCATACTGGTACACAATAGGGACAGTTCTCTATTAGATGGGATAATTATTGACTTCAAAGACTCATTAATGGGTGGGGGGTTCCAGATTGAGAACCCTAATGCGGACAGGTCTTGCGGATGCGGCCAGTCATTCGGTTGAATCTGGTTCTGCTGCACGTTGGACGTGTGAGAACTCTATCTCCTCACCATTGTCTATCCATTCCTCCAGTCTCATTAGTGGCGAAATACGGAGCGTTCCCAGGTGCCTAGTAAATAGGTAAACCATTGGATCATGCTCCTCGACTACTTGCTTCTGAAAATTATTCCTAACCACATTGCTTCTCGAGACAAAGAATGCATACTCGACGGCAACACCGATAATCGTTGCCGTATAAAGTACAAGGAGTACACTTGTCGAGAAAACGACAGGGTCGCCAAGGAGGTCGCCAGATCTCAGTCTACTACCGTAAATGAGTTGCCTCGATAGTAGGAATATTAGCCCTATTCCAACGGATGGACCCAATGCATCATCAACAAGGGAGTGCATGGGGATCAGCCTTCTCTTGGTCGGGTCAGCGAACACTAGTGAGTTTAGCGTAGCGGCACGTATCACGGATATGACAGAGACCAGGAATATGTAGAAGCCTGCGCTTAGAAGAAGGACCTCTGTGGGATTAAGAGGCAGATATAGGACAATCAGATATGCGAATATCCCCAAGAAGACTGTGATTGGCATCCTATGTGCGGATTCTAGGACCTTGTTCAGCGTGCCCGTTCCATCATCCAGTGGGGGTATTCCAATAATTTCCCAACGGGTCACCTTTCGGATTAGCCCTGCGACCCACAGTAGGAGTTTTTTGTCGATTAAGATCCACTCTATGGGTCTGAAGAGAAGAGAGAGGACTACTGATACTGGTAAAGCGAAGAGGCCAAGTAGCGGGGAAAACACCAATGCTGGTAGGAGGAGGAAGTGCTGCGTACCGAGTGGCCTAAGTAGATCTGATTCGATTCTGGATTTTCTCTCGTCGTCAATCAGAAGTCTCCTTGCCTCGGAATCCAATTCGGTCCTGTACCTCCTGATCGGAATCCCTGAATCGAGAACCCTTCTGACTTTCTCTCGATAGTGCTCGTGCTCGGGCTCCATCCCGACCCACCACTTCCATCCGAATCTCAATGGAAGTGAAAGGAGCAAGGGCAGAAGGAGTATTAGTACCCCTGTTGCCAATCCCTCTACAGGCTCTGCCACGAGTCATGCTTGCGCATTGAGGATTAGAATGAACCGGTCTAATCGGTTGCTCCACTGCTGAACCGACATAAATCAATGATTTCCAGAAGCGGCGGAGAAATTATCCGAAACCTGCGCCCAATCTACGACATTCCACCATGAAGCGATGTAGTCGCCCCTACCGGGTCCGAACTTCTTGTAGTATGCATGCTCCCAAACATCGATACCGAGGATTGGGTGGCCGCTTCCGTCCATTATTGGGTTATCTTGATTGGGTGTAGAGCAAATGCACAACTCTCCATCATTATCTACACAGAGCCATGCCCATCCACTACCGAATCTGGTCATAGCAGCATTAGCAAATGACTCCTGGAATGAGCTGAATGAGCCAAACTTCTGGTCTATTGCAGAAGCCAGAGTACCCTCGGGCTGCCCGCCCCCTTCTGGGCACATAATTGTCCAGAAGAGCCCGTGATTCCAGAAACCCCCTCCGTTGTTCCTCACTGCGCTGTTGTCAGAGTGGTTTGCGAGCAAGTCCTCAATGTCCATACCATCCATTTCTGTGCCCGTAACTGCAGCATTCAATTTTGCAGTATATCCAGCGTGATGCTTACTGTGATGTATCTCCATAGTCAAGGCGTCTATGTGCGGTTCAAGTGCGTCGTATTCGTATTCTAATGCTGGTAATTCGAAGGTCATATTTATCCTCAATATTGCCGAAATGGTGGTTAGATATCAATTATGCCATAGAATTCTCGGAAAATCTTCATCGTACTTCTGTCAATACAGGTGGATATGGCGAGGGTTGCTGTTACTGATGGCATTGATGAAAATGCCGCAGATAAGCTCAGGGGATTGGGTCACGAGGTTGTAATTGGGCACCATGATTTGGACTCTCTAGAAAATGGCTCCTTGTCGAATTTTGATATCGTGGTTATTAGGAGCGCTACGAAATTGGGCACTAAAGCCATTAATGTAAATTCAAGTGGATCTGGATCATTGTCAATGATAATCAGGGCTGGTGTCGGTGTTGACAACATAGATATCGATGCCGCGACCTCTTGCGGCGTCAGGGTTTGCAATACCCCAGGCGCATCGACCAACGCAGTCGTGGAGCTTACTATTGGACTGCTGCTATCATCTGTCAGGAATGTAGCACGCTCCGATCGTAGGATGAGGTGTGGGGAGTGGGCGAAGAAGGAGATGCGTGGAAGTGAACTTAGGGGCAAGAGGCTCGGACTGATTGGCTATGGGAGGATAGCTAGAGGGGTAGCAAATATTGGGAGGAATATGGGGATGGAAATTCACGCATTCGATCCCTACATAGATCAGGAACTTGTCGATGACTACTGCACCCTTCATGAAGACGTGGACTCTCTATTCAGGACGTGCACACACATATCTGTGCATTGCTTCCTTTCCCCCGAAACTAGAAATCTAGTTAACTCGAGGAGGGTTTCCCTGATGCCTAAAATCGGTGCTGACGGTATAGAGTGTGGAAATCATATTGTTAATTGCGCGAGGGGCGGAATTGTACATGAGGAAGAAATTCTACAGTCATTGGTTGCAGGCGAGCTGTCAACTGCTGCTCTAGACGTTTTCGACGTCGAGCCGGCGACGGGTAATGACTTACTGGATTTTGACAGATTTACCTCGACACCGCATATCGGTGCAGCCACAATGGAAGCTCAGTCAAGAATTGGAGATGAGATTATCTCTATAGTCAGTAGTTTCGAGTCAGGAAATATTCCGGACTCGGCATTAAACTAGTCATTCTAAGCTGTGCATTCTAGAAAGTGCATCCGAGAGGAGTTCCAGATTATCCGGAATCGAAATACCGGAAATAGGTGATTTGAGGGAGGTGCCGCCTTCTTTCTTCGCCCTCCAAACCATTGAGTTGAATTCGATAATCGATGGCGTCAGTTCTGTCATGTCATGATGGTTCTGGGACAGAGCTGAATGTGGGGTCAATGGGAATTCCCTAACATCTACTGAGCTCAGGCCATAAATCTCGGTTGAAAGATAATGTGTGAAGAATGGACAAATTGGCGAGAAGGCTGCCATCAGATCCCTGACTATCCTGTGAAGCGTCCATTCGGCCGATGCATTTCCCTCGTATAATCGTGATTTCGCCATTTCCAACCAATGACCTGGGAAAACACCAGTCCAAAAACCCTTGATTGCTTGGGCTGCATTATAGATGTCCAGACCCTCCCACGCATCGGAAACTCTCTCCATAACTTGACTGAACTCGGATAGTATCCAAATGTCCTCTGGCTTCATTCCATCAGGGGGGTTTTCTAGGTCGCTTGGAACTTCAAACTGGCTGGCGAACCTAGCCACATTGAACATTTTTGTGAGAACGCCGAAGTACTTGGCCTCGATTTCTTCGGGGTTGATGTGGAAGTCATCCCCAACCTGGGCATCGCATGCCTTCCAAAGCCTGAAGCATTCACTCCCAATTTTGTTCGCCCTTAGGCTAACTTGCTTGCCACCGGGGCCCTTAATTTTCCAAGAGCCGGTCCTTCCTCCAGCCCCGCATTCCAATACCGAGTCGGCATCGATTCCGTTTCCCAGGGACTTTGACATTTTCCTGCCCCATGGATCCATTCCAAGTCCGTCGACCCAGATGTTCTTGAAGGCGGGTTTATCCAAGAGCAGGGTACTCTTTAGCAGGGTGTAGTAAAGCCATGTTCTGACAATCTCCTTGCCCTGAGGTCTGATTGCTGTCGGAAAGGCCCTCTCAAACATCTCTGGGTCGCTGATATATCCCGAAACATAGAGATTGGAGTTGGAAGAATCCATCCATGTATCGAAAACCTTCTCTTCTCCAGTCAGCACGCCAAGAGATTCCGCTAGATCAGAGTATTTTCCGAGCGATTCTCGAGTAGCCCTATCGAGGACCTCGGAACCTTCTGGAGGTTCGTCCCTCCATGGCTGGACATAGGAGCCATGTGGTGGCACGACGACCTTGCTGCCATCCTCTGAATACCAAATTGGTACCTCTGTGTGATACCATCTCCTTCGACTTATTGGCCAGTCTATTGATACTCCATCCATCCAGTCATGCAGGAATTGCCTATTTCTTTCCGGAATGAAGACTGATTGGTCTGAAAGCTCCCTCATTCTTTCCAGGATATGGGTCTGCCTAACATACCACTCCTTGAGTAGGATTATTTCCACCGGGTTGCCGCCCCTCTCACTAACTGGAACTTCCTGGGTCCTCTTGTTAGCAGATTCCAGTCGTCCAATTTCTGATAGGGTGTCTATTGCCGCCTTTCTTGCTTCTTCCGCCATCATGCCGCATAGGGGTCCCGAGATTTCTGTAAGCCTGCCCTCCATGTCTATTGCCACGAACGGATTAATGCCTAGTTCTCTAAATACAGCAACGTCATTCTGATCTCCGAATGAGCACACCATTAGAACGCCACTGCCGAAATCCGACTTTACCGAGGGATGAGTCATTATCTCGACGGTGTCATCCCGGCCCTCGACCGGAAGAGGCAGTGAAATCCTCTTACCTACCAAGTGAGAGTAGCGCTGATCATCTGGATGTACTACTACGACCCCGCATGCACAAATGAGTTCGGGTCTAGTTGTGGAAATAATCACATCTTCCCCATCATCTGTAGTCCACCTTACATCACAAAGCAAAGTTTCTCTTGTAACCCTCTGCACCTCGGCTTCGGCAATAGTGGTGCCTTCGACAGGGTCATAGATATTGGGCCTTAGATCCTCCACTATATCCCCCCTCCTGAAAAGATCAACGAAAATTGATTGTGTTACGGCTCGGTAGTCTGGAGCGTCGGTAAGGTACTCATTTGCATAATCGCAGGACAGTCCGACTCTCTTCGCAGTATGCCTCATTGCCTGAGTGTATTCCTCAATGGTAGTCGAACATAGATCCAAGAACTCGCCCCTCTCGTAAGTCCTCATTTTCCTTCCAGTCTTTTTCTCGACTGTGAATTCGATGTTTATCCCATTCCTGTCGACGCCCCATGGGAAATAGACCTCCTTTCCCATCAGCCTCTGACTTCTGGCGATTACGTCAATCATGCTGTATTGTGCAACCGCACCTATGTGCCATGTGCCACTAGGATATGGCGGAGGGGTATCAATAACAAACAGTTCCTTCTCACTACGAGGATCGAAGGAGTATCGTTCAGAAAATGTGGAGCTGAAGTGTTCCTCCTGAATCCTCTTTTCGAGGTCTATTGTCCACCTCTTGTCTTGAATAGTTGGAGAGCCCACTATATCTCCTCGATATCATCCCGAGAACTCACGTTCTTGACTGTTCCCGCCTATGGCGGGGCTCTCGTAACGGCATTGGGGGCGATATATACGGCGAGGGGGTGAAGTCCCCTCCTCAGTCAGCAATCTCTGTATTGAGATGGACGATGGAAGCGAGGAGCGTAGATTCAACGTCTCCGGAATGTTAGAGACACCGGTAAATACGGTGAAAGAAAAGGCTGCAGGACTGAGGGATGCACTTGGCAGCATCAATTCTGAGTCCGTTTCAAAGGCGATAAAGAAGGCACCCAATACAATAAAGCGGAATCTGCTTGATTCTACCGTTAGTGACATCATAACCAAGGTTCCAGTGGTCACGGTAGTAATTTGTCTCGCAATAACAGGATTCTTCTCCATACATTCTGGAATAAACGATTGCAGGGACGGTTACAATCCGGACTGGTGCAGTGAGGAAGGAGCCCTGAACGTCAACGGTGATATGGCCATATACCTCCCACAAGGTTCGGAAGTTCAGGCCCAAATAGAAGACGTGGAGCAAGACTGGACTACCAATGTCATGGTAGTCTACGTTGAGTCGAACACGACTGGGGTCGACAAACTGCCAATCCTGTCTCAATTAGACTTAGTGGAGAATACCCTGAACACACATAGAAACGACGCTGGAGAAGATGACTTCGTGATATACGTGCTTTCGGTTTCAACCGTGGTCAAGGAAGTCAACTCGAGTGGGGGCAGAGTGGTCAAGGCTTTCTTCTCGGGAGTGGCGGAAGCCACAGGTAGCAGCGAATTGTCAGAGCTAGTTAATGACACTGTGGACGGTCAGTCAAACTTGATTGGTGACTACTCGATTCCGGACGAACAGGAAAGAGTGGATCAGATCCTAGATGAGATGCCACAGAATGCCCTAGATAAGCTAGTCAGGGATGTGGGGAATGATGTAAATGAGACTGCTGGACACTGGAATAGGGCCGTGATAATCATAGG
>MDTC01247205.1_pt1 | contig 11549 bp, 9 predicted proteins | sample 811181 | NCBI WGS metagenome assembly MDTC01 (sample SAMN05326644, study PRJNA326480) | marine metagenome | isolation source: seawater | place: Pacific Ocean: North | collected 2011 | reverse complement strand
CCATCAAAAACACCAGAAATTAATAAATCCGTTCCTGATGGAGGCGCAGCGTTAACCGTGATTGTTCCTTTCATTCCTAAACTAGCATGCGGAGTACAAACGTAGTAATAAGTTCCAGCAGTAAGACCTGTAACTAATCCACCACCAAAAGGAGTGGTGAAACCACCATTGCTTGTGGCGCCGTTTGCATTGTAGGTAGCCATACTCACCTCAACTACATCGTGCATGACGCTAATTGGAGTAAAATCTACTGTATCACCAACGTTGATGGTTATGTCTGCTGGAGTAAAGGTGTTGCCCATATTTCCAACAGATGTAGTAGCTGAATAGCTGAATAAAGCTAATGTGGTAATTAGAATAATTGAGTATATTTTTTTCATGTTTAAAAATTTATTTCTTACAAAGATATAACCTTATTCGGCTTCGGCGAAATCAAATTATTAACCAAATATGCACAGATTGAAGTTACTTTAACTGAAACTTACTGATGTAGTTCTTCCTCTTAGTTTCTAATGATAAAAAGTAAATTCCCTTTGCCAGGTTCTCCACTATTATACTATCACCATCAATAGAGAAGTTATGTTGTTCCACACCAATCAGGTTGATGATATGAATCTCTTTAATATCCTTGGCTTTCACATTTTCCAAATACAAAACACCATGACTTGGATTAGGATAAATAAATGTTCCGAATTCATTCTTAATTCTTGAAGCAATGCCAACATTGACATCACAATTCGCTCGTTTGGTGACATCAGAAAAATCAATACAATCGACTAACTGTGGAAAGTCGACGAAAGGGTTTCGATTGCTTTGTTTCTCATAGACATATTCGTGCCGAGTTTTTTCAAAATCGTCGGGCAAATCATTGTAGTGCCAATCAAGGAGTACCTGAAGATCTTGGTCTTCTGCCGCTGAAAGTAGATTATCTAAACCCCAATTTTGACCGTATTTACCATTATAGGTGAGCATCATGTAAAACAAAGCTCGCGCTACGTCGCCTTTGATATTTTCCTTTGGTTCAGCCACCAATAAACTATTTAAATCCGTACCTATTTTAAAGTCTAAATAAGAATTTGCCCAAGCATTTTGTACTTCACCAAAAGGCTCATTACTTCGTGCCGAGTTTACATTATTCTGCACGAGATCTAGTGCATGAACGTCGCAACCTTCGTCGGTATCTTCAAACTCTGCGCGAGTGATTTGTTGAAAGTTAATCCAAGAAAAAGGTAAACGATGTTCCCTACTATATCTAGGTGTTGGTATAGTAAATGAAAATGTCCCCGAATACAATCTCTTTTCATTACTGTATTGGCAGGTCACATATTTTTGAGTACTTCCTGCTACCACCGTATCTGTCTCAAAAAAATCGGCTATGATGTTTTCATCAAACTGCCCGTAGGTTATCTGAGTATGGTCTTGAATTAAGGTGGTTAGATCATTCACCACATTACTGGATGAAAAATTTATACCGTCATAGTAATTGCCATAATTAGTTCCAGATGTAGTGATGCTTCCCTCTAAAGGTGCGTCACTTTTATAGTTAATATTTGCGCCTTGCTGATTAAAGGCATATACAGCTACATAATAGGTATTATCTTGCAATAGATTTTTGAAGAAGGTGAAAGTTCCTCCTCCTACTGATCCAATTTTAATATCACCAATCCGCTGTCCTTTTAAGTATTCTACATTGTCGGTTGGGCTAAATGAAATAGGGTTTTTACTGATCACTACTAAATGACCATCTGCTCCTGAACTGCTAAATGAGGTACTTACTCGATAGGATTTAATACCGGAAAAGTTTAAATTACTTGGCTGCGTGCTCGGTTCAGTTTGCCCATAAGAGGAAGACACAATTAGGGCTAAAAATAAAATGCTTAAAATTCGAGTCATAGTGAATGATTGATTCAGCGGTAAAGATAGAGATTCAATGCATAAAAAGAGTTGTTCTGCCTAATTTTACATTTTTAAATGAATGAATAAGTTGTAAGAATGGCGCTTTTATCTTTATTTGTTTATTTTTGCTCATTAATTAATTTAAAAAATATGACTACCCAAGAAATTATAGCGGTTTTAGGAGAAGAACGAGCCAAGAGAGTTTTAGATTTTAATAGTCCTGCAATTAGCAAGGACAGGCTTCATCTGCCTAACCCTTCTTTTATTGATGATGTTTGGAAAGATAGTAATCGAAGTAATCAAGTATTAAGCAGCCTAGCTGCACTTAATAACAACGGCCGATTGAGTGGTACAGGATATGTATCTATTCTTCCTGTCGATCAGGGGATAGAGCATACAGCTGGATCATCTTTCGCTCCAAATCCAGCTTATTTTGATCCGGAAAACATTGTGAAACTTGCCATTGAGGGAGGCTGTAACGCGGTTGCTTCAACTTTTGGTGTTTTGGCATCAGTGAGTAGAAAGTATGCGCATAAAATCCCTTTCGTAGTAAAGGTAAACCACAATGAGTTAATGACTTATCCAAATTCTTACCAGCAAATTATGTTTGGTACAATTAAGGATGCTTGGAATATGGGAGCCGTTGCAATTGGAGCAACTGTTTATTTTGGAAGTGAAGATTCTCGAAGACAAATTGTAGAAATTGCAGAAGCCTTTGAATACGCTCATGAGTTAGGAATGGCGACCATATTATGGTGCTATACCCGAAATAATGGTTTCAAAAAAGATGGCAAGGATTACCATGTAGCTTCAGATCTTACTTCACAAGCTAATCATATTGGTGTCACGATACAAGCGGATATTATTAAACAAAAAATGCCTGAAAATAATGGTGGATTTACAGCGATTGATTTTGCAAAGTCACATCCTAAAATGTATACGGAGTTAAATTCAGACCACCCTATTGATTTGTGTAGATATCAGTTGGCTAATTGCTACATGGGCAGAGTTGGCTTGATTAATTCTGGAGGTGCTTCAGGAGGAGAGTCTGACTACGGAGATGCTATTGAAACAGCTATTATCAACAAAAGAGCAGGGGGTACGGGTTTGATTTTGGGAAGAAAAGCTTTCCAAAAAGATCTAAATACTGGTATTAAAATGCTAAATTCAGTGCAAGATGTTTACCTAAACAAAGACATCACCATCGCTTAAGAGGAGTTTTTAAAATTTTTCAAGCAGATTAGCTGCTAATTTAATAATATACTCATGTCAAATTGGTTTAAAAGAATAACAACAGGAATTCGAACCTCTGCTAAAGAGAAAAAGGATATGCCTGAAGGTTTATGGTTCAAATGCCCCAGCTGTAAATCGACCATAGCGCAAATAGAACACAAAGAAAATTTGTGGGTATGTTCGTCTTGCAACTTTCATCAAAGAATAGGCCCGAAGGATTACTTTAATTTGTTTTTTGATGAAAATACCCGGCCTAAATTACTTTTTGAAAACTTATTTCCAGTGGATAGTTTAGAGTTTGTAGATATGAAGCCCTATGTTCAACGTATACAGGAAGCGGAGGAGCGGTCTCATGCTTTTGAAGCAATGGAGGTCGCTACAGGTAAAATGGGGAGCAATAAAGTCGTGATTTCAGCAATGAACTTTGCTTATATCGGCGGTTCGATGGGGGCTGTTGTAGGAGAAAAAATAGCTCGTTCTGTTGACTATTGTATAGAAAATAAATGTCCGCTAATAATCATTAGCAAATCTGGTGGCGCAAGAATGATGGAGTCGGGATACAGTCTGATGCAAATGATTAAAACATCAGCAAAATTGACCGAATTAGCCAAAGCTAAGCTACCCTATATATCACTGCTTACAGATCCAACTACAGGAGGAGTAACGGCTTCTTTTTCAATGTTGGGGGATTTAAATATTGCTGAGCCAAAAGCATTAATAGGCTTTGCAGGGCCACGAGTAATTATGGAGACTATGAATTTAAAGGAGCTTCCAGAAGGGTTTCAGCGATCTGAGTATTTGATGGAGCACGGCTTTCTAGACTTCATTGCAGACAGAAAAGATCTTAAGGAAAAAATTGTGAATGCACTGGCCCTATTTAAGGCTTAGCTAGACAAATTTTACAGCCAAGATTCAAATTCTTCATAGCCCTTGATTTTATTAATTTCTTACCCTTCTTTATAGTAAAGGTTAAGAATTAATGCTTATCTTTGCAGCCGATAAAAAAAAGACGAAGAAAAAAAGTTATGGAAAAAGTAACAGCAGAAAGAAAAAAAGAGATCTTTAAAGAATTTGGCGGAGCCGCCGAGAATACTGGATCAGTGGAAGGACAAGTCGCTTTGTACTCAGAACGAATTTTACACTTAACAGAACACGTTAAGAAAAATAGAAAGGATTTCTCCAACACTAAGCAACTTACCAAAATGGTAGGTAAGCGAAGAAAATTACTATCGTATCTTGCTAAGAATGATATCTTGAAGTACAGAGAGCTAATCAAAAAACTCGGAATAAGAAGATAGTAAATCACTTTAATAGATGCCACCCAAAATCGCTTAGGTGGCATCTTTCATTTTTATAATTAACAGATTATGCAATTAGGAATAAATAAGTCTGTCACATTAAGTGATGGCAAAACAATAAATATAGAAACAGGAAAGTTAGCCAAACAAGCTGATGGTTCTGTCGTAGTTACGGTTGGAGATACCATGCTTTTAGCAGCAGTTGTTGCTGAAAAAGATGCAAGAGAAGATACGGATTTTATGCCTCTTATGGTGGATTACAAAGAAAATTTTTCTTCAACAGGCTCAATCCCAGGCGGGTTTTTGAGAAGAGAAGCACGTCCTTCCGATCATGAAGTTTTAATCTGCCGAATAGTAGATCGAGCATTGCGACCATTGTTTCCTGAAGATTTTCACGCAAGCTGTATTGTAACACTTAGATTGCTATCAAGTGATGGTGATACTATGCCAGATGCCTTAGCTTGTTTAGCTGCATCTGCAGCAATTATGGTTTCGGATATTCCATTTATTGCCGCTGTGGCAGAAGCTAGAGTAGCAAAAATTAATGGTGAGTTTGTTGTTAACCCAACGAACGAAGAAATGGCTGACGCCGAAATGGAAATGATGATTGCTGGTACAGCAAAAGACATTATCATGGTTGAAGGTGAAATGAAAGAAGTTAGTGAAGCAGAAATGTTGAAAGCTATTCAAATCGGTCATGAAGCAATTAAAAAGTTATGTGCGCTTCAGGAGGAGTTAGCTGCAGCTACTAATAGAGTTCCAAGAGAATACGATCACGAAAAGAAAGATGAGGACTTGAAACAAAGAATTCATGATTTCGCTTTTGAGAAATGCAAAGCAATAGCGGCTAAAGGGCTGCCCAATAAGTCGGAAAGGGGTCAATTGTTTGGTCAGGTTAAAGAAGATTTCTTAGCTACAATGAGCGAAGAAGAAATTGCTGACAACAAATTTTTAATCAACCAATACTTCAAAGCTGCACAGAAAGCAGGTGTTAGAGAAACCATGTTGGATCAAAGAATTCGTTTGGATGGAAGAAACATGGATCAAATTCGCCCAATTTGGAGTGAAGTAGATTATTTGCCAAAGACTCACGGTTCAGCTGTATTTACAAGAGGGGAAACTCAATCTTTAACTACGGTGACCTTAGGTTCTAAAAAAGATGAGCAGTTAATTGATGGCGCATTCTTTAGCGGAACGAATGGCTTTATGTTACATTATAATTTCCCTAGTTTCTCCACTGGAGAAGCAAGAATCCCAAGAGGAACAAGTAGAAGAGAGGTTGGCCACGGCAACCTAGCGCATAGAGCTATAAAAGGTATGTTACCAGAAGACAATGCTTATACCATTCGAATAGTCTCTGACATTTTAGAATCTAATGGTTCTTCTTCAATGGCGACTGTTTGTGCTGCTAGTTTATCATTAATGGATGCTGGTGTACAGTTAATACGTCCGGTTTCGGGTATTGCTATGGGCTTGATTACAGATGGTGAAAGATTTGCAGTATTATCTGATATTCTTGGAGATGAAGATCATTTAGGAGATATGGATTTTAAAGTTACAGGTACCGAAAAGGGTATTACAGCTGTCCAAATGGATATGAAGATTGATGGCCTGCCTTACGAAATATTAGAGCAAGCCTTAATGCAAGCAAGAGATGGAAGACTCCATATCCTTGGGGAAATGTCCAAAACAATTTCAGCACCTAATGCTAAATTAAAGCCACACACCCCTCAAATTATTAACGTTAGAATCCCAGGAGATACTATTGGAGCGGTTATCGGACCAGGTGGAAAGATAATTCAAGAAATTCAATCAGAATCTGGATCAACCTTAAGTGTAACCGAGGATGGTGATTTTGGAATTGTTCAAATTTATGGCCCAGATCAAGAATCCATCGATATAGCTTTAGCAAAAGTGAAAGGCATCACGACGAAGCCAGAAGTAGGTGAGATTTATGACGCAGTGGTTAAGAGCATTAAAGACTTTGGTGTATTCGTTGAATTCCTTCCGGGTAAGCAAGCATTGGTTCATATTTCTGAATTATCGCATGCGCGCATCGAGAAAATTGATGACGCAGGCTTGAAAGAAGGTGACGAAATGAAAGTTAAGATTGTCAAGTTTGATGATAAGAAACAAAAATTTGTTCTTTCAAGAAAAGCCCTCATACCCAGAGAGGATAAGTAATTCATAGATAAATAGATAAAAAAAGCTCCGACTTTCGGAGCTTTTTTTTTATTTAAATGAAACTAATACTTAAGTCATGCGTAAATAGTTGTGAACCGATAAAATTTACTTTATGGATTTTCAACAATACAACAATTTATTTGCAGAAAAATTTTTAAGCACTAATCAATCTTCAAAAGAAGATGGCTTAGTTAAAGCTCACCAAGTTGTTCAAAGCGATATCAACTTTGAAGAAGAAATGAGTTTAGTAAAAGCAAACAAGGATTTAATCGATTTATGTCTTGTGACTAAAAGTGATAAATACATTAGTAGAGAAGAATTGCTTAGCTATGGATTATTAGCCTTAAATCTTGCAGCTATAGATGCTGTGAATGAGGATGGTTTTAGGGTTTTTGCAAGAAGACGTATAGAATTAACCTTAAATAAGGCAATCGCAGAGGCTTATCTATTAAATGAGATAAAAGGTAAAAGGTACGATAATAGTGAGATAGGGCTTGCATTTGACTCCATAGAAAAGACTTACGGTTACAATTATTAGTGAGTGTTAGTTAGTTAGTTTAAAAAATACGGCATGAAGTAGTTATCATGGCGTATTTTTACATTTATAACCTAACATAAAACTATGCCAACGATTATAGCTCCTTCTATTCTAGCTGCTGATTTTGCCAACTTACAAAAAGATATTCAGTTGATTAATGATTCCGATGCTCAATGGGTTCACTTTGATGTCATGGATGGGGTTTTTGTGCCCAATATATCATTTGGATTTCCGCTGCTCCAAGCGGTGAAAAGGAATACTTCCAAATTTATTGATGTTCATTTAATGATTGTCAATCCCGAAAAATACATTAATGAGTTTGTTGCAAAAGGAGCTGACGGCATATCTGTTCACTACGAAGGTAATCTGCATATACATAGTGTACTTCAGCAAATTAAAAATTCAGGCGCTCAAGCAGGCTTAGCCTTAAACCCACATACCCCTGTCAGTGTGGTTAAGGAGATCTTACATTTGGTAGATACTTTATTAATCATGTCCGTAAATCCTGGGTTTGGCGGCCAAAAATTTATTCCGGAGACAGTGAGTAAAGTTTCGGAAGCAAAGAAACTTATCCAAGAAGCTAATACATCTACTCTTATACAAGTAGATGGAGGGGTGAATATTGAAAATTGTATTGCCTTAAAACATGCGGGCGCAGATGTCTTGGTCGCAGGTAGTGCGGTATTCAAAGCAGCAAATCCAAAAGGCTATATTGCAGATTTACTAAATGCATAAGTAGCTATACTTTTGCATTTCAAATTGCGTTAGAGTTATAATGAATTTTAGTCACCTTTATTTATCCCTAATATTTGCCATAATACAGGTTCTTGCCTATACTCAAGTAGGTGTTATTGAGGGTGTATTGACGGATAATCTAGGTAGTCCTGCAGCATATGTAAATGTAGTTTCAACAGAACAAAATAAAGGCACATTGACTAATTTGGATGGGTCTTATTCGCTTGAAATACCAGCCAATAGGAAAACAACAATACGTATTCAAGGACTTAATTATGAGGATTTAAGTGTATCAGTTAAATTATCAGAGGGGGAGGTATTGCTTCGAAATTTTACGATTCAAATCAAAGCAATTGAAATAACAGTTGTCGGAGAACAGGACAAAGAACGAAAGGAGATAAGTACGGGCATCATAGAAACTAAAGATGTTGCGGTTCTTCCCAATGTAGGGGGAGGAGTAGAAACTTATTTAGTAACTCAGTTAGGGGTACAAAAAAATAATGAGTTGAGTTCTTCCTATTCCGTAAGAGGCGGAAATTTTGATGAGAATCTAGTCTATGTCAATGATTTTGAAATATACAGACCTTTCTTGATTCGATCGGGTCAGCAAGAGGGCCTTAGTTTTGTGAATCCGGACATGACCGATAAGTTAAAGTTTTCATCTGGTGGATTTCAAGCAAAGTATGGGGACAAAATGGCTTCTGTCTTGGATGTAGATTATAGGCGGCCAAAGGAATTTGGAGGCTCCGTAGAATCTAGCTTGCTTGGTGCGAATGTGCACTTAGAGGGAACAAATAAGTCAAAGCAATTCACATATTCTACTGGTTTTAGATATAAAAATAGTCGAATAATTCTTGGCTCTCAAGATATCTCGGGGCAGTATTTGCCCTCTTTTATTGATTTACAAGCATTCTTTACTTATCAGATAAATGAGAGAATACATGTGGAGTATTTACTCAATTATGCCCGCAATCGCTTCTCATTTATCCCAGAGGATCGGACTACTGATTTTGGATTGGTCAATTTCCAAAGTCGATTTACTGTGTTTTATGAAGGAGAGGAGGATGACCAATATCAATCCCTCATGAACGGATTGAGTTTGGTCCATCAAGTAAATAATCATCTCCAGCTAAAATACTTGACCGGGGTATATATGATGAGTGAAAATGAGAAGTTTGATATTATTGGCGATTATTTTTTAGGAGAAGTAGAAACCGACCCGGGGAATGAGAACCTAGGTGAAGTCAAGCAAGAATTAGGCTCTGGAACTTTTCATGATTGGGCTAGAAATGTACTAGACACAAGGATCTACCAATCGGCAATCAAGGGAGAGTATCTTAAGAAAAAACACGATGTTAAGTTTGGTTTCACCTATAAACGAGAGCTGATTTTGGACAAATTAAGTGAATGGGAAAGGCGAGATTCATCGGGCTATTCCTTGCCTTATTCTACTTCGACGGTTGAGCTTTTTGATGTGCTAAAACCAGAGCCTTTTGAGTTAAATAGTAATCGATACAGTGGATATATTCAAGATACTTGGAAATTAGATGATAGCGCTAGAGTAACTTGGAATTATGGTATCCGTTTTCAATATTGGGATATCAATAAAGAATGGGTTTTTTCTCCGCGAACCCAATTTGCTTATAATCCTAAAACTAAAAAAGATATCATTTTAACAGCAGCTGCGGGTTTATATATGCAGCCACCTTTTTATCGGGAAATGCGGAATTTAGATGGTGTGCTTAATTTGGATTTAAAAGCCCAGAAGTCTGCTCACTTTGTTCTAGGATTAGACTACGCATTTAAAGCATGGGATAGGCCGTTTAAGTTTGTAACAGAAGCCTATTACAAATATATGTGGGATGGAGTGCCTTATGAGTTTGACAATGTGTTAATTAGATACTTTGGTAAAAATAACTCGAAAGGATATGTAGCAGGATTGGATTTAAGACTTAATGGCGAATTAGCGAAAGGGGCAGAGAGTTGGATAAGCCTTTCCATTATGAGTGGTCAGGAAGATGTGCGGGATGATTTTTACACAGACTATGACGTTCGAAAGGAAAAAGTGGAGGCAAATGGGCAAGTAATTAGTGAGTCATTAGATACCTTGAGCTCTTCCAATGTCTTTCCTGGATATATCCCTCGACCTACTGATCAACGACTTAGTTTCGCTGTCTTTTTTCAGGACTATATTCCTAAATTCCCTTACCTCAAAGTACATATGGGGTTATTGTTTGCTAGTGGCATGCCTTTTGGCCCTCCTGATAATCAACGCTTCAGGGATACCTTTAGAATTCCTTCGTACAAGCGTTTTGATATAGGTTTCTCTGCCTTGCTCTTTGATGTAGAAAAGAAGAAAGAGAACGGTAAAATTCCTAAAAAGTTTTTTGGAGGTATGGAGCAGATTTGGCTTTCATTGGAAGTCTTCAACCTATTTGGAATTAATAATACTGTATCGTATATATGGGTTAATGGTTTGGATCCAAGAACAGGAACATTCAGCCAGTATGCTGTACCAAACTACTTAAGTCAGCGAAGAGTTAACCTAAAGTTTAAGGTCGAGTTTTAATTTTTCAAGTTTTTCGCAATACCCATTCCAAACAAAGCAAAATCATATTTTATAGGATCAATTGGATCTAACTTTCGTAGGTTTTCACTAAGCTCAATCACTGTTTTAAAATCTCGCTGTTTTCGTTGAATTAACCCCAATCCTCTTGCTTGTCGCTCAACATGCACGTCTAGGGGGCACAACAGTTGATTAGGACGAATATTCTTCCACAAGCCAAAATCAATTTTTTGATCGTCTGTTCTCACCATCCAGCGCAAAAACATATTTAATCTTTTACAAGCAGAATTCCTGACGGGAGTTGCAATATGCTTGCGCGTGCGGGTAGGGAAAAACTCCAAGGAGGTAAAATAATCATGAAAACCCACAAGTGCCCCGCCAACATCTCGGTCATTGGGTGTCAGGCTTTTTGTGAATGCAGTTTCTAAGCTAGCATACTGAGAATAGTGATGTTTTAAAAAGGCAATAAAATACAATAAGTCGGTATCATTAAACGTACGATGCTTAAAGCCCAATAGCGTCTTCAAGTCTTCGGGTGAATGGGAAAGAATAAAATCATGGGGCTTCCCCTCAAAAAGTTGTACTAATTTTCTACAATTGTTAATTATGGTCTTCCGCTGCCCCCAAGCTAAAATAGAAGAGAAAAAAGCCATAATCTCAATATCTTGAAGCTTATCAAATTCGTGAGGAATTTGGAGCGGGTCATCTTTAATAAACTCTCGGTTGTGGTGAAGCAAATAGGCTTCATCCAATATCTTTTTCGTTTGAACTAAATCGTACATTTAGTCAAAAATAATACAATTAGCCGTCCAATCTTCTTTACACTTTCAACTTTATCCAAAAAACATGTGAAAAAATTAAAGTAAATACATCTATATACAAACTTACCTTTGAGTTTAAACTGAAAAAAATGAAGTTAATCCACTTACTGTTCATATGTTTTGTATTATCAAGTTACGGTCAAGACCGCATGTCTAATCAAGACTATATCGATAAATACTATCCTATTGCTGTGCGTAAAATGATAACTTATAAAATTCCTGCTAGTATTACCCTCGCTCAAGGTATTTTAGAATCGGGAAGTGGCAACTCGGAACTT
>MDTC01191204.1_pt1 | contig 11549 bp, 10 predicted proteins | sample 811181 | NCBI WGS metagenome assembly MDTC01 (sample SAMN05326644, study PRJNA326480) | marine metagenome | isolation source: seawater | place: Pacific Ocean: North | collected 2011 | reverse complement strand
CAAGATAGTCAGTTCTCTTCTCTGTTTCTGTAATTGAAATATAAGCATAAGCAAAAGGTGAAAATATAAATAAAATTAGAAACGCTGAAATGAATCTATTTAATCTTTTTAAATTAATTTGTTTTTGAAATATATAGACAATTAAAACACCAAAAAATAAATAAAATGGTGTCATCCACATTGTTCTTATTTTAGATCCAGTTAACATTGAAGTTAGTAACATCAGTACTATTGGAACTAGATTAATAAACATCAAGAATAATAATTTTTTGTCTTTCAGAGATATTCTAAATTTAAATCTTTTAATTAAGAAAAATAACATTATGAAAAATGGTATCAATATTCCTATTTGATTACTTAAAAATATTAATGGATAGATTATATGATCTAATAATCTTGAATTTTCTAATCCAGTTCTATCCAATCCATAAGTGATAGTTATATAATGATTATTTGTTAACCAAATTAAATGTGGAACTAATAGAATAATAAAAACTTCTAAGGATATTAAGTATTTAAAATCAAATTTTTTATATTTCTTTATAAAGATTACATAAAAAAATAGTAAATCTATTGCTATTAAAAGATAGATAAAAAGATATTTAGATAAAAATCCAATGGCTGCAAACACTCCCAACAAGAGACAGTCTTTTAAATTTACTTTTTGGTTATCAAATAATTTCCAAGAGTAATAAACGCATAAGGCCCAAAAAGGTAATTGACAAACATTTACATTAAATTCTGGAGTTGTGAAATTATAAAAATAAATTCCCTCGAGTAAGAGAACTGATATTAAGCTCAAAATTTTATTTTTAAATAACTCTTCAGCAAATTTAAAAACAATAACGAAAGCTATAACTACAAATATTTGACTCAATAAATAATAAACCCAGTCCTGTGCGCCGAATATCTGATAAAAAATTTCAGGGAAAAAAGCACTAACTGGCGGATGTTTATTAAAACCCCAATCCAAATTACTTCCCCAGGCTAATGCCTCAATTGTATCAAGTGGTAAATTATTATTTGTTAATGATGGTATTAATGTCCACAAAAATAGATGAGTTACAACAAAAATGTAAAATAATTTATTAATGTTAGTTTTATTAAAACTCATCATGAATTTATAATATTATTGTTTACTTTTATTTAAATTTATATGAATTAACCATACTTGACACTCATTAATTGCTGAATATACTCCGGCCACTTAAAATTATACATATGCCTAAAATCGCAAAAGCAACAACTAAAATATCAAAATCTCCAATAAAAATATCAAAAACTTATGTACCAAAACTCACTGAGAAATATATGTGTGAAAAACATAAGGTTTACTTTAAAAGAAAACTTTCAGACTGGAAAATTGAAATTGTTAGAGCAAACAATGAAGCTTTATACAACGGCTCACTAGATGACAATAGTGTTTCAGCAGATATTGTAGATCAGGCAAGTTCATATACGGATAAAAATGTTGAAATGAAAGCTATAAATAGACAGATAAAACTCATTTCAAAAATTGATCAAGCATTAAAACGTATCATTGATGGAACGTACGGATTTTGCGCAGAAACAGGTGAGCCAATAGGTATTAAAAGATTGATGGCAAGACCTGTTGCTGAATTATGCATAGCGGCTCAAGAAAAACATGAAAAAGAGGAAAAGGTTTACGCCGATGACTGAAACTAAGGTTTTGGTATTTTTGATCCATTTTTTAAAAGGTCATATCCTTTAATAACAGCTTCTCTATTTCCAATAGTCAAATACCATCTTGTCAAATTTTTATAATTCTTAAGCCCAATATCATGCCATTCATGTCTTGCAATCCAAGGCCATGTTCCAATATCTGCAATTGTATAATTAGATCCAGCCAAATATTCAGATTTAGCTAATCTTTCATCTAATTCACCATAAAGTCTTTTAGCAATTTTAAAAAACCTTTCTTCTCCAAATTGACTTTTGCCAGGATTAAAATAATGAAATTGATGATGTTGTCCTAGCATTGGCCCAATATTTCCCATCTGTGCCATTAACCATTGGTTTATAGTATTCCGATCTTTGGTTTCATAAAATTTATTATATTTCACTGCTAAGTACATAAGGATTGCTCCAGACTCAAATACAGATTCTTTATTTTCATGATCTACTATTACAGGTATTTTACTAAAGGGACTTTTTTTTTTAAATTCAGGTTTAAATTGATCATCTTTTGATAAGTCAATTACTGTAACTTTAAAATCACACCCTATCTCTTCTAATAGTATACTTATTTTTTTTCCATTTGGCGTATCAGAACTGAACAGCTCGATCACTACTTAACACCTAATCGATCTTTAATTGATTTAGAAGAAGTGGTAAATTCAAACCTATATTTTTCATCTGGTTTTGCATATTTAAAACAACCTCTTGCAGCAAGCGCTCCCTCATGAAAACCTGAAAGAATTAATTTAAGTTTTCCAGGATAAGAACATATATCTCCAATTGCAAAAATTCCTTCTTTATTGGTCTCAAAATTTTGGGTATTAACCGGAATAGTTTTTTTATCTAAATTTAATCCCCAGTCCGATATAGGGCCGAGCTGCATAATTAACCCAAAAAATCCTAACACATAATCAGTTTTGATTTCTTTTATTGTTTTGTCATCATGTTTTATAGTGATGCTTTCTACTTTTTCTTTTCCATTAACTGTTTCAAGTTGATATTTTGTATAAATTTCTATTTTACCTTCTTTTTTTAATTGATTAGCTTTATCAATGCTTGCTTGCATTCCCCTAAAATCATCTCTTCTATGAACCAATACGACTTTTGATGTGTTTGATAGCTCTATTGCCCAGTCTAATGCTGAATCTCCACCACCAAAAATGCAAACTGTTTTGTTTTTAAAAACTGTTTTGTCTTTAATTGAGTAAAGAATTTCTTTTTCTTCATATTTTTCAATTTCTTTTGTTGAAAATTTTCTTGGCTCAAAAGAGCCCACTCCTGCTGCTATAATTATGCTTGATGACTCAAATACAGATCCTTTATTAGTTTTTGTAATCCATTTTTTTTCAATTTTTTTAATTTCTTCTACTCTTTCATTTAAATGAAAATTAACTTTAAATGCTTTAATTTGTTCAATTAAATTATTTGTTAATACTTCTCCTGTACATTCAGGAACTGCAGGAATATCATAAATAGGTTTATCTGGATAAAGCTCTATGCATTGACCTCCTATTTTGTCTAGGTTATCCACCACTTCACACTTGAGACCAATAACTCCTAGTTGATGAACACAAAATAGTCCAACTGGTCCAGCTCCTATTATTAATGTATCTGTTTTAATCATTTATCCTTGCTTTGATGGAATACTAACTACTAAACCATCTAGCTCCTCTGAAACTATTATTTGACAACTTAATCTACTAAATTTATTTGGCTCATACGCCATATCTAACATATCATCTTCTCCATCTTCTTTTTTTGGAACTCTATCTAACCACTCTTCTTTGACATAAACATGGCAAGTTGCACAAGCCATTGAGCCTCCACAATCAGCATCAATTCCTGGAATATCATTTTGAACCGCACCTTCCATCACAGTTAGACCATTAGATACATCTATAGTGTGTGAACTTTGATTGTTTTCTATGTAAGTAATTTTAACCATTAGTTATTTATAAAGACAAAAAAAAATAGGGCAAGTATGCAAAACATACCCGCCCTATAAATTATTTACTAAAGCTTACTTACGTGAGCCAGCTGTAGAACTCATTGCAGCAGCCCAGATAACTAGACCAAATGCAATTTTGTTAATAAAGTCAGCTAAGTTGTAAATCACGTTAAGTGAATTTGCATCTACACCACCAGTTAAGTAACCAAATACATAACCTAATGGATAAATTGCCCAACCTACTGTTACTATCATTCTCATAGCACCAAATGCAGTAACAAGACCTTTGTTTCCACTTTTAGCAGCCATTTTTCCAGCTTCACCAGAAAATACTTCAAACAAGATGTAGATCCATCCAGCCATACCAATTATAAAACCTAGCATAGCATTAATGTATCCAGCTTCTCCTAAGTATCCACCTATAAGCATAACTAAAGAACCAATTAAAAGTCTCCAGAAAATTCCTGAAGGTACTTTTCTTACAGCAGTTAGAATTAAGTAAAATTCTATCATTTGTAATGGCACTGTAATTAACCAGTCGATATATCTGTATACTGTTGGTGAATCGCCAGTTGTCACCCATACACCTCTCATGTACATGTAGTGAATGAACGCAATACCAGTTACTAGACCAGCAACCGTTACTGATGTTCTCCAACCTGCTGCGACACTGCTTCTTTCCATAAAGAAAAATGCAGTTGCTGCCAACATCCCCATTGAAATTACCCAGAAGGAAATTCCAACAAAGTCATCTTGAGCTAACATCACAGTTTCTGCGTTTGCAACACCTGATAGACCCATTAGGGCTACAGTTGCTAATGCAAACATTTTTAGTTTTTTCATAAAAAACTCCCTCGTTAGTTAGTTTTTAACTTAGTTTATATAAACTAGGCTCAAACAAAGTTTGAACCCAACTTGGATGTGTAAATATCAAATATAAATAGTTAATAGAAGTCTTATTTATGTCTAATTTATGTTGATTTTACTCACTTTTTAAATTTTAATACAATTTTTAATTTAATTAATTACAAAAAACCTAAAATAGAATCAAAATTAATGAGTAATAACTTTAACCAAATTTATGAAAATTCAATTAAAAATCCTGAGGATTTTTGGAAAGAATTATCAAATGATATTTTTTGGTTTAAGAAACCTAGTAAAATTTTAAATAAATCTAATCCTCCTTTTTATAAATGGTTTGAAGATGGCATAACTAATACATGTTATAACGCTTTAGATATTCATATAGATCAAGGGAGAGGCAACAAGCTTGCACTAATTTATGATAGCCCAATAACTGGTGATAAAAAAAAATTTACTTATAGTGAATTAAGAAAAAAAGTTTCAAAATTTGCAGGCGCTCTTAAAAACCAAGGCGTAGGTAAAGGCGATAGAGTAATAATTTATATGCCAATGATACCAGAGTCAGTTATTACAATGTTGGCATGTGGAAGAATTGGAGCAATTCACTCTGTTGTTTTTGGTGGCTTTGCTTCTAATGAGCTTGCCAGCAGAATAGACGACAGTAAAGCAAAAGTAATAGTCACAGCTTCATGTGGTTTTGAACCTGGAAGAACAGTTGAGTATAAACCCTTGGTTGATGACGCAATTAAGATGTCTAACCATAAAATTGATAAAATGATTCTATTTCAAAGAGCAGGTCACGAAGTAAAATTAAATCCACCGAAAGAAATTAGTTGGGATGAAGCACTTTCCAGCGCAAAAGAGATAGATTGTGTAGAAATGAACTCAAATGAATTTGCTTACATTTTGTACACTTCTGGCACAACTGGAATACCAAAGGGAATTGTTAGAGATATAGGGGGACATATAGTTGCTCTTAAATGGACTATGAAAAATATTTATAATATTGATACTGATGACGTTTGGTGGTCAGCAAGTGATATAGGTTGGATTGTGGGGCACTCATATATTGTTTATGCCCCTCTATTTAAAGGATGTACTACAGTATTATTTGAAGGTAAGCCTGTAGGCACTCCTGATGCGGGTGCTTTTTGGAAAATAATCTCAGATTATAAAGTAAAATCTCTCTTTACAGCCCCAACAGCATTTAGAGCAATTAAAAAAGAAGATCCCGAAGGAAAATTTTTTTCAAAATATAATTTAAGTAAATTTCAGTCTTTGTTTCTTGCTGGTGAAAGAGCAGATCCAGATACAATAAAATGGGCAGAAAACTTATTGAATGTTCCTGTTATTGATCATTGGTGGCAAACAGAAACAAGTTGGGCCATTAGTTCAAATTGTACAGGAATAGAAATGATGAAAACAAAATATGGTTCAGCATGTAAAGCTGTACCTGGTTATGATGTTAAGGTTATAAAACCAGATCAAACTTTAGCAAAACCTAATGAAATGGGAGACATAGTTGTTAAACTTCCTCTGCCTCCAGGAACTTTTCCAACATTATGGAATGCTGATAAAAGATATAAAGACAATTATATGACCAACTATAAAGGATATTATGAAACTTATGATGCTGGGCACATTGATGAAGACGGTTATATTTGGATAATGTCTAGAACAGATGATATTATAAATGTAGCCGGACATAGATTGTCAACAGGAGCAATTGAAGAAGTTTTATCTGAGCATCAATCGGTTGCTGAGTGCGCAGTTCTTGGAATAGCAGACAAATTAAAAGGTCAATTACCAATAGGCTTAATAGTTCTTAAATCTGGTGTAGAAAAAAAAGACGAAACTATTTCCAGTGAGTGTGTAAAAATGGTTAGAGAAAAAATAGGCCCTGTTGCTGCTTTCAAGGTTGTAGTTGTCATAAAAAGATTACCAAAAACCAGATCTGGAAAAATATTAAGAGGAACAATTAGAAAAATAGCTGATAAAGAAGAATATAAAATACCAGCAACAATTGATGATCCTAATATTTTAAATGAGATAGAGGAAGATTTAAAAAGAAATAATATAATAAAATAATACTTACTAAAATTTTGACCAACCCAAAAGTATCCATATTAATAGCAAATTATAATAATGCTAAATTCATAAACGAGTGTTTGGAGTCATTAATAAAACAAACTTATAAAAATATTGAAATAATTTTATTTGATGATTTTTCTAAAGATAACTCAATTGATGAAATTGAAAAATTTAAAAATGTTACACTTTTGAAGAATATTAAAAAAACAGATATAGGTTCTTTTAATCAAATGAATGCATATGAAAAGGCTTTTGAGATTAGTTCAGGAGAAATAATTTTATTTTTGGATAGTGATGACTACTTTCATAATATGAAAATTGAAAATGTTGTTAATTTTTTTAATAATAATAAAGATGCAAAAATTGTTTTTGATTTACCTATAATTAAAGATGGAAAATCATTTGTTGTTAAAAAAAAAAAGAAAAAAATATTTAATAATTTTTGGCCTTACATTCACCCTCAAAGCTGCATAAGTATTAAAAAAGAAAACTTAGAAGAAATTTTTAAAAAAATTTCCATAAAGTTATTTCCTGATATTTGGATGGATTTTAGAATTTGTTTGTACTCCAAGTATATTCTAAATGAATTTCATATCTTAAACAAAAATTTAACCTATTATAGAAAAAGTACTCAAAATATTTCTTCAAAATTTATATATCTAAATAGATCTTGGTGGAAAAGAAGAATGCAAGCACACGAATACGTTAAATATTTTTTTAAAAAAGAAAATATTAGCTATACGAAAAATTTAGATTATTTTATAACTAAATTTTATAATAAAATTATGCTTATCAAATAAATTTATTCAAATTAGGTTTAAAATAATTTGGACCTTTCATTACTTTTCCAGCGTCATTAAATATGGGTTTACCATCAATATCTAATTTACTCATGTTGGACTGTTGCACTTCATCAAAGCATTTATCAAGATTGATACCAAAAGCATGTCCAGCACCATAAGTAACGTATAAGATATCAGTCAATGCATCTGCCACTTCGAGTAGATCTTTATTTTGTAATGCTTCTTTTAACTCATTTAACTCTTCTTTAATTAAATCAAACCTAAGTTGATTAATTTTATTTGAGCTAAAAGATGCGTTATTCTTAACTTCTTGGCCAAATGTTTTCATAAATATTTTTACTTTTTCAAAATTTGTCATTTTACTCCTGTAAGATTCATTTAAACTATTATATAATCATTTTAATTAATTCTGAAATTATTAACTAATGAAATCAAGAAATGAATTCGATAGTATAGGTAGTGTTAAAGTTCCTGATGATAGATATTGGGGTGCTTCAACTCAAAGATCTAATAAATTTTTTGATATTGGAAAAATATTAGTAAATATTTCAATAATTAAGTCCATAGCTATTATTAAAAAGTGTGCGGCAATAGTACACTTCAAAGATAAGCAAATAGAAAAAAAAATAACTGAATCCATCATAAAAGCTTCGGAAGAAGTTATTAAAGGTAAGCTTGATAAAAATTTTCCTCTTAAAGTTTGGCAAACAGGCTCTGGCACACAAACAAACATGAATGTAAATGAAGTCATTGCTAATAGAGCTATTGAAATAATGGGTGGAAAAAAGGGTACCAAAAAGCCAGTACACCCAAATGATCATGTAAATAAATCACAATCTACTAATGATGTTTTTCCAACAGCCATGCATATATCCATAGCTCAAGAAACTATTGATAAATTGTTACCTAATTTAAAAACTCTTGAAAGAGAATTGCATAAAAAATCTAAAGAATTTAGTAAAATTATAAAAGTTGGAAGAACACATCTACAGGATGCTACACCTCTATCGCTAGGACAAGAGTTTTCTGGATATCACGCACAATTAAAAAAAAGCATAGAAAGAATAGAGCATGCATTAAAAGAAATTTTTTATCTTGCTCAAGGAGGAACAGCTGTTGGAACTGGTATTAATTCAAAAAAAAACTTTGATAAAAAAATAATAAAAGAAATATCTAGACATACAAAAATTCCTTTTAAACCAGCAAAAAATAAATTTGCAGAATTAGCAGCTCATGATTCAATTGTTAATTTTTCAGGAACTTTAAACACTTGCGCTGTAGCTTTAATGAAAATATCAAATGATATTAGATTTTTAGGCTCTGGTCCAAGAGCAGGATATGGTGAATTAATTTTACCCGAAAATGAACCTGGTTCATCCATAATGCCGGGTAAAGTAAATCCAACTCAATGTGAAGCCGTAACAATGGTTTGTGTACAGGTTATTGGAAATCATACTGGTATTACTTTAGCTGGAAGCCATGGACATTTCGAACTTAATGTTTTTAAACCAATGATAGCTCATAATATTTTACAATCTATTGATCTTATAGCTGGTAGTACAAAAAATTTTGCTATTTATTGTGTAAAAGGAATTAAACCAAATAAAAAAAGGATTAAACAACATTTGGACAACTCGTTAATGCTAGTTACTTCCTTAGCACCACATATTGGGTATGATAACGCAGCTAAAATTGCAAAGGAGGCCTTAAAAAATGATACTACATTAAAACAGGAAACATTGAAAACTGGGCTTCTCTCAGAAAAAGAATATGAAAGAATTGTTGATCCAAAAAAAATGATCTACCCTTTATAATTAAACAAAATCTTATTAGTAAAGTTCTTGAAATCGATCCAATTATTAATTTTAAAATTTGTAGATTCAAAAATATCTTGAAGTTCATCAATTTCTAATAAATTTTCTTCATCAAATTTGAAAGCTTGTATTGAAAAATTATCCTTAAAAAGATTATATCTAACTGTAAAATAAATATTTTTAATTGCATATCTATTAATTTTGGGAACTTGAAATGTTCTATAAAATTCTTTTTCATCATCTATTAAAAAATGGAAATCACCTATAAAATTTAGTTCTCCATCTATCAATTCTATTTTACTGTTTGATAACTTTATTAAGCCAATTTTTTGACTTAAAAGATAACTATTATTTAAATTAATTTCTCCATTGTTAAAATTTAAAAAAAAATCTCCTGAATGAAAAAGTTTATTTCTTGAAATTTCATTAATTGAAATTGCCAAAGAAGCGCTAAGGTTTTCATTAAATAGCAATTCATTTTTTAATAATTCTTCAATAAAAAATAATCCTTCAGTAATTTTTTTTAAACTAGTTTTTTTTATTATAACTTTTGCTTGTAAATCAAATGGATTAAAATTAATTCCACCCGAATATTGAAAATTGTAAGATTTTAAATTATCCATATATGAATTAAATGCTAAATAATTATTTTGTATTTTGTATCTAAAATTAGAAAAAGTATTTACTATTTTTAATTCACTTTCTGCTTCATATACTTCATTTTTTTTCATTGATAAATTTGTAAAATTCAATTTCAATTTCTTAATTTCTAAAGAAGTTAATGAGTCTTTTTTATCTGTAAAATTTTTTTTCCATGTCAAATTAAAAGGTACTCTAAAAATTTTACCTTTTGTTTCTATGGTATTCAAAAATTTTTCTTTTGAGTAAAAAATATCTGAATTTTGAAGATGAATAATAGAAACTATTTTATCGTCATTATCCTTATAAAAAAACTTACTATCTTTTATAATAATTTTTTTATTAGAAAATTTTTGATCAAAATAATTTGAAAAAAATTTTAAATCACTTTTATCAATAGAAAAATTGGCATCCTGTATCACAATTTTTTTTATTAATAGCTTATCTTGATTAATCAAACTTTTTTGAGAGATATATATCTTTAATTTTTTAATCTGACTTAACTCTTTAGGTAGACTCGAATCTTGATTGTAAATTTTTGCATTTTCAACCAAAAGATGAGGTGATGGTAAAATTGAGTAATTAATCTCTGAAGAAATACTAAAATTGATTTTATATTCAGATAATAAATTGTCACTTAGATATTTTTGAAGTTTCCCTTTATCATATAAACTTGGTATGGATAGATAAAATAAATATAAAAATAATATACTTATTAAAAATATTAAACCTTTATTAAAGTTGCTTGTTTTGTTAAACTTATTATTTTTAAATTTATAAGTAGAAATTTTATTAAAAAAATTAATTATCTTTTCATTAAAATTGGTAATTTGAATTTTAATATTTTTCATGAAAGTTTAGTAGATTTATAGTGATTATTTAAAAATGATAAACTCTGAATATTTAAATGGCCTAAATAAAGCTCAAAAAGAAGCGGTTTTGCATCTTGAGGGTCCTTTATTAATAGTTGCAGGAGCAGGATCGGGCAAAACTAGAGTATTAACATCTAGAATAGCTCATATTATAAAAGAAAAAAAAGCATATCCTAACCAAATACTTGCCGTAACATTTACAAACAAAGCTTCTAAAGAAATGCAACACAGAGTAAGTTCTATTTTAAAAACTGAAGCAGTCGGATTAAACTGGCTAGGAACATTCCACTCAATATGCGCTAAACTTTTAAGAAAACATGCTCCAGCCGCTGGATTAAATTCAAATTTTACAATTATAGATACTGACGATCAGGTAAGATTAATTAAAAATATTTGTAAAGCTGAAAATATTGATATTAAATATTTAGTTCCAAAATTTATATTATCCATCATAGATAAATGGAAAAATAAAGGTTTTTATCCTAATGAAGTTATAATAAATAAAAAAGACATATATGAAAAAACTATACTACCACTTTACAATATCTATCAAAAAAAATTATTAGATTTAAATGCATGTGATTTCGGAGACTTGATACTTCATTCTGTAAAAATATTGGAAAAAAATATTGATATAAGAGAAATTTATTCAAATAATTTTAAATATATTTTAGTAGACGAATACCAAGATACTAATTTTATTCAAAGTAAATGGTTAAACTTATTATCAAATAAACATAAAAATATATGTTGTGTCGGTGATGATGATCAATCAATTTATAGTTGGAGAGGTGCAGAAATTAAAAATTTTTTAGAATTT
>MDTC01179407.1_pt1 | contig 11550 bp, 8 predicted proteins | sample 811181 | NCBI WGS metagenome assembly MDTC01 (sample SAMN05326644, study PRJNA326480) | marine metagenome | isolation source: seawater | place: Pacific Ocean: North | collected 2011 | reverse complement strand
GGGCGCTCTCTAGCTACATGTCGGCTTCGTACGCGAATATGTGATAGATATCGCGATAGAAACCTTGGGTGGATGTTGTCCGACACCTAGACGGCAGTCTGGGAAAGTGCCAGGTCGTGGCGAGTTCAGACTGCAGCAGACGAAACGGGTTGGTCGTTGTCTCTGCTAAAGTTGTGGATTTTGACATTTTAGGTAGGAAAGTCAAGCTCTTAAAGCAACTTCGCGCCGCTTTCGCCTTAAGCCTTAAACCGCTGTCCATTAATCATTGACCATCGACACTTTAAGCATCGGGGGCATGCAGGCAGGCGGTTAAGCAACCGCCTGATCTGGAGCTGCCTGCGACCGGGAGAATTTTAGCTCACTCTCTGAATCGATATCCACATGAATGGTATCCCCCGCCCCATAGGCACCTTGCAACACGTGCTGAGCCAGAGGGTTTTCGATGCCATTTTGTATCGCACGCTTCAATGGTCTCGCACCATAGACCGGGTCATAGCCGACTCTGGCCACATGATCCAAAACTGCGTCACTGACGGACAAAGCCAGTTCCGTGCTAGCCAGCCTGGCATTGAGCAGGCCTATCTGAATTTCAGCGATACCTCGAATCTGCTCTTGCTGCAATGGATGAAAGACCACGGCCTCATCAATTCGATTAACGAATTCCGGCGAGAAATGCCTGACCACGGCCTCCAGCACACCCTTCTTCAGATGCTCATAGACCTCATTGTCAAACTGCTCCTGATTCATCATCTCCTGGATTCGATCCGAGCCAAGGTTTGAGGTCATTACAATGACAGTATTCCGAAAATCCACTGTACGCCCATGACCGTCGGTGAGACGACCATCATCCATCACCTGAAGCAAGATGTTAAACACATCTGGATGCGCCTTCTCTACCTCGTCCAGAAGAAGCACTGAATAGGGGCGGCGTCTCACCGCCTCGGTGAGATAACCACCCTCTTCATAGCCCACATAACCAGGCGGTGCGCCGATCAAACGTGCGACTGAGTGCTGCTCCATGAATTCGGACATATCGATGCGCACCATCGCCTCTTCTGTATCAAACAGAAACTCGGCCAGCGCCTTGCAAAGCTCAGTCTTACCTACACCCGTCGGCCCAAGAAATAAAAAAGAGCCATTAGGCCGCTTAGGATCCGACAGGCCTGAGCGAGAACGTCGCACGGCATTGGACACGGCAGAAGTAGCTTCATTTTGGCCGATGACACGCTGATGCAGGGCTGCTTCCATTTCAAGCAGACGCAGCTTATCACCTTGCAGCATTTTGCTTATCGGTATGCCGGTAGAGCGCGCGACCACATCAGCAATCTCTTCCTCTGTGACGCGGTTGCGCAGTAGTTTCTTCTCAGCGGCCTCAGCCTCAGACGCCAACTCAAGCTTCTGTTCGAGACCCGGAATAACGCCATACTGAATCTCAGACATACGCGCCAGGTCACCCGCGCGTCGAGCCGCCTCCACGTCGTTGCGGGCCTGTTCGAGGCTGCCTCTTATAGTGGCGGTGCCTTGTAATGAAGCTTTTTCTGCCTTCCAGACTTCTTCCAGATCGGCATACTCCTTCTCAAGCTCAGTAATATCCTTTTCCAGCTTTTCCTTACGCTTGATCGACGCAGGGTCTTCATCTTTCTTTAAGGCCTCGCGCTCGATCTTGAGCTGTATGAGTCGCCGCTCAAGCTTATCCATTTCCTCCGGCTTGGAATCTATTTCCATACGAATCAAGCTCGCCGCCTCATCCACCAGGTCGATTGCTTTGTCAGGCAACTGTCGATCTGTGATATAGCGTTGAGACAAGCGTGCCGAGGCGATGATTGCAGCGTCCGAAATATCGACACCATGATGCACCTCATAGCGCTCTTTCAGACCGCGCAGAATAGCAACAGTATCTTCTTCAGAAGGCTCCTCTACCAGCACTTTCTGGTATCGTCGTTCTAAAGCTGCATCCTTCTCAATATACTGTCGATATTCATCCAGAGTAGTTGCGCCAACACAGTGCAGTTCACCGCGAGCGAGCGCCGGCTTCAACATATTACCAGCGTCCATGGCGCCTTCCGCCTTGCCCGCACCCACCATAGTGTGCAACTCATCGACAAACAGGATGATAGACCCTTCCTGCTTGTAGAGTTCGTTAAGCACGGACTTCAGGCGTTCTTCAAATTCACCTCGAAGCTTTGCTCCTGCAATCAGGGCCCCCATGTCAAGCGCGAGTATCTTTTTGTCCTTCAGACCCTCGGGAACTTCGCCATTCACGATTCGTTGTGCCAGTCCTTCAACAATTGCCGTTTTACCCACTCCCGGCTCCCCAATTAGAACGGGATTATTCTTGGTGCGGCGTTGCAATACTTGTATGGTGCGACGAATCTCTGAATCTCGCCCAATGACCGGATCAAGCTCGCTGTTCTCTGCTCGCTCTGTGAGATCAACGCAGTACTTACTCAGAGCCTGCCAGGCATCCTCCGCTTCAGGGCTATCGACATTTTCTCCACCACGAAGATTGGATATCGCATTTTCCAGCGCCTGCACAGAGACACCAAAACCCCCTAGAATCTTACCCACAGAACCCTTGTCCTGCATGGCAACCAGCAATACGGTCTCGCTAGAGATAAAGGAATCGCCTTTTTGCTGCGCGAGCTTTTCTGCCTGGTTGAGCAGCTTACCTAATTCCGGCGAACCCGTAATTTCGCCATCGTGATTGGGAACATGCGGAAGATCATCTGCGGCTTTCTGCAGCTTAGACCTCAAGTCATTGATACTGAAGCCAGTCTGGCTTAACAGTGGGCGCACCGATCCGCCTCTCTGATCCAGCAAGGCCAACATCAAGTGTACGGGTTTAATTTGATTATGGTCCTTGCCCAGGGCAAGCGATTGCGCATCAGCAAGCGCCGACTGCAGTTTACTCGTGAGTTTGTCCAGTCTCATGGTCAAAATACCTGATTAAATTCACAAAATCCGGTGTTTGGACTACACCGATACTAATCATTCTAATTAAGTAAATTGGGATGACCGGTCAGGATTTCAATGCAGGTCGGTGAAATGTTGGATCTGGTCAACTTAGCGCTTGCTGGTAACTCTGAATGAATCTATGTGATGCAGATCGACGTTACCATCCGGCCACATTGCCCATCACGACGGTAGGAATAGAAACGATCAGCATCGCAGAAGGTACAAGAGTCGTCGCCGCTCACATGGCGAACACCGAGTTCACGCAACTGGGCCTTAGTGATTCCTGCTAAATTTGCCATAAACTTATAGCCAGCAAGAGGTCGAAAGCACTGCTCGATTGACTCAGGCGACAGAGCCCCGACGAAGGCTTCGCGCACTTCCGCGCCTACTTCAAAATGGCAGCTACCAATAGCTGGCCCCGTCCAGGCCAGCAATTGATCGGGGGCACAAACCATGGTGGCCAGTGTGCTGGCCACCATGTCTGAAGCCAAACCGCGCCAGCCGCAATGAACGGCCGCGATTTCGCTCCCATCTTTTGCGCACAATAGCAGCGGCAGGCAATCTGCGGTGAGTATATTAAGCACAATACCTTTATTGGAAGTGACAAGCGCATCTGCTTCCAGCGTTTCGGCAATCGACTCCACTCTCACCACGCGATTACTGTGTATTTGTTGTAGCCATTGGCCTTTGCTCCCCTCCGCAAACTGGTCCACGAGCAACTTTCGATTAAGCTTAACCGCACTGGTGACATCACCTACATGGTCTGCCAGGTTCAGGCTATCAAAGGGTGCAGAGCTGAATCCGCCTGTTCGGGTAGTGGAGATCGCCTGCACGAATTCAGGGATGGGCCATGACGGCCTGATAATTTCGATCTCGCTCATGACTCAATTACCTGCCGATCATCGCGAAGTGATTTCAATAGTGTCTCAAAATCACTCGGTAGAGTTGATTCCCAATTACATTCTTTCCCGGACAGCGGATGCATCAAGGACAGCTTCCATGCATGCAACGCCTGGCGGCGAAAATCAAGCAACACCTGTTTTAGCAACTCCGAACTTGCAGAGGGCACCTGCAAACGACTGTTGTATAGCGGATCTCCTACGATAGGGTACTTTAAATGTGCCATATGGACCCTTATCTGGTGAGTGCGACCAGTCTCAAGGTTTACCTGGATATGAGTATGAGCCCTAAAACGTTTGAGCACCCGATAGTTGGTTACCGCCTCTTGCCCATTCCTGACCACTGCCCGCTTGATGCGATTCACGGGGTGACGACCCAGGGGCTCCGACACCGTGCCCCCCGCAGTCATTACCCCCTGAACCACGGCCTGATACTGTCGAGAAATGGTTCGAGCCTGCAGTTGTTGGACCAGTCCGTTGTGGCTTCTCAGGTTTTTTGCCACCACCAGCAGCCCCGTAGTGTCCTTGTCCAGCCGGTGCACTATTCCCGCCCGCGGCACTGACTCCAGCGTTGGGCAGTAGTGCAACAAGCCATTGACTAGGGTGCCCTGGCGATGTCCAGCAGCCGGATGCACAACCAGGTCGGCGGGCTTGTTTATCACCAGGAGATCAGCATCCTCGTAAACGACTTGCAAGGGCATCTCCTGGGCTGTCCAGTTCTCAACCGGCTCTGGCTCCACTTCCAACAGCAGCACGGCGCCTACTTCCGCGGTGTCCCTTGGGCGGCAGTGCTGGCCATCAAGGGTCAGTTTTCCCTGTTTGATCCATTCCTGCAGACGCGCTCTCGAATATTCAGTAAACAATTGGGCCGCAATCTGGTCCAATCTGTTGCCGGCCAGAGAATGGGGCACTTCGGCGCTGAGCGAAATTAGTTGTGGTTCTGCTTTACTCATCTTCCCATGATACTTGATTCCCTGGGGCCTGCGCAGGCATTCTCGGCATCATTCACAAGTGTGAGCGCTGGACAGGTCGCCGCTTCTGGCCTATGGGTTTAGCGCTGGCAGTATGGTTAAATACGCGTTTTTTATGGCAAGCGAAAACAGCTTGAGGCAATCTATTCAATGAAGGTTGGCAAGACATTCACCAAACTCCTGAACCTAGGGCTTATCGTGCTGATGCTGGCGAGCTGCGGCCTTTTCGATGGCGATGACACCGATGAGTTTGCCGGCCTAACCACTGAAGAGCAGTTCTACCGGCGCGCGCTGGAGCAGCTGGAGAGTCGCAATTACGCCGGTGCTATATCTACTTACCAGGCGCTGGAATCTCGCTTCCCTTTCGGTCGATTCGCTGCCCAGGCCCAGATTGAGATCGTATATGCTTTATATAGTAATGGAGACGAAGAAGCCGCCCGGGCCGCTGCCGATCGCTTCATCAGACTGCATCCCGAGAATGAAAACGTTGACTATGCCTATTACATGAAGGGATTGGCGTCTTTTAATGACCGAACAGGCTTCTTAAGCCGCATCGTTCCCGTGGACTACACCAAACGAGATCCTGGCCTGGCACAGGAATCCTTTACCGACTTTTCACAACTATTAGCCCTATACCCCGACAGCGCCTATGCGGCTGACGCTAGAGCCCGCATGGTTTACCTGCGCAACAACTTGGCTGCCTATGAGATTCACGTCGCCAACTATTACCTGGATCGCCGAGCCTATATCGCCGCCCTTCGTCGCGGTCAATATGTGGTGGAGAACTTTCAGGGCACACCAGCGGTAGCCGACGGTGTAGCGATTATGGTGGAGTCTTACCTGAGACTCGGTTTGAATGACCTAGCAGACACTTCCTTGGCCTTGCTCAAGGAAAACTACGCGGATCACCCCGCTATCGACGGGGACGGTGATTTTATTGTACGCACCGAGATTACTGACCCCTCCCTGCTCTATACTGTCAGTTTTGGCGTATTAGGTGACAATCGGGGAAATCCACCTCTGGCGCCAACTCAGCGCCCTGGCACCTCCGGCAGCCAACAAATTATCGAGGCCCAGTCTGGTCAAGGCCAGGATAGACGCTCTTTCCTCAGCATTATCACATTCGGCTTGCTGGACTAGCCTGCAGCACTTTCTCCAAATTTTGCCCCTTTTCTATGAACTAGACGCGCAAATGTGCGCTTTAGGCTGTGGGAAGACACAAATTTGGGTCTATCTAGCCGATATAGAGCCTGATCAAGTATGGTTGCAATGTTCAGGATAGTATAAGAATCGAGCGGTCAACCCAAACTAGGGGTTATTGGCTTACTGATTACTCTCCAAGCGACCAGCCATTGGTAATCGGATAGCGTCGGTCGCGGCCAAATCCACGTTGGGTTAAGCGCACACCAACAGGACTCTGCCGACGTTTGTATTCGTTAAGGTCAACCAGGCGCAGCACGCGTTTCACATCCGCCTCGGTGTAGCCCTTATCCATAATCGCTTTGGCGCTTTGGTCCTGCTCCACATAGAGCTCCAGAATTTCATCAAGAGTATCGTATTCCGGCAAACTGTCCTGATCCACCTGACCGGGTGCCAGTTCCGCCGAAGGTGCACGGTCGATGACTTCCGCAGGAATAACAGTTTTGCCAACGCTAATGCTGTTGCGAAATCTAGCCAATCTATAGACCAGCGTCTTGGACACATCTTTGAGCACATCGAAACCGCCAGCCATATCACCATAAAGCGTGGAGTAGCCTACGGCGATTTCACTCTTGTTACCGGTTGTGAGCACCAATAGCCCCTTCTTGTTGGAAATTGCCATCAACAGCACACCGCGCGCCCGCGCCTGAATATTTTGCTCAGCCACATCCGGCTCAAGGCCCGCAAATTCATCTTTCAACGCGGCGGTGAAACTGTCGTAAATCTCATTGATTGCGATCACCTGGTAATTCACGCCGAGGCTCTGCGCCTGTTGTTGGGCGCAATCAAGGCTCAACTGCGAGGTGTAGGCAAAAGGCATCATAACGGCCTGCACCCTCGCACTGCCTAATGCGTCTGTGGCAATTGCCAGACTAAGAGCTGAGTCGATGCCTCCCGACAAGCCAAGTACCACACCTTTGAATCGATTCTTTTCGACATAGTCGCAGACACCCATCACCAACGCTTCATAAACCTGAGCTTCAAAGTCGAGGGTCTTAGCCATTGCCTGGCGAGGAATCTCACAACTGCCGTTCTCTGCAATTTCAATATCGAGAGGAAACAAGCCTTCCTGAAACTGCGGTATCAGGCAATTCAATTCGCCCTGGCTAGCGGCCATGGAGCCTCCATCGAACACCAACTCATCCTGTCCGCCGACCAGATTCACATACACGACAGGAAATCCACCTTCGCGGCTGCGCTGCTGTACCAATTCCTGTCGCTCCTGAAGCTTGCGCATATGGAAAGGTGAGGCATTGATATTAACAAGCAAATCCGCACCGGCCTCTTTAGCCTGCAGCGCTGGCTCAGGTTCCCACAGATCCTCACAGACCGTAAACGCCATTCGGGCGCCTGCAATGTTAATCACGCAAGGTTGACTGCCCGCTCTGAAGTAGCGGCGTTCATCAAATACCTGGTAGTTCGGTAAGCACTGCTTGCGATAGCCTGCGATGACCTCACTGCTCCTCAATACTGTCAGTGCGTTGTAAACTCCTTCCGCCGTTGTTTCCGGGTAGCCAACAACCAGGTAGATATCAACGTCGGCCACACAAATCCGATCCAGCGCCTTGGTAATGCGTGGCGCAAGGCTCGGCCTGAGCAAGAGATCTTCTGGTGGATATCCAGTAATAGCCAGTTCTGGAAAGACAACCATGTCTGCTCCTAATTCGTCGCTGGCTCTTCTCGCGACTCGGATAATTTTGTCTGTATTGCCATCTATATCGCCAACCAGAAAGTCCAATTGGGCCATAATGACTTTAAATCGCGTTGTCATGGGTTCCTCACCATGGGCGTCTGCACAATGTCTACGCGGCTTTCGCCACTAATTTAGGTGAGCTATTGTACGACAGATTGTAGATAGAAGATTAATGCATCAGTCTTTATGTCACAGCGTGTGATAGCCTGTGCCAAAGCGACTGCACTTGAGGACTATCATGGTCTCCGGCCCGAAAGCATACACAGAGCAGATATCGAATGTTTCGGTAGTCTATAACGTCTATCGCATCGTGCTCCCGTTGGTATAACTGGTGACCTAAATAATCAGCCGCGGCTTCCCGGCTCCCTATTCACAGGGGGAAACTTTAATTAGATGCAGATTGCTCACTAGAGAAACATCTGGAGGCCATCGAGATTGAAGCCATTGAACGCGCGCTGCAATAAGACTGCCGCAGCGAAGAAACTCGGCATGTCTTTCAAGTCATTACGCTACCGCTTGAAGAAGCTAGTGCTTGAGTAGAGACCTGCTTCTCTTCGAAACCCGCTGATTTATCCTGTCGATGTGCGCCAAGATCGTAAGGAGCAGGATCTATTTCGGGCTTTCCTCCCAGCACAATATCCGTCGTAAGGCGCGCTGAAGCTGGAGCCAGCACCAAACCGTTACGAAACTGCCCTGCGTTGATATAAAAATTTGAGTATGGCTCGAGCCGGCCAATATAGGGCACATCTCCCGTGCTGCCGGGGCGTAAACCTGCCCACTGACCCACAAATTCCATTTTCTCCAGCGCAGGCAACATCGCTACGGCAGAATGGCTTAGTGCTTGTCTCGCCGTTGAGGTAGAAGTCTTATCAAAGCCCGCGTACTCAAGTGTGCTACCGACAAGCAAATGGCCATCCTGGCGTGGGATCAGATACTTACCTTGATTCAAAATTATCGACTCTATTGGGGGCTTTGGAAACTTATAAAGTAGCATCTGACCCTTCACTGGCTGAATGGCTGTTTGTAACGATAGTTTTTCAAGCAGCTGCTGACTCCAGGCACCGGCCGTTATTACAATCGCGCCCCCATAGAGATGAACTACTTCAGCCTCACCCGCAGTTTTCACGCTGACCCCACTAATCGATAGGCCAGAGGTGATGAAACCAGTGACCGCAGCCTGCGTTATCAAGGAAAATCCTGGCTGCTTTTGCAAGCTAGCAAGCAGCGCTCGACACAGTCGCGGGTTCCTTATGTTTCCTACTTGCGGCATCCACAGACCAGACTTGAATCCGGCTGCCAGAGCCGTTTCTTTTTTGTAGATTGAGTCACATCCCCATGCCAACATCGCGTGACCCTGTTCCGCTGCCCATGCCAGTGCCTGCTGCTGGTCTGGTGCATCCAACATCAACAAGCCGCAAGCATGCAACTGCACGTCGATGCCGGTTTCGATCAGTAATTCTTCTGCAAGCTGCGGGTAGAATGCCTGAGCCCAATTCGCCAGTGCTGTGACAGCGGCATCATAGCGCCAGGGATAGAGTGGAGACACAATTCCGCCACCAGCCCAGGAAGACTCCTTCGCCACCTCCTGTTTTTCAATCAGGGTGACGCTGGCTCCGCTGGCAATCAGCATGCGTGATACTAGCAGGCCGTTGATCCCAGCTCCCACCACGATTACATCACTGTTTTGCGTCAATTTTTGTTCCTATTTAAGATCTGCGTCTAAACTAGGGCTCACTTAAACTAGGGCTCATTGTTTATAGCGATCACAAGGATGTAATATGCATGCAAGTCTCCAGGCGCTTTAATGCTGGGCTGACTCTAATCGAACTTCTCGTAACACTTTTTGTCCTAGCTTTGCTGCTAAACGCGTCAACACCATGCATGCTCTACCTAGTCCAGCAGAAGGCATCGGACGTTACCATTAAACACCTGCACCGCGCCATAGAGGTCGCGAGGACGTCTGCGATCACCCAGAATGCACTGGTTACCTTGTACCGTTCAAGCGACAGCGTTCTCTGTGGTGACAAGTGGCAGCAAGGAATACTGGTGTTTGCTGACCAAGATAGTGGTCGCAACTTGGAGCGGGAAGACTAGCTGGTTCGCTATTTTCCTTTCCTGAGTTAAGGGGCGAAATCTATTCGCGCGCTTTCCAGAACCGGCCATACCTGCAGATCACACCGATGGGATCGATCCGCTATCAAAACGGAAACTTTATGATCTGTTCGAGCGCTGGAGTTTGCACAATGCGCAACAAATCATACTGAACCGCGCGTGACGGGTGTGCTACGCAACTGGTTCAGATCGTGACGGAATTTGAGTAAACTGCAGGGGCAAACCTCTGAAGTGAAGCGAAGGCCTGATTATCGCTGCCAGCATTTGTCAGCAGTATCGCCAGTGGCGCCGCGCACACCAATGCTGGAAATGGTTAACGTTGCACAGGCGTCTGCGGTTTGGTCTCCCACTGCGGTTGCGGTCGCAACAAAGCTGGTCGCGATGCTTCCTGTGGCACCCGCTGCAACAGTAATAGTGTAAAGGCCGTTTTCAGTCGTACGCTTAGTAGTGTCGGAGGTAATCAGAGGAGTGGCGTCAGTCGAATAGGTGTTACTAGAGGAGAAAAAGCGCTCCTGATCCGAGGCGACAGTCATCAGCTCACCTTTTGCCTCGGCACGACCCGATCGAAGCACGCTGTTCTGGTAGGCAGGTAAAGCGATGCTGGTGAGTATACCAAGGATAGCCACGACAATTAAGATTTCGATGAGCGTGAAGCCCCGCGCATGATCACGCTTGCTAAAGTTGGTTTTTATGCAGACCAGGTTTTTCAAATCTATTTACCGCGCTATTAGTTTTTATGAGTTGAGGCCCAATTCATTGACCCTAATGTTCTGGCCACGCTTCTCAGTCCCGTAGCTCCAAGCCGACATCGTAGCTCTAATGAGAGTTCAGATTCCGGATCAAGTTATTGGGGCCACAAAACCTCCAGCACTTCCAACATACCATTTCTGACGGTGAATCCTGAAGTTTTCCTTAAGGTGTCGAATTTTCAACGGATAATTGAAGCACTACCTGATTCTCCACGCCTTAAGCCTAGCTCAATGGCAATACAAGACCATGATTTAACTGAAACTTAGGAAATTTCATGGGTTGGGCGCTTATAGATTCTGAAAAATTTCACATCGGTGATGGTAAAAATCCAAAGACGCCTCGAAATCGCCACCAAGACATTGAATTTTAGCGATTTACGGGAATTTGGCAAACCCTCGGCAAGAAAATGATAAGCTGCGCCGCTGTAGCCAGGACTTGCCTTGATGGAATTAAATTTAACCGCTATAGCCCTGCTCGCCGTCACGGGCTTCCTAGCTGGTGGCATCAACACCATCGCTGGTGGTGGCTCTAACCTAACCCTGCCGGCGTTGATGATGCTTGGCCTGCCGGCAGACCTGGCAAATGGCACCAATCGCGTGGCCGTTTTGATGCAGTGTGTGGTAGGTGTGGCTGGCTATGACAAGCACAACAGCCTCGATCGTCCGGCTATTGTGCCTATCTTAATTCCCACACTGCTAGGTGGCGTGCTTGGCGCTCTCGGCGCTGCCATGATACCCAACCTCTATCTCAAGCCAGTGCTACTTTTCACTATTCTCAGCATGTCTGTGCTCATCTTGCTGAGGCCCGAGGTGATCGCTCCGCCCGCTGGAACCCCGACGCAGTCGCCTGGAGATAATCCGAAAGCCTGGTGGGGGCTGTTTGCGGCTGGTATCTATGGTGGCTTTGTACAGGCGGGGGTCGGTTTCATCTTGCTCGCCGCTCTGGCGGGAGGGCTACGCTATGACCTGGT
>MDTC01151372.1_pt1 | contig 11550 bp, 8 predicted proteins | sample 811181 | NCBI WGS metagenome assembly MDTC01 (sample SAMN05326644, study PRJNA326480) | marine metagenome | isolation source: seawater | place: Pacific Ocean: North | collected 2011 | reverse complement strand
GGCCAGCAGCAGAGTCCTCTGGGAGGACCGCGAACAATGGACGACGAAGCGCCGTTCCATCGAACCGTTGGCCGTTGGTGTGGAATTCCAGGTTGTCCAATGAAACATCGATGACACGACGATTAATAACGTACTGCCCCAGCAGGGGAAATACCAGGCGGGTCAGGTAGGCGATGATGAAGGCAGACGCTGCCAGGTGGCGGTTCTCCGTCCCAAGGAACCCACGCCCGTAGCCAGCAACGATTTCAGCCAGACGCTGGTCGTCTTCCTGGAACAGGCTTGACGCGCTGAGCCAGCCATCCTCTCCGGGCTTGCGTATAGGAAGGTCATATTCCTCACCCAATTCAGCCATCTGACGCAGGCTCTCCACTAATGGGTGGTTGTCGTTAGTCATGGTCATGGTATCGCTGTATCGCTCGAATATGGTTTGCTTCCCCAATGTCACCCTGAGTGAAGCGAAGTGTTTCTTTGTTCTTGCTCTGTGTTGTCCCACAAGCAACGAGATTCTTTCCCGCCAGTGTCGGGACCCCAGAATGACAGATGGGGAGGGTGTAGTAGCCCTAGACGGGAAGCACCGGCTCCGTTACGTCGTCTGGAAGTTCAGCTTCAAAGGCGTTCAAGTAGAATGACGTTTGAGCGTAGTGCCCCATCAGGGTGGTCAATTCCACCAGGTACTGGGCGCCAAACTGCTTCAGGGCTTCATCAAAGGTCAGCTGACTCACCTTGTGGTTGGCGAAGAACTCGTTGCCGTAGTTGATGATCGCCTGTTCATCGGCAGGCATGCTCGGTAGGGGCTTCCGGTCCCTGATGGCGTCTACCAAGGCGTCTGAGACGCCCTCTTTGCGAGCTGCAGGGGCGTGGGCATTCCAAACGTATGGGCAGTCCATGGCCCTAGCGGTGTTGATAATCGCCAATTCCAGTATCCGCCTAGGAAATTGGGTCTCATAGCGAAGATAGCTCGTCAGGTGGTTGCGTCTTTTGGCCATCTCAGGGCTGTTGATGGTGAAGGAGCCGGGGCCGCCGGTGATTGAGCCACCGGCTGGCGCCGTGACCTCAGCGAATGCCTCACGGAATTCCTCAGGGACCATATCACTAGTAACTACGGGTAATCGTGCCATTGCCGTCCTCCAATCTTGGGTCGGCATCATTGGATGCCGGTTGAACAGAATCCAGTCGTCTGGCGGAGAGTCTACCACTACTCGGCCCAGATTCAGAAGTTTCCACAAACCCCTCAACCGAAATACCCCGGGGATCCAAATGATCCAACAATCGCGGAATATGTCCCTTAGTTGACCGCCTGTTGGCCAAAAAAGACGGGCCGGACGGCTCATGTGGCGTCTCTATCGACTGCAATACAATCGAAGTGCGGTTGGTTGTTTATCATTTGCCGGTGATTTTGTTCATCCATGTTCCCGTCGCTATTGGAGGAAGATCATGTACGAAAGTGTCCTTGTACCCTTGGACGGCTCTCCCCTGGCTGAGCAGGTATTACCCTTTGCATCACGGATTAGCTTGGGAATGGGAATTCCGATTCACCTGATGCAGGTGTTACACACAGTTTCCGAGGAATTGGCAGACCCGGTCCATGGCCTCTATAGGAGCTCCATCACCGCGGGCGTCCGCGATGAGGCCATCGATTACCTGAACAGCGTCAAACGGAGGACTCCAGGCGCTGAGGTTACATGCGAGGCCTACGAGGGCGACGCCACGGCCTACATCATCGAAGCGGCGGAGAAGTCTCCCAACTCGCTTATCGCCATGTCGACACACGGTCGATCAGGCGTGACACGGTGGTTGATGGGCAGCGTGACAGACAAGGTATTGCACCACACCAAGAACCCGATGTTGATCGTCCGTGCTCGCGGCAAAGGCGAGGAAGCAGGAGACACGGACCTGGAGACGATCATCGTCCCAGTGGACGGTTCAGGTCTTGGTGAAGAGGTCATCCCCCACGTTGCGGCTCTAGCCAGCGCCCTGAACCTTAAGGTAACCCTGCTGCGCGCCACTGCCACCGCAGAAGAATTCGGCGCCGTCACTGGCTACAACAAGGTAGAGGGCACCGCGGGATTGCACTTCCAGAGCTTCGAGTCCATGGCCAAGGAGATCGGCAACCAGGCCATCGATTACATGAAAGGCTTGGAAGACAAGCTGCACAAGCAAGGCGTTGCGTCTGTCGACCACCGGATCATCCGTGGCCCGGCTGATGAAGTCATCGTAGACCTGGCCTTGGAGACTCCGGACAACATGGTGGCTATGACCACCCATGGTCGATCAGGACCGGCCCGGTGGACGCTGGGGAGCGTCACCGACCGGGTGGTACGCCATTCAGGCGACCCGGTTCTGGTGGTCAGAAACGGCTGACTAAGACTGGTTTAAAGCGTGGCAGGGGGTTAGGTGATCACACCCTCTGCCACCAGGCGGGACATCTCCTGGTCATCCAGACCCAGCACTCCGGAATATATCTCTGAATTGTGCTCACCATAGCCGGGAATCGGGCCGGCGGTGGTGGGTGTCTTGGAGTACTTGATGATGGTGGGTCCTGGCACCAGTATCTTCTTACCCTCCGGCAGTTCCTCTTCCATCATGACCCCCCGTTCCCAGAGGTGTTTATCCGCCAACACTTCGGGGATGCTCAGGGCTGGACCAACCGGGATATCTGCTCCAACCAGCGCGGTCTCAACCTCTTTGGTGGTCCTTTCTTCGCACCACAGATGCAGCAACTCCATGCGTATCTCTGCTTTGTCGGTGGCGAACATCGGTGCAGCGAATTCTGGGTCGTCGGACAATTCATCGTAGCCCATTATCTTCAGCATCCGCTCCCACATTCCGGCGCGGGCTGCACCAGTGGACACGTAGCCGTCCTTACATTTGATGAACGAACCGGCACGAGTGAAATCGTTGGTACCGGTCTCGTGGCACATGGCCAGGGCCACTTCCTCCAAGGTGATGCCGCCGTCCAGCATGGCGACTTCCAGCCACTGCCCCTCTCCGGTGCGGTCCCGGTAGCGGAGCGCGCCCAGGATGCCGATTGTGGCGTGCAAGGCGGCAGTGCGGTCCATGATCGGCCCTTCCGCCATGACCGGCTGGTCGAAGCCGCGGCCGGTCTGGTGCCCGATGCCGCTCATGGCCTGAATGATGGGGTCAAAGCACTGACGGTCACGGTACGGCCCGTACTGACCGAATCCCGAGACTGAAGCCAGGATGATACCTGGGTTTACCTCACACAACTTCTCGTAGCTGAACCCCATCTTATCCATGGTGCCGGGTCGGAAGTTCTCCAGTACCACATCTGAGACTTCCAGCAGTTTGAAGAACAGATCTTTGCCCTCGGAGTGGCGGGTGTTCAGGGTGACGCTCTTTTTGCCTCGGTTGTAGGCGGCAAACTGAACGCTCATGTCCCCGACAAACGGCCCGGAGTTTCTGAGATCGCTGGACTTGCTCCATTCCAGCTTGATGACCTCGGCGCCCATGTCCCTAAGGATCATGCCGCCCCTGGGAGCCGCCTGCCAGCGGGCCAATTCCAAGATACGGACACCATCAAGCACGCCAGCGGGTTTAGTCGGGGCCATGGGTCAACTCCTGAACAATCGGGTTCTTCCGAGACCGTCAGAGTATACCCCATGTGCCGAGTTGTAATTGCTTGTTAGCCAGACCCCACCGTTCGTCCTGAGCCCGTCGAAGGATCGGCATCGGACATGTATCTGAATTACGTCCGTTACGGCTGTGTTATGGTGCATCATCATCATTCTCGGTGGCACCGAGGTGATTAAGACTTGATCTGGGAGTCGATGTTTTGAGCGTTGGTTGGGCCATTTTAGGTACCGGTGGGTTTCCAGACGAGAAGATTGCTCCGGCAATGAATCTGACGGATGACAGTGAACTCATCGCAGTGATGAGCCGGGATTCCGCAAGGGCCGAGGAATTTGCGGCCAAGCATGGCGCTCAGGTTGGTTACGACTCCGTTGAGGCCGTGCTCGGCGATTCCAGAGTGGACGCAGTGTACATCGCCAACCGGAACCATCTGCACGCTCCCCACGCGATCCAGGCTCTCCGGTCAGGCAAACACGTCCTGATGGAGAAACCCCTGGCTTTGGACTCCGCTCACGGTGTAGAAGTCGTCAAAGCCGCCAAGGCCAGCGGCGTTAAATTGGGCGTCGGCTTCGAGCTGCGCCAACATCCAGGCAGGATTGAAGCGAAGGAACTTATCTCAGCGGGAACGCTTGGCACCGTTGATTTGGCTCAGGCCCAGTTCGGCAGTGGCGTTCGGGGCAACGTCCACCCCATACCCCGAAGTGGCCACAGCGACTGGTGGGTAGACCCGGAAAGCACTGGCGGAGCCTTTGCCATGATGGCACTGGGTATCCACTGCGTCGACGAGTTACGCTTCATGCTGGGACAGGAAGTCACTGAGCTAGCCGCCATCACAGATGGACAGAATAGCTCAAGGCCATTGGAGAACCTGGCAACCCTCTGTTTGCGGTTCTCCGGCGGCACCATCGGCACCGTGACCTGCGGTTTCCGCATGCCCAACTTCGAAAATTCGGTGTGTCTAACCGGGAGTGACGGCAAGATCGTCTTCAACGACGCCTATCCTCCCCACACGCTGCAAGGGAGCATGGAGGTGTCGAGCGAAGCGGTGAACACTTCAGTACCATACTCCAGGGACGGCCTTATACTGATGCAGCGGCAGATCGAGGGTTTTAATCAGGCAATACAGCATGGGACTGAACCGGCAGCCAATGGCAGGGATGGTCTGATAGCTATCCAGATCATCGAAGCGATGATCGAATCAGCGTCGACAGGAACAACCGTGAAGCTTCAACCACCGGATTAGCCCACGTTGCAGCGGTAAATCAAGAAGGCCCTGGAGATTACTCCAGGGCCTTCTTGATTCCTATCAGCGTTGCTTGCTTGGGTTTAGAGGGCTTCTAACACCGTGGTGATGCCCATACCAGCGCCAATGCACTGGGTGGCCAGGCCGTATTTGGAGTTGGAGCGTCGCAGCTCATGGGCTAGAGACAGGACCAAGCGTCCGCCGGTGGCACCGAGAGGGTGTCCGATGGCCAACGCGCCACCGTTAACGTTCAGCTTCTCCATGGGGATTCCCAATTCCCGGGCACTGGGGATGATCTGAGCGGCAAAGGCCTCATTAAACTCCACCCGATCGATCTGATCCATGGTCAGTCCGGCATACTTCATGGCTTTGTTGGTGGCTGGAACGGGCCCAAGACCCATCAACTGGGGCTTCACACCAGCGACGCCGAACCCGATTATGCGGACCAACGGCTCCAGACCCAAAGCCAAGGCTTTCTCTTCACTCATCACGAGGATGGCGCTGACGCCGTCATTGGTGGGCGAAGAGTTTCCGGGAGTGATGACGATCTCGCTGCCACCGTAGCTGACCACACCCGGAATGGCATTGAGGTTCATCAGGGCTTCAAAGTTGGTCCCGGGCCTGATGCACTCATCCTGGTCAAAGGTGATGGTGGGGCCAATCTCGTCGGGCAGCCAGGCACCCTGGTCGTCGAACACCGGTTGCTCTACTTCCAGAGCCACGATCTCGTCGTTGAACTTTCCTGCTTCATAGGCGGCAGCAGCCTTCTGGTGACTGGGGACCGCGTATTCGTCCAAGTCGGTGCGGGAGAGTCCGTAGACCTCTGCCACGTTTTGGGCGGTCTGCAGCATGGAAACCTTGGGCGGTGAATCCAGGATGAAGTCTGGGAACGGTACTGAGAAGTGATCGCTGTGATCCGGCGCCATATCCCTTTGAGACTTGGTGAACGTGATGGGCGTGGGTTCCGTGATACGGGTGAACGGGCCCTCATCACCGGGGATGGTCCGAGCCATCCGCTCCGCTCCCAAGGCGATTCCGCAGTCGATCGTGCCGATCATAATGGCTTGGGCGATCCGGTGGAGGGTCTCCATACTGGAACCGCACTGCCGGTTGGAGTTGAAAGTCGATGTTTCCGGAGGGAGCCCGGCCATCCTTGCCACGCGGCCCATATCGACGAACTCGGCGTTGCCTAGCACGTTGCCAAGACCGACATCCTCAACCATGTGGTCGGTCACCTTTGGGTTGCGGTCGAGCAATTCTCTGATGACCTTACCGCCAAGCTCATCCAGCCTGGTAGCGACCAATTTACCTCTTACTGCCCGGCCAAATGGGGAGCGGACACCGTCGACGATCACTGCGTTGCGGATTTCCATTGTCTACCTCACGTTCGAGTTCGATATGCTTCTTGTTTTCAGTGGTATTTTTCAACCGTATTCAATTGGCTAACAGGGTATCACAGGGCAGGTTGGCGTGGCCCATCAGTATCAGTACAATGCCCAGATTGATGGCCAAGAAAGACTAACGGGATTGGAGAAGGGATATGACAACCTTGGATGAACGCTGGCAGAAGGGTATTGAGACTAGAACCAAGTTCGGGGGAGGCACGCTGACCGGCGGCTCCACTCCGTTGGCCTGGGATATGGCCCCAGACCTGGAACGGATCGCCGGAGAGTTCTTGTTCGGCAGCATCTGGCACGGCCCAGCATTACAAGGCAAGCAACGGGAGATGATCACGCTCACCTGTCTTACGGTACTGAAACGAGACAATCAGGTGCGTCGGCACCTGGGCAACGCACTAAACCTTGGGCTCACACCCATCGAGATCGTTGAGGTTCTGATGCACTCCTCTTACTACAGCGGAGTGCCAGCCACCCTCGATGCGCTCGCCATAGCAAATCAGGTATTTGCAGATAGGGGCATCGAATACACACCGCAGAAGAGGTTCGACACGACCGAGACCCCTGACCAACTCAACGAGCGTGGAATCGCCAGGCGCGTGGAGTACATGGGGCCTCCATCTGGAGGTGGACAAGGCCCAGTGACCGAGGCTGAAAAGGCATTCAACCGGCTGACCACGGAATACTACTGGGGTTCGACCTGGACACGGCCGGGCTTAACCCTGCCGGAGCGTTCCATCTGCACCATGGCGGCCATGGCAGCCCTGGGTCGGGAAGCCCAGTTGGCCAGTCACATAAAAGGCGCGCTGCACGTGGGCCTGAGCCAGGAAGAGATCGTGGAAGTCTTTGTCCACGCCACGTTCTACTGCGGCCTGCCATTCACCCGCTCGGCGATCGATTTGGCCAATTCGATATTCAGGGCGCAGTAGGTCTTCGGGGGGAAGTTGGTCGGCGGAGAGGTATTACCCGTACCCTAACCCTCCCCCGTTGCGACGGGGGAGGGGATTTTTTGTTCCTGTGGTTATTACTCTGGGCCGGTTAGGTAGGGGTACATGGCTAGGGGCGTGGCTGCTAGTAGTCCAGCGTCGACGGGTAGTGTGACGCCTGATATCCAGCGGGACTCGTCAGAGGCCAGGAACAAGATGGCGTAGGCCACGTCCCAAGCGGTGCCGTCAAAGCCCAGCGGGCCGGCCCGGCGGCGCAGGTCGAGCAGTTCCTGGTCGGTGTGGCGCGCGACCATGGGGCTGTAGACGTGGCCCGGGGCTATGGAGTTGACCCGTATGTTGTCGCGGCCATAGTGGACGGCCATGGACTTGCTCAGGCCAAGAATCCCGCCCTTGGAGGCGGCGTAAGCGTGGCTGGGTCGTCCTCCGCCAGCTCTCAAGCCGACGATGGAAGACAGGTTGACTATGGAACCGCCACCGTCCTTGATCATCTCTGGGATGGCGAATTTGCTAGTCAGCATCACGCTCTTGAGGTTCACGTCCATGACCGTGTCCCAGAAGTCTTCAGCGACGTCGGTGACTGAGCCTGGACCGCTGATGCCCACGTTGTTGATTAACACATTCAGCTTCCCGTAAGCCTTAACGGCAGCTTCAGTCATGCCCTGGCAGGACTCTATGTCGGTGACGTCCCCGACGAAGACCGAGGCCTCACCACCTTCTTTTTCAATCTGCGAGAGGGTGATCTGGGCGTTCTTTTCGTCACGGTCTACCAATATGACCTTGGCCCCCTGGCGGGTGAACAGCAGAGAAATCGCCTGACCGATCCCAACAAATTCGGCGTCTCCGGTGGCTCCAGCGCCGGTCACGATGGCAACCTTGCCCTCCAATCTTGTTCCTCGCTCTTCCATGGGGCCTCCAACAATCAATTTTTCAGTCTACGGACGGGGTGAACGCCCGAGGAGCAGTATATATTATCCACCATTCTTAAATGGCATCCGTTCCTGGGCAACGGTAGCCGCATTTAGCCGACATACTTGTAAACCACGAGCCAGAATACTCTTAAAACAAGGGGCGTTCGGATAGTTCCCGATTTCACAAAGCCTTATATCATTACCAAAGCAATGTTTCAGCACGGGCTGCGGTTAGCCCAAACTGTCTAATGTTACAGACTAAATCAATATCTGCGCAGAGGTGAGTAATGGCCCTGAAAGATGAAGCTCAATCCAGGCGGGATTTCCTGAAGAAAGCTGCTGTCGTAGCCGGAGGTGTTGGCGTATTGGCCTTCCCTGCGGGCTTGAACCGGGCTTTTGCCGACATCTCCCCCGGGGTGCAACGCCTCACCGACAGTTATCCGGAGGTAATGGTGAGTAAGGTCTCTCAACTGGCGGAAGGCGAGTTGATGGATTTTCGATATCCACTGGAGGATCAATCAAATTTCTTGGTCAAGCTTGGCGTGACCGCCAACGATGGTGTCGGCCCGTCCGGTGACATCGTCGCCTTTAGCTACCTTTGCTCCCATATGGGATGTCCACTGCAAGGCCTCTACAACAAGGAACATAAGATGTTGGGCCCATGCCCGTGTCATTACAGCCGCTTTGACCTTTCCAAGGGCGGAATTCTGATCCTGGGACAGGCTACCCAGTCGCTGCCTCAGATAGTCCTGGAGACGCGGGGAGATGATATCTACGCGATCGGAGTCACCGGACTCGTGTACGGATATCAGGGCAACCTCGACGGTGGAGTCCAGGTTCACTCCTAGACTCAGACCTCGGTAGCCAAACCAACGCGATAAAGTTCCAACCAACCTCACAGAGGATTAGATATGACTGACAAGAACTCGGACCAAGGTACCAGCGAACGCGACATCATTGACGCCTCACTCTGGGAAAAAGCCAAATCTGCGGGTATGTCTCGACGAAACTTTTTGGCTCTCACCGCCCTAGGCGGATCAGCAGCAGTACTCGCCGCATGCGGTGTGGACTCCACACCCGTGCCATCACCTGATTCAGGCCCGGCTGGAGATGCCATCGCCCGGGTTCCACTACCTCCAGTTGGGGCGAAGATGGTTACCACTGCCTGCGATTATTGTTCCGTAGGGTGTGGCTACAAGGTCTATACCTGGCCCGTCGGCTCCGCCGGTGGAAACTCGGCCGCCTTTAACGCCCTGGGCGTGGATTTCCCGACCAACGTGCTGTCTGGGTCTTGGATATCCCCCAACATGCACAACGTCGTTGAGATCGATGGGGCCGACCACAACGTGGTGGTCATGCCAGATTGGGAAACAGAGGTTGTGAATGTTCGCGGCGACCATAGCGTACGCGGCGGCACCCTGGCCCAGAAGCTATATAACAAGAACAACCAGACCAGTGACCGGCTACAGCACCCCCAAATTCGAGTCGATGGCGAACTTACCGACATCTCTTGGGGCGATGCCACAGACATAATCTCCGGTATCTCCTCATACGTGCTGGAGAAGCATAGCGAGATGGCGTGGGGCATGAAGATGTACTCCTACGCCTACTATGAGAACACCTACGCCCTGACCAAGCTGGCTCTGAAAGCCATACGGACTCCGGCTTGGGCGCCCCACGACAAACCCGCTGCCGGACCGGACACCCCCGGTCTCAGCGACGCGGGGATCAATGCCTTCAGCGCCGCGTACGAGGACTGGAAGGGATCCGAAACCATCTTCCTGTCTGGAGTCAGTCTTTACGAATCCAAGTCCATCCTCTTCCAGGAGTGGATATCCCAGGGCGGCGCCAGGTTGGTGGTGGTCAATCCCCGGAAGGATTACACCGCAGCCTTTGCTGTGCAAAGAGGCGGCATGCACCTGCAACCGGAGCCTGGCACCGATACGGTGCTGAACAACTCCATAGCCCGTGTGATCATGGAGAACGGCTGGGAAGATTCCGAGTTCATCCGAGACCGGACCGTTTCAGAATCCGAACTGGGTGAGGAGACCTCCTGGCGTCGGAAGATGTTTGGAGCGACTTTCGAGCAGTATCGGGATTTCATCATGTCCGATGATGTCTATCTGCCGGAGAACGCGGAAAAGATCACTAAGGTACCAGCAGACCAGATTCGGCAAGCAGCCAAGATGATGGCCGAGCCCAAACCCGACGGCAGCCGGCCGAAGACCTCACTCATGCTGGAGAAGGGTAACTACTGGGCGCATAACTATGAGAACTCGGCGTCGTTGGCCTCTCTGGGTCTATTGACCGGAGCGGGCGGAAGACCCGGGCGTGTCATTTCCAGGGGCGGCGGACACCAGCGCGGGATGATCTCGGGCGCCGGTTACCCCAAAGACAAATCACCGGACAGTTACAAGGGCAACACCATCGAGCTCAACGTCGACCGGTGGGCTGTAGAGGGCAATCTGCGCTTCATGTGGGTGATCGGCAGCACCTGGTTCTCGGCCATGGGCGCTTCAAACCATCTTGCTCAGGCCGTCAACGCCCAAATTCAAAAAGGACCAAGACTAACCCGCGCTGACGCCTTCCCCAATGGTGGGGACCAATTGGACGTCAACAGGGTCTTGGAGAACCTCAAAGCCAGAGTGGATGCCGACAGCATGATCCTGGTCCATCAGGAAATCTACAGCAATGCACTCACCTCTTCCGCAGACATGCTGCTCCCGGCAGCGCCCTGGGGCGAGGAAGAGTTCGCGCGGATGCAAGCTGAACGCCGGTTGCGGATGTATTCCAAGTTCATGAATCCACCCGGTGAGGCCAAACCCGACTGGTGGATCATCGCCCAGGTGGCCCAGAAGATGGGATTTGAGGGCTTTGACTGGAAGGACTCCAACGAGATATTTGAGGAAGCCGCAGAACGATCCAAGGGCGGAGTCCATGACTATTCCGCCTTGGTGGAGATGGCCCGCTCGCAAGGGATACGCGCCCACGACTTGCTGCGGACACTGGGCACCACTGGGATACAGTGCCCCATCAAGATGGAGAACGGCGAACTGGTCGGCACGGTGCGCATCCATGAGGACAAATTTGGCACCGCCACCGGCAAGGCTGTGTTCCCCAAGGGAGACTGGAACGACGTGGAACCGTTCCAACGCCAGTTTGCCCCCCAAGGCGATGAGCTCTGGGTAACGAACATGCGTATGAACGAGCACTGGCAGTCTCAGTTCGATGACGCCCGTATTCCCTACCGGTGGGAGCGGTTCCCAGCCAACGTCTTGGAGATCAACCCCGCCGATGCAGCCTCTCGCAGCATCGAGAGCGGCGACGATGTCGAGGTGGTCAACAACGACGTCCTAACCCAGACCGGCGGGAAGACTACCGGCAGGTTTAAAGCGGTGGCCTATGTGACAGATCAGGTACCGCCAGGCGTGACCTGCGGTTACTTCCTGTTCGGCCAGGGCCAG
>MDTC01223232.1_pt1 | contig 11551 bp, 7 predicted proteins | sample 811181 | NCBI WGS metagenome assembly MDTC01 (sample SAMN05326644, study PRJNA326480) | marine metagenome | isolation source: seawater | place: Pacific Ocean: North | collected 2011 | reverse complement strand
TGATAGTATTATTCAAAATCTTACTAATAAAAATATTGATTCAATTGATACAGAAAATATTCGTATACTAAAAGGTCTAATCAGAAAAAGTGAATCCTTAGCAGCTACAAGATCTTTAAAATTAATTGATGAAAATGTGCATTTTTTAAATCTTCCATTTTATGAAACAGGAAAAATAAAAAAAAATAAACTTTCTGATGACGATATTCGTATTATGACAAAAATTATTGAAGATATTAAACCTCATCAAATATATGCAGCTGGTGATTTAGCTGACCCTCACGGAACACATAAAGTATGTTTAAATTCACTTTTTAAATCTATTAAACAACTTAAATCAAAAGAATTTATGAATGATTGTTGGGTCTGGTTATATAGGGGAGCTTGGCATGAATGGGAAATACACGAAATTGAAATGGCTGTACCATTGAGTCCTTATCAAGTATTGAAAAAAAGAAATGCTATTTTTTGTCATCAATCTCAAAAAGACGGAGTTATGTTTCAAGGGGATGATAACAGAGAGTTTTGGTTACGTGCCGAACAGAGAAACAGATTAACAGCTAATAAATATCACTCATTAGGTATGGCAGATTATGCAGCTATTGAGGCATTCAAGAGATATAAATTTTAATTAAAAATCTTTATTTTTTTTTCTTTAAAAAAAATAAATGGATAACTTGATAAATAAATAAGATTATGACAAATAAAAATGCTAGTTCTTACTGGAAGGAAAATATTAAATATGTCGCCATATTAATGTTTATCTGGTTTTTTGTTTCATTTGGAGCGGGAATTTTGTTCAAAGATTTTTTAAATGAATTTAAATTTGGTGGATTTAAATTAGGTTTTTGGTTTGCTCAGCAAGGCTCTATGTATGTGTTTGTAACTTTAATATTTGTATATGTTCATTTAATGAATAAACTTGATGAAAAATATGGGTATGATGATTAGTTTAATTGAGAATGAAATTGGAGTACAAAATTGGACTTACATAATTGTAGGTATTACTTTTGCGCTATACATTGGAATAGCTATTTGGTCCAGAGCAGGATCCACTAAAGAATTTTATGTTGCAGGGGGGGGAGTTTCACCATTAGCAAATGGAATGGCAACTGCTGCAGATTGGATGAGTGCGGCATCATTTATTTCTATGGCTGGCATCATATCCTTTGCAGGATACGACGGTGCTGTTTATTTAATGGGATGGACAGGTGGATATGTCCTTTTAGCTTTATTATTAGCTCCATATCTTCGCAAATTTGGAAAATTTACCGTACCTGATTTTATTGGTGATCGTTATTATTCTAATACAGCCCGTTTTGTAGCTGTTCTTTGTGCTCTTCTTGTTTCCTTTACTTATGTAGCCGGTCAGATGAGAGGGGTTGGATTAGTTTTTTCACGTTTTTTGGAAGTTGATATAAATACTGGAGTTATAATTGGCATGATAATAGTTCTCTTTTACGCTGTAATTGGTGGAATGAAGGGAATTACATATACTCAAGTAGCTCAATATTGTGTTCTAATTTTTGCTTTCATGGTTCCTGCAATTTTCATATCCATACAAATGACAGGCAACCCAATTCCACAAGTAGGGTTTGGAGGGCAGTTGTCTGATGGGTCTGGAGTTTTTTTACTAGATAAGTTAGATGGTTTGAGCACAGATTTAGGTTTTGCCGAGTACACTGAAGGATCAAAATCTATTATTGATGTGTTTTCAATTACTCTTGCATTAATGGTTGGGACTGCTGGGTTACCACATGTAATTGTTAGATTTTTTACAGTAAAAAGAGTAAAAGATGCAAGGAAATCTGCAGGGATTGCATTATTACTCATAGTTATTTTATACTCCACTGCACCAGCAGTAGCAGTTTTCGCCAGAACTAATATGATTGAAACTGTGTCTAACCAACCATATGCAACTGTACCAGAATGGTTTAAAAAGTGGGAAACTACTGGATTAATAAAATTTACGGATAAAAATGATGATGGATTGATTCAGTATTTAGCCGATACAAATAATAATGAATTAATTGTAGATAATGATATAATGGTTTTGGCTAATCCTGAAATCGCAAAGCTACCTGATTGGGTAATAGCTTTAGTTGCAGCAGGAGCATTAGCTGCAGCATTATCAACAGCTGCTGGTTTATTATTGGTAATTTCTGCTTCAGTTTCTCACGATTTAATTAAGAAAATTATAAATCCAAAAATTTCTGAAAAAGGTGAATTGATCGCTGCGCGTTTATCGTCTGTAGTAGCTGTATGTATAGCAGGATATTTTGGTATTAACCCTCCTGGATTTGTTGCTGCAACAGTAGCATTAGCTTTTGGCTTGGCTGCAGCTTCATTTTTTCCAGCTATAATATTAGGTATTTTTTATAAAAAAATGAATAAAGAAGGAGCTATTTCAGGGATGATAATAGGAATTTTATTTATGCTTTTTTATATGACGAAGTTTAAATTTGGTTGGTTTGGTGGCGGCACTAAAGCTGACTGGTGGTTTGGAATTTCTCCTGAAGGATTTGGAACTATAGCCATGATTTTAAATTTTGTTATTTCTATATCTGTAATGAAATTTACATCTGAACCTCCAAATTCTGTACAAGATATGGTTGAAAATATTAGAATACCTAGTGACGCAGGTGAGGCGACACACTAATTTTTAAAGATTAAATAATTTTATGAAAAAAATATTCATAATTTTTCTTGTTTTTTTTTCAATACTAATTAGTTGTACGCAAAAAAAATCATTATTTGTTGGTTTTACTAACTCTGATATTGAATACTCAGGCCGTATTGATACTGTTAGTTTAGAAGCAGCACAAATATTGTGGTCTGGAACTTCGATTAAATTAAATTTTGAAGGAGAGTCTATTAATGCAATTTTTAGTGATGAAAATGGTGAAAATTATTATAATATTTTTATTGATAATGAGTTCTCTAATATTTTAAAACTTGATTCAGTAAAACGATCTTATGAATTAGCTTCAAATCTAGAAAGGGGAAAACATTCTGTTGAAATTTTTAAACGAACAGAATGGGGTAACGGAACAAGTAATTTTTATGGATTTGAAATTATCAATGGTAAAATATTAACTAGATCTATTAGCAAAAAAAGAAAAATGGAATTTTATGGTAATTCCATTTCAGCAGGATATGCTGTAGATGATTTTTCTGGAAGAGATTTACATGACAGTATTTATACTAATAATTATAAAAGTTATACTGCTCTAACAGCAAGACATTACGATGCAAAATATCATTGCATATGTAAAAGCGGTATAGGAGTTACCGTAAGTTGGGATTCAATAATAATGCCTGAAATATATGATAAGCTAATCCCAACAGATTCGGCTAGTTATTGGGATTTCTCAAATTATACACCTGATATTGTTGTTGTGAATTTATTCCAAAATGATTCCTGGCTAGTTGAGTTGCCTGAACATGAAGAACATATTAAACGATTCAAAAACACACCACCAAATGATAAATTCTTAATAAATGCTTATCAAGATTTCATTCAAAATTTAAGAAAAAAGTATCCTAAGGCGAATATTATCTGCACACTTGGAAGTATGGATGCAGCAAAAAAAGGTTCGAAATGGATAAGATATATTAAAACTGCTGTTAGTAAATTAAAGGACGATAAAATATTCACTCATTTTATGCCTTATATTGAATCTAACGCTCATCCATCTGTTAAAGACAACGAAATTATGTCTAAAGAATTAATACACTTTATTGACAACAATATTGATTGGTGATTTTAATAAAAATTAATATTTTTAAAATAAATAAACATTATTATGAGTAATTATCATATAAAACATCTGGAAGAATATTATAAGGTTTATAGAAAGTCTGTTCGTGAACCAGAAAATTTTTGGGAAGAAATAGCAGAGGAACACTTTTTATGGAAAAAAAAATGGAATTCAGTTCTACAATGGGATTTTACAAAACCAGAAGTTAAGTGGTTTGATGGAGCTAAATTAAATATAACAGAAAATTGTATTGATAGGCATTTAACAACTAGAGGAAATAAAACAGCAATTTTATTTGAACCCAATAACCCCGAGGAAAAATCTGAACACATCTCATATAATGAACTTCACAAAAGAGTAAATAAATTTGCTAATGTTCTTAAGAAAAAAGGAATACAAAAAGGAGATAGAGTCTGTATTTATATTCCAATGATTCCGGAATTAGCCATTTCTGTTCTTGCATGTGCCAGAATTGGTGCAGTTCACTCTGTAGTTTTTGCAGGGTTTTCTGCAACTGCTTTAGCAACTAGAATTAATGATTCAGATTGTAAAATGGTAATTACAGCAGATGGTTCATTTCGAGGAACTAAAACTATAGATTTAAAAAGAATAGTTGATGAAGCATTAGAGAATTGTGAGTGTGTGAAGAATGTATTAGTAGTTAAACGAATAATGACTAATATTAAAATGAAAGATGGTAGAGATCATTGGTTAGCTCCGTTATTAGAAAATAGTTCAGATCAATGTGAGGCAGAAATAATGGATGCAGAAGATCCTTTATTTATCTTATATACTTCTGGATCTACGGGTATGCCAAAGGGAATGGTTCATACTACTGCTGGTTATATGGTTTACACAGCATATACTTTTAAAAATGCATTTCAATACAGAGAAAACGATGTCTATTGGTGTACCGCGGATATTGGGTGGATTACTGGTCATAGCTACATAGTTTATGGTCCATTGGCAAATGGAGCTACAACTCTAATGTTTGAAGGCATTCCAAGTTATCCAGATTATGGACGTTTTTGGGATATCATACAAAAACATAAAGTAAGCCAATTTTATACTGCTCCTACAGCAATTAGAGCTTTAGCTAAACAAGGATCTTCTTTTATAGATAATTATGATTTATCATCTTTAAAAGTCTTAGGCTCTGTGGGTGAACCAATTAATGAAGAAGCTTGGCATTGGTATAATGACAATGTTGGAAAGAAAAAAAGCCCAATCATTGACTCTTGGTGGCAAACTGAAACAGGTGGAATAATGATTACTCCAATTCCGTACGTAACACCTACAAAACCAACTTACGCTACATTACCTTTTATAGGAATTCAACCGTGCTTAATGGATAAAAATAACGAAGAATTAAAAGGAAATCAAGTTGAAGGAATGTTATGCATAAAATTTCCTTGGCCTAGTATAGCTAGAACTGTTTGGGGTAATCATAATCGATATAAAGAAACATATTTTTCAGCATTTGAAAATAAGTACTTTACAGGTGATGGTGCACTGAGAGATGAGGTTGGATATTATAGAATAACAGGAAGGGTTGATGATGTAATAATAGTCTCTGGACACAATTTAGGAACTGCACCCATTGAAGATGCTATTAATGAACATCCAGCTGTAGCAGAATCAGCAATTGTTGGTTTTCCACATGATATTAAAGGTAGTGCTTTATATGGGTACATAACGCTAAAAGATATTGGTGAAACTAGAAATCATGAAAATGTAAAAAAGGAGATTAATCAATTAATAACAGATAGGATTGGCCCTATTGCAAAGTTAGATAAAATTCAATTTACTAATGGTTTACCCAAAACTCGTTCTGGAAAAATAATGAGAAGAATTCTAAGAAAAATAGCTTGTAATGAAACAGGTCAATTAGGAGATACTAGTACTTTATTAAATGAAGAAGTTGTGAAAGAAATTATCGACAACTCACTAGTTAAATAATAATTCTTAATCTGTTGAGAATGATGAAGCCGGTAAGCCTTCTTTATTAAATAAAGTAGCTATACTAACATCACTCCAAGCATATCTAGCATAAATTGGCTTTGAAACTTTTCTAGATGACAGGCTAATTCTTTCACCAATAACTTTTGCTTTAGCCTTAAAAAATATTTTGTTTTTACCAGCTATTTCAAATTCAGATATTTTATTAGAATTCAAAACCAAGCCTGTTCCAATCGAATTAAAATCTATAAATATTTCCTTACCTATTATTTCATAATTCTTATATAGTGGGCCAGAAGCGATTATATTTTTATTGTAATCATTTTTTAAAGCAATTCCAGCTAACCTATATCCTACATCATGTTTATTAGATGGATGAATATCATTTATTTCTCCTATATCTAAAGTAACTACCATACCTGTTTTTTCTAGCTTCAATGCTTTTCGTTGAACTTCTCTAAGTGAAGAAGAAAATCCATTGTAATTTTCGAAAGGAGCTATTTGAACATAATAAAACGGAAAATTATTACCCCACTTTTCTCGCCAATCTTCTATTAATGCGGGTAAGAGAGTTTCATATTCTTTGAATCTAGAAACATTATTTTCACCTTGATACCATATTGTTCCTTTGATATTGTATGGAATAAGTGGATTGATCATTGCATTAAAAAGAGTTGATTTAGAGTTTGGAGAAAGATTTGTAACTCTTGGTCGTTTTGAAAAATCTATGTTATCATTGTCGTATAAATAAAATGACAAATATGGCCATTTAAAATCCTCTAAATCGTTATAAATTTCAGCTAAAACTACATAATCCCATTTACCATTTAAAGATTTATTATTTCCTAATGAGTTCAATAAACGAATTTGCCCTACTTTTCCTTCTTTAGTTTGGTTAATTACACGTATGGTAATTGTATTTAATCCAATTTTAAGTAGATTTTTATCAATTTTATAAGACTTAGTAATTCTGCTTTTTTTTCCTAAACTTGAACCAATTTTAACACCATTTAAATAAGTGAAATCCATATCAATAATCTCACCAATTTCAACACTATAATCTCCATTAATCTTTTCTAGATTAAATGTTTTTTTTAGTAAAATTGTTCCATCAAAGTCATTAGTTAAAAAGACATTATCAAATGTTGCAGGAATTGATATTTGTCTCCAATTAGCATTATCATTATTTGAATTGATATACTTTTGATCTTTAAAATCTATATCTTTCCAACTTTCAGGTAATCCAAGTGGATCATCTAAAAATAAATACCAAACATCCGATGGTAATTTAATAGAGTGAAATTGTGAAAACCACTTTTTAGATTCAAAATACTTTGTTTTTAATTTTTCATATGAATTCAAATGAGAATCCATAAAATCTATAGTTTTTAATTTTTCATTACTTGTCCATGCTTCAATATCTGTCCCTCCCCAGCTGGAATTAATTATTCCAATTGGAATTTTTAATTCATTGTGTAATTTTTTAGCAAAAAAGTATCCCACGGCACTAAAGTTAACTATACTATCTTTTATTGCTTTTATCCATTTTCCATCAAGATTATTAACTGGTGACGATTGGATATTTTTGGATACACTAAACATTCTTATTTGAGAGAAATCTGCTGTTCTCATTTCAAATTCAGAGTAATCTGTGGTATTGCAACAATAGTCAAAATCCATTTCCATATTTGATTGGCCCGAGGCTAGCCACACTTCTCCAATCAATACATCTTTTATTGAAATTTTGTCTTTACTTGTTTTAACATCGATTACATATGGACCACCAGCTGAAGGAGTTAGTATTTTTAGCTTCCATTCTCCTTTTTTATCAGATTCTGTAATAGATTTTTGACCCCAGCTAGTATTTACTATTACTTTGTTTAATGGAGTACTCTTACCCCAAAACATTACACTATCCTTTTGTTGAAGGACCATTTGATCTGAAAAAAGCGGATTTAATTCTAATTCACTAATTTTAGGGGACTCACATGTTGTAATTAAAATAAACAAAATAGAAAAAAAGCTGTAAAATCTCATTTGTAAATTTATTTTAATGCCTTACTTATTGCTTCTTCAACTAATTTTTCCATAACTAAATATCCATTTAAATTTGGATGTACTAAATCATTAGCAGCTGTATAATCAGGAACTTTCAAACCACCTTTGTCATCTACCATTGCAGAATAATAGTCTAAATAAATAAATCCATTTTTGTCAGAAAATAATTTTAATTCTTTATTAATTTTTATAATTTTTGTAGCAGGATCCAACCCTGGCTTCCACAAATATTCAATAGCTGGTAAAATTGAAGAGATAATTACTTTAATTCCATTTGAATTAGCAATTTCTGCCATAGACTTAATATTTCCTATAATATTTTCCTCAGAAGTATATCCAGTATTCCCCGCTATGTCATTTGTTCCTGCTAAAATTACTACCACTTTTGGATTTAAATTCAAAACATCTTGCCTAAATCTTAATAACATTTGAGGAGTTGTTTGACCTCCAATACCTCGATTTATATACTCTTTATTTTTAAAGAATTCAGGATGCATCATAACCCAGCCCTCGGTAATTGAATTTCCCATAAAGACTACTCTGTTAAGATTATCGGTATTTAATTCTAGTTCTAAATTTGCTTTATCATAACGACTTGTGTTAGCAAATTCACTCCAATTTTGTGAATTGACTAGTAGTGTTGATAGTAAAGCTAGTGTTATATGCAAGTATTTTCCTTTCATTTCCAATTGTTTTAAAAAAGTTTAATTAAATCGTTAAATTTTATTAGTCAATATAAAAAAAAAGAAGAGTGATTTAAAGCACTCTTCTTTAAACTTAATATAAACTAATAGAAGAAAAATTATTCTAACATTAAAATACAATAATGAATCATGTCTATTTAATTACTTCGACCAATAGCATATTTAAACTCACTAATGCCTATTTTTTGATAATAATTAGTAGTTAAGTGAAGTTTATAAAACCATAATTATCCAACTTGATAATTTTTTATGTCTTTTATTTAATCTAATCACATGACAAAAAAAATGATTAATTTTAAATTAAAAGTACAAAAGTAAATTTGTCAGTATTTTTAAAATTAGTTTGAGTTTAAAAGCATGAAAGTTAAATATTTTCTTTGGTTACTATTTTTTGTCATGACAATTAAAATTAATAGTCAAGAGTCTTTCAAGCAATTCAGTTCAAAAAAAAGTTCAGATACATTTTCAATGGTTGATACACTAAAAACAATGTATTTGGAAGGAAACCCAGTAAACTATTACCATTGGAATGAAAAACTTGCAGATCTATATCTATCACAAATTTCAAAGGTTGAACCCGAAAAAAAAATAATAACTTGGTTTAAATATTGTCAGCAACTTTTAAAAGCTGGTAAAATTCAATCATGTATTAATGAAATTGAAAGTTTAATTATAAGACAACAATTAACTTATCAAGATCTGATTACAAAAAATTTGCTGCCAATTATCGACCTACTTGCTATTTGCTATTTGAGACTAGGAGAGGTTAATAATTGTCAAAATAATCATAATTCTTATTCTTGCATTTTACCCTTAAAAGATGAAGCCTATCACATAGATGTCAATGGGTCTACAAAAGCGATAGAGATTTATACACAGATATATGAAAAATTTCCTAATGACAACTACAAATGGCTTTTGAATTTAGCACATATGAGTATTGGTGAACACCCAAATAATGTTCCTAAAAAATATATAATAAACTATCCTGATTGGAATATTGAACAGAAAAAAATTAAAGCATTCAAAGAAGTCAGTTTAAAATTGGGTATAGCTCAAGATGGTTTGTCTGGAGGAGTTAGTATCGATGACTTTAACAACGATGGCTTACTCGATATTTTTATGACGTCCTATGGAATGTCTGATCAAAGTAAGTTATATACAAACAGTAGTAATGGATTTATCGACACAACTGAAGAAGCAGGGTTAACAGGATTGGTTAGTGGTCTAAATTGCATTCATGCAGACTATGACAACGATGGAAATATAGATATTTTTGTTTTAAGAGGAGCTTGGCTTGGTGACGGTGGTAATCATCCAAATTCGCTTCTTAAAAATAATGGAGATGGAACCTTTACTGACGTAACAAAAAGTTCAGGGCTACTTTCCTTCCATCCTACTCAAACAGCTTCTTGGGCTGACGTAAACAATGATGGCTATTTAGATCTTTTTATTGGAAATGAGTCAAAAGAAAACCAATCACATCCTTGTGAGCTATATATAAACCAAAGAGACGGTAGTTTTATAGAAAAATCTTCAGACTATAACCTTTCCTCAATTGAAGGATTTATTAAGGGAGTTGTTTTTGGTGACATTAATAACGATAAGTGGCCAGATCTATATATCTCTGTCATGGGAGCAAAAAATTTATTATTCAAGAACAATTTTGGGAAATTTGAAAATATTTCTGAAACAGCAGGTGTTCAAGGACCTAATTTTAGTTTTCCCACTTGGTTTTGGGATGTAAATAATGATGGTTTTAATGATATTCTTGTAGCTAGTTACGATACACGCAACCTACAAAATGTAGCTGGTGATTTTGTAAAAGAATTACAAGGAGAAAAAGTACTTTCAGATAAATCTAAACTCTACATTAATAATGGCGATGAAACCTTTAGTGAACAGAGTAATGATTTTAATATTGACAAAAGTTTTTATGCAATGGGGAGTAATTTTGGAGACCTTGATAACGATGGATGGTTAGATTTTTACATAGGTACAGGTTCACCGGAATTTACTTCAGTTGTTCCTAATAGAATGTTTAGAAATGTAGATGGGATTTCATTCGAAGAAGTAACCTCGGCTGGTGGGTTTGGGCACATTCAAAAAGGACATGGAGTGAGTTTTGCAGATTTAGATAATGACGGAGATCAAGATATTTATGCAGTTTTAGGAGGGGCTTATGAAGGAGATAATTATCCAAATGTTTGTTTTGAAAACCCAACATTTGAGAATAATTGGGTTATACTAAATTTAGAGGGTGTACGTTCAAACCGAAGTGCTATAGGAACTAAACTAAAGCTTGATTTGGATAATGGTAGAAGTATTTTTTATTCAATTAATACAGGTGGGAGTTTTGGAGCAAATAGTTTACAAAGTGAAATTGGATTGGGTCAAAGTAAACTTATACAAACTTTAACTATTATGTGGCCAAACTCAGAAACCCAAATTTATAAGAGTGTCGGGGTAAATAAAAAATACAAACTCATTGAAGGTCAAAATAATTTAACTGAACAACACTATGAAAAAGTTCAATTATTAAGTAAAGAATTAATTCATCACAAAAAACAATCTAGTCGATGATAAGATTGAATTTTTTAAAATTTTCTATTAGATAATCTGCATATCGTATAAAACCTAAATCAGTAAGGTGTACTCCGTCTACAGTTCCCTCATTATCAACTAAAAACTCTTTATTGTCTTTAATGTAAAAAATATTTGGAGTACCACTTTTTATTATTTTGTCATACTCATTTTTTAGTGCTAAATTTTCATTAATCAGTTCAGTTTCTAAATTTTGATTTAAAAAAGCCATTGTATACATCATGTTTTCCACTAAAACTATGGGGGTGTGTGGGTGGTTAATTCTAATAATATCCACCAATGGTTTAACTCTTTCCTTAACTTGTTCAGAATCCATATTTTGTAAACATTCAATAACATAAAAACGAGCGTCGATTTCAGAGATGAGCTCAACAATAGGTGTTTCCATTCGTCCATTTCCGCTAAATCCATAATTTATACATTCCACATCCAATTTTCTTGATATAATGTTAGTATGAGCCATTC
>MDTC01028539.1_pt1 | contig 11551 bp, 5 predicted proteins | sample 811181 | NCBI WGS metagenome assembly MDTC01 (sample SAMN05326644, study PRJNA326480) | marine metagenome | isolation source: seawater | place: Pacific Ocean: North | collected 2011 | reverse complement strand
GAGGACCGCGCGCACGAGTCGTCGCGTCGACATGACCGACGACGGACGACGACGGACGACGACGCGCGCGTCGCGCACTCGGGGGGCCATTGATTCATGATGATTCCTGGGAGACCCACACGCCTTGAGTCATGAACGGTCAAGAAAGCGCACGGACCGCGACCACGGGTAAATTGTGCAGCATTTCGCGTCGCCGAGCGTCCGCAGACGCGATGCGCGATCGCCTCGGGCTCGTTCGGAGCGGGAACGCGCCCGCGAGAGCGACGAAACGCGCGACCGACGTCGAGGGCGCGAACGACGTCGCGTTCGATTCGAGAGAGGGATCGCTGGCGGATGAGGATTTCTTCGGGAAACGGCCCGAACCAACACCCAGGACCGACCGACGCGCTGCGAGCGGTGGATCGGACGCGAGCTCGAGCGATAGCGATGGATCGAACGAGCGCGCGCGCGTGAATGCGAAGGGTGCGTCCTCGCGAGTTGGTGGGGATGGGAACGTGAACGACAGCGCGGGGTCGGACGAGGGCGTCGCGGGGAGCGGCGGCGGGGAAAAACCGAAGACGCGCGCGCAAAAGATGATGGACGCCATGCGACGGGCGAAGGATCGGGCGAAGGCTGGGATCGTGAACGTACCGAAAGGGAGCGCGACGCGGGCGAAGCATGGAATGGCGAAGAGCGTAAAGGACCTGCGTAAGGAGAAGGAGGAGAAGGAAACCCAACGCATCGATAGTCAGCGTTTGGCCGAGTTGGCGAGCGTGCTCAAATCGCAGAAGAAACAGTTTGACGTCACGCAATTGGACGATTTCTTGGAGAAGGAGGACCATGGGTTTACGTTGTTCGGTGACTATGACGACGACGAGGATGAAATAACGCAGACGACCAAGTACGAGGACGATGACGAGTATCGGTCGGTTTTCGTCATGCACCCGACCACCAAGTTGAGACAGTATTGGGATTTTTTGCAAGTCTTTCTGTTGCTCTACATCGCCATCACCGTGCCGTATCGATTAGGATTTTCCGAACCCTCCTACGGAGCGTGGTACGTGGCGGACTTTTTCGTCGACATTTACTTTTATGTGGACATGGTGTTCAACTTTTTCACCGCCTACTGGGAAACGAGCACCGACGACGATGATTTCCACTACGTGACGAATTTATGGAAGATTCAGAAGCACTATCTTAAGGGTTGGTTCGCGCTCGACGCCATCTCGCTGCTACCGATCGAATACATCGCGAGAAGCATCGACGGCACGTCGGCGTGTTCGTGGGAGTCCGAGTCGGCGTGTGGCGCCGCCGCGACGACGACGCAAGTTCCGGAGGGCCTGCGACTGTTGAAAATGTTGCGTCTGTTGCGCGTCGTTCGCACGACTCGCATCTTGGAGCGTTATCAAGAGACGCTTATGCGTGTTTATAAACTCGTCACCATCGGGCGCTTGCTCGCGCTCCTCGTGCTCCTCTCGCACTGGATGGCGTGTCTGTACGCGTACGTGTACAATTTTCAACGCGAAGACGCGAGCGGTGTTGACGGGAAGAAGAATCACATGTACATCGCTGCGCTGTTTTGGTCGGTGCAGACGCTCACGACGGTCGGTTACGGGAACGTTGTCCCGACGACTGTGTCCGAACGCGTCATCGCCATCATCGTCATGATCACCGGGGGCTTCGTGTTTTCCGCAATCATCTCCGGCGTGAACATGTCCATGGACGAGGACTCTCCCGGTAATCGTTTCGCCGTTCTCATGAACCACGTGCGCGAACTTCTCGCCGAACACAAGATGCCCAGTGGGTTAAAGTCGCGCGTTCGGTCGCACTACAAGCAATCATTGCAACCGCAAAAATTGGTCAACAGAGACATCATCAATCCGTTGCCAGAGGCGATACGCGCCGACGTCAACTTTTACATTTACGGTCAAGCCATGGCGAAGGGTCTGCGAGGGCGCGGTAGCGTCGCGCCCCAGGGAATCATCATCGAGATTTTATGTCGAACAATGGACACGCACATGTTCGCGCGTGGGACGAGATTGTGTTACCCATACGAGTTGGCGGAGAAACTCATCATCACTCTGAACGGAAGGGTGACATACTCGGCGGACGAAGCCTCTGGTTTTCACCACACCGACGTCATGAAGATTAAGCGCAAAACCCTGCGCGCACAACAGATAGAATTAGCCGAAGAGAAAGGGGCGCTTCGCGGTCCGGGCACCGTCATCAATCCCGGTTTGTTATCCGGCTTTCACAAGGGCATCCTGTGCGCGATGCCCTTCGACAAAAAAGTCGAGGCGCTCACGATGGATAGCGGCGCGTTTTACGACATGTGCGCGCAGCATCAGCCAGAACTCCTGCGCAACTTCCAGGATGAGTTCTTACACTCGCTCTCCGAACTCAATAAACCCAAAATGGCGCGCATTGCGCTCAGCGAGTGCGACATGCGAAAGTTTTTAGAACCGACGACGCGCACCGTGTGTTCCAACTGGCGCGAGATCTTGGAGGATGAACGGAAGGGTGAGGACAAGAAGAAACGCGAACGGGACCAAGTCGGCGCGCTGAACGTCGTTCAATCCGGAGGTATGAAGGATTTCGAAACGACGACGGGGACGTCCACCGGAGCCACGGTGAGCGCCATCAAACTCGCGTTGCAGCAAATGCACACCGATATCGTGCACGTCTCCGAACAGATCGCGCAGGTGATGGTGGTGTGTAAGGATACCTTCAGCGCGAGCGAATCCGCGGGTGGTAACGTTGCGCGATTGCTCATCTCCAGCGACTCCATCGAGGAGAAGCAACTCAACATGGAGCTCAACGTCGAGGCAGTGTACCAAGCGCTACAAAACATCGTCGCTCGCGACGGCGGCGCGGGCATGGAAGTCATGGGTTGGCACGATACGAGCGCTCAGGGCGGTGGTCGAGGCAGGAACGAGAAACAAGTGTACGATTTCACCAAAGACGGCGGCGGCGCCGGCACCTCGAAGGGCGTCGCTCCGTTTAGCGCGTTACAATCCGACGCCATTCGAGCTCGCATCGAAGAGGCCGCCAAACGAGGCACGAAACTCTCCGTCACCTCTCACGTCGATACCGCCGAGGAAACGTGGGAACGCGAGCGCAAACCCACCGTCGGCATCCAGGGCATACGCCCCGGCGGCGTCGGCCCGCCGCCGCAACGCGACGAGAGCAAGGCGCGCAACCAGCACATCCTCGACGACGCGCTGTGACGCCCTCGACCCGCGATAGCCTCACGACGCGAATAACGAACGCTCACTCACGCTCACTACATCTCTCTTACACTCCATCTCTCGCGCACCCCCTCCATCGCACCCATCGGTTCCTTTCGTTCCGCTCCCGCCGCGCCGCGTCTCTCGCCGTCCCAAAGTCGTTGCGCGTCTCCGCGTCAGACGCCGGCGCGTCTCCCTCGTCATGGGATGCGCGTCCTCCGCCGCCGACGCGTCCGACGCGTCGAGTAAACCCCTCCCGACCTCCGCGCGCGCGTCTTCCGTCGCCTCCTCCGCGCCCGGCGGCGCGCGCGCGTCCACGGCGTCGTCGTCGGTCGCGCCCGCGTCGGTGAGTTACCAGGTTCGTCTTCGCGGCGGTCCGTTATCGCAGGATGATTACAACGCGAGACTCTCCGGCGTCGTCGGCGCGCGCAGCGCGAGCGTGCGCTTCACCTCGGACGCCGGTGGGTCGCAATCGTACGTCGTGCGATACGCGACGTGCTCGCAACGCGGGTATTACCCAGAGGCGCCGGAGAAGATGAATCAAGACGCGTACGTGGCGACGCCGAGGTTTCGAGAGCGCGATGATGAACACCTGTTCGGTGTGTTCGATGGACACGGGGAATTCGGGACGGAGTGCGCGGGATTCGCGGCGGAGAGAGTGCCGATGGAGCTGGCGTCGAGAGAATTTGGGAACGTCGAGGCGTACGAGGAGGCGTTTCGCGCGACAAACGCGGCGCTGCGGGCGAGCGAGATTGATGATTCGTTGAGCGGGACCACGGGGGTGATCGCGCACGTCAAAGGTCGAGAAGTGTGCGTGGTGAACGTCGGGGACTCGAGGGCGACGATGGGGATCAATAAGAGGAACGATGCCGGTGAGGTGGTGGGGATTGATACGGTGGATTTGAGCTCGGATCAGACGCCGTTTCGCCCCGACGAGTGCGAGCGCGTGAAAGAGGCGGGCGCGCGCGTGTTGACGCTCGATCAGTTGGAAGGGTTTAAGGATCCCGCAGTGCAATGTTGGGGGACGGAGCAAGACGACGACGGTGATCCTCCGCGATTGTGGGCGAAGAACGGTATGTATCCGGGGACGGCGTTTACGCGTTCCATCGGCGACGGCGTCGCCGAATGCATAGGCGTCATACCCAAGCCAGAGGTTGAGCGGATTCGTTTGAACAATGACACAAAGGCTATCGTCATCGCGTCTGACGGCGTGTTCGAGTTCATTCCGTCGGAGAACGTGATACACGCGGCGCTGGCGACGAGCGATCCTCAACAGAGCGCCATCGCGCTCGTCGTCGAATCGTACAAACTGTGGCTTCAATACGAGACGCGCACGGACGACATCACCGTCATCGTCATTCTCATCGAGGATTTCCCGGACGAACCAGAGGAATTTACGACGCCACTGAAGTCTGTCGCGAGCGTCGGCGCTCTATTCAACTTTCCGGACCGCGCCAACGCGCTCACGTCGCCGTTGCCCACCGCGGCTCGTCCGAGACGTCGCGTCATGCCGACGTTCACCATGCAGACGAGACGAAGCTATCGCGTCGTACATCCGTACGGATTACCGTCCGATTTATCCCTCAAAGAGACGGGCTCTTTGGAGCAGCAGATGGGTGATTTATGCATATCGAGCTCGGAGCACAAGGCGTCGGTGCGAGCGGTGCTCAAGACGTCCTTCTTGTTTAGCGGTGTATCTGACGCCGTTCTCGACGACATCATGAACGCAATGTACAAGAAACGAGTGTACGAAAGAGATATCGTCGTCACTCAAAACGATAGGCACTCTCTGCGCGCCTTTTACGTGGTCGAGAGTGGGACTCTGACAGGGCGGGACAACGTCAAGTGGGTGGAGAACGAGGGCGATAGTAAATCAGAGGTCGAGACGAAACACGCGGTCAAGGTGCGATCGTACGGTAAAGGCGGTGATCGCATGTGTTTCAACGAACAATGCATGGCGCACGCGCAGATGCCGCACGAGACAGTCACGGCGGAAGAGGACGGAAGTCTCTGGGTGCTCGACTATGCGTCGTACGCTCGCATCGTGCGCGACGCCTCGGAATCGAACGTCAACGAATTAACACGCGCGTTGCGGGACGTCGATGCGCTCAAGACTGTGAGTTTGAGCGACTTGAGACGCCTAGCGAGCAGAGTCGTGGATAACCGCGGCAAGACGCTCATCCGGGTGAGAAGAGACGAACTCATCGCGCGTCAAGGACAGCTTCTCAAGGCGCTTCACGTCATCAGCGCCGGTAATGTCGCGTGCACGGTGCGCGCGAACGCGCGCGACGAGAGTGAACAACCGAGGATCGTTCTCAAGTTGCGAAAGGGTCAACACTTCGGCGAACGTGCGCTTTTGTCCTCGGGAAGCGGCACGCCGTGTGCGACGAACATTAAAGCTATCGACAACGACGTACAAGTTTGGCGAGTGAGTTTGGCCGACGTCACGGCGGTAACTGGTCTCGGGGGCATCCCGCGAACTACCAGCGCGAGTTTTGATCGCGCGGGCTCGCAGGTCATGTCCGCGTCTTCGGTCTCTCGTGCGTCAGACCCGCACGAGCGTCGGTTGAGTTTCGGCGACGACGACAGGGCGTCTCGCGAGGCGTTATACATGACACTCCTGGGACACATGCGCGAGATGAAGGGCGCTCTGAAGGAGGCTACGGTACAAATATCGCTAGCGAGAGCGGAATCGCTCGCGCGCGTCGACGGCGTTCTCCGCGAGCGCGCCATCATCACCAAGCTCACGAGCTCGCGGGATTGTCCGGAATTCATCCCGACACCGTCCATACCCTCCAAGGATGCCAGTTTCATTTCGATTCCGTACCCGTTCGTGCCCAGGTGCGCGCTCGAAGCCGTGATCGCGTGCGGCGGTGGATCGAAAGTCGAAGTCGTTCGATACTACGTCGCCTCGCTGACGCTCGTCCTCGAGTACCTGCACTCGATGGACGTCATATTCAGAGGCATGGATCCCGAGACGATGCCGATCGACGAACACGGCGCGCTGCGATTGACGGATTTCCGTTTCGCCAAACACCTCGACGTGAACGATTCGACGCCCGGTCGAACGTACACGGTGTGCGGCGTTGCCGCGTACATGGCTCCCGAAGTCACGCAAAGCACCGGCCACGACGAACGCGCAGACTGGTTCTCGCTCGGGGTCTTCATCGCGCACCTCTTACGAGGAACGCCGCCGTTCGGCATGCGCGTCGCGCACAAGACGTACGAAGCGATTTGCGCGTGCGATCTCACGGACACGTTCCGCGAGGGCGCCGATCCCCGAGCGACGGCGTTGGCGCGAGACTTGCTCGTCGTCAATCCGGAGGCGCGTCTGCACACCGCCAAGGCGGTGAAACAATCCGCCCTGTTGCGCGACATCGATTGGGACACGTTGGCCACGAGTCGACCACCGGCGGAGGTGGAAAAACTCACGCGATCCGCCTACCGAGGCCGAGGCGTGCCGCCCATTCGCGACGCCACCGAACCGACGGTGTTCGACACGTCGTGGGTCGACACCTTCATGGCTCTGGACACCATCGCGCCCTGATCTCATCCGCGCACCGTTTATAACGAATACCCGATCAACGAAACCCACGCTCGTCGCCTCGCCGTCCGACCGTCCATCGTCCGCGCGTTCCCATTCGCGCGCGCGTCGCGCCGCCGCCGCCGCACACCGCGGCGCGTCATCCATCCATCATGGCCACCCGCGTCGGTCTCCTCGATTCCGACAGCGACGCCTCCGACGTCGACGACGACACCCCCCTCGGCGTCGGCGTCGCGCGTCGACGCTTCAAGTCCCCCCTCCTCGACGGCGAAGACACCGCCGTGGACATGGTCGAGGACACCGAGCGCGCGACCGATGAAGACGCCGCCGCCGACGACGACGCGCTCACCGCCGTCGCCGCGGACGCCCTTCGCGCGCACGAGCGCGTCCTTCGCTCGATCCCCCGCGACGGTGCGGACGCGTTCGGCGCCTTCTTAGCCGTCGACGGCGACGCGAACGCCGCGACGCGGATGGATTCAAACGGCGATGACGACGACGACGTCGTCCCTTCTCGACCGCGCGCGCCGCCGTATCGCGCCGCGCTCGAGGTGGCGACGCGCGCGAGGATGGCATCGAGCGCGCCGACGCGCGCGAGGGCGCCGATGACGCTCGAGACGACGATGGGAGCGGTGGACACGTACGCGTCGCGCGCGGGGACGCGCGGCGCGAGTTTCGCGCCGGCGGGCGCGTTCGCGGCGCCCGCTCGAGAGAGCGGCGGTCGCGTGGTGCGCGGACGCGTGCGGTCGGGAACGAGTCTGGAGATGTTGCTCGGGGCGCTGCGGGTGTCGTCGGAACAGACGGTGATTCGAGCGGGAGGAGGACTCGGTCGGGCGTGTTCGCGCGCGTCGACGGAGGAGACGCCGCGCGGCGTCGCGGCGGCGTGTTTGCGATACTTGGAGGCGGTGGTGGAGACGTTGGCGAATGGTGCGGGAGGTGGGAACGCGCGTGCGGCGGCGGAGGTGAGCGCGTGGGCGCTCGTGAGCGAGTTGTTCGCCGAGGATAAACGCGGGGCGGCGCGCGGGACGGCGGCGGAGGCGCATCGTCGTCGCGCGGGCGTGAGCGCGTGGTTGCGGGAACAGGTGGCGCGCGTCGAGCCGGGAGAGGAGGATTTGCGAGGTCGAAATGCCGCGTTGACGCACGTCGCGGGTGGCCGAACCGTGAGCGCGACGCGCGCGGCGGCGGCGCACGGTGATCCTCGTTTGGCGACGTGTCTGGCGCAAATCGGTTCGAGTACAAACGTCGCCTTTTACGCGAAACGACAGCTCACCCGCTGGCGCGCGGGATCGGTGGGCAAGTACATCGACGAACACAGCGAAGCGGCGTTCAAGCTTCTCGCCGGTGAGGTCGAGCGCGACGCTGACGGCATGGGATGGTATCAGAATTTGGGATTACACATGTGGCTGGCGTCCGGACCGACGGCGCCGCTGCGAGACGTGGTGCGAAACTATCTCGACGCCGTCGCGAGACAGCGCGCGGCGAATCCGTCGCCGCCGATCGCGAGTTACGAGACGCTCGAAAAGAATCAAGCGACGCACCTGCGCGACGTCGCGTTTAACATTCTCGCCCTCGCCGCGACGACGGAAGGCGAGGACGCGTCGCCGAGCGTCGACGAGGCGCGCGTCGCGTTTCATCCGCTCACGTACTCCGACGACGTCTTAAACGCCTCGTTGGCGTGGCCCTTATTCACGATGATGAACGCGATCGGCGCGATCGACGGCGACGGCATGGATGCGCTGGCGGATGAGATCACAGTGGCGTTCGCGACGCAGCTCTTGGGTATGCGCGAGCGCGCGTGCTGCGAGTGGGCCGTCTTCGTCGCGCAACACTTGCGCGACGACGCGCGACGAACGAAGACGACCGGTCACATCTTACGCGAGCGTTTCAACGATTGGAACGGGAACGACGCGAAGATCACGTTCATGAAGGACGCGTGCGCGGTGCCGCAAGAGACGTTGGACGAGGCGAGGGCGCTCTGGGACGCGTACTCGACACCTCGGCCGTGAGAATACGCCAAAAGATCACGTAGCACGTCAAACGAAACGAAACGAAACGAATCGTGTAGTATTCAACAAAGCCTAATTAAAGTCGATCACGGAGACTCGGTTGTTCGAGAAACACGCGGCGACCTTGCTACCGTCCTTGTTCCAGCAAACCTCGAAGATTCCGCCCTCACCCTTGTACGTGCGCATCAAACTTCCATCCTTGACGTTCCAAATGTGAAGGTGCTTGTCGAAAGAACCACTGGCGAGGTACTTGCCGTCGGGACTAAAAGCGACGGAATACACCGGATCGGTGTGACCCTCGAGCGTGTGCAAACACTTGCCGGAATCCACGTCCCACAGCTTGATGGTGGCGTCGTACGACGCCGTCGCGAGGATGAGCGGAAGGTCGGGATTGTCGGAACCGGGACCGGTCGGACTCCACTTGATGGTGTAAATCTCCTTTTCGTGATCGCTGAAGCTGTGCACGCACGCGTCCTTCTTCAAGTTCCAGACCTTTGCGGTGAAGTCGTCGGAGCACGAGGCGAGGAGCGTGCCGCTCGGATCCCACTTGATGGCGTTGACTTCGTCGGTGTGCCCCTTGAAAGCCTTCTCCGGCTTGTCGTCGCCGAGCTTGCAGACGTAGATGGAGTGGTCCATGGAAGACGTGGCGAAAGAGTCCGCGTTTCTCCAGTCGACGTCGAGCGTCGGCGCGGAGTGGAAGGCGAATTGCTGCTTCATTTTACCAGTCTTGACGTCCCACACGATGGCCGTCTTGTCCACGGAACCACTGAGCAAGCTGTCGCCTGTCTTGTTCCACTTGAGAGAGAAAATCGGGCCCTTGTGTTGCTTCAACGTCATCACGAGCTTACCGTTCGTATCCCAGATGCGCGCGTCACCGTCGTACGAACCAGTCGCGAGCATCGTACCGTCGGCGTTCCAATCGAGGGTCGTGACGTCCTTCTGTTTACCTCTCGCCGCCACTTCTCCGTTCTTATCCTCTTCACCCGTCTCCATCGCCTCGGGTCCATCGCCACCCTCACTCTTGTGCTCGAGAATCTTCGGTTTGGCGAGTTTAGCCTGCGCATCGCGTCCAGACGGACCCGCGGGCACGGCCCAGACGCGCGCCGTGCTGTCGCCGCTCCCGCTGGCGAGCATCTCCTTCGCTGGATTCCACGCGCAAATAAACACTTCGCTCGTGTGTCCATCTAAGATGGTCACATCCTCGGCTTTGATTTCTTTCTCGACATCATTTTCAACCTTGATCCCGTTCGCCTGCGCCTTGGCGCGAATTTCCTTCTCCGTCTCCTCGCGCAACGCCTTGCGTTCCTCCTCAGTCATGTTTCTCCGTTGCGCCACGAGCTCCTTCAGCTCATCCACGCTTCGCGAGAGCAAATCTCTCGCGCTCAACACGCTAAAATCGGCGTCCACATCCGTGCTGTCCTGTATCATCGTCAAAACCGCGTCACGCATTCGTCAGTCTCGAGCCTCTTCGCCGCGCATTTCAATTCTCGAAAATTAATTTTTGACATTTCCAAAATCGCACACTCGCGATCCACTCGCCCGCCACCCGCGCGACCGTCCCGCGGGCGATCGAGCGAGACGGATCGATCCATCGATATCATCCACATCGCTTACCTCGTTCAAATTCGCCTCGAGCTCGCAGTATTGCAACCCTTTTTGCACGAATGAAATCAACGCCCCCGGCGGGATCGCCGTCGCCTCGCGCTTTTGACCACCACCATCGACGCGCGATTCGTGTCCAAAGGCGAACGCGCTGTGCGTGAAACCGCTCTCGAGGAGATATCTATACACGAGATAATTCATCTCATCGCTCGCGAGCGACATGGCGCGCTCGCGCTCGCGCTCGCGCTCCCACTCGCGCGCTCGCGATCCGCGCGAATTGCCGTAGGGTTCGGGTGCTCGCGCGAATCGATCCCACGCGCGATCGACTCGAACGGAACGACGCGACGACGACGGACGACCGACCGCGCGCGCGACGACGCGCGTTTTTGCTCTTCGCCCGCCCCCGTGTCCTCGACGACGCTCGGTCGCGCAGTGACGCCTCGCGCGAGGACGACCGCGCGCGTCCCGCGTCCCGCGAGAAATCACACTGGTGGCGTCAACGATCGCGTCGATGGTGATTCGACGAGTCACGACTCACCGTGTGTGGGTCCATCGCGTCTCGCGCGCGTCCTCGACGGCGACCGCAGACGTCGACGCCGACGCGCGCGCGTCTCGCGCGTCTCGTGCGGTCCGCGCGACGTTCGTCGTCGCTCGGGACGGCGTCCGCGCGCGCGTCATGGGCGGTCTCGCGCGTCTTCGCGACGAACGAGGGAACGGCACGGACTTTTGGGCGTCCGCCAATCGCGCGGCGCCGTGGACGTCGCTCGCGCGCGAGAGAGCGAGACGTCGAGGCGAGACGTCCGTCGACGCGCGTGTCGCGTCGTCCGCGCGCGAGGGAGACGGTGCGCGCGGTGAGGGCGGAGAAGGCGCGCGAGATGTGCCCGCGGCTTTTCTTTCTAACGACCGGGCGGATGACGACGACGACGACGACGACGCAGAGGAGGACGCGTCGTTGGAACACGCGCCGACGGTTTTCGTCGGGTACCCGCACGCGTCGCTCCTGTGTCCGCGGTGTCGAGACGTCATGGCGTCCCCGGTGTGCGCGCGCGACGGGACGACGTATTGCGCGCGATGCGCGCCGAGCGCGCTCGACGGCGAAGCAAACGAACCGAACGCGGAGATCGAGGACGCGATTCAGTCCCTTCCCGTGCTGTGCAGACGAGGTCTGACGATGCGAAAGAGCTCGAGCGGGGCGG
>MDTC01243371.1_pt1 | contig 11552 bp, 10 predicted proteins | sample 811181 | NCBI WGS metagenome assembly MDTC01 (sample SAMN05326644, study PRJNA326480) | marine metagenome | isolation source: seawater | place: Pacific Ocean: North | collected 2011 | reverse complement strand
TCAAAGAGAACGATTTATGCTTCACTATAATTTCCCTCCTTTTTCAGTGGGTGAAACTGGAAGAATTGGAACTGGAAGACGTGAAATTGGTCATGGTAAATTAGCATGGAGAGCAATTAACTCCTCACTCCCTTCAAAAGAGGCGTTTCCATATACTTTTAGAATAGTATCAGAGATTACAGAGTCAAATGGCTCTTCTTCAATGGCTACTGTTTGTGGAACATCTTTAGCATTAATGGATGCAGGTGTTCCAATCAAAGAACCAGTTGCAGGAATAGCAATGGGATTGATTAAAGAAGGTGATGATTTTAGCGTCTTATCAGACATTTTAGGTGATGAAGATCATTTAGGAGATATGGATTTTAAAGTTGCAGGAACTAAAGATGGGATAACCTCACTTCAAATGGATATCAAAATTACAGGAATTACATTTGAAATCATGGAGCAGGCATTAAGACAAGCTAAAGATGGACGAGTTCATATCTTAGGTGAAATGAATAAAGCATTATCAGCTTCAAGAGAAAATGTTGGAAAACACACTCCAAAAATGGAACAAGTTAATGTGGATAAGAAAGACATAGCTGCTGTAATTGGAAAAGGTGGAGCAACGATTAGAGAAATTGTTGAAAAATCAGGTGCTAAAGTAGATGTAAATGACGAAGGAGTTGTAACAGTCGCTGCTCCTGACGAAGAGTCGAGAAACATTGCTCTGCAAATGATAAAAGATATAACTGCAAAAGCTGAAATGAATAAAATTTATTCAGGTAAAGTTATGAAGATTATGGAATTTGGCGCATTTGTTAATTTTTTAGGTAAACAGGATGGCCTTGTTCATATATCAGAACTCGCCGATAAAAGAGTTGCTAAAGTTACAGACGTTGTCAAAGAGGGCGATGAAGTTAAGGTTAAGGTAATTGGCTTTGATAGAGGTAAAGTTAAACTATCTATAAAACAAGCTTCTGAGTAATTTTTTTTATAATTAAAAATCTTAAGGCATAACTGTCAGGAGGTTTTTGATAAGTTTATAAATTATCAAGTACTCCATTGAGAAATGGCTTATACTTTTTCCATTTATCTGAACTACCTTTATAAATTTTTTTACGAATTTGAATATTTGAAGCAGTATTTACGCTTCTTTTGTTATTTTCAGGTTTAAGGCAACTATCATCCCATTCTAGCCCAATGTAATCAATAAGTTTTTTACTTTCAATTTCTTGATTAATAGTAAGTGTATCATAACAAATATCGTAGATACGATTTTGAAATTGATCTCTCCAAAAATTCATAATATCTTTGTAAAGGCTATAATAATTAACAATATCATCAAGATCATGACTAAAGCCAAAATCTTTAGATAAAAAATAAGCTTTAAAATTTGCCCAACATACTGCGGCAGAATTTCTTCTTACATGAATTATTTTAGCTTCTGGAAATACACTAGCAATTAAACCTAAATAATGAAAATTTTGAGGCATTTTATCTGTTACTATTTTTTTATTTTCAGAAAAATTTTTTAAATTAATTAAATACTTTACTTTGAATTCTGATAACTTTTTTTGATTTATCTCATTTATGCTTAAAGCGATATTTCGACCAAAGTTATTTACAAAAGGTAGTTCGCCAGCTCCTGTGATTTTAGAGTGTGATGAAATAATTTGCTCAACTAAAGTAGTTCCAGAGCGAGGCATACCAACAATAAAAATAGGTATTAATTCATTAAAATGTTTATCAGTTTTTAATGGGTATTGTTTAATTTTTATATAATTGCTTTTAAGTTCACTAAACAATTTAATATCTTTATTAATATTGTAGTTTAAATAATTTTTACGAAGTTTATTACCTTCATTATAGTGTTTGAAAGCATCTTTAAAGTTTTCTAGATCCTCACAAGCTTTTGCTAAACCAAAGTTAATTTGGCAAAGTTGTTCATTTGAAAGTTTTTTACTTTGATATAGTTTTTTCATAGTTAAATATTGATTATCGTATGTGACAAATTTTTTGATTAACGTAAGGTGTCTATGAGCTTCAGTGTAATCAGATTTTAAATCAATTGCCTTACCGTAACATGCTTCTGCTTCATTAAATTTCCCAACCTCTTGAAGTGTGACACCTAAATTATTATGAGCTTCGACATTATTTGGATTTAAAAAAATTGCTTTTCTATAATAAGCTTGAGCTAGGTCCAAATTCCTTAAGGTATGCATTATTAAGCCTAAATTATTATGAGCTTCAGAATGATTTGGCTTTAAAGCAATTACTTTTTTATAGTACTCAATAGCTTGTTTTAATTTTTTCAAATATTTTAAGGCATTGCCTAAATTGTAAAGAGCTTGAACGAATTCAGGCTTTAGAGATATTGCTTTTCTGTAACATCTTTCAGCTTCATTGTGTTTTCCTAATTCTTCGAGCGTAACACCTAAATTATTATGGGCCTCAGGATCATTTGGATTTAACTCTAAAGATTTTTGACTAGCAAATAATGAGTCTTTTTTTCTACCAATATCTTTTAGCAGAACACCAAGCACTTTCCATGCAAATTGATTTTGAGGAAAATCTTTAGTAATTGATAAAGCTAGTTTTTCTGCGTTAATATATTTCTTAGTTTGATAATATTTTAAAAGATCATTTAATTTTTGAATAGGTGGATTTTTAAAATTCAAATCACTTTTCTTCATAGAATAAATCTTAACATAAATTTTAACATAAATATTATAAGTATAATAATGATAAACTTTTATTTAAAATCATAATTACTTAATTTATTTATGAAATATTTTTAGGATCAGGCATTCCAACCTTATTATATCCAGCATCTACATAATGAATTTCACCAGTAACACCGTTTGCAAGATCACTTAGTAAATATAATGCCGAATTTCCAACATCATGTATGTCTACATTTCTTCTTAACAAAGAATGATCTTCATTCCACTTATATAGGAATTTAGCATCTCCAATAGCTGATGCTGCCAATGTTTTAATAGGTCCTGCGCTAATTGCATTTACCCTAATACCTTTGGTGCCTAAATCTCTCGCTAGATATTTTACACTGGACTCTAATGCTGCTTTACATACTCCCATTACATTATAATTGGGAATAGCCTTATTAGCCTCATAACTCAATGTGATTAAGCTTCCATTTTTTTTAATTATCTTAGAGGCTTCTTTAGCAATCTCTGTAAATGAAAAACATGAAATTAGCATACTTTTTAAAAAATTTTCTCTTGTTGTATTCAAATATTCTCCTGATAATTCTGATTTGTCCGAAAATGCAATTGCATGAACTATAAAGTCAATTTCACCCCATTCAGATTTAACATCTTCAAATAATCTAACTACATCCTCTTTCTTTTCAACATCACAGCTAAAAGTTACCTTAGAGTTTAATTTTTCAGCTAAAGGCAAAACTCTTTTCTTAAGAGCCTCACCTAAGTATGTAAATGCAAGTTCAGCTCCTGCTTCAGATAGTTTTTGTGAAATTCCCCAAGCAATTGATCTTTCATTTGCAACACCCATAATTAATCCTTTTTTACCTTTCATTAAACTCATATTCAGACCTTTTCAAAGATTAAAGCTGCGTTGGTTCCGCCAAATCCAAAACTATTAGACATAATAGTGTTTAAAGTTATATTTTTTTCTGTTTTTTTTATTATAGGAAATTTTTTAGCTTCTTCATCCATATCATTTATATTAGCTGATCCTGTTATAAAATTATTTTTCATCATAATTAAACAGTAAATTGCTTCATGAACAGAAGCAGCCCCCAGTGGATGGCCTGATAGAGATTTTGTAGAACTTATTTTTGGAATATCTTCTCCAAAAGTCTCTTTCACAGCATTTAGTTCCGTTATATCTCCAACCGGAGTAGACGTCCCATGAGTATTAATATAATCAATTTTATTATTAACAGTCGCCATAGCCATTTGCATACATCTAACTGCTCCTTCGCCTGATGGTGCCACCATATCATAACCATCTGAAGTTGCACCATATCCTGTTAATTCCCCATATATTTTTGCACCTCTAGCCTTTGCATGTTCGTATTCTTCAAGCACCAATACACCACCACCGCCTGCAATTACAAAACCGTCTCTAGTTTTATCATAGGCTCTAGATGCAGTTTCTGGGCTATCGTTATATTTTGAGGATAAAGCTGTCATGGCGTCAAACATTGCGGTCATCGCCCAGTGTATTTCTTCACTACCTCCTGCAAAAACAATATCTTGTTTACCCATTTGTATCAATTCCATAGAATTACCTATGCAATGACCACTAGTTGCACAAGCTGAGCTCATTGTATAATTCGTTCCTTTAATTTTAAATGGAACAGCTAACGTGGCTGAAGCTGTGCTGGCCATTGTTCTTGGAACAATAAAAGGCCCCATTAATTTTGGTGTCTTAGCTCTAGTCTTATCAGCTGCTAAAATTACATTTTCAATTGAAGGTCCTCCAGAACCCATTACTATTCCAGTTTTAAAATTGCTTACGTCTTTTTCCTCAAGTCCTGAATCTTGAATAGCTTCCTTCATTGCAATATAGTTATAAGCAGAGCCAGATCCCATAAATCTGATAGTTTTTCTATCCACATGATCCGAAAGGTTAATATTCGGTTTACCATGGATATGACTTTTTAAATTATGCTCTTTATACTCCTCACTAAAAGTTATCCCTGATTTTGAATTTAGAAGCGATTGATAAACTTCTTCTTGATTGTTTCCTAAACAAGAAACTATCCCTAAGCCTGTTACTACAACTCTTCTCATTATTTAAATAGACCTACTTTTAAATTTTCTGCTGAATAAATTTTTTTATCATCCGCCAAAACTAAGCCATTTGCAAGACCTACAGTAGTACCACCTGGCGACATAATTTTTTTCATATCAATTTTATATTTAACAGTTTTTACATTTTGTAAAACTTCTCCTGTAAATTTTACAGTACCAACACCTAAAGCCCTTCCTTTTCCTGGGTTTCCTAACCAACCGAGGTGAAAACCAACTAATTGCCACATAGCATCAAGCCCTAAACAGCCTGGCATAACTGGGTCTCCTTTAAAATGACAATCAAAAAACCATAAATCTTCTTGAATATCCAATTCAGCTTTCAGTGAACCTTTTTTAAAAGCCCCATCATTATCATTAATTTCAGTTATTCTATCAAACATGAGCATAGGTGGAAGAGGTAATTTAGCATTACCGGGGCCAAATAATTCACCATTTCCACACGTAATTAGATCATTATATGAATATGAATTTTTTTTCATAAATTTGAAATCCTTAATACTTGATTTATCAACAATATAATATAATAATTATTTAGAATAATTATAATTTACGATGAATTTAAACGCTGATTTTGTTGAAAAATTAAGAGACTCAGGCTTAAGACCAACTAGACAGAGACTTAAAATTTGTGAAATTTTATTTAATACAGAAAAAACTTTCCATTTTACAATTAATGATCTCTCAAAAATCATTGTGGAAAAGCTAAATGAAAAAATATCACTAGCAACGGTGTATAACACTGTTCATGCCTTTAAAGAAAAAGGATATTTAAAAGAAATTTCAATCAATAGTGATAAAAGTTATTTTGATACAAATACATCGGTGCATCATCATTTTTATGATGAGGATACAAACCAACTAATTGATTGTAACCAAAATGATATTGCAAACATACATGTTAAAAAAAACGTTACAGGAAAAAAAATTAATTCCATAGAGGTTTTAATTAAAGTTGCTAATAACAATCAAAATTAAAATAATTTATTAAACAATTGTTTTTTAAAAAAAACAGTTTAGAATAATTCTAAACTATTGACATCTATATTAGAATCATTATAAAGTATATTAATGTATACGCCAAATATAATTTTAAAAACTAGAATTGGAGATAATCTTAATTTAGGTGGTGGGTGCTCTATTGGTGGAACTTGGAAGGATCTTTCAACAAACGACTTATTTAAAGATAAAAGAATAGTCATATTTTCATTACCAGGCGCTTATACGCCTACTTGCTCATCACAACAGTTACCAGGTTATGAGGAAAAATATGATGAACTAAAAAAATATGTAGATGAGATTTATTGTATATCAGTAAATGACGCATTTGTAATGAACGCTTGGTTTCGGGACCAAGGCATAAAAAAAGTAAAACCAATAGGAGATGGCGAGGGTAAGTTTACAAAAGAAATGGGAATGTTGGTAAATAAACCTAAACAAGGTTTTGGTATGAGATCGTGGAGATATTCAGCTTTTATAGATAACTGTAAAGTTGAAAAATTATTCGTAGAAGATGGCAAAAATAATGAAGGATCTGATAACGATCCCTTTGAATTGAGTGACGTAGATACAATGTTAAATTATTTAAAAAAAAAAAATTAATTTAATCAACATTTCCCCAAATATCTTTTTTATTTATCCATCCTGAAAAATCGTCTGTGTTAACTTTGCACCAAAAATCTTGACATTTTTCTACAATTAACAGCCTACCCTTTTTAATCAATGCAATTGGTTCTGAGAGAGTGCTTGATTTTTTAAACAATACTTTGTCACTTGTTGCAATAACTGAATTATTTTTTTTTAATTGAGAAATATGAATCCATCCACTATTTTTCTTAAAATCTAGTATTCTTCTAAAATTTTCTTTTTTGTCTATCTGTTTAATTGGAAGATTTTTTTTTTTATAAACATATTTAATATCTGACTCAAAACTAGGTCCATACCTTACATTCACTTTATTTTTCTTTAATGATAAAAAAACTTCAGCACACTGGCCAGCGGATATAAACAATAAAATAAAAAATAATATATAGATTTTCATATTAATTTTTTGCATTTATATTTTTCTTTTATTAAGTTTTATTTTTCTAAAGCTTAAATTTAATAGATCTAATATTAAAATAAATCTGTTTAGATTTTGTCCAATATTCAAAATCTTCTTTAAAATCTCATTTGAAAGTATAGTGCCTACTATTCCTGCTACAGTTCCTAATATTCCTTCATATTCACAGTTTAATATTTCATCAGAAATAAACTTTTCTTGATAAAAATCTCTTAAACAAGGTTCATTTTTGTAATTAAAATCAAATGAAAAAATATGACCATCAAATTTACTAATAGCTCCAGTTACAAGTATCTTTTTATATTTTTTGCTACAGTCATTTATTAAAAATTTGCTTTCAAAATTGTCAGTACCATCAATTATATAATCATAATCTTTTATAATTTTTTCAAATTTTTTTTTGTCTAATCTGAAATTATAGATATTTATTTTTGTTTTATGATTGATTTCTTTTAATCTTTTTCTCGCAACTTTAACTTTTGATTTTTTTAAATCTTTTTCATTATATAAGCTCTGTCTATGAATGTTTGATAGATTAATAATGTCGTGGTCTGCTATTCCAAGTGTACCAATACCCGATCTTGTTAAAAAATCTGCTGCGGGGCATCCAAGTCCGCCCATTCCAACAATCAAAACCTTTGAGTTAAAAATTTTTTTTTGTCCTAATGCCCCAATATTTTTTAATATTATTTGTCTAGAAAATTTTTCTATTTCTTTCTTAGATAATTTTGTCCTCATTTTCCTGTTGAGCCAAATCCTCCATCTCCTCTAACTGTTTTTGGAAGATTGTCAGTTTCCTCGAGATCTATTTTAATTACTGGAGTTAAAATCATTTGTGCTATTCTATCTTCATTATTTATTAAAAAATTATCATCACCATGATTAAATAGAATTACTTTAAGTTCTCCTCGATAATCACTATCAATAGTCCCAGGAGTGTTTAGCACACTAATGTTATGTTTTGCAGCCAAACCTGATCTTGGTCTTAGTTGGATTTCAAAATCACTGGAAAATGCCACAGAAATACCTGTTGGCACTAAACACGAAGTGTTAGGTTTTAAAATTATAGGTTCATTTATGAAAGCCATTAAATCCATCCCTGACGCACCTTCTGTTTTATAAACAGGAAGTTTGACTGAAGGGTTAGATTTTTTAATAAGAACTTTTGACATTAATTTAATTGGTCAATTATTCTATCGACTATTTCATCAGATATTTCAGATTTTTTTTTGTAAGAAAGCATTTCATTTTTAATATCCTTATTTTTATAGTGAATTATTACTTCATTAAAATCAGAATTAAATCCAATATCTTTATTTGATACGTCATTTGAAATTATCCAATCACAATTTTTTATATTTAATTTTTCTTCAGCATTTTTTTTTATTGAATCAGTTTCAGCAGCAAAACCAATAACAATATTTGGTCTCATTGAATTGTGATTAGATATATAATTAAGTATATCAACATTTTTTTCTAAATTTAAATTTAGATTTTTTTTCTTTTTAATTTTTTTTTCATATCTTTTGTTAATTTTAAAATCTGCTACTGCTGCAGAAAAAATTGCTACATCTACTGGTAAACTCTCTTGAGTTGCAACCAACATTTCATCAGCAGTTTCAACTCTAATAAGTTTGACTTCGTTATCAATTTCAAGGTTAGTTGGTCCTGATATTAGCGTAGTATCAAATCCTTTTTTTGATAAAGATTTGGCTAGCGCATATCCTTGCTTTCCACTTGATTTATTTGTGATGAAACGAACAGGATCAATATATTCATTGGTTGGGCCTGCAGTGACTAAAGCTTTATATTTTTTTTTATTTTTTTGTATTAAAAAATGTCTATTTATTTCTTCAGCAATTGCTAATGGATTTGACATTTTGCCTTCACCAAATTCTCCACATGCCATGTCGCCTGTTTCTGGACCAATAAATTTATAACCAAATTCTTGAAGTTTTTGTAAATTTATTTTAGTAGTTGGGTGTTCCCACATTCTAACGTTCATTGCTGGGGCCAAATAAATTTTTTTATCTGAAGCTAAAACTACTGTTGATGCCAAATCATCAGTAGTCCCATGAGCTAGTTTTGAGATTGTATTTGCTGTTGCTGGCGCAATTAAAACTATATCAGCCCATCTTGATAGAGAGATATGATCCATCTCAGCTTCATTTTCAACACTAAAAAGATCACTATAAACCTTTCCTTGAGATAAAGATGCTACAGAAAGTGGTGTAACAAATTCCTTTGCACTATTTGTAAGAATAGTCTTTATCTCTGCCCCATTTTTTTTAAAAAGTCTTATCGTTTCAAGACTTTTATATGCAGAAATTCCTCCACATATAATAAAAAGAATTTTTTTATTTAACAGGTTTTTCATTGCAGAATTAAAATACTAATAGTCCAAAAATTACAAGACCTAATAATCCAATAATAGATTGATTTCTAAAAGTTACCATTTCAGATTTTTTATTATTTAAGGCTGTATAAGAATTTGAGTTCTGAGGTATTTGGCCACTAGCCAAAAATGTTAAAGCTTGATTAGCTTTTTCCATAATTTCAGGTAACTCAGGTAATTTTTTAATAACTTCTGATGTATTTCTTAATGTTTCATTAAGATTATTTAACGGGTCTTTAGTTTCTTTTAACCAACTTTCTAATACTGGTTTTGATGTTATCCAAATATTAGTATTAGGATTTAACTTTCTTGCTACTCCCTCTACTACGACCATCGTTTTTTGTAACATTAATAGTTGAGGTTGCGTTTGCATATTAAATTTTTCAGTTACATCAAATAATTGTTTTAATAATTTGCCTCCAGATATATCCTTAACTTCTTGTCCAAAAATAGGCTCTCCAATTGATCTTAAAGCTTGTGCTAAGTCGTCAATAGGAACATTCTTTGGTACCAATCCAGCTACTAAATGTACCTCAGCAACTTTTTTATAATCTCTTTGAATAAATCCAAATAAAATTTCAGCTAAAAATCTTTTGCTAACTTTGTCCAGTCTTCCCATTATTCCAAAATCTATAGGTACTATATGGCCATTATCATCAATAAAGATATTTCCTTGGTGCATATCAGCATGAAAAAAACCATCTCTTACTGCATGTCTTAAAAAATGCTGAATGATATCTTCTGCAATTTTATTAGTATCTATATTTTTTTCTTTTAATTTTTCAGTTTCTCTTATTGAAACGCCATCTATCCAATCTAAGGTCATCACATTTTCACTTGTGAAATTCCAATATATCTTAGGAACCTTGAATCCAATATCATTATTGGTATTTTCAGCATATTCATTTGCTGCGGCAGCTTCAAATCTTAAATCCATCTCAAGATTAGTTATTTCTTTAAGTAGAAATACAACTTCAACAAGTTTAAGTCTTTTAGTTTTTTTAACAAAAGACTCAACAATAAAAGCAAACAACATCATTGCGTCTATTTCCTCATTGAATATTTTTTTTATATCTGGTCTTAAAATTTTTATAGCTACATCTTTAATTATTCCTTGATCATTTATTTTTGCTTTATGAACTTGTGCTATTGATGCAGCTGCAACAGGCTCACTCAAGTCAATTATAGAATTATAGGTATCGTTACCCAAATCACTCTTAATTATTTCCTTTGCTTGCTCGATTGAAAAAGCTGGCAATCTATCTTGCAGATTTTCAAGTTTTTTAGAGAGTTCTTCTCCAATAATATCAGGTCGTGTAGCCAAAAATTGCCCAAGCTTAATGAATGTAGTCCCTAGAGATTCTAAGGAGTCAGAAAGTCTTTCCCCTTCATCCTTTTTAAGATTACTTTCTTCTTTTTTAGAAAATGAAATTGATAATAATTGAAACAATATTGTAACAGCAAGAGGTGGTTTTTTAAATTTTGAAGCTATTTTGAGCATGTCCGATTTGGCAACTTTTCTACCTATTTTAAATAAAGTAATCAGTTTTTTTATCATTAAAATTTCCATCCAGTATGTATTGAGACAACACCACCAGAAAAGTTTCTGTAAGAACAATTTTTGAAATTATTTATTTCCATTAAATCAATTAATTCCTCTTGACTAATAAATTCATTAATACTTTTTATTAAGTATTCATAAGGTTCTTTTTGACCAACTATAAATTTTCCTACAATTGGAATTAATTTTGAGTAATTCTTATAAATAAAATCAAGATTTGAATTTTGTATTTTTGAAAATTCAAGACATAAAAACCTTCCTCCTGGTTTTAGTACTCTATATGCCTCAGATAAAGTTTTGTTTAAATTTTTTGTATTTCTTAAACCAAAACCAATAGTATAATAATCAAATATATTATCCTTTAATGATAATTCTTCAGCAGATGAAATTATCCACTTAATATTTTTATAATTGGTTAATTTTTTTTTCCCCTCATTAATCATACTTAAATTAGGATCAACACAATAAATTTCATTATCCTTGCTAGTACTGTCTAAAAAAAGCTTCCCAATATCACCAGTACCACATGCAACATCAATTAATTTTTTATTTAAAGATGGATTCATCATATTAATTAAACTTTTTTTCCAATACCTATGAATACCTAAGGACATTACGTCATTCATTAAATCATATTTGTTGTAGACTTGGTTAAAAACACCCTCTACTAGACCTTTTTTATTTTGAAGATATTGTTGCATAAAAAAAAATATATAATCAATATAGTGTGAAATGCCAGAATTACCAGAAGTA
>MDTC01245820.1_pt1 | contig 11553 bp, 9 predicted proteins | sample 811181 | NCBI WGS metagenome assembly MDTC01 (sample SAMN05326644, study PRJNA326480) | marine metagenome | isolation source: seawater | place: Pacific Ocean: North | collected 2011 | reverse complement strand
CTCAAGCGAAATACCTACAGCTTCAATGCCTGATATTATTTTTATGCTTTTAGTTTTTTTCATGGTAACAACAGTTTTAAAAGAATATTCAGGTTTACCTGTCAGTTTACCAAAGGCAAAACGTATTGAAAAATTGAAATCAAAAAGAAATACTGTACAAGTGTGGTTATCAAAAGATGGTCTAATATCAATTGATGATAGGTTAATGGCTGCAGATGATGTTTCCTCTGTCATGTACGATAAACGTTTAGCTAATCCGCAAATAGTAGTTTCTTTGAAAGGTGACGAAGAAGCTGAAATGGGGCTAGTATCAAAAATACATGAAAATCTTAGAGAAGTAGAGGCATTAAAGTTAAACTATTCTTCTAAAACATTAGTGGATTAATGGAAGTAGTTAATCCACTAAAATCAAGATACCCTATTATTATACGATTAACTATTTTGTTAGGAATATTTTGCATAATACTAAATTTTTTGATTTTCCCTAGATTTATAAACACTATTAAGTTTGATGAAACCGAGCAAGTAATAATAGAGAATATTGACATTCCGCAGACCCAACAAATTGACAATACCCCTCCACCTGCTCGACCATCTATACCTGTACCCTCCGATGATGAAGATATCGCTGATGATTTAACCTTAGATGAACTTGATTTTGATGATTTTTCGAATATGGATGCTCCACCACCCCCACCATCGGGGCCAAAGGTAGTTTTTATCCCATATGATGATCCACCAGTTGCAATGAGCCCAATAAGACCAAAATATCCTGAAATTGCACAAGAAGCAGGAATTGAAGGAGTTGTTGTAGTTCAAGCCTTCATTGATGAAAAGGGCCGAGTTAAGGAAACCATTATTTTAAAAGGTGTACCAAATACAGGACTTGATGAGGCAGCGATGGACGCAATCAGGGCAACTCGTTTCAGACCCGCTAAACAGCGTGAAAGGTCTGTAGGCGTTTGGATTTCAATACCTGTGAATTTTAGGCTAAAATAGTCTAACCTTTTATATTACTAATATTATAATCAAAATTCATCTTTCTTACATATTCGATAGAAATTCCTTTTGGACACTCTGCTTGGCAAGCGCCAGTATTAGTACAATGTCCAAACCCTTCTTCATCCATTTGGGCGACCATTTTGTTCACCCTTTCTTTTTTTTCTGGCTGCCCTTGTGGCAGTAACGATAATTGAGAAACTTTTGCTGCCACGAAAAGGCTAGCTGATGCATTTTTGCAAGTGGCCACACAGGCACCACAACCAATACAAGCTGCAGCATCAAATGCTTCTTCTGCAATTTCTTTTGGTATGGGAATAGCATTCCCATCGGGAGCACTACCTGTGTTTACGGAAACATAGCCTCCTGATTGGATTATACGATCGAAAGATGATCTATCCACAACTAAATCTTTAACAACAGGAAAAGCTTTTGCTCTCCAAGGTTCGATAAATATAGTCTCACCATTTTTGAAATGGCGCATATGAAGTTGACAAGTGGTTGTCCCTTTAAGAGGACCGTGTGCTCTACCATTAATGACCATAGAACACATCCCACATATACCTTCTCTACAATCATGGTCAAAAGCAACTGGCTCTTTATTTTCCTCAATCAGCTGTTCATTCAAAACATCCATCATTTCTAAGAAAGACATATGACTATTAAGCCCCTTAACATCATAGGTTTCAAAGGCACCACTTTCAGAGCTAGATTTTTGGCGCCATATTTTAAGCGTTAATTGTAAGTCATTCATGTTATTTATAGCTCCTCTGTGTAGGTTTCACGGTTTCAAAACCCAAATCTTCTTTGTGTAAAGAAGGAGCATTGTCTACTCCTTTAAATTCCCAAGTTGAAACAAAAGTGTAATCATCATCGTTTCTTAATGCTTCACCTTCTTCTGTTTGATACTCTTCGCGAAAATGGCCTCCACATGACTCCTCACGCTCTAAGGCATCTCTCATCATTAACTCACCTAATTCAAAAAAATCAGCGACGCGCCCAGCTTTATCTAACTCTGGATTATACGTTTTATCATCCCCTAAAACCTTAACATCCTTCCAAAAAGTATTTCTTAAGCTTTTAATATCCTCTATAGCAGATACTAAACTAGATTCATTTCTTGACATTCCGCAGTGGTTCCAAACTATTTTACCTAAATCTCTATGAAAGCTTTCAACAGATTTACTACCGTTGTTGTTTAGCAACGATTTGTTTCTTTCTTTTGCTTTATTTTCGGCCTTTAAAAAGGATTCATGATCTGTTTTAATTGGTTTTGTCCTAATATCATCGGATAAATACTTTCCTATGGTGTATGGTAATATAAAGTAGCCATCTGCTAAACCTTGCATCAAAGCAGATGCACCAAGTCTATTGGCACCATGATCAGAAAAATTACACTCCCCGATCGCATACAAGCCTGGAACTGTTGTCATTAAATCATAGTCAACCCACAATCCACCCATTGTGTAGTGAACTGCAGGAAAAATTCTCATTGGTGTTGTATAAGGGTCCTCACCTGTAATTTTATCATACATTGCAAACAAATTACCATACCTAGAAGAAACAATATCTTTCCCAAGTCTATTTATAGCGTCTTCAAAGTCTAAATAAACAGCTAATCCCGTTTCACCTACACCATATCCTTCGTCGCACCGCTCTTTAGCAGCCCGCGAAGCAACATCTCTTGGAACTAAATTCCCAAATGCAGGATACCTTCTTTCAAGATAGTAGTCTCTCTCCTCCTCAGGAATTTGACTTGGAGGTCGATTATCCCCTTTCTTTCTTGGTACCCAAATTCTTCCATCATTACGTAAAGATTCAGACATTAGAGTAAGTTTTGATTGATATTCACCTGAAACAGGTATACAGGTAGGATGAATCTGAGTAAAACAAGGATTTGAAAAGGCAGCTCCATTTTTGTAAGCTTTCCAAGCTGCTGTTACATTACTACCCATAGCATTTGTAGATAAATAATAAACATTCCCATAACCTCCTGTTGCAAGCACAACAGCATGCCCGAAATGCCTTTGGAATTCACCAGTTATAAGATTTCTAACTATAACGCCTCTTGCTTTTCCATCTATTTTAACAATATCGACCATTTCATGTCTGTTAAACATTTTAACATTGCCCTTAGAAATCTGCCTACTTAAAGCGCTGTAGGCTCCTAATAAAAGCTGCTGACCTGTTTGACCCCTGGCGTAAAAGGTTCGAGACACCTGAACACCTCCAAAAGATCTGTTATCTAATGTCCCTCCGTACTCTCTTGCAAAAGGCACACCTTGGGCAACACACTGGTCAATAATACTTGAGCTAACTTCTGCTAGCCTATAAACATTTGCTTCTCGAGATCGGTAATCACCGCCTTTTATTGTGTCATAAAACAGTCTGTATACTGAATCTCCGTCGTTTTGATAATTTTTTGCTGCATTTATTCCGCCTTGAGCTGCAATAGAATGAGCTCTTCTTGGGCTATCTTGAAAACAGAATGCCTTAACCCGATACCCCATCTCCGCTAGGGATGCCGCAGAGGAAGCACCAGCAAGTCCAGTCCCCACTACAATTATTTCAAGGTTTCTTTTATTTGCAGGACTAACTAATGGTACAGTTGATTTGTAGTTTGTCCATTTTGATTCAAGTGGTCCTTCTGGTATTTTGTTATCTAAAATCATATGTTATTAATTAATAAATAGATTGGAATCGAAGCAAATATTGCTGGTATTGCAAGTGCTATAGATAATGCTGCATATTTGAAAAGTTTTTCATAATTTGGGGTTTTCAAGCCAATTGTTTGGATAGCCGACTCAACGCCGTGCACTAAATGTAAAGATAACGCCCCCATGCAGAAAACATAAAAAAGTGTGTATATTGGATTTTGAAAAGCACTAGTTGTGATTAAATATAAATCTTTAATTTTAGTCCCATCTTCTAAGTATTGATAAGGCATGTCACCAAAATGCATCTCATACCAGAAACTTTTAAGATGAACAATCAAAAAAAGCATTAATATAGTTCCTAGCACAGCCATGTTTCTTGAGGACCAAGTACTATTTTCTTGATTATTGGTTACTGCGTACCTTAATGGACGGGCTTTCTTGGACTGAACTACAAGATATAAAGTGATAGCGATGTGAAGTAAAACAGCAAAATACGTTATATAGGACAGAACCTTTACAAACGGATTAGTGGTCATGAACAAAGCATATTTGTTGAACTGCGTCTGCCCCTCTACTCCGGGTATAAATAACTGAAGGTTACCTACCAGATGCCCTAAAAGAAAGGTAACTAAAAATAAACCTGAAAGAGAAGCAAGTCCTTTTCGAAATATTGTAGAATTAATATAACTTTTCATAATTTTTTAGGCTTAAATAATATTATAATTTAAGTCTATGATTAAGTTTACACACAAAGGAAAAGTGCCACAGTTCAGTCAGGTAAGTATTTTGAACAGAAAATGCTTAAAACTAAACAAAGAGCAAGAAAATGCAAGATAGACAATAGTTTAAAGGAAGGTAAATAACTAAATACTATATAATAGATTGCAACAAGAGTGATTGATAATATTGTAAATAGAGAATTTCGGGCAATTTTTGTTCCTAACCTTGTGACATAAACATAACAAATAATTATTGAACCAATCGTCAATAGCCATAAGCCAAAAAATCTGTAAATCGTACTTAGGAATAGAGGAAGACCGATATTGATTTTTTCTGAAAATAGAATACTAAATGAAGTTTGAAGCAAAACCTCATTTGGTATCTGGTTCAGAAGCCATGGCTCCTTATGCATGCATAAAATTATACCTAGAGTATTTGCAATAATCCCAATTATAAATATTGGACCCCATGTAAAATTGTGAGCAATGCGTCTATTCACATCTTTGACCGCTTAGAGAAAAAGGCCCCTCATGCATTACAGAATCAAAAAAATCTTTAAATAAGTTTTCTTCTCCTAGCTCCCGGTTTTTTAACCCCTTTAAAGCTAGACAACCAAAATGATTAATCCAGTAACCAAATGTCTTATTAAACGGTCCTGCTTGATTAATGTTTAGTGATAGGCCTGCTTCATTCAATAAAATTCGGTCTTTTGTACTCCACAATGAAATAGTATATAAAATATCGTCCCGGACTGATGGCTCCATCAACAACCCAGCCCAAAAAGCTGCAGGAGCAATTTCATATCCTTCAGGTGTTCGATCAGCTCCCCTAATTTCAACTAAATTTTTTATACGAACATTTGTAAAAATTTGGCGTAAATAGCTTAAAATCAATTTATTTTTTGCTGCCCCTTTTATTCTTTGTGCTTTTATCAATTGACCAAAAGATTGCACTGATCGAATGGTTTTTCCTTTTTCGTTAAATGCAAATATAGATGGGGATTTTAAAAAGAAATCAATGTATTTATCCAACAATCCAGTCTTTGATACAATTCCGTGATCAAATAAATTGTTACACCGATTGTTATCAGTATTCGCCCATATAATACCTCTCAAGTTTTTTTGATGAGCAGGTTTTTCAGACTTAAACGGACTATTTGAAAATAAATATGCTGCTATTGGGTGTAAACAATCGGCAATGAATGCTGTTTCCTCCATTTCACTTTCCGTTGAGGCATCAATATTAACTTGTATACTAGAAGTGCATCTCATCATCCATTGACCCATCGAACCTGATCTTATCATATTTCTGTCCATAATTTTATATTTATTTTGATCAATAAGCTCTATTTGATCTGGACTATAGTATGGGTCTAGTCCAAAGGGCATAATTTTTAAATTCTTTTCATTTAGTGTTTTCTTTAGACTTTCTATGTTTGCTCTTATTGATTTTTCTAAATCATTTAAGTTAGTGTATGGCTTACTACCCCATTCTAGTTGCCCACCTGGTTCTAATGAATAGTTTCCCGTATTTTTTATATTATTAATTAAGTCCGTGGCAGAAAATGAGTCAGAAGGATTTACTTTTATTCTTTGATTTTTATCATTATAAATTATGTTTTCAATTTCAATCCCAATTTTAATATCAGAAGGCCTTTTGAGGTTTGATAGAATAACATTTTTAACTTCATTTTCTAGATTCATATCTTACCGTTTTTGATAAATATTACATTGCCCAGGTAATGATACTTATGAGCAAAGTAAACATTGGAACTCCCATGCTCATTCCACCTTGAATCTCCCGCAATTTTTTAGGTGTATCACCCATTTGATTAAATTTTAATGTTACAGTTTCAAGTTTGCCAGGTTCAGCATATACAGTGGTTGATCCATACATTTCATTATTTTGTACAATAGAATCATATCCCACAAACTGTAATCCTTGTTGCGATGCAAGCCTTGTGTATACCGGGGAAAAACCACTAACTTGGTGCCAGCCGGATTCTACTTCAATTGGCCTATCAAGAGGAGTATCCCCAACATATTTCCCATCAATATATATTGGAACTCCACTTAGATTTGCCTCTATTTTAATTCCACCTTGATTATAATACCTAAAACCCGGATCTGAGTAACTAGTGGGAAAAGATTTTTGTCTGTTTTGCGGCAGTTTAGTGCGCCGACTGTAGTCCTTATTTTGAATAGAGGAATAATCTAGACTTTCAACTTCAGGCTTCAGAAATTTAGGTAATTCTTTTTCATTTTTATAACTCCAATTCAATTTTTTTTTAATTGAATCTGGCTGAGTAGGGAAAAAGCTAAGCCAAGTATTTTCTTCTTTCTCAATTGGTTCAAAAGGATCTTCAACAGTTCTATTTGGTTTATTCAATTTTGTTTTATTTTTATATTTAATTTTATAGCGATCATCTAATATAAATGGTGCGGTAAACTCTGGAATTTGAGGATCTGCTTGTGCAATGTTGATATCTGATGGTAATTCAAATTCTTTACCATCCATCCCTGTGGGTATATATTGCTCTTGTAAATACTTAGGATCGTATTCATTAGGAATTATATTATCATTAGTAAACCATGCCTCAACTACATTTGTATCAGACGGTTGAGTGGATGATCCTGCAAATAAGGTAGAACCCAAAGTGTCGCCAAAAAGATTTTCTTTTTGTGAAGGAATATACTTTTCCTGCAGATATTTATAGTTACCATAATCGGAATCTGGTTTTATTATGTCTGAGGGTACTTCTATAACAACATTATTTGTATCAGATAACTGAGTCTGTGAGATAATGTTGTAATTATCATCGGTTAGCTTCATTCCTCTGTTTTCAATTTTACTAGGAACAAATTCGTTCTGAAGTTTTGCAAGATCTAATATCTCGGTTTCAGTTTTTTGAGCCTCAGTTTTATCAAAACTATCTTCGACTATATTTTTTGACTCTGGTTCTGGAAATAGCTTTTCCCAAAATCTTAACTTTTTTCTAGGGGCAACTTTTTCAACCAATATTGGCTCATTACTTTTCACTACAGTTTTATCCCCTTCATTTTTATTTTTAAAAGGAGATTTCGTTTTCATATATGATGGGAAAAGGCCACTAAACCAACCATCATCTTCTGAAATTAATTCTTTTGATGTTGAGTCGCTCTGGTTCTGGTATTCAACCGATTCAGTTATATTTTTTCCAATTGAGTTTTTTAAGGTATCAACAAAGACTTCTGTAAAGATTTCACCGGAGGTACTATCTACGTATATTTCCTTAGCCTGATTATCGAGCAATCTAGATTCGTCATCTTGTTTAACTCTACTTTTTAGTGATATCAGATCTTCATCAAGAACAGAATTAGATGTGGCGCCTTTTTCTCCTGGATGATTTGTTGTGTAGAGTTTTCCATGAAATTCAAAAATGGCATTTGGCCCCAATTCTTTCCTAGCTTGATCAAATGCTTTTTTGAAATTTGTATTGTACTTAGGAAAGCCAGAAGACTTAGCAGTATTAAATACAGATGTACCTTCTTTCTCTATATATTCTTTTAGGTAAGCAACTTCAGATTTTTTCATCTCAGTATGGATGAAAACAATAGTTCCCGGGGTACCTTTAGAATTTATTATATCATAACCAAGAATAGGTTTATTTATAAGAACAGCAAGCTGTGTAGATTCATCAAAGTCATCGATTACTATCTTTTTTACTACACCTTTGAAATTTTTATTTGTAGATTTATTTTTTGGTGCTCGAACCCCTAATAATGTGAGGTAAACCCAACCGCGATCCGACTTCCAACCGATAATTGCATCATCGTTAATTGGAACATCGTAATCTATGTTTATCATTACTCCATTTTGTTTAATGCTGTAACTAACATCCTTGAGTCTTGCACCATTGAGAAAAGCGACGCAAAACAACACAAAATAGGTGGTGTACCTAAATATCAAATAGAACTCCGCATTTTTAAGCCAATAATTGACTTACTTAATTTTAGGATCATATAATATTTAAAGCAAGAGATAACTAAACTATGTTAACTCTAATTATATAATAGCTTAGTGATTCTATCTTTTCAAAATTCTTTAGTTATTAAGTCTCATAATTATTAATAAAATATTTTAATTTATATAATGATCATTTTACGAAAAAGAATCAGCCTGGTTGGCTTTTTTCTTACATTACCTTTATTTGGATTGGATATAATTACGATTAAAGTCTATCATGTTTTAGAAAGTTTTGGGAGTGAAACACAAGAATTAAAATATTCAACCATTATAAAATACAATGATGTTGGTTTAATGACTGATAGTACAATATATAGCCATGAAATTCCCCTTTCAGAAAAATATGTTTATGTAACTGGTGGAAAAGAGGGTTTAAAGCTTCAACGAACTTTTGATAAGAAAATTGTTCTCTCTTATAAATTTGAGTATGATAACTTAAAGCGAAAAACCACCACAACCCTCTATGGTGAAAATGATAGTTTGTATTGGAAAGAACATTACAAATACGATGATAATAATTATTTATATAAGCATATAAGATATGATCCAAGCAGAGCAATCAACCCGGGAATGATTGACGATGTGAAAAATGGTAATTCTGTTTGGGCAGAAAAGTATTATTACTTTGAAAGAGGTTTTGACCTTAAAGAGCTTTATAACAACTATTGCTTATTAATCACTACTTATAATTTTGATTCTTTGAAAACACCTATAAAAGTCAAAGAGTATTTTGACCCTTCTGTAATATTTCAAAAGATATACTTTCATGATCAAGCAGGAAATCTAACTCATGAAACTAGTACTGGCTACTTGGGTATGTCCTTGGGCTCAAAAACGTATGAATACGATGATAGAAATCGGAGGATAAAAAAAGTTGTTTATGACAAAACAGGAAAGGTTAGAAATACTTTCAACACAGTTATTGATGACGAAAGTGATGTTTTCTATGACTATTATTCGGATTCGTTAGTAAATTTTTTAGCTATCAAGGAGACAAGATTGAATAGCAAAGGTAACACTTTTATCGAGACCATTTTAAATGGGCATGATAACCTATTAGAAAAAACTGTGTTTTATTATGATAAAGATGAAAGAATCATTGAGCTAAAAAAGTACGATATGGTTAGAAGAAGTTCTTCGGAAGACTATAAAGTACCTATACAGATCTACACTTATGAATATGATTAGAAAAATTTATTAATCAATCAAGGAGTTGATTATGAAAAATATTGATTTGAAAAGTTTAATAATTGGCGCTCTTTTAACATTGCTTCTATTTTCAACCTTAGGACTAAGATCCAAAACAGACGAACTTGGTCATCTTGTCGTGCGTAGCTTGACCATTGAGGACGATAGAGGTGTGATTATGGGCTATCTGGGTAATGGCTATATGCAAACCTATAACCAATATGGAGAACCTACCTTATTTATTGGAACTGGTAAAGATGGTGGAGGTTATATGAGATCATACAATGGTAATGGAGATGAGTCCGCATATGTTGGGACTGGGAGAATGGGTGGTGGTTATATCAGGACATATAATAATTCACAGAAAGAAACTGCTTACTTAGGTACAGGCTCAGATCATGCAGGGCAGTTAAGAATTTACAATGATGATGGCGCAACTTCTTCTTATCTTGGAGATGGTTATTATCAGGCATACAACCAATTTGGCGAAAGAACTCTTTTCCTAGGTACTGGAACTAGTGGTGGGGGATATTTGAGAACTTATAACTTTGAAGGGCAAGAAACAGTTTACATTGGGACTGGTGCTGATAGTTCAGGTCAGCTACGAGTTTATGATTCTGCAGGAGAGACAGGAACTTTTTTGGGTAGTGGGTATTTCAGGACATATAACCAATTTGGTAAAATGACCACTTATCTTGGTAACGGAAGAGATGGTGGAGGATATTTAAGAACGAATAATAAGTTTGAAACTGAAACTTCTTTCTTAGGTACAAATAACTCAAATGAAGGTCTTATAAATCTTAATGATAAGTTTGGTCAGAGTTTTTGGATCCGATTAAATAAAGGCAATTGAATTGTTATACAAATTTTGACTTTTTGCTCTTAATTTATTAATTTTAGTTATATTAGGTATCCGGGGAGTTGATGAAAGATAGTTTCATCCATTAAACCTCCTTTTTTTCATCCTAGACAAAAGGAATTTAACCATGCGGAAATTATTGGTAATTCCATTATCTATCATTTCGGTTTTGTTTGCCCAAAATGATGGTTTGGTAAAAACATTTTACGAAAGTAAAGCTTTAAAAACTGAAGGCAACTATTCCAATGGTGTCCGAGATGGGCTATGGACATTCTGGTACGAAGGAGAACTTTTCGAAGACTATGGAGAAGATCGCCTCCCTAACACCGGTGATGCCGGTGAAAACAATGGCGTTTGGGATACAACGGGAACAGATGAAAAAGTCGTGTTAGACTTCAATGGTGATAGTATCTATGATCCTCCATTAAAGAAAATGGAAGGCAGTTATTTATCTGGAGATAAAGAAGGAGTATGGACAAAATGGTTTGCAAATGGAAACAGAAAAGAAGAATCTAATTTTAGAAACGGAAAGCTAAGTGGATCAATTACCAAATGGTATGAAAGTGGGACAAAAGCAGAAGAGGGAAACTATGACAATGGTAAACAGAATGGGAAGTGGGTATGGTATTGGGAAAGTGGTATAAAAAAAGAAATTACAACTTTTATTGATGGGCAACAGGAAGGTCTTTGGATTACCTGGTACAAAGATGGTAGTAAAAAATCCGAAAGAAAATTTAGTAGCGGTGAAAGGGATAGTGTTTGGACAACTTGGTATGAGGATGGGAATAAAAAATTTCAAGCCAGTTACTCAAATGGAAAATTAAATGGTCCTTGGACCTCATGGTATAGTGGGGGTATTGTTAAGGAAAAAACAGGGTTCTATTTAAATAACCAATTAGATAAAAAATGGACATACTGGTCTGAGGAGGGACAAAAAACAGAAGTAGTCACCTACAGCAATGGAATGAAAAATGGACCTTACGTGTTATGGAATTCTGATAATTATAAAGTCATTGATGGGCAGTATACGCAAAATCAAAAAGATAAAGTTTGGACAATGCGATACAATGATGGGACCATCAAAGCTACGGAAAGTTTTTCAAATGGTGAAAAGGATGGAAAGTG
>MDTC01189708.1_pt1 | contig 11553 bp, 14 predicted proteins | sample 811181 | NCBI WGS metagenome assembly MDTC01 (sample SAMN05326644, study PRJNA326480) | marine metagenome | isolation source: seawater | place: Pacific Ocean: North | collected 2011 | reverse complement strand
CTCGCCACCCTGACTGAACAGGTGCTTCCGGTGGAGCATCCCAGGGTCATCGCCTTCACTCAATCCGGAGACAAAATCGCGGTTGGCGCCGTTGATGGCGATTTGACTCTGTGGGATTTAAGCGGCGAGCAGCAGGCCGCCCTGCCCGGCCACACGGCGGAAGTCACGGCAATTGCTTTCTCCGCGGACGGACGCACGCTGGCTACCCTCGACATCAACAAGCAGGTTTATCTCTGGAATCTGGAAGACTCGCGCCTGATGAGCGTCATTAATCTCTCTGCCTGGCCAGCTCCCAGCGCAAGAATCGAGAACATACGCCTTTCTGCGGATGGCGGCACGCTCGCCATACTTTCCGTTGACACCGCTCCAACCATCAAGGTCATGGACGCACGCGCCGGAAAAAGCCTGCGCACGTTGAAGTGGACGCAACACGCGCGCCCGTTCTACAACTTCATGTTCAGTCCAGACTGGAACACGGTGGCGTGGGTTGCGGGTGGAACTGTGCAGCTTATGGACGTGCGCAGCGGCAGCGCCGGGCCCGCCCTAGCTCACGAAGACGCGCTGAGCGAATGGCGCTTCTCTCCGGATGGAAGCACGTTCGCAACGCGCACGGCCGAGACGATCGCCGGGAAATTCACCGGGGTGGTAAAACTGTGGGACCCGCAATCCGGCGCAGCCCGGCACACGCTCGCGCACCCTGACTTCGTCAGCGCCATAGCCTTCAGCCCCGACTGGGAGCGTATTGCCACCGCAACCGGCTTCGGTGAAATGCACCTGTGGGAAACACACACCGGCCGGGAGACCGCGCTTATTCCCGGCCACAGCGACACAGTTTGGGCGCTGGCGTTTTCGCCCGACGGGGAATTAATCGCATCCGCATCCAGCGATGGCAGCGTACGCCTATGGGATGCGAACAGCGCAGATGCGCTGGCCACTCTATCGGCTGCCCCGAAAACCACACTCGCTGACGTCCGGTTTTCCCGAAACGGTGACTGGATTGCCGCTGTGGCAGACGACGGTGAAATCACCATCTGGGGCATCTCAACAGGGAAATAACATTTCGCGAGACGCGAGCGCATTCCGGATTCGGACTGCTATAATGGCCGCGCCATGAACGGCAGCAAATCAAAGCGGAGTCAGCATGTGGTGGTTGCGGCTGCGGCGACTTTGACCCGACCTACTCATCCTTGCCGATGTGCTGGTGCTAATCCGAGCAGGCTCTTCGGAGTGAAATGATCTCCATCGAACGGAACACTCTGAACGCATGGCTGGTGCACCTGTTCACCGCGAGCGGTTTACTGTGGGGCTTCCTGGCAATCCTGGCAATCGTGGCCAATTCCTGGCGGCTGGCCTTGCTTTGGATGAGCGTGGCCGTGGCTGTGGATGCGGTCGACGGGCCGCTCTCACGCAGGCTTCGGGCCCGACAGCGTCTGCCACAATTTGACGGCGCACTTCTCGACGCCGTGGTGGACTTCCAGAACTACGTCGTCGTTCCCGTTCTGTTCATGCATATGGCCGGCCTGCTGCCCGCACAGGCATCGGTGTGGGCCGTCGCAATTGTGCTGCTTGCCTCGGGGTACTGGTTCGGGCAGAGCGACGCAAAAACCTCCGACAATTATTTCAAAGGCTTTCCATCCTATTGGAACGTGACGGTGTTTTATCTGTTTCTTTTCGGGTGGGATGCGCGCATCAACCTTGCCATCGTGCTTGCGCTGAGTGCGTTAGTGTTCGTGCCCATAAAATACTTTTATCCCACTCGCGCGCCGGTATCGCGCACAACCGCGATCACCATTGCGCTGTTTTGGGGCGCGCTTGGACTGGTAGTGTTACTGCGCTTCCCGAACCCGCAGCCATGGGCGCTATGGGGCTCTCTCGCATGTGCGCTCTATTACGTGTTGATGAGCATACGCCGCACACTGATTGACCGGCGGACGGTCGTTTAGCGACTTTTCGGCAGCGGATAACTAGCAGCCAACTCGCGCGCAGCCGCTAGGTCGGCAAGAGTATTGATATTGCAAAACGTCCCTCCGCCCGGGTCGAAACGTTCAATCTCCTCTAGCTCCACATAACGCACTTTCACATCTCCAAAGAAACTGATGACCCGCCGGCGGCCCGCGTCCAGCGCATCCACAATAGGCCGCACGCAACTCTTGCGATAGAGCGCGCGCAGTGGCTCAATGCGGTCGCTTACACCCAGTCGCGGCACGACAGCGTCCCAACCGGGGGCCAATCCCAGGATATGCTCCAACAACGGGCGATTGACGAATGGCATGTCGCAGGAGAGCACCAGGATACAATCGTGGGTCGCGTAATGAAGCGCCGAGTAAAGGCCCCCGAGTGCGCCCGTGCCCGGGCGCACATCCGTGCGCACCGGCACACCGAAGCGCCGGTATTCGTCAGGGCGGTTTGTGATCAGCATCGCCTCGTCGGACAGGCCCGCAACCTGCAAGAGCACGCGCTCGACCAACGGCACCTCCGCCAGCTGCAGCAGCCCCTTGTCCTGCCCCATGCGGCGGGATTCCCCACCGGCGAGGATGGCGATGCTAACCGGTGTAGGGGATGATATCCGCATCCACCCCCGATTGGTCGCCGACCTCTTCCAGCGCCTCGCGCAGGTCGTGATAACTGAGCCCTTCCGGCACCAGCACCACCGCCTCCATTTCGAACAGCGGCGTGCCGGTCATCGGCGCTTTGCGCACATTTGTGTCCAACGTCTCGATGTTGATGCCTTGCGAAGCCAGATAGTGCGTAATGCTGTGCACGATGCCCTCATGGTCAGCGCCGCGAATCTTAATCTCATAGGGAATGTGCCCGGCATACTTCTGCACATTCGCGCGTGTGGTCGACCGGGTGGCTACCTGGAATTCATCTCCCCCCAAAGCCCGGAGCGCCTCGCGCAGCGCATCGGCACGGTCGGTTGACGCGGAGACCAGCATTAACATAGCGAATTCCCCGCCCAGCCGCGCCATGCGGCTAGCCTCCAGATTTGCACCATGCTCCTCCACCACGTCAGTGACATGTTCAACAATGCCGGGCTTGTCCGGACCGGTCGCCGTAAGCACAAGCGCCTGTTTTGTCATGCACGATCTCCTTTTGCGCGTTTGCTCATTATGGTATTGGTTGCCCGTTTCTATGAAAGCTCGAGAAAATCGCCGATTGCACTGAACGCTCCGAGTAACTTCGCCGCCGACAGCAGCAACACTCCGAGCAACACCCAGCGCACAAACACCGTACCGCGCGCCACCGCAATGTGAACCCCGACCCACGCCCCGGAGGCGTTGCCCAGCGCCAGCGTCAGCCCAATCACCCAGTTCACCTGACCGTTAGCAACAAACACCGGCAACGCGACCGCGGTGAAACAAAGCACAATCAGCACCTTGACGGCGTTGCCGCGTAGCAAGTCGTACTGCCCCGATAGCACCAGCCCGGCGAGTAGAAAGATTCCAACACCGGCTTGGATGAACCCCCCGTAAACACCAATCGCGAAGAAGGTTAGCAGCCTGCCTACCGTGGAGGCTGGCCGTAGCTCTGACGGAACCGTCTGCAGCCAACGGCGTGGCCGCACCAATATCACGCCGATCATCGCCACCATCAGGGCTCCAATCACGCGCTCCATCATCACATTGTCCAGATCCACCGCGAGGCGCGCTCCCAGCAGCGCCCCCAGGGTCGCGGGGGCGGCCAGCGCGAGGCCGCCGCGCCAGTCCAGCGTGTTCCCGCGGCGGAAACTTGAAACCGCCACCGTGTTCTGCAACAGGATGGCTACCCGATTGGTGCCGTTCGCCACCGTAGCCGGTAGCCCGAGAAAAATGAGCAGCGGAAGTGTGATCAACGAGCCGCTTCCCGCCAAGGTGTTGATAAACCCCGCCGCGAAACCGGCCGCAACCACAGCCACGTGTAAATACCACCCATCCCCCATGTCAATGTCCGCAAGGCCTCTCGCCCGCGAACATCATGGTTCCGCCCAACAGCTAACCAACCGTGGCATACATCCAAGCGACATAGACAATGTACGCCCCTACCAGGATCAAGCCTTCAGTTTTGCTGAGCGTTCTTTTCGTGATTAGGAAGACATACAGCATCACAACTGACCCAAACAGCAGCCACATGGAGGTCTTCAGCTCCTGCGTGCCCACGGCGATTGTCCCCCGTCCGGCTATTATCATGATCAGCCACGGCAATCCCAGCCCTACCAGAACATCGAAAACATTGGAGCCGACAGCATTCGCAATGGCCATGTCGCCCCGGCCCTGGCGAGCCACCACAATCGAAGAAATCATATCCGGCACCGACGTGCCCCCCGCCAGAATAGTCAGAGCCACAATCACTGGCGGCACCCCGAGGGCGGTAGCGAAAGCGATACCGCTTTCCACCAGAACCCAGCTCAGAGCGCTTATCAGCACAATGGAGACAATAAACGCGCGCACGAACTGCGAGCGCGGGTCACCGATGAGTACTTGATACACGCCGTCAACAGCCCGTGAAACCCGCTGCAGCGCCCCACCCTCGCGATCCCGCCCGGTTTCCACCATCTCCTCCACCGCCGCAATAGGGTCCTCGTCACCTGCCAATTTTTTGCTCCAGAAGGCCAGAACACCGATATATGCAGCATAGAACGCCAGAAAGACCGCGGCCTCGTAAAGCTCGATGCGGGAATCCCGGAACGCCCAGAACAGCAGCCCAAGGCTCAGGGAGTACGCAATCACGTCGCGCGTCACTGTGGCATACGCCACTTTTGCCGGGCGCGCGAGCGCCGACGCCCCGGTAATCACCAGCACATTGAACAGCGCGGAGCCCACGATTGTCCCGATGCCCACATCTCCGTGGTCCCCGGGTTTCAGCAGTGCGATTAGCGCAATGGCCAGTTCGGGCGCGGATGAGCCCACCGCCATAAGCGTGGCCCCGGCCACATCGCTTGGAAGCTTTAACCGCGCTGAAATCTCGTCAAGGCTTACGATGAAAAAACCGTCCGTTAGCAGCGCCAGTAGATATACCGACGCGACAATGGCAAGCACACTCCACAAAATGATCATGGTTAACCTGGCTCCTTTCCTCTGTTCCTGCGTCGTCAGTGGCGGCGGCGTTGCCCCGCCGAGCCCGTGTGCCCGCTATCTGCCGCCCACCCCGCCGCATGACTGGTTGTCGGCTTTATCTCATCCGGGGGCCGCGGCGCTTTCAGGGCCGCGGCCATGGCACGGATATGCTCCGGGCGCGTGCCGCAGCAGCCGCCGATTATGCGAGCACCTCGCGCCCGCGCGGCAAGCGCAAACTCGGCCATTGCCTCCGGCCCGGCCCGATACACTGCCTTGCCGTCCACCAACTCCGGCACGCCCGCATTCGATTTGGCCACCAGCACAGCATCGGGCGCGGTCACATACATGCGTTCGACCACCTGCAGCATTTCAGTCGTCCCAGAGCCACAGTTTCCGCCCGCGGCGAAGACTCCCAAATCGAGCATCTTCCCGACCGCGTCCTCCGGGGACACGCCCATCATCGTATGGCCATGCGTGTCGAAGCTCATTGTAGCAACAATCGGGATTTCCGCATCCGCTTTCCGCACCCCGCTCACGGCTGCGCGTAGCTCTTCCACCGCCGACAGCGTCTCAATCCAAATGAAATCTGCTCCGCCGGCCACGAGGCCACCGCATTGCTCCGCGAAACCCGCAACTGCATCCTCGAATTCGAGTTCGCCCAGCGGCGCCATGATTTCTCCGCTGGGACCGACATCGCCAGCCACCAGCGCAGTGCTGCCCGCCTTTTCGATTTCTGTTCTCAAGTTGGCTGCCCCTGCCCGATTCAACTCGTACACTCGCTCGCGCAAACCATGCTGCCGCAGCCGAAAACGGCTGCCGCCAAATGTATTGGTGAGCAGCAACTGTGCCCCGGCCTGTACGTACGCGCGCTGAATGGAGCCCACCACCTCGGGGCGCTCCACGTTCCACAGTTCTGGCGGCTCTCCGAACTCAAGCCCTGCCTCGAACAGCATAGTGCCCGTGGCTCCATCCGCTAGGAGCGTACCGCTTCCTTCCAGTATCGTTCGCAATCGATGTGCAGTCATAGCCATTGCCGCCGCAATCCCCATTAAACACCACCCGCCGGATTCAGTCCAGCCACCGACAGTGCGACCTTGTCACCGCGCTGACCCTAGGGTAGCATTAAACCGTCGCCCGGACGTGAGCCACGGCTGGCCGACATACCGCGATGAGAAAACCCATTCCATTTTTCGAGATCTTCAAAGCCCTTCGCAGCGTTAGCAATGTTCTCGTTGCACAGGCCGATAGGCAACATGGCCATTGCTGAGGTAACGCTCGGGCTGGCATTCGTGGCCGGTCTGGCGTCATTCCTCTCGCCCTGTGTCCTCTCGCTCGTGCCGGTGTACATAGGCTATCTCGGGGGGCAGGTGTTCTCCGATGCCGAAGTCCAGTTTCAAATCAGTCGCCGACGTACATTCCTGCACGGATTGGCATTTGTGCTTGGCTTCAGCATCGTGTTCGTCACGCTTGGCGCTGCCGCCAGCGCAATCGGACAGGCGCTCTACGACATGCGTGGAATTCTCACCCGAGTCGGCGGGATAGTGGTCATTATTTTTGGGCTGCATATAATGGGCGTCATCACCATACCGTTCTTGTATCACGACACCAGGCGCCAGGTGGACACGTCCGGCCAGGGTCTGAACTTCTTTTCCTCCGTGCTGATGGGCATGTTCTTCTCGGCCGGATGGTCTCCCTGTGTGGGTCCGGTACTAGGGGCCATGCTCACGCTGGCGTTCGCCGTGGAGGGCGTCAACCGTGGCGTTTACATGCTCAGTGCCTATTCGCTCGGGTTGGCAATCCCCTTTCTGGCGGCAGCGCTTGCCATCGGCCAGATGTCGCACCTGATTCGCCGGTTGGGCAAAGTCCGGCGAGCGATTGAAATCGCCAATGGATTATTGCTGCTTTTAATTGGCGGCCTGCTCTTTTCAGGCGCGCTCGGCCTTTTTACAGCCAGATTCGCGCAGAGCCCGGGCTTACTCGAATTGCAGCAGATGATTGACTCTTCCGTCGTCGACTTCTGGCAGAGTATTGTCAGCGGACCATCCGGATGATTCGCTGAAAAAAAGATGCCTCGCACGCCAGCTCGTCTTCCGCTGCCCTTAATCATTGCGGCCGGGACACTGCTGGGCCTGGCTCTGGGTGCGTTTATCTTTTGGCAGCGCCCGGGCTGGTTTGACTTCCGCAGCAGCGCAAGCGCTCTCACCGCCCGCCAGGCAGCCGCCACCCAGTGGGCGCCCGTCATCGGCGCGGACGCGCCAGACTTCACCCTGACAGCCGCCCGCACCCAGAACTCGATGACCCTGAACGACCTGCGCGGCCGGTCGGTGGTGCTCAATTTCTGGGCTACGTGGTGCGGGCCTTGCCGCGTCGAAATGCCGGCCTTTGAGGCCGCCTACCGCGAGAACCAGCCGCGAAACCTGACCGTGCTGGCCATCAATTATGCCGAGCCGCGCCAAATGGTGCTTGACTTCGCAGATGAATTGGGCGTAAGCTTTCCGCTTCTATTGGATCCGGACGGAAGCGTTCAGGAGCTTTATCAAATTCGTGGATATCCTTCCACCATGTTCATCGCCCCGGACGGCACGCTTGTCGCGGCCCACATCGGGCTGCTGACCAAAGGGCAGCTGGCCAAGAACCTGGCCCTGATTCTGCCGTGAAACCGGCTGCAGATATCCCCTCTCTCGCGCCCGCACAACAGACAGCGCCAGCGGCTGCCGGCGGTCTGAAATGGAACCAGCGCCTCGCGCTTGCTGTCAGCGAACACTGGCTGCTCATCCTGACCACGGCGGCCGGCACGTACATTGGATTGGGACTGCTCGCGCCACTGTCGATGGTGCTGGGCTGGAAGACATTCGCAAAGGCGATGTACGCACTGTATTCACCAATCTGCCACCAGTATGCACACCGCTCGTGGTTTGTCTTCGGTAAAGCAACCAGTTACGCTCCCGAGCAGTTTCTCGAACTGACCGGCATCGACGCGACCACTCCGATCGGCCGTCTGACCGCACGGGGTTTTTCCGGCACTGCGACGCTCGGTTGGAAAACCGCATATTGCCAGCGCGACATGGCCATCTATGCGGGCGTGCTCGGCGCCAGCCTGCTTTATGGCTTTCTACGTGCGCGCGGGTTGCGCATCCGCCCAGCGCCGTGGTTGTTCTATGCCGCAATTGGCCTTGCCCCAATCGGCTTGGACAGTCTCACACAGCTGCTCTCGCAGCCGCCCTTCTCGTTCCCTCTCGTGCCTTGGCGCGAAAGCACGTCCATGTTACGCACAGCCACCGGGTTCCTTTTCGGTTCCATGAACGTGTGGCTTGCGTATCCGCATCTCGAGGACTGGATGGCGGAAGTACGGCTGCGGCGCGCGCCGGCATAGCTCTCGCGCTCGTGGTAAACTCGGGCGCATGCAAGCAGAGCAGCGTGGCGCGTTGCGCTTCAACACCTTCGAGAGTTTCCCGTCCGATCGCCTGACGCACGCAGTGTTTGGCCGCACCGGCGGGGTCAGCCCGCCACCCTATCACAGCTTAAACATGAGTATCAGTACTGGTGACACCTTCGAGAACGTGCGTGAAAACCGCCGCCGCGCGTTTCACGCCCTTGGCCTGCCGCCCAACTCAATGGCCACAGTTTGGCAGGTACACGGCACGCGCACACTCGCCATCAACGGGCGTCCATGTGACCCATCCACCAAAGCGGACGCACTCATTACTGCATCGACCGGAGCCTCGCTGTTCATGCGCTTTGCGGATTGCGTGCCGATCCTGCTTTACGACCCGGTGCAGCACGCGGCCGGCATCGCGCACGCCGGATGGAAGGGAACTGTGAGCGCAATCGCCTCGAAAGTTGTCGCCGAAATGCGCCGCAAGTTCGGCTGCCGGCCGGCCAATATTCTCGCGGCGGTCGGACCATCAATCAGTGCCGACCGCTACCCGGTGGGAGCCGAGGTGGCCAGCGCCGCCCGCCGCGCTTTTCCAGACCGCGATGACTTGCTGCCGGTTTTCAAGAGCACAGTTCATTTTGACCTTTGGGCGGCCAACGAGTATGCGCTGCAGCAGTGCGGAGTGAACGCAATCGAGATGAGCGGTCTTTGCACTGCTGCCAACTCGGACCAGTTTTTCTCTCATCGCGCCGAAGCTGGCGAAACCGGCCGTTTTGGCGCGGTCATCGCATTAAGATAATGCCCGTTAAAGCACCCCCAATCTCTGTCGAGCAGGTCGACTCACGCGCGCTGGCGCTCAGTTACGCGCAGGTACGTGACCGGGCGGCAACTGCCGCCCGTCGGGCAGGGCGCGTCCCCGAGGAGATCACAATCGTGGCGGTTTCAAAGGCGCGGCCGCTGGCGGATGTGGAGGCGCTCTTCCGGTTGGGTCACCGTAATTTCGGCGAGAACCGCGTTGAGGAGGGCAGCCAGAAAGCGCTTGAAGCTGCGGCAACGTTCGCGCCACATGCTGACCCCATCATCTGGAACATGATCGGCCACATTCAGAGCCGCAAAGCCAAAACGGCGGTAGCCGCCTTCGCCCACATACATTCACTCGACAGCGTACGCTTGGCGCAGCGGCTCTCTCGCTTCGCCGCCGAGCAGGGCAAAACCGTGCCGTTGCTGCTTGAATGTAACGTTTCCGCGGAGGCGAGCAAGCACGGGTTCGTGGCGGCTCAGTGCGCGTCAAATACTGAGCAATGGGCAGCGCTGACTGAAGCCGTAACACGAATTATGGAACTGCCGCGTCTCGAAATCCGCGGCCTGATGACAATGGCACCTATCGTACCGAAGCCGGAGGCCGCACGCCCACATTTCCGGGCGCTGCGCGATCTTCGCGACCGCCTCGCCGCACGCTTTCCCGCCGCGGATTGGGAGCAGCTCTCGATGGGGATGACTGACGATTTCGAGGTTGCTATCGAGGAAGGCGCAACTTTGCTGCGCATCGGTCGCGCCATCTTTGGTGAACGAAGCTAGCGTATTCGTAGGTATAATCAACTACCCAGGAGTTTCTTAACCATGGAACAAATAGTCGTCCGCCCAATTGAAATTGTCTTCTCTATTCTCTCTTTCGCCATTCTTGCGCGCGTGCTGCTGTCGTGGGTGCGCGTGGACCCCACCCACCCGGCGGTGCAATTGCTATTTGACGTCACTGAGTCAATATTGCGCCCCATTCGGGAAATGATGCCTGCGATGGGTATGTTCGATTTCAGTCCGATTATCGCCCTGCTACTGCTCAATGTGCTCGAAGGGTTATTGCTCTACATCATTCGGGGACTGTTTTAATTGGCAACTAGACCACGCGCGGTGCGGCTGCCCGTCAAAGTGATTCCACGCGCGCCGCGCGACGAAATCGTGGGTGTGATGACCGATGGAACGCTGAAGGTACGAGTGGCCGCCGCGCCTGTTGACGGCGCTGCCAACAGGGCGGTGCAGCGAGTCCTCGCGCGGGCGCTTTCCCTAAACCTAAAAAACGTGGAAATCGTGCGCGGTGAGACTGCGCGCCGAAAGTTGCTGCGCGTCAACGGCCTGACCGCTACGGAGGTACACGCCCGGCTGGGCTTGACCGTGTGACCATCATCATTTCACGTAGATGATACGCGCGCAGTTTCCACACTTCACCAGTTCGCTGCCGCTGCGGGCCTGCTGGATGCGAGCCGCCGACGGTGTCATCCCACAGGCTGTGCAGATGTTGTCCTTGAGCAGCGCCACGGCCACGCCGCGCTTGTGCTTACGCACCGCGTCGTAGCTCTGCTTCTCCGCTCCGGAAACGCCCATTAGCGCCGTCTCCCTCTCATCCAGCAGCCGCGCCCTATCCGTTTCGCACTCAACCTTCTCAGCTGATAGCGCCCTCTGCTCCTGAGTCCATTCGATGCGCACCCGTTCAAGTGCATCGCGCGCGCTCGCCTCAGCGCCATCGGCTTCATCCTGACCGATCATCGCTTCCAGCTGCCGCTCCTCAAGCGCCGCGATTCTGCGCTCAAGAGCAGCGCCCTCATCCTGTAAATCCTGCAATTCCTTCGGGTTCATCACCGAGCCGCTGTAAAGCCGCTTCTCGCCGCCGGCTCTTTTACGCGTCACCATGTCGATCTCGTCCTGAATTAATTGATGCGCCCGCCGGGCTGCCTTAGATTCGGTCTCCGCCCCCTCCACACCGCCCGCCGCCTCGCGCACCACGGTATCATCGCCAAGGACGGCATCAAGTTCACGCAGGCGCTGCTCGTGTCGATCCAACCCGGTATCAATCCGTTGCAAAAGGTACAGTTTGGCGGCAGCGTTCATCGCGCGGAATTATAGCACCGCCGGTGTATAATCAGCATGGGCGCCGACAGGCGCAAGGGCCAAATCGCAGACTACACGGCAGCATTCGCGCAAGCCCCTTTGAGACGACACGTTTTATTCTCCGTATTCGTCGCTGGAATGACCACCTTGGCAGCAGAGGTGGCCGCCTTCCGATTGCTGGGAAACATATTCGGCGCATCGAACATTGTCTGGGCGAGCATCATCGGCCTGATATTGCTCTATCTATCGGCCGGATACTTT